>RCNC010002533.1_pt1 | contig 12196 bp, 6 predicted proteins | sample 2041301 | NCBI WGS metagenome assembly RCNC01 (sample SAMN09708231, study PRJNA481090) | Marine sediment metagenome, whole genome shotgun sequencing project. | biome: marine sediment; feature: ocean; material: sediment; isolation source: Sewage treatment plant 13A marine sediment (STP13A) ... | reverse complement strand
CCGGTTTCTTTGAAACGCGCCACCTGAAAGTACATTTATTGGTCCCCTGCCCCTGAAAAACCAAGCAAAAAAGCTGTCTCCACCACCCTCGTCATCATAATAGAAGTCATCTTCTTTTACCTCACCTGGCGCACTGTCCAGAAAATACTGCTTGCGCTGTTTCTGGCGCTTTTCATCTTTATAGTTTCTAAAAATGCGATCTAAATCCCTTCCCAGCGCTGGTAGCGCCTTTTTCATGCGCTTTTCAATCCACTTGTCAAAAATATTATCCAGCTTGGCTTTTAGTTCGGATACGGTGGCGACTCGACGGACAAAAACTAGTGCTTTTTCGCCGGTATCAAATGCACCGGATAGTGCTTTGGCCGTTGTATCAAGCTTAGGGTGGGGCAGGCTTTGATTAAACCGTTTTCGATAGGAGTCAACGATAGTGGCCAACGAGTGTGTATCAATGCCCCGCCTTTCACGGGTGTTGGCTTCCTGGCGTCCCTCAAATTTGCGCTCTTTTTCCTCGTTTTCTTCATCATCCTCCGATTTTTCCAACTCGGGCGGCCTTCTGTTTTCTTTTAAGGATTCCAGAAAACTTTCAAAGGATGAAAGCATTCCAATTTGAAAGCAATTGTTAAACCGCTTGTCCCCAAGGATTTCCGCCACCTTTTTCTGGATAAGCCCTACAACCAGTCGCTGCTTTGTGTCGGTCATCTCCATCGGTTCGTCATGCTGAAATAGGCCACCCTGGCGCCATTCCCGGCGGTACATGTTCTTGCTATATTTCTTATTGGCAATGTTTAAGTAAGTAACCCGCCTTGTGAGAAATCGTTTGATAATTTTCTGATGTAAGTGTGCGTTGTCTTTATCGCAAAGCATGTTGACAGGTAGTGGGTCAGTTCCATCAGGGCGAGTCACCAAGGCATCGGAAAATCCTAAAACTTCTAGCTGGCGATAGATGTCCGCATAGTCATATTCAAAGGGTGTGGCGGAAAGCAGCAGCACACGTTTAACACGCGGCTGATACCACGGGCAATCGTTTCTTTGACCATCTTTGTGCCCTAGTGCCAAGCCAAGTACACGATTACGGTTGCTGACTTTAGGGCCGAATCCGTGCTTCAGGTTGTGGGCTTCGTCAATGATTAACAGATCCAGATTGGGCACCAATGCGTTGACTACCCGTCCATAATCGTCTCTGAATTCATAAGGGTCACGGGATCTCATCAAACTGGGATTGATCCATGGAAGCAGACAACGAAGCATATGCCGATACCGCTGGCGGCTTTCTGCCTGTCGGGTCGCAATAGAAAACATTGTCATGCGTAAAAAAGGGTCCCTCCGGTCCTGGATACGCGAAAATGTTGTGAATTCATCAAAAGACCCACAATAGGCAGGTCTATAAACAGGCCAGCCGTTGAGGCTTTTAAAACAGTTGTCTTCTATTTTCCAGTTGTGCACGACGAAATTGGAAAGTTCCTTTATCCATTTCCGCTGGATATTTTCTCTTGGTGCTATGATCATCACTCGGGCATGCGGATTCATATGACGAAGCAGTCCAAGAACACCCAGAGCGATATAGGTTTTACCCATCCCGACCTCATCCGCCAGGTAGGCGATCCGGTTGCAGGCCAGCATATTATAGGCCGAAACAGTGCCCTCAAGCTGCGACTTTCCGAAACCGAGCTTTTTCGTCTTCTCCGTGGGTGCGAAGTCCACAAGCTCTGCAGCAAATGCTTTGGATATAGTTTTCAATTGGGCTCCCCGCTTTCCGGCTGCTTGATCATGCGCATGAACATCTTTTCGTACCAATCGAGGAACTCGGCACTGTCGGCCATATGAGGCGACAACCTGTCGCGAATCGCAGGCAGTTGCTTCAGCAATTGATTCAAACCCCGGCCTTCTTTTCGGTTGGCTTTTATGAATTCCGGATAGGCTCGGGCAACGCGGTTTCTGGCTTGCCGGGCGCATAAAAACGTAATGTAGGTCATCACGTCATCGCCGTCTTCACGCTCTATAGTCTTTTCCAGAAGCTGAGGAAGGGAATCATACTTGGCCCCGAAAAGGCGCGTTATGGCCTCACTTTTCTTGCTGCCAGCAATCGCATCGGTAACGTAACTGATCAGCTTCTCAAAGGCGTGATACACTCCGGCAAAACGATCAAACACAGTATCGTTTACCACGTAGCGATTGGACCGGCCGGCCTCGATCCCCTGCAGATTTGAATCCTTGGAAAGTTTCTCGACCAGAAAGTATTCCTGCTGCTCGGGTGAAAGCAGCGACCAATACATGAGTATCTCCTCGGGGGTCAGCGACATAAGTAGAGAAGGCCGCTGGTGCATGCCTTCCTCACGAACCAGGACTCGCCAGGTTCCTTTCCGGTGGGACACCTCCAGGAAACTGGTAGATGCCAATAGCTGGCCCACCCTTTCCGCTGCCCTCGATCCGCAATCAACCCAGCCGCCTTTTTTATTAATAGTATCAAGCGTAAAGAGTGGCAGCCCGCCCGGCTCCCTGATATCAATGGGGCCTGATTCAGTTCCTTCAAGCCGGTAAGTCAGTTTACCTTCAACCCAATCATAGCGAAAGCTCATGTCTATTGGAACAGGTTGAGATTCTTCCGTTTCCTCCGGTTGCATTTCCGTAAAAGATTCCGGCTGCTTTTCCAGCGGTTCGAGCCACCACCGGTTAGTAAACCCTACATCAGTGATATCAGTTAAAAACGCGGCTTCGAAATTTCCTGCTCCGGAGTGGCTGTGCCCGGGACTGGTAAGGTTTACCGAACCAACGAGGGTAATATTCGAACCGCCCTGCATCCAGAAGCGGTAAACTTTAGCATGCACCCTGCGCGGAGGCATTTTTTCAATACTTTTCCGTCCACCGGGAAGTAGGAGATCCTTTGGCAGGGTACTCCATTCAACGTTATCCAGGTTATTAACTGCCTGGTAGGTTTCTTCGGAGACAGCCGCGGAGCCGTCCATGTTTTGGGGTAGGAAAATTCGCACACGGCTGGGTTCGATCGCATCGAGAACATTCTGAAGCGTCCCGGAAGGATTCTTATCAAAAAAGGGCGAAATGATTTCCAGGTTTTCGCAAGCCCGGTAGAGTTTTAGATCCTCCAGCATGGCCGGCAAGCTGGTCTGGCCGCAAAACAGGCGGGTATTGTATCGACCACCAGTGGTAATCTGGGTAAGCTCGTTGCGATTGGTTCGCTGGATTAGGAAATCATGGATACGGTCCAGGGCAGCGTGATCTTCATCCGGGCAGCAGCAGCTTTTCATGCGCTGCATCAAGCCCAGCACGTCTTTTCGGAATGAAGTCCGATTATTGGGTTTGTCTATATTAGGAATTTCCTCAAAATGGCCGGTCTCGACATTTTCCCACCACCCAGCCCGGGTGAGGTTGGCTGAAAGGCTACCGATTATTAGGTTCAGGTCCTTCGAATCAGGGTCTTCTCCCTCTTCTGGATGACTTTCAACAAGGAGGAGGATCAGCTTTGGATGGAACGCCCCGTTGGCCCGGCGGACATCGATCCGACGGAAATCGAGCTGTGCCGGCAGGGCCTCCTGGGATAGTGCGGTGCGATCATAGTAGACGGCAATTTCGTCCATCGACCTGAGCGCGTCTTCCATCTGGATACGACGGATTTTTTCAACCTGGTGGAATGGTTTGTCAAACAGGATGGACAGGATATGAGCCTCAAAAAATCCCGGATCGAAGGTGTACGTCGTAAAAACGGCTGTGTGAACCCGCCGCCCGTCAATCATATCACCGAGCTGCTGTGAAAGAACCTGTTGCGGTATATGTTTGGAGGCCATCAGGTATTCACTTCCAGGCTGTTGACGATCCTTTTCAGGGCATCTATAAAGTATGAATTTCGCCAGAGTTCGGGTAGCGCGTCTCCATCGGGCAAATCTTTCTCCTGCCCCCGATATCGGACATCCAACTTGCCGGCTGCTTTCTGAACCCACGGGGCGGCTTTACGGCCGGCCATCACCAGTTTGTTCCACTCTAACAGGGCTTCAATCGCATCTTTGTATGCCCCCATCCCGAGCGCCTGGTCGCACTTGTGCATTGCCGCCCCAAGCTCTGGCCCTGCGACACTATTTATCTCATTGAGGATGTCAGCCAAAGGTGTGGTAAGGTGCGGAACCTGCTTGCCCCAGTAATCACGGATCTTGTTCGCGATGTCGACAGGTGTTTGCCCACCGCGTGTTTGAAGGTAATCAAAAAGCGCTTCAGCAGGGGCAAAAAGGGCCTCAAGGCGGGCAATCTTTTCAAGACGGGCTGAAAGGGCCTCATCATGGCCACGAGCCTTCTTTGCCAGGTTTTTAATTTCAATGCGGTCGATGTAGCCATTTAGGTCAGAATGATCTCTAAGAAGTTCGGCAAAAAAGGGTTGCCGGTTGGCCGAAGGGTTATCTTTTACATACAGAGCATCGCGAAGTGTATCTGAATAAAACCGCGCCTCATCCGAAGTCAATTCTTGCGGCAGGATGCTGGATATAGATTTAAAGACAGGGTCATTCATGTGGGTTCTGAGGGTGCCGCCATCTCTTAGCAAAGAAATAAGCTTTTTCTCAGCCGGTTCCATAGCAGGCCAGTAATGGGCATCTGTGAATTCACGTGTAAAATCTGTCAGGCCAACTGGCCCATCGGCAATCATACCCGAAACACGTGCAGATACAGAATAAAGCCCCCATAAGCCGTATACCTTCTGATCCGAGAGAATCATGCCGGAAGCATCGTCCTGAATAGGCACATAGGCGCCATGTTCTGAAACAAAACGTTTGACTCGCTCAATGCCTCGAATATCGCTATCAACGCCGTGCGATACGTGGCGTGCATAGGACCCAATTTGCTCAACCCTTAGAAAAATGGAAAGGGCATCCTGTTCTCCGGCGATGCCCTTGGCAATCATTTTCTCGGCACAAAGCCGCCCAATAAGTAGAACCGTAAACCCCCGGATAGAGGTCGTAACCGTTGTCAGATTAGTTACTACCTTACGGCCGAAAGCAGCCCAAACAGGTTGAACTCCAAGCGGGTCTCTTGACCCGTGTATCCTTGCATTGGGATCTTCAAGTGTTAAAAACATAGCGGATCACCTAAAAAGGCTTTTTGGCTGGTAAAGTGTGGCAAACTATATTTTTTTTCAAATTGATTTATCCCATCTCTCTGCTGGTTCGATCATTCGGTTATGTCTGTCGATTGATGGACGTTAATCGATGATCCATACGATCTATTTCGGCATCCGTCTTAAATACCTGAATGTTTTCAAGGATCATAGCTGCCATTTTTAGGCAAATTCGTGAGCCCGGTAAGCCCCTGTATCGGCATGAATTGAAAGCTTAGTTTGATTATCCGATGTCATTCAATCATCAGCTTACAGCTGATCTCACCATAACTCACCCAGTGAATGGCTACACCCGCAACGTTTAGTCCCATGCCCACAGAAATGGCCTTGGCATAGCAATCCAATTGCGGCCAATATCTGGCAAATCGCTCATCACGATCTTCGGTTTCATCAGATTTGTGATCGATGATCCAATATCCGTCGTTGGTTTCTACCAGTAAGTCGATCGTACCACTGATAACACTGCCTGACTTGTTAGACCCTAAGATCGGGACTTCCCAATGAAGTGCAGTCGGTTTAAATCGGTCGGATACAGTTTGCAAAAATGCTTTTGCCGTCGCCTTTAGTGCCTGCCAGTCTGCGTCTTCAATGGCAATTCCGAGAGCAGCGCGCGTACGCCGGTCAGAAATGTCCTGGCACAGCAACTCGAGAGCCCGGTGAACGATCAGGCCGCGTTCGGCGCCAGAGGGTAGCGTCAATGTCAATGGCTGGCCATATCGGATGGTTGAAATCTCTGTTAGTTGCCCTTCCCCTTCCAGACCGTGAAGGCTTGAAGGGGTTAAGAATTCCGGTGTCAGCTGTGGAGGAGGATCGGCTTGACGCAAAGCCCTCCTTCCAATTGTGGGAAGTGATTGCGTCAACTGTGAAACTGCTGAATCGAAAATCGCCGGAGGTTCTTTGTCGGCGGCCGTCACCCGGCAAGGAAATTCTTGACCTCCCACACACATGCGGTTGGCATCAAGGTGCATATGGGTCGATCCCTCCAATAGATGCCAGAATGTGTAGCGTGAGCTCTCTTCAAGCTGTTGCGGCCATTCCAAAATCAATTGCTCTCTCGGCCTGGTCAGGGCAACATAGAGCAAATTCAGCCCTTCTTCACGCGCTTTCTCATCCAGTGACATTTGAAAACGATCGTTGGTTTCAGATGCGGCGAACCCGGGTGAAAAGGCGATTCGCGCGTTATCCAGGATTGCGTCCAACTCCTTGAAGCTCGTGTACTCGATGTCTAAACTGGGCAGCCGGCCTTTTACATCCCGATCCAGGGTCGTCACCACGACAATGGGCCACTCCATACCTTTGGCCGCGTGCCAGGTGAATAGCTGGACGGCATCTTCATCATGCACCTGAGGTGTCGGCTGCCGGTCTCCATCTTTTTCCTCAATTTTTCTTAGTAGCCATGCCATAAAGGTCTTCAAACCGCTGCCGTAGAAACCACCGCCAGCCAATGCCTCCCGATCCGTCTGCACAAAGGCCTCAGCTTCGGCTTGTAATCTGAGCAGGTTGGCACGCGCCTGAGCCGCGTCAGGCCAGGTCGAAACGATATCATAAAGCCCCATGACGTCGATGGTTCGGGCGACAAGTTCATCGACGGTCAGCGCATCACTGTGGTTGGCCATCTCAGCCAATTGATCCAGCAAAGGCAGGGCCAGCCTTTTATCCTTCAGCAACGTGTCCGTGGCCGAACTCAAATCGCTATCGCCCAATTCGGTCACCGCCAAGTATAGGGAAGCATGACGGTCATTGGGATCTGCCACGAGGGAGAGGCCATGATACAAAAGCTGAACGGCACGGCTTGAATACCAGCCGTCCTGTTCCAGCCGCGAACTGATGCCCAATGCGGCAAGTTCATCGGCATACATCTTCAGTCTTTTGTGGGTGAGCCCGAGAATGGCGATATCTTCGCCACGCACCTGTCGGTGACGCTTCAAATGGGGATCGTAAACTTCTGTTTGATTGTCGGTCAGAATCGCTTTGATTCGCGCGGCAACGTGCTGCGCCTGAACCTTCTGGGTAATGCCCTTGCCTTGGAACGATATGGCTTCCAGCGCCGGCAGCCGGCTTTTGAAGGGGGCTCGAGGCGTCAATCGCGTGTAGCGGTCATCGAACATCTGGCTTCCCATGACGTTAACGACATCCATCAAGGCGGCCTGGGAACGCCAATTATTGGCCAGCGGTTGGCAACATTCATGATGATGGTTCATCATGCTGTTCATCAGTCGTGGGTCGGCAGACTGAAATCCCATGATGGATTGTTTGACATCCCCCACCACAAGGGCTGGGACGCCATGCTGATGCAGCTTCCAGAGCATTGAAAATTGGAGGGGGTTGGTGTCCTGAAACTCGTCAATCACCAAACAGTCGAAGCGGCGGGCGACGTGCTCGATCACCTCAGGGATGTCAAGCAGCTGCCGGGTCATATCAATCATGTCGGTATAGTCTATAATGCCCTTGTCACGTTTACGCGTGGCATAATCTGACAGCGCGTCCCATGCCGATTCCATGAGTACTTTTGCATGCTGTTGGGCATCGGCGAGCGGCCCCGGATGGACGTGCAGTTCTTTGGCGTGGTCCATTATTTCGTGAGCCGATTCCTGGTAGTCTGCCGGAAGTTGTTTGTTGGACTTAAAGACCTTCAACCGTTGGAGTTTTTTCCACAGCGTCCAGTCTTCATCGAGTGCCGGGGTATTGGCGGCTTCCTTGAGCCAGCGGTAATCTGCTTCAACAGCCGTTTTGGCACTGTCGGAGTTCACATAGTCGCGCATGCAATTCGGATATTTTTTTAGCAGTCGCTGTACGCAACGCCTAAGCGAGGTAGTCAGCGTGACGGCATCCTCTGTGGGACCATAACTTCGTTCGATATAGTCCAACGCGTATGCCAGTCGCGTGGCGCGATTCATATCACCACCGATCACGCGCAGCCTTTGGACGCACGCGAGGATATGGTTGCGAAATTGGCCAGCGCTGTCTGTTCCACTGTTAAAATCATACCGGTATCCGAACGACGCCAGTTTGCGGCTGATACTTTCAATCCGGTCGATTTTGGCGATGGCCTTTCGCAGGAGCAGCCCCTCTTCATCCTCTTCCAGAAGACGTGTGTCAGGAGAGCATTGGGCTTCAAAAGCATACTCCACCAGCAGACGATTTCCGAAACCGTGAATCGTCGAAATAAAGGATTGATCCAAACGCAGGGCGTCCTCCAGCCGATCCCGAGCCATCAAATCGGTTCGAACACGATCCCGCAGTTCGCTGGCAGCCGTCTCGGTAAATGTCACGGCGGCAATGCGTTCCGGGCTTACCTGGCCGGACATCACCCATTCTGCCAGCTGTTCTTTAATCCGGAAGGTTTTGCCGGAACCCGCACCGGCCGGAACCATAATGAGTTCTGGCAACTTGCTCATGACGGCTCCTCCTCGCTGTGCATGAACAGGCGCAGCAACGGACTGTTGTCCAGCGCATAGATCGGGATGCTGGCATGCTTGTCCCACCAGGTTTCATCTTCAGTGGTGTTGAGCATTACCCGGCCGGAACGGATTTCCTTCAAGCGCCGGTCCAGGTGCTGCATGGCTTCCGAAGAGATATCATTGTCGATGATCTCCAGGCCCGGGACGGTTCCATCCGCAGAGATGGCGCTGTCTGACAGTGCCGTCATATCATTGAGAAGATAATAGACCACACCAATATCGATCGGAGTGATATCAAGATCAGACAGGCCACCTGATTGAATCATCAAGCGGTAAAGATGGGCCTGCAGGTCAAAGCGGCTGCGCATACGCTTGCGGCGTTTGCCGCTGGACGATTTCTTGTAATCCACGACCAGCAGCTTGTCAGAAGAAAGCTTCAACAACAGGTCGCTTTGTCCCCGCAATGGGATATCCTTGTAAACCCCCTTCAACCATTGCTCAGCGCCAATCACATTGGCCCCCCAGGATGCCAATAAATTTCTCCAGCGCTCAGCGGCACGGACAATTTCGGATTCCAGCTTTAGCCGTTCGACCCGCCAGTCCGGACTTCTCAGAAACGGCGCCAGTTGCAGGGTAAACTGATTCAGCAGGGCGGGTGTCCGTTCACGGATGGTTTCGATGTCGATCAGCGGCTTGCCTACGGGGAAAAGATCCTCGAACACCCGGTGGGCCAACGTTCCCGCGGTCATTGGATCCAGTTCATCCGTCACCCACTGCCTGGGCTCGCAGCCTAATCGACTTAACAGCCAGGCAAACGGAGATACCATCAAGGTGTCGGCCGCGCTGGGAGACAGAGAAGCCGGTTCATCGGGTGCTGGACCGAAGGCGGTCAGCAGGTCGACATTCAGATCGATATCGGCAATCGGCAGCTGGCGCGGAGGAACAGGCGCACCTGTTGGTGCGATTGCCAATTCAGGGATCTGTTCGCGATCCTCCCCACGGCTCAATTCCAACACCAGTTCCTCAGATTGAACGCCGAATCGGCGAGCCAGAAAAACCAGGCTGCTGGAAGGTTCCATGGTGTTGCCAGCAGCGTCACGTCGAGAGAAAAGGAAGGTGAGACTGTCTGATGCCGAAGCAAGTTGACGGGAAAAAAGCGTTCGTTGCCGCTCCCGTATCGATTCAGCGGTCGTCACCGCACATCCATACGAAGCCAACTGTTCCCATTCGGCTTCCGTCAACACTGCCGATACCCGGCTCCCAGATGGAAAATGGCCATCATTGAATCCGAGAATCAGCAAATGATTTACGCTACGCCAAGGCTCCCGTCCTTCATGGAATATCGCGATCCCTTCTTTCCAATAGACTCGCTCTTCAGTAGTGTAAATGGTCTCTGGTTTGGTTCTGGAAAGCAGACGATCCCATTTAATGTCGTCCATATCATTAATAACAAGCGACACCTCATCGATACAGGCGATTGCCCGTTGTCGTTGATCAGGCAGTCGGTCACCAGCTTCAAGAAGGGCTCTGAACCTTTTAAATTGATTTTGAAGGTTCGCTGGCGTATCGGCACCCTCGTCAAGTAACCCCATGAGCCGCTTTGCATAGGCGTCAAGCTGGTTCCTTTTTTTTAACAGAACATCTCCATTCATTACCGCCTGGGCATAGTTTTGACCATCCTCCATGGACCAGGGCATCAAGGGAGATGTCAGTAGGGCCGCGATGGACATGATTGGAGCAGGTTTACGCAGGCACACCAGCAACAGACGAACTACTTCCTTGCCTACATCACACTGCCGAATCGAGCGTTCCAGGCCGGACAGGGGCAGACCGCATCTTTTGAAAACCGTTTCTATTGTCTGTTCTGTGAATGCATCGTTCGGAAGCAAAATGCCCCATTGGCAAGCATCATCGCCTTGGTGAAGGGCCTTTTGAATTATGCCGGCGGCAACCTCTACCTCCTCCAACCGGTCGCGTGCAGCCAATACGCGCATGCTTCCATCCGGCTGAGTTGATTGGTCTGATGGCTCGAAAAGGGATCTGGCAGCCAACAACATGGATTTGGACGTTTTTCCTGGTTCCAAAGCGCGAGTCAAAAAGTGTTGCAGATCATTGTCAGGAGGAGGTGCGTCTGCGGCCAGCTTGGATAGGACCGCCTGCTGCCATGCGTTCAATTCCGGAAAATGTGGAAGATGATAAACACGTATCGGTCGCAGGGGCGGATACTCGGCTTTTATCAAATCCGCCATGGTCTGAAATGAATCGGGAAGCGTGTCGATTTGTTTCAACAAACGACTAAGCTGGGAAATGCGTTTATGAACCCGGGAAGGCTGTGGCAGCTGTTTTATTAAGCCGGGAACATCCGCATCAAACCCTGCACCCTCAATCAAATTATTCAGGGCGGCATCCAGTTCGGCGATCGTTTCATCAGGAGCCACCTCAAAACTGCCTGTCCAGAAGCCATCTGATGGTTGAGCCAAGCACTCACTGAGTTCTTCTAACCAGGTTGTGGTACTCGGTGGCAACAGGTAGGCTGCATGCGCCTGGCCCATCAGTTCTGACCATGGCCCCGCAATGCGATAAAGACCCGGTGCGTGCTGAGCCAGATATTTGCGCACCCTCCGCCCGCTTGGACCGTCAGGCGTGAGAAAGAACTCGATCACGGTGTTTTCCAAAGATACTCCTATCAGTCCTTTTTGTAGATATCGGTCCGGTCGTCAAACAGCACGTCCGGTTTCAAGCATCCTTTCTGACGGCCATCTGCGTCATGAATATTTGTCCGGTTCTTGAATATTGAATCCTTTTTTAGATAGCCCTTCTGTCGGCCAGTCTGATTGTAAATATCGGTTCGGTCTTCAAATAGATAATCTTTTTTCAAATATCCCTTTCGGCGTCCCTGGCTGTCATAAATGTTCACCCGGTTTTTGAAAAGCGGGTCTTGTTTCAGATATCCATCTACAGAGCCGTTGCGATCGTGGATGTTGATTCGGTTTTTAAACAGTGTGTCCCTTTTTAGATAGCTGGTCGGCTCACCGGCATAGACATTTGGGATTGAAAGGGTCAGGGTTGCCAGGATTACAAAAGACAGAAATGCCACTATGCCCTTCCACGGCGCAGCCCAATTGCAACCATACGTAAAGCCGCCCTCAAACATTCTTTTCTTTTCCACCATCAGGTTTGCCATCGCATCCCTCCATCTGATTCAGTATGGGTGTATGCGGTTCGGATAGAACTGACCTTCATGCTATAAGTACCACACCAATTTGTCAGATGAGGTCATGAGCCGATGGAAATTGGAGCCATTTTATATTGCCTCACGCTAAGCCGCAAAGGCGCTAAGAAAAAACCGTATGAGCCTACAGAATTCAATCAACGCCATGCCCAACGCAGAATTTACACCTCCCCCATACTTTTTACAAAATTTGCCCTTCTTCGCGTTCTTCGCGCCTTCGCGTGAGCTTCTCGGATATTTTCAGATGGCAGCCAACAGTTTTTCGATAAGCGGTGTTTTATTGATATAGGGAATGTAAAGTTGGTACCTGGCCCGCGTCATGCCGACAAAGGTAGGGCGATCAATTTGATTGGCGTGTCCACGGCCGGTGCCTTTTCTTTGTGGCCATAAACGTTGTATTGGATAAAGCCAATATAGGCCAAATCAATCGATTTCTCGGTTAATTTC
>RCNC010002531.1_pt1 | contig 12198 bp, 14 predicted proteins | sample 2041301 | NCBI WGS metagenome assembly RCNC01 (sample SAMN09708231, study PRJNA481090) | Marine sediment metagenome, whole genome shotgun sequencing project. | biome: marine sediment; feature: ocean; material: sediment; isolation source: Sewage treatment plant 13A marine sediment (STP13A) ... | reverse complement strand
GTTTCCGCTCTGCGGGCGCTTCCCTGTGACCTGACATACCTTGGACATGACGTATAAGTCTCTGTTTTAACAATAAAGTTGCCCACGGTAGGCGGGCAGAGAGCTGGACTTTATACCAGCCCGAACCGCGCAATACAAGGGCTCCGGGCGCGATTCATAGCAGGCCGCGACTGGCCAGTGAGGTGGTTTCGGCATTGCCGATAATCAGGTGGTCCAGAAGCCGGATATCTACCAGTTCCAGCGCCGACTTCAGGCGCCGTGTGATGCGCTCATCCGCCTGGCTGGGCTCGGCGACGCCAGAGGGGTGATTGTGGGCCAGAATGACCGCTGCGGCGTTGATCGACAGCGCCTCTTTCACTACCTCACGCGGATAGACAGATGTGCCATCAATGGTGCCGCGAAACAGCTGGTCGAAGCGCAGTATGCGGTGGCGATTATCCAGATACAGACAACAGAACATCTCATGCCCGAGATGCCGAATTTTGGCGTGTAGAAAGGCCTGTGTGTCTGCAGGGCTGCGAATGGCCGTACCGACAGGCAGAGACTCCTCGAAATATCGTCTGGCGAGTTCAGGAAGGGCGCGCAGCAGCGCGGACCGCTCGCCGCCAACGCCGGGCTCTGTGGTCAGTAGCGCAGTATCCGTATTTAGCAAGCGGTGCAAGCCGCCGAAGCGACGCAGCAGGCGCGTGGCAAGGTCTTTGCCGCCAATGACCCTGGCCAATATTTCTTCATCATTCATGGCGACCAATTTCCGCGATCTCGGCGCCGCAATCAAGCAGCCAATCCGGCCTTGATCACTGGTTTTCGGTTAAGCTAATCGCCATGAACGTTGTGCTTGGAATATCGGGCGGTATCGCTGCCTACAAAACACCTGAGCTGGTGCGGCGTCTGCGTGAACGCGGCGCCGAGGTGCAAATCGTGATGACAGCGTCGGCTGGGGAGTTCGTCACCGAAACCGCGTTGCAGGCCGTCTCAGGCACGCCGATTCGCTCGAATCTGTGGGACAAGGAAGCCGAAGCGTCGATGAGTCATATTGAGCTCGCGCGTTGGGCGGATGTGGTTCTGATCGCGCCGGCGACTGCCGAAATCATGGCTCGGCTGGCGTCCGGTGCAGCATCTGATTTGCTGACGACAGTTTGTCTCGCGACCGAGGCGCCGCTCGCCATTGCGCCGGCCATGAACAAAGTCATGTGGGCAAACGCAGCCGTGCAGGCGAACAGGGAAACGCTCGCAGCACGCGGCGTCAGAATTCTCGGGCCGGATAGCGGCTCGCAAGCCTGCGGCGAGATCGGTGCGGGACGCATGCTTGACCCTGACGACATCGCAGCCATTGTTTGCGGACCGACGCTGGTAAACCAGGATGATCTCTCGTTGACCGGCAAGACCGTTGTGCTGACGGCCGGCCCCACTCGTGAGCCAATCGATCCCGTGCGCTTCATAACCAATCGCAGTTCCGGAAAGATGGGGTACGCCATTGCGGCGGCCGCCCTGGACCAGGGTGCGCGCGTTATTTTGATCAGCGGGCCAACCTCAATCGCGGCGCCAAGCGGTGCGGATGTACATCAAGTAGAAACCGCACAGGAAATGTACGACGTAACGCACGAACAAATTGCCAACGCGGACATATTTATTGCGACTGCAGCCGTCTCGGATTACCGGCCTGCCGAAGTTCAGGCGCAGAAGATCAAGAAGAACGATTCGACCATGCGTATAGACCTTGTTCGATCGGAGGACATCCTCGCCTCGGTTGCCGCACTTGAAGGTGCGCCATTTACGGTGGGCTTCGCCGCAGAGACTGAAAACGTGCGCGAGTATGCTCTGGGTAAGTTGCAGAGAAAGAAGCTCGATATGATCGTCGCTAATCAGGTGGGCGAGGGAAAAGGGTTCGACAGCGATCAAAATGCGGTAAATGTTTACTGGAATACTGGCGAGCAATCGTTCAACACAGCAGAAAAAACCGAGCTCGCCCGCGATGTTCTCAAACTCGTCGCCGAACGTTTCGAGATCGCGTACAGTTCCGGCGAATATGCGATCAATTGAACTGAAAATACTGGACCCACGGATCGGGGACGCAATTCCCCTGCCACATTACGCCACCGACGGCTCTGCCGGCCTGGACATGCGCGCCTGTATCGATGCGGCGATCACGGTCCAACCGGGCGAGACGACTTTGATTCCGACCGGCCTGGCGATTTACATCGGCGACCCTACGCTTGCAGCTGTGCTGTTGCCGCGCTCAGGTCTGGGCCACAAACACGGCCTGGTGCTCGGAAATCTGACCGGCCTGATTGACTCAGATTATCAGGGGCAGGTGTTTATCTCGTGCTGGAATCGCAGCAGCGCGAGTTATGAAATTCAGCCGGGTGATCGTATTGCACAAATGGTTTTTGTGCCGGTAGAGCAGGTTGAGTTCAGCGTCGTTGAAGAGTTCGACGACAGCGCCAGAGGATCAGGCGGATTTGGTCACTCGGGCAAAGCCTGAGCTGTTGCCATAGGAAGACCCTTAAGGTTCTTAAAGCGATGAATGTCGCCGTCGAAACGTTGAACGATGTCCGCTTCGTCCTTCTGGTACTTCTCAAGATTCTTTTGATGCCGCGCAATGGTTGATTCAGTTTCCTGAATCTCCCGAATCAATGTTGGCTCCACCATAGGTGCGCTGGGATTAGAGCTGTAAGGGCGAAACTGCTTCGACTCTTCTTTCAGTTGCAGCAGACGGCGGTCCAGGTTTCGCAAATAGAGCTCGGTGACTCGCGACTGAGCCTGGAATAATTCGATTCTGCGATCGCGATGCATTTCGATTTCATCGACGTTCTGATAGGTCGCCAGCAACGCCCGGTCGGCACGCATTTGCAATTCTTTCTGAATCTCCATGCGCTTGGCCACGCGTTCGGCTTCCAGCTCTGCTTCGGTTTTCTTGCCGTCGATGTGACCGACTATTATGCCGTGTTCATTAATAATGGACTTCATCTTGTCGGCGAATTCGGCGGGAATTTTGTCGCCGTAATGCCGCACGCCCTCATCATCCACCCAGGTGTAGGCTGCGCGCTGCTGCGCTCCAGCGATGAGCGGGAGTAGAAGTAAAACAGCGAGGGCGGTGACGTTTGATCGCATATTTAAATAATGCCATTAAAGGCAAGTCCAGAAACGGGACTAGTTCCCGAAAACACAGCTTAGTCGGAACTGAATATTCTGTAAACGTATTCTACAAATTACAATAAAAACAACAAGTTAAGAAATTATTCCATACTTTTGCCGGTATTCGAGAACCGGATCAAGATAAGATTCATACTCACTTGATTCTTCGAGAGTCATAATCAGGTCATTGAGGCCGATAATACTCACGACTGGGATGCCCAGCGCCTGCTGCAGTTCCTGCACGGCTGACGCCGGCCCCTGACCACGTTCTTGCCGGTCCAGCGATATCACAAGGCCCGCCACTTGGGCACCTGTGGCAGTGATGATTTTGTACGCTTCGCGAACGGCAGTGCCTGCCGTAATGACATCATCGACGATTAGTACCCGACCCTCGAGAGGCGCGCCGACAATGCTGCCGCCTTCGCCATGCGCCTTGGCCTCTTTGCGGTTATACGAAAAGGGTACGTCGATGCCCTGATGCTCGGCCAACGACGCTGCAGCTAGCGCAACCAGCGGAATGCCTTTGTATGCCGGACCAAAAAGCATGTCGAATTTGAGGCCGGCGTCAGCGATTGTCGCCGCGTAGTAGCGACCGAGTCGAGCGGCAGCGTAACCCGTATTGAACAGGCCAGCGTTGAAGAAATAGGGGCTTACACGACCCGACTTAAGCGTGAACTCACCGAAACGAAGAACGCCGAGTTCGATCGAGAGATCAATGAATTCTTTCTTGTACGCTTGCATGCTTCGGTATGATGGCGGCCTTCGAAATCGATTCGAAGTATGACATATGGCTGATGGAGACGCAGATTGTTTCGGGTAATTAGTTTAAACGCCAACGGTATTCGTGCCGCGGCGCGCAAGGGTTTCTTTGAATGGATGCGAAGCCAGGACCCAGACGTTGTTTGCATCCAGGAGACCAAGGCACAAGTACACCAGTTGGTCGATGAATGTTTCTCTCCTGCGGGTTACCACTGCTACTACGAAGATGCGGTGAAGAAAGGTTATAGCGGCGTCGCCATCTACACGAAGCAAAAACCGAAGAAAGTAATTCGCGGCTACGGCGACAAGGAATTTGATGATGAAGGGCGCTACGTAGAAGTTCAGCTTGACGGCATCAATGTCGTCTCCGTTTATCTGCCGTCCGGGTCTTCAGGTGAGCTACGTCAGGAAGCGAAGTTTCGCTGCCTGGATACCTTCACCGAGCATTTGCACAAGCTGCGCCGACGTCGCTCCGAGACGATCATTTGCGGTGACTGGAATATCGCGCACAAGGAAATCGATTTGAGGAATTGGCGCGCGAATCGAAAAAACTCTGGCTTTACTCCCGAAGAACGTGCCTGGATGGACAAGCTCTTCGGCGAGTATCGTTGGGTCGATGCATTTCGTATTGTGCAGCCCGAAGCCGACCAGTACACCTGGTGGTCCAATCGTGGTCGCGCCTGGGACAACAATGTAGGGTGGCGACTCGACTATCAGGTCGTCACAGAAGGTCTCAAGGATCGCGTCGCATCGACCGATATTTACAAGGATGAGCGATTTTCCGATCACGCACCGCTAATCATGGATTACGATTGGCCACATGGTGACTAATATTCGAACCGCGCTAACCTGGTGAGTCGACCTTCGATTAAAGAGGCCGTCCTGAATCGACGCATGTTGATATGCGTCTTTACCGGATTCACATCGGGCCTACCGCTATACATCTTGATTCAACTGGTGCCTGCGTGGCTGCGGACCGAAGGCGTTGGACTTGCTGAGATCGGTTTCTTCACGCTGATCGGCTTGCCATACGCATGGAAGTTCATGTGGTCGCCGGTCATGGATCGCTACACGCTTCCATTTCTTGGCCGACGTCGTGGCTGGATGCTTGCTACGCAAATCGCGTTGATGATTTCGATCGCGGCGATTGGCTTTCTCAATCCCGCCTTCTCAATCTGGGCGGTCGCATACCTGGCGGCGACCATCGCATTCTTCAGTGCGAGCCAGGACATTGTTCTGGACGCCTATCGTCGTGAGTTGCTCGCGGATAGTGAACTGGGGCTCGGCAACGCTATTCACGTTCAAGCCTACCGGTTGGCCGGGCTCGTGCCGGGATCGTTGGCATTGATTCTCGCAGACCACATGCCGTGGAATGCGGTATTTATTGTCGTCGCTGCGTTCATGTTGGTCGGCATGGTGTTGGTAATGAACATTGCTGAGCCGGTGCGAGATCCGAATGCGCCACGCACGATGAAGGAAGCGATAATTGAACCGTTTCGCGAGTTCATCAATCGGCAAGGCATAGCGCCTGCCCTTTTCGTGCTTGGATTTCTGTTCTTCTACAAGCTCGGTGACAATATGGCGACTGCATTGCAGACGCCGTTTTTCATCGATGTTGGCTTTACGCTGACGCAGATCGGCGTGGTCGCAAAATTTGCGTCGCTGACCGCGGTGATTGTCGGTGGTTTGGTCGGCGGTCTGGTCATGATCGCCTTGTCGATTAACCGGGCTCTGTGGTTGTTCGGTATCGTGCAGATCGTCAGCATTCTTGGTTTTGCAGCGCTGGCAGAAATCGGCCCAAATCCATGGATGCTTGGCTTCGCAGTAGCGTTCGAATATCTCGGCGTTGGCCTGGGAACGGCGGCGCTGACTGCTTTCATCGCGCGCTCCACGAACAAGGCATTTGCTGCGACGCAGTTCGCTTTATTTACGGCGCTCGCGGCTACACCAAGAACGCTGGCAGGTGCGACGACCGGATTGATCGTTGAACGCTTAGGGTGGACGAACTTCTACATCCTGTGTGTCGTTCTGGCGATTCCCGGAATGTTGCTGTTGATCAAGGTGGCGCCCTGGAATGACTCGGAGCAATGAACAGCATCGAAATCGCCGTCGGAAAGCTCGACGAGCTCAGCGACCCGGGGTGCCGCGAGTTTCAGATTGGGGATGGCGACTGGCCGCTGCACGGTTTTGTCGTGCGGCAGGGCGATGCGGTGTTTGCCTACGAGAATTACTGCGTGCATGTGGGACATCCGCTCAACTGGATGCCGAATGCTTTTCTGACCAAAGACCGCAGTTCAATTATTTGTGCTTCGCACGGCGCGCTGTATGAAATCGACACCGGCCTGTGCTTCGCCGGTCCCTGCATAGGCAAAACTCTACGAACGGTAGACGCGAGCGTGCGTGACGGCGTGGTGTATGTCAGTGGCAAGCCAGCGCGCTAGAGATACGCTAACTATTTGGGTTCGTTGAGAAACTCAAACAGTTCATGAAAGCCAGGCGGGATATCGCTTCGTTTGATACCGACGTAGTCATCCGGGTCCATATCGACCGCGCCGGACCAGTCTTCCGGTGCACTGACCTCAACCGTAAACAACTCGCGCCAGGACTCAAGATCGACTTCTTCAATGGTGGCATCGAAATGCTGAATTTCGATCGTGTGATCATCCTCGTCGACCGCAACAACCTCGAACATGTTGCCGTTCGGACGCCGAAACCACTTCCCAATGACCGGATATGCGACTGCCATGGTATTGACCTTTTTGAAGTCTCTTCTACTAGTTATAGATCAATTTTCGAAAAGCGCCAGTCCCAGATGCGATGTCCTTTTTTTAGTCCGCGACGCTCGAATTTTGTCGCTGGGCGGCTCAGCGGTTGGTCGCCGTCGTGCTCGCGTCGTTCGGCGCAGTAGAACAAGGGGGATTCGTTAAGAACTTCATCGATGTGCTCCGCATAGTTCGCCCAGTCTGTCGCAATATGCAGAGAAGCCTTTGATTCCAGCCGGCTGGCGCAGAGCTCAAGAAATGACGGTTGTACGATACGTCGCTTGTGGTGTCGTTTCTTTGGCCACGGGTCCGGGAAGTACAGGTTGATGCGTGCCAGGGACGCGGGCGCGATCTGCTGCTCGAGGACCTCGATCGCGTCATGAGCAATAATTCTGAGATTCTCAACGCCTGCGGCGCGCGCCGCGATCATGCAGTGGCCGTTACCGGGGTCGTGCACCTCGATGCCAAGAAAATCTGATGACTCGTCTTCACTCGCGAGCTGCACCAGGGAATCGCCGTTGCCGAAACCGATCTCCAATACGACCGCTGCACTGCGTGCGAAGACCTGCTCAAAGTCCAGGGGCTGTGGTGCGAACTCAACGCCATAATCCGGCCAAAGTTCTTCAAGCGCTCGTTGCTGCGAGGTGGTCATTCGACCAGCACGTTTCACAAAGCTGCGAATAGTGCGTTTATGTTCGACGTTTGCCACGAAGCATCTGTATAGGGCCGGTATTTTCTTCTGTGTGACCTTTCACGGATTCGTAAAATGAGCGAATAATGGTCATGTCAGCTTCGACATCGCCCGTCAGCATCATCATCGGACCGAATCCCAGCCGCTTTGTCGAGTAGTCGAAAAAACCGAACACGACCGGTACGCCGGCTTCTTCGGCAATTCGATAAAAGCCGGATTTCCAACCCTTAGCCTTGCTGCGCGTGGCCTCGGGCGCGATGCCACAAAGATAGTCGTCATTTTCAGTGAATGCGGTGACCGCTTGTTTTACGGCCGAGTGAGAATCACGCCGGTCCAGTGGCACGCCGCCCATGCCGTTGAGCAACACGCTCATCGGAAACCAGAACATCTGCTTTTTCACAAGAAACTTTACGTCGACGCCGTACGCGACCTTGTACACCAGCGTCCAGTAGCCGTCCCAATTCGAGGTATGCGGCGCGCCGATAATCACGGCTTTTCTGACCGGCGGCGTTGGCCCTACTGGCGTCCAACGACCCAGCCAAAGGAGAAACTTTGCGACTCGCGGCCAAAACAAATTTTTACTCCTCGCCTGCTTCTGCAGATTTACGATGCCGCAGTATGATCGGCAATATAAACAAAGTAACAACCAGACAGCCGAAGAGTGCAGCGGCTGCCTGTGCGCCGAACTGTATCAGGCTGGGACTCTTGGCGACGATGAATGCGCCGAACGCTGCAATCGATGTCGTGACCGTAACCACGACCGCCAGTCCGGTTTCTGCGAAAACCACCTCCAGGTCACCGTTATGGCGTCGCCACGACGATAGTAAATGTACGCCTCCGTCTACGCCGATGCCGAGCACCATCGGGATGATAGCTGCAGTGACGACTGACGCTGCGACGCCGCCGAAGGACATTGCACCTGCTAGCCAGATTAAGGACAGCACCAGCGGTAGCAAGACGACAAACGGCAGGCTGCCGCTACGAGTGCCAATGGCCAGCACCAGCAAGATCAATCCAGTGGCAAGTGGCAATACGAAACGAATATCTGCGTAGAGCAGTTCATCTATGCGTGCATTCATGACCGGGGCACCGCTGAGCTGCCAGTTACCAAGCTCAAGATGTTCGATCTGGTGTTCGATGTCCCAGGTCACCGCTGCAAAGTTGCCACGAATAAATGGGTTCTCTGCCGGATGCACCTGTACCAGGCCGGGTACATCCGGGACGTCGACGAGGCTGGTAATACTGGTCGGACGTTCGTCATCGGCCATGAACTCGACTGCGTCCAAATCGTTATCGAATCGAACCAGCAACGGCGACGCGCTTAGCCCGTATTCTTCGGCTATGCGCGCCTGGAGTAAACGCGCCTGAACATCCTCGCCCTCGAGCTTGCGTATGTCACTCAGGAGCTCAAGATTACTGGCGCCATACGCAGCGATTGCCGTAACTCCGATAGCCGCGATCGCGATCGCCTTACTGTGCGCCTGGATCCAGGGAGCGAAACGCCGCAGCGGCGACGCGAGTACCGCCTTGCCGGACAACCAGTGTTCCGGGCAGGACAACAGAATGATTGGCAGCAAGCTAATGCAGGCAAAGTACACACCGGCCGATACCAGTGCGCCCGACAGGCCGAAATCGGCGAAACCCTGCAGCTTGGCGAGAGCAAGCGCACAGAATGTGGCGACCGTCGTAAGGCTGGCAACGGTTATTGGATGCAGCAGCCGCCACCACGCAGCCAACACGGCCGCCTCGCGTGTGAGTCCGTCGTGATTGATGGAATAGCGGCAGGCTTGAATCATATGAATGCAGTGATCGATACCGATGCCGATAAGTAAGGTTGGAACGGCAGCGGCGAGCAAGGTCAGTTCTGGTCGAATCAAGCTGTATGCAGCCAGCCCCCACATGATGCCAGCGCCGACAGGCAGCAGCATGACTACGGCGAGCCAACCGATGCGATACAGGTAAGAAAAGAGCAGGGTGACCAAAACAATAGCCACAGCGAGTGCCTTGATCAGGTCGGTGTTCAGTCGCTCGTGAGTTTCAACAATATAGGCGGGAGTACCCGTCATTCCGCAGCTGGGCGACAGCGCGGCGAGCATCGCACCAATACGATTTACGACGATGCCGGCGTCCTGGTAATTCGCGGCATCACCCGTTAGCGAGAAGGCATACAGCGAGGACTTGCCAGGTTGGATATAGGTGCGTGTGTTCGCGCCGATCTCGGGAAGCGCAACCGCCTTTTCGATCGCGAGCCGCGACATGTACTGGTCAGGGTCGCAGACAACCAGCAGCTCCTCGAGCCCGGTTGTTAATTCCGCGAGTTCGCGAAAGGTCGTAACCGCAGGATCGTTGTCACCCAGCAAGCCATAGAGGTCGCCATTGATCCGCAGCTTATCCAGCTGCGCCGCTGCGAATAGGGTCAAAAGAACGCCTGCAATCAAGACAGGCAATGTTGGCCAGCGTGTCGGGCCCTTCATTTCGCCTTGCTGGCGAGATAACGAATGGCGGCAGGTAGATCACGCATGACTTCTCGAAGCTGCGGCAGAAACTCTCGCAAGTCCCCCAGCATGGCGGCCGGACCGACTTGCTCGTTCATCCATTGTTTGAGAACAGGGTGTGCGGTCTTCCATAGATCCAGTTGCGGATAAAGCTCGCGACCGAGGCCTTCGATATTGAACAGTGTTTTGTGCAGCAAGATCATCTGCGGCTGGATCTCGACATCGAATCGCTTCGCAACTCGAAACAGGCGCATGAGTACTTGTGCGAACGAAATTTCCGCGAGCGGCTTGTTGAAGATCGGTTCGCAAACCGTACGCACCGCAGACTCGAGTTGATCGACACGCGTTCCTTCCGGCACCCAACCGGATTCGAGGTGCAGTTGGGCGATGCGGTGATAGTCGCGATCAAAAAAAGCGAGGAAGTTTTCCGCCAGGTAATTCTGGTCGCTGGGGCTGAGCGTTCCGACTATGCCGAAATCAACCGCCGCGTACTTTGGCTTGTCAGGGTCCGTCGCGATTACAAAAATATTGCCCGGGTGCATATCGGCGTGAAAAAAGTTGTGTCGAAAAACCTGCGTAAAGAAAATTTCGACGCCGTTCTCCGCCAACACCTGGATGTTTGCGCCGGACTCGCGCAGCGCCTCCATGTCACTGATCGGAATGCCGTAAATTCGTTCCTGAACAAGCACTTCGGGCCGGCAAAAGTCCCAGTAGATGTCCGGCACGTAAAGCATGTCCGAGCGGGAAAAATTACGTTTTAACTGTGCGGCATTTGCGGCTTCACGCATCAGATCGAGCTCATCGATAATGGTGTGCTCGTACTCGTCGACCACTTCAAGCGGCCGCAGACGTTTGCCATGTTCCCAATAACGATCGGCCATGCCGGCCAGCAATCGCAGTACTTCGACATCTTGTTCGATAAGGTCCTGCACGCCCGGACGCAACAGCTTGACGATGACCTCGGGGCCATCAGGCAGTTTCGCGGTATGCACTTGCGCTATTGATGCGGCGGCGAGGGGCTCGACGTCGAAGCGCTCAAAGACTTCATTGACTGACTTGCCGTATACGGCGTCCAGAATGCTGATGGCCTCGTCCGCAGGGAATGGCGGTACGTCATCCTGCAGTTTGGCGAGTTCGTCGGCGATGTCTTTCGGTAGCAAGTCGCGTCGTGTGGACAGTGCTTGTCCAAACTTGATGAATATTGGTCCCAGCTCTTCCAGCGCAAGGCGAATGCGCTCGCCGAGTGGTGCAGATGATTTGCGCGCGCGCGGAAACAAATAAAACACAAATCGCAGTGGCCGCAACAGATGGGTTTCTTTGATGACATCATCCAGGCCGTACTTGACGAGCACGCGTTGTATGCCAATCAGCCGGAAAATTGTCTTACGACTGGCCATCAGCTATTGGCCTCAAGTCGATTGAGTCGTGCTGCAATGCGTTCGACGTCGTCACGCAATGTACCGACTTGTTTTGTGAATCGATCGACCTCATAGCGAGTCGGTACGTCGCGGCTCTCTTCCTGCAGGTACTCGCGAATGTTGCCGCCCATCGTTGAGCGTGCGTCGCGTGCCCACTTGCCGACGCCGCGAGCGATCTCCGCGATGCGATGCGCCGCAACATCACCGATGACGCGCGACAACTCTTCTTCAATGTCCGGTTGCGCAAGGTCTAATAGTTTTTGGAAGCGTTGCGCGGTCGCCGCGTCTCCCGTCAGGTCGACGTCGCCGCTGCGAATAGCCGCTTCACCCGAGCCCTGCAGCATGCGAGCCAAGGTGATTAACGATCCCGTTATCACGACGTCCGGGTCGTCAGCGTATTCGGTGCTAAGCGCAACGACATCGTCGGAAAATACGAAATAGGTGCCCAGTCCGGTATCGCGCACCCGAATGGCGACCATCGTGCCATTCAACTCGGAGGCGATTTCGCGAGCCGGTGTGATCTCGGCGATATTGCGATTGAGAACATCAGCGATGGGGCGCAGCAGAGCTTCGAGAGGACTGGCCATGGCAGCGTCTAAATGCGATAGCCGCTATGCAGGGCAACAATACCGCCTGCGAGATTCTGATAGCGGACACGCTCGAATCCGGCCTCCGTCATCATGCCGAGCAGTGTTTCCTGATCGGGGTGCATGCGAATAGATTCGGCCAGATATTGGTAACTGTCACCATCATTGGCGACGAATTTGCCGAGCAGCGGCAAGATCGTAAAGGAATACAGGTCGTAGGCCGGCTTAACGGCAGCGCCCGGTTTGGAGAACTCCAGAACCAGCAACTTGCCGCCCGGTTTGAGCACGCGAAACATTGATTGCAACGCAGCGTCCTTGTTGGTCACGTTTCTGAGGCCAAACGCGATCGTG
>RCNC010002530.1_pt1 | contig 12201 bp, 9 predicted proteins | sample 2041301 | NCBI WGS metagenome assembly RCNC01 (sample SAMN09708231, study PRJNA481090) | Marine sediment metagenome, whole genome shotgun sequencing project. | biome: marine sediment; feature: ocean; material: sediment; isolation source: Sewage treatment plant 13A marine sediment (STP13A) ... | reverse complement strand
GATCTAATCTTTTACGTTGCTTTTTTTTAAGTTTAGCGAAATATTTTTTATTCTCTACCCACTTTTCTTTCGCCTTTTCAGGCAATTCTTCAATTATTCTCTCCATTTCGATTCATCCTTGAATCAAAAGTACTGTAACTTATCCATTATCAAGTGAAAATAATTATTTTTGCGCTCTAAACATTGTAAATATCGTGGTTCAACATATACTAGATCCTATAGTTAAGGAAGGAATACAGTCAATATATAAGATTGATCTTGAAAAGGTCGAATTTCAAGAAACAAGAAAGGACTTTGAAGGAGATATTACCCTAGTGGTTTTTCCGCTCTTGAAACATATCAAAGGAAATCCTGTTGAAATTGCTAATCAAATTGGAAACTATGTAAAGGAACATGCTGACATAGTTAGTGGATTCAATGTTGTAAAGGGCTTCCTTAATTTGGTCGTTACTGACCACTATTATATCGAATATTTCAATCAGATTTCAGACTTTATAGATTTTGGCACTGTCAAGGATAAATCTGGTGCCATTATGGTTGAATACTCTTCTCCCAACACAAATAAACCGCTACATCTGGGCCATATAAGAAATAACCTTCTAGGGTATTCAGTAGCTGAGATCCTCTCTGCCTCAGGTAAAAAGGTGTATAAAACCCAGATTATTAATGACCGTGGTATACATATTTGTAAAAGTATGGTGGCCTGGATAAAATATGGTGAGGGACAGACTCCGGAAAGCGCTGGTCTTAAGGGAGACAAGCTGGTAGGAAATTACTATGTTAAATTTGACAAGGAGTATAAAAACGAAATAAAAATGCTGATCGCCCAGGGAAAAACTGAGGAAGCAGCTAAAAAAGAGGCTCCCATCCTGCTTCAAGCTCAGGAAATGCTGCTCAAATGGGAAGCGGGTGATCAAGATACCGTAAACCTTTGGAAAAAAATGAACCAATGGGTATACAAAGGTTTTGAGGAAAGTTACAAGGAGTTAGGAGTGGATTTCGACACCAACTACTATGAAAGCAACACCTATTTATTAGGCAAGGAAATTGTGGCAGAAGGGCTTGATAAAGGTGTTTTTTATAAAAAGGAAGATGGTTCTGTTTGGATTGACCTCACGGATGAAGGATTGGACGAAAAAATTGTATTGCGTGCTGACGGTACTGCTGTCTATATGACTCAAGATATTGGCACTGCTATTCAACGAATTAAAGATTTTCCCGATATCGAAGGACTGGTGTATACTGTTGGGAATGAACAGGATTATCACTTTAAGGTCCTATTCCTTATCTTGAAGAAAATGGGCTTTGGATGGGCTCAAAACTTACATCATCTGTCTTATGGTATGGTGGATCTTCCTGAGGGAAAAATGAAATCCAGGGAAGGTACAGTCGTTGATGCTGATGACCTTATGAGTGAAATGACAAGTACAGCAGGTGAGATATCTGAGGAACTGGGAAAACTGGAAGGTTATACCGAACTTGAAAAACATAGTTTGTATAAAACCATTGGACTCGGCGCCCTTAAATATTTTATTCTAAAAGTAGATCCTAAAAAGCGGATCCTATTCGACCCGAAGGAATCTATTGATTTTAACGGGAATACGGGGCCATTTATACAATATACCTATGCCAGAATCCAGTCTATTTTGAGAAAAGCTGAATTCGATAAAAAAGAATTTATAGGAGTTGAAACGTTGCATCCAAAAGAAAAAGAATTGGTCAAATTACTTCAGGCCTATCCGTTAATCATTCAAAATGCAGCTGAAAATTTGAGCCCGGCACTAATCGCTAATTTTACTTATGAATTGGTTAAAAGTTATAATTCCTTTTACCAAAGTGTACCTATTTTTGGCGCTGATAATGAAGCGGATAAAATTCTTAGGGTACAATTGTCATATGCCGTAAGTTGTATTATAAAATCTTCTTTTAAACTTTTAGGAATTGACGTTCCGGAAAGAATGTAGGCCAACATGAAGTACAAAAAGTATCTGTCTTTTTTGATTAATAAAATAAAATCGGTAACTTCGTAGAGTTAATATAAACGAAAATACACTATTTTATGGTGTATTTTTTTATTAAAATTATTATGAATAAAAGAAAAATAATTGTCCCCCTCATTTTATTTTTATCTTTTTATTTTGGTCAGGCACAGCTGATCATGATAGACGACGAAACCGGCGAATACAGATACGAAGATGTGGCAAGGGCTGAAGGAATCAATAGCACAGAAATCAAGGCTAGGGCCAAATCCTGGTTGACAAATTACTTTACACAGATTGACTCTATTGTATCAGATTCATCAAGTATTAAACAATTAAATACCTATCATTTTACATGGAAATTGATCACCAAAAGTATAGATGTCGATCTGTTCTTTGATGCTTCAATCAAAACCAAAGACAATCGCTATAAATACGATTTTAGTAATTTCAGGGTTGGTAAATTCATCAAAGGTGACCTACAAGCCATTGACCTTAAGACTTATATTGAAAGATTTCCTCATGAATATCAAATTCTTATCGAGGAGCCTATCGATGCGGAAATGACCAAAGCGATTGGTAGTTTAAGCTTCTATGTCAATAATAATAAGTTGGAAGTGGACGAAGATGATTGGTAATCTTTATAGATAATCCAATACCCTTTCAAGAGCCATGCCCCGAGAAGCTTTAATTAAAAAAGTTGTGTCCTCAAAGGAATGCTGCTTGAATAATTCTGTAAAGTCTTCAAAGGATTTAAACAACAATAATTCTTCTCCGGAAATATCCGTATCAGAAAATGCTTCTCCTATCAGGTAAACGCGATCAAGACCCGAGTTCATAACCAGATCTACGACCTTTTGGTGTTCGATTCTGGTATCTTTCCCTACTTCAAACATATCGCCCAAGATGGCCACTTTTTTAGTCGCTGATAAATTCGCAAGATTTTGAATGGCTACCTCCATACTATTTGGATTGGCATTATAAGCATCCATAATAATCCTGTTTGAATTTCGATTGATGATCTGGGATCTGTTATTAGCAGGTACAAAACCTTCTATTGCATTTTTGATCTTTTCGGTTGGAACACCGAAGTATTTTCCTATGCTAACAGCTGCGGCAATATTTGCAAAATTATAGCTTCCAATAAGTTGACTTTCCATGTTAATTCCATCAAAACTGATGTGAACAAAAGGATCTGCCCCAAGAAATGTGACGTCATAATCATCTCCGGAGGTTCCAAATAAAATCCTGTCCATACCATTTGATTTCTCCATTTGAATGGGATCCTCCTGATTTACAAAAACCTTTTTATGATGCTTCTTCAAATGCCTGTACATTTCCGTTTTACCTTGTATTACCCCTTCAAAACTGCCGAATCCTTCCAAGTGTACCCTCCCAAAATTTGTAATATAGCCAAAATCAGGCAGTGCTATTTCGCATAAATTTGCTATTTCCAGCTGATGATTTGCTCCCATTTCAACAACGCCGAAACTATGTTCAGGAGTCATTGAAAGCAGGGTGAGAGGCACCCCTATATGGTTGTTTAAATTGCCTTTTGTAGCATAACAAAAAAACTTTTCAATTAAAACCATATTGATCAGCTCTTTGGTTGTGGTCTTTCCATTGCTTCCTGTCAAAGCTAGAATTGGAAAATTCAATTGTTGCCTGTGGTATCTTGCAAGGTCCTGCAAACAGGTCAAGGCATCCTCAACCAGGATCATCCGCCCGTCAACCTGATAAACTTCTTCATCGATTACCGCATAACTCGCCCCGTTTTCAAGCGCTTGAAGAGCATATTGATTGCCATTAAAACTTTCTCCCTTTAAAGAAAAATATATGGCATTACTCACTTCATCTCTGGTATCTTTTACAACCTTATAACTCTTCGTATACAGGTCATATAATTCTTTTATTCCCATAAAGTAAATGTAAAAAAAAACTCAATATCATCGCTGATATTGAGTTTTAAATCTATTAGAACCAAAATTCTTATTTCGACTCTTTTCTTCTTCTTGAGTAGGACATCTGACCTAATTTATCAGTAGCACATCTGAAACCGATAAAGTTCGTCGCCATATACTCAGGTAAATATCTTCTTTGAGCAGGGTCTAACCAAAAGGCTCTGTCTTTCCATGACCCACCTTTGAAAACTCTTGTTTGGTCACTGATCAACGTGTTTCTTGTTTTGGTATCATATTGCTGTATAATCAATCCGCTTTCACCAATTTGTCTTGGGATTTCTGGAGAGTTATACATCCTTGGCTTTTGTTCCGAATCATCCTCATCTCTAAAATATTGCTTGGTAGAAGCCAAGTCACCATCGCCACTATCAATATTATAAGCCTTTTCATAATTGTTTCTCATAAAGGCATCTCTTTTGGTTACAGGAACATACTTCACACTTCCAGGAAGATCCCTAGGAACAATCTTGCCATTGTCAAGCGTATCGAATTCTATGCTATTGTAATCAACTATAACTACATTTCCTTCTTTATCTATTTGCTTTTTGTTAAAAACATTTCCTCTAAAGTAACTGAAATCATTTGCGTCATTATCGATGATTGGTCTGTAGACATCTGCAACCCATTCTGCTACGTTCCCACTCATGTCGTACAATCCAAAAGCGTTAGGTTTATAGGATTTGATTTTCATGGTAATATCAGCTCCATCATTACTCCAACCCGCTAAACCACTATAATCTCCTTTTCCTTGTTTAAAGTTCGCCATTTGGTCACCTTTATATCTTCTTGACTCTTCACGAGTCGAATGACCGTTCCAAGAATATTTCTTTCTTCCACGAATAGAATTGTATTCTCTGTTCTCGATCTCTGCCTTTGCAGCATATTCCCATTCTGCTTCTGTTGGCAGTCTGAAACGTTGGGCAAGGATACCATCTGATGTTTTCACATGACGACCGGTAAACGACCCTTCTGATTTTTTATCTTTCTTAGAGAAATCTCTGATCCCTTTATAATAAATACTCGAATCACCATCAAATAATAGGTTCGGATTTGTTAAATACGTTTCTGTATCGAATCGATTCGCTCCTTCAACTTCCAAAGAATCCATATCGAATAAAGTATGCAATACACCTTTATCAATCAATATTTTTTCATTGACCCTGTCAGTTCTCCATTTACAGAATTCTGAAGCTTGTCTCCAAGAAACACCTACTACAGGATACTCTGCATAAGCAGGATGTCTGAGATAGTTTTCTGTTAACAATTCATTGAATCCTAAAGTATTTCTCCAAACCAAGGTATCTGGCAATGCAGCCTGGTAGATTTTTCTGTATGTATCGTCAGATGGAGGAAAAACCTTTTCCAAATATTGAAGGTACAATAAGTACTCAATATTTGTCACTTCAGCCTCATCCATATAAAATGAACGAACTTGTTGTTTCACAGGAGTTGTGTTCCAGTCAAACATCACGTCATCCTGCACACTTCCCATGGTAAATGTACCTCCCTCGATCAACACCATTCCTGGTGGAGGTCCTAATTCCCTATAATTAGAATTCGCTTGAAAACCACCATACTTCGGATTATTATACTCCCAACCCGTTAATGTGGAAACACTCTTATTACTTTTAGTACAACTCGCAAGAAGGACAGTTGATAATAGTATGAGTAGAACTTTGTTACTGTTAAACTTTTTCATAATTATTAATTGACTATTTTTTAGATAAATACAAAAACTATTGATATGGATCATATAAGGTTCTCACCCCTAATTTTCCGGTTTCAATGCTTGTATAACGATTGTTTTATTTCTTTATTATGTGTAATGTTGTAAAATGTTTAATTTTGAATGATTTAAACCCCATATGTCCCTAAAAAAGAATCTCCTTTTTTTTATCCTCTTTTTTCAATGTTTGTTTTCATATGCTCAAATTTCTGAATCCAAGACATTTACCTTGTCATGGAACGATGAAAGTTCCATTCGGCTTAACGAGGAAATTTCTCTTGTTTTACCTTTAGTAGAAGATAATTTTTTCGACGAAAATAATATTCCACGTTCCACACATATATTCAACGTGCAAAACAACACAATAGTGCAGGAATACCAAATAAAAAATGTTAAATTTTCACCCCTACCACCTACTGCTTTAAAAAACATTCAGGTGGACAAAATTCCAACAGCTATAAAAAGTGCGTTTACGATTACAAAAGTAAAGAATAATTCTATAGCAATTCTGGACCTTACGGCACTTGTTCAGAATAATGGACGCATACAAAAGATCATTTCTTTTACCCTTGATTATACTTTAAATGCAAATGGGACAGGGGCTATAGCTAAGAAAAGTAACACTTCTTTTAAAGATCAATCAGTTCTTGCCAATGGTTCCTGGAATAAATTTAAGGTTGATACAACCGGAATCTTTAAAATTGACAAAGACCTCTTGCAACAAATCGGCATCAATACTTCAGGACTTGATCCTAAAAATATCCGTATCTATGGTAATGGCGGGAAAATACTTCCTCAATTAAACAGCGACTTTAGGTATGATGATTTAGAGGAAAATACAATTTTTATAGAAGGAGAACAAGATGGGGTCTTTGACGATGAGGATTATATTCTCTTTTATGCTCAAGGGCCTGACCATTGGGAAATCAACAAGGACGAATACATACTTTCTAAACACCTTACCAATATTTATAGTGACTATGCTTACTATTTTATAACCACTGACCAAGGTTTCGGTAAAAGAGTGAGTACCTCAACCGCCATAAATCAACCAGTTATTGATCAAATTAACACCTATCATAGATTTGATTTTCATGAATTTGAGAATGTGAATCTCTTTGCCAACGGCCAGCAATGGATGGGAGAGGATTTTAGTTCTCAGGATACCCAAAATTTTAATTTTGATTTTAATGATCTGGAAAGCAATGAAGAAATAAACATCAGGCTTAGGGGTGTTGCGATTTCAAGCTCTGATACGAAAATGACTATTAGAGTCAATGGACAGGAATTGATGGAACTCAACTATGACTTGGTATCAAGGAATTCTTTGAGAAAAGCTGATTCCGAAGAAAATTCACAAACGATCCTACTCAACAATGAAAATATAGCTATTCAGATCACATATAACAATTCGGGTAATCCTTCTTCAAAAGCATATTTAGATTTTATAGAAGTAATCGGGACTTGCAAGCTAGTGGCTCATGGTCGCCAGTTTTCTTTTCAAAATACAAATGCAAGTGATCCCGGAAGTGTTTACCAATATACGATTGCAAATGCGAACAATGTGGGAGAATTATGGGATGTAAGTGATCCGATCAATCCTAAAAAAATCTTAAATGAGGGCAATGCCAATGATTTTGTTTTCAAGGCTTACGGAGGTACCAAAACATACGCTTTGCTTGGTACAGAGGTATTTTTTATTCCTGAAACGATTGAAGATAATAGAGTAGTCAATCAGAATTTACATGGTTTAAGAGATATTGACTATCTCATCATCAGTCAAAGATATTTACTAGCAGAAGCCGAAAGATTGGCCGACTATCACCGTGAAAATTCAGGATTAAAAGTGGCCCTTGTAGATCTGAATGATATATATAACGAATTTGGTTCGGGCGCACCTGATCTGACTGCCATACGTGATTTTATAAGATTCCTCTATCTCAACACCTCAAATGACCAAAGTAGGATCAGGTATGTATGCCTTTTTGGTGATGCCTCTTTTGATTTCAAAGACAGGATTACTGATAACAACAATATAGTACCCGCCTTTCAATCTTATGAAAGTTTTAATCTGGCTACTGGTTACGTTACGGATGACTATTTTGGTATGATGGATGAAAATGAAGGCAATCTCGGAAGCGCTGACATGCAGGATGTTGCCATGGGGAGGTATCCGGTAACATCACTAAAAGAAGCGAGAGAGACCATCGATAAAACACTGAATTATTACGCAAATTCCTCTTTTGGAAACTGGAGAAATACATTAACCTTTGTAGCTGATGACCCAGATAATTTGGGTGAATTTGTATTACAACAGGCTCTTGATAAGATTACTGAAGAAATTGAAGAGACAAAACCATCCTTCAATATAAAAAAGATCTATGCAGATGCACATCGGCAGGAATCTTCGGCTGGTGGCGAACTTTATCCCACAGTAAATGAAGCCATCAATAATGCTGTCGAAACAGGTACACTGATACTAGACTATTTTGGACATGGTGGTGTGAACGGCTGGGCTGAAGAAAGAATCTTGGAAATCCCCCAAATTCAAAGCTGGAATAACTTGAATGTGCTTCCCTTGTTTATAACTGTTACTTGTGAATTTGCAAGATTTGACAACCCGAACCGACCTACTGCCGGTGAATATACTTTCTGGAATCCACGAGGAGGCACTTCGCATTTGATCTCTACAAGCAGGGAAATTTTTATCAGTGTAGGAGAAGTGTTTAATCAAAATCTTATTAGAAACCTGTTGAACTTTGAAGGAGAGAATTACAGTATTTCGGAAGCATTGATGTACACAAAACATCAATCCTTCACGGCACAACGTTTTTTTGTATATAGTTTTGGAGATCCGGCTATGCGATTGGCTCAGGCAAAGCCTAACATCAAGCTCACAAAAATGAATGAGGTCGAGTTGAGCAAAAGTCAGGATACCTTAAAAGCTTTATCAAGAATTAAATTGGAAGGTATGATCACCGATAAAAACAACCAACCACTTAATAATTTTAATGGTATTCTTTCTGCCACTATATATGACAAACCACTGGATAAAAAGACGCTTGACAATGACAATCTTGGAATACAAATGGACTTTACCGCAATTGAAAGTAAAATTTTTAGCGGTAGAGCCAGTATAGACAACGGACTCTTTTCCTTTGATCTCATAGTTCCTAAAGATATCCGAATCGCCTATGGGAAGGCCAAGATCAGCCTCTATGCTGATAACCAGTTGTCTGATAGAAATGGAGCAGATCTGAGTATCACTATTGGCGGTCTTGATCCGGATGCACCTTCAGATTCTGAAGGTCCTGAGATTAGACTTTTCATGAATGATGAATCATTTGTAGATGGAGGCAATACAAGTTCTTCTCCGGTTCTCTACGCCGTTCTGGAAGATAATTCTGGCATCAATACTTCTATTACTGCAGTTGACCATGATATTATAGCGATTCTAGACGATGACAATAACAATCCTTATGTCTTAAATGATTTCTATGAAACGGAGTTAAATGACTTCCAAAAAGGAAAAGTTAAGTTTCCTTTTCGTGATCTGGAGCCTGGTTTACACACGATTAAATTTAAATGTTGGGATACGTACAATAATCCATCCGAATCAACGTTAAGTTTTATTGTAGTCAATGACAACGACTTAATATTAAGTAATGTATTAAATTATCCGAATCCGTTTATAAATTATACCGAATTTTGGTTTAATCACAACAAACCGAATGAAACACTAGATGTTCAGGTGCAAATTTTTACGGTTTCAGGTAAGCTTATAAAAACCCTTAACCGATCTGTGCAGTCAGACGGACTATTATCCAGGGAAATTTCCTGGAATGGTCTTGATGATTTTGGCAACAAAATTGGTAAGGGCGTTTATGTATACAAACTTCATGTTAGATCTCAGATATCAAATGCGCAGGCAGAAAAATTTGAAAAACTTGTCATATTACAATAACAATTTAGATCTAAATCCCTAAAAACCTAAATATTAGATGAAAAAAATAAGTCTAATTGCCATCGCCACATTTCTTGGAATTTTTAGTTCCCATGCACAAGATGAAGTAAATCCTATTACAACTGCTGCACCATTTTTATTAATTGCACCTGATGCTAGGGCCGGAGGTCTTGCTGATATGGGGGCCGCTACATCTTCAGATGTCAGTTCCATGCATTATAATGCAGCCAAATATGCCTTTTCAGAGTCACAGTGGCAAATAGGGATCAACTATACACCATGGCTCAGAAATTTAACCAATGACGTGAGTCTTACAAGTTTATTTGTTTCTAATAAAATTGACGAAAAAAGTGCCTGGGCAACTAGTCTAACGTATTTTTCTCTTGGATCCATCGAATTAACTGATGGTTCTGGTATTAGCTTAGGCTCCGAAAATCCAAATGAATTTGCTATAGATGGTGCTTATTCACTGAAACTAAGTGAAGTGATCTCGATGGCAGTTGGTTTGAGGTTTATTCATTCTGATCTTGCGGTTCGAGTAGACAATTCCGAAATACAGACTGTCAATACTTTTGCCGTTGATGTTTCAATGTTTTATCAAAGTGAAGAAAAGAATTACAATAGTTTTAATGGAAGATGGAGAGCTGGTGTTAATTTGTCAAATATGGGTCCAAAAGTCGAACTTGTTCTGGGTGGAGAAGAAAGCTTTATACCTACTAACTTAAAACTTGGAGGGGGCTTTGATTTTATTCTAGACAATGCAAATACGATAACAGCGGGTCTAGAATTAAATAAATTATTGGTTCCTACTCCACCAATAAGAGATAACGCTACAGGTGAAATTATTTCAGGAAAAGATGATAATGTAGGGTTTCTTGCGGGAACGGTTCAATCTTGGTATGACGCGCCTAGAGGGTTTGAAGAAGAAATGGAAGAATTTATCTGGCAGGCAAGTGCAGAATATTTATATAACGACGTGTTTTCTGTAAGAGCAGGTTATTTCCACGAATCTGCAAACAAAGGAAACAGACAGTTCTTTACTTTGGGTACAGGATTTAAATTTAGAAGTACGACCCTTGATGTTTCTTATTTGATCAATGCGTCAGATGTAAACAATCCATTGGAAAGTACATTGAGATTCTCCTTGACCATCAACCTAGGTGATTCATATGCTTACTTCTAAAAATTAATATTGACTTCAAAAAAAAATGGGTTCTACACCCAAGAGTGTTTACATTAGGCTACTTTGAATTTTAGGATTGAAAACCCTATATTTATGGAAAATAATTTTTTATAAGGCAGCACTATGCATGAGCATCAAATTTCAACAAAATTCACAGTGTTTGAAAGTTCAGACGAACTATCCACTTCTGAGAAAGAGTTACTTGATAAGGCAATAGAAGCAAGAGACAGTGCTTATGCTCCTTACTCGGGTTTTAATGTAGGTGCCTCTGTACTCATGGATAACCGAGATGTTTTTTTTGGCAACAACCAGGAAAATGCCGCGTATCCTTCCGGCATTTGTGCTGAAAGAGTTGCGATTTGGAGTGCTATGGCTTCTTTACCAAATGGAAAAATTAAAAAAATCTTTATTTCAGCACGTTCTGTCAAGACTTTGGTTGACCGACCAGTAGCTCCATGTGGTGCATGCCGACAAGCTATTGCTGAATACGAAACAAAACAACTCGAAGATATCGAGATCTTTTTTACCGGTGAAGTTGGTCAAATTGTAAAGGCATATTCTATCAAAGATTTACTTCCTTGGATGTTTGACAATTCTATGTTGTCATGAGCCAGGATATAAGCTCTCGTGATGACCTTTTGATCATTGTTCGCGATTTTTATGCCTCGCTTTTTGAAAGTGATGTGTTAAAGGATTTTTTTGAAGACTTTAAGGATCAAGATGTGTTGGAACATCATTTAGCAACCTTAGTAGACTTCTGGGACAACACCCTGTTTTATTCAGGTAGTTACAAAAAAAATGCTATGAAACCTCATATAGAACTTCATAAAAAGAGCCCTTTAAACTCACGGCGCGTTTGAAAGGTTACATTGCTGTATTAGCAATTCTCATTGGAGTTTTAGCAGGTATGCTATCCTTGCGTAACGATGTTGAAGCACGAATTTTAAGATTACCTGGTCAACTATTCGAACACAAAGACAATGGGATCATTAGTAATGTTTATACCTTTAAATTGGTAAATAAAACCTCTGAAGAGATTGATGATTTAAGCTTTAAACTTAGAGGAAGAGATGGCACCATAACTATTGTATCTACCTCTGAAACCTTTATTGTTGAGCCCCAAGGGGTTGCTAAAGGGACTTTATTTATAGAGTTGAAGCAAAGTGATTTATCTGGAGATAAAAATGAATTAATGATTGATGTTTATAGTAATGATGAACTTATAGAAAATACGTCGGTATCTTTTTTAGGGCCTCGTAGCTTTAACTAACCATGCTGGCACATTGAGCGCAGTCGAAGTGTCTGTTTAAGATTCTGAAATATCCCGATAGTTATCGGGACAGAATCACAAAACAAAAATTAAAAAGATCCTGGAACGTTTTCAGGGT
>RCNC010002529.1_pt1 | contig 12209 bp, 8 predicted proteins | sample 2041301 | NCBI WGS metagenome assembly RCNC01 (sample SAMN09708231, study PRJNA481090) | Marine sediment metagenome, whole genome shotgun sequencing project. | biome: marine sediment; feature: ocean; material: sediment; isolation source: Sewage treatment plant 13A marine sediment (STP13A) ... | reverse complement strand
CTCAGCTACGCCGTCAACTTTCAGTGGATCGCGGCGGACACCCTCGATGTCGACGTCAGTACCGATGGCGGCGCCACCTGGAACAACCTGCTGCGCTGGCAGGAGGACCACCCAGACGGCGGTCTCCACCTGCCTCCCGGCGAGAACATCAACTTGGATCTCACGGCCTACATGGGTAACCCCAGCGTGCTCGTGCGCTGGCGCTACTACAACCCGTCCACGGACGCCTGGGACTGGTACGTGGTTCTGGACGACGTGATGTTGACCTGCGTCGTTCCGGTTGAGTTGCAGAACCTGTCCGTCGAGTAGAAAAGACCGGCCGGTCCCCTCGGGCCGAACCGGAAGAACCAGCGGGCCGCCTCTTCGGAGGCGGCCCTTCTTATTTCGGAGATCCGAAAAGAGAAGGGGACACTGTTCTGTGTTTTTCATTGGGCGGCCGTTGAGGACGTGACGTTGACGTCCGCCGAGAGCAGAAACCTGCAACGATAAGGATTTCGGTGCGAGGCTTTAGGAAGTTGGGAAGTTGGACTTCATCCCTTTTTCGGCACAAGATTCGGCGGGATCTCGATCATGGGGGACCGTTGGGTATCTGTCCGACGGTAGGGGTACGGCGTGCCGTGCCTGTGTCTCAGCTGGCGGGACCACCAGTGACGCTCGACCAGGCCGAGGTTCCGCCAGCCTCGAATCCGTCGATGAAGATCCCCGGAGGCGAGAGCTTGACTAGGCGTACGAAACGCACTTCGATGTCCTCCACTCCGCCGGTGTAGATACGAAAATCCGAGCCGCCTGCGAGGCCGCCGGAAAAAACTGCGTCGTCAATCGAAAACGTGACGGTTTTGACGCTGCTGCTGCCCAAGTTGGTGACCGGTGGAGTCGTGGCCGGGCCGTCGGCATTGTGGTACTCAACATGCCAACTCGCCGTGCCGTTGTCAACGAATGTCACTTTGATTTCCACAGGGGGAGCCGAACCCACGAGAAAAGCGTCGTCGACGAAGAAGTAGAGGAAGTCCTGGCCCATAGCCCGATTGGTGCGCCGTCCTTCGTACGCTGTGCCGTTCTCCTCTTCGAGGACACCGGTCTTGATATCAGTCCCGCGGCGGCTTCGTCCGTCCGGGTCGAGATCGCGTTGCACGAGCCAGCGTTCGTAGTTGCGCACCCATGGTTTGCCGTTCCAGGTGTGGCTGTCGTCATCGATCCAGTACCGGTCTTCGGCCTCGCGCAAGGCCACCCAGGCGTCGGGCGATGTCGAGGCACGCTGCCCGAGAGAGTGCCGCACCCACTGCCAGAGTTCGGGATACTCCGCCATGTAGCTGTCCTCGGGAACCACGTAAAGCCAGTTGACCCTCATTTGCAGCGCCTTGAGGTTGGACATCTTGACCGCGTAATACACGTGAGGTGTCGAATACCCGCACGCGTTGTAACACTCGTTCTCCGTTGCGATGACGCGTTTGCCGTCGAACAGCGGCCAGCTCTCGTCGGTGACCATGTGGCCGTCGGCAGCGATGGCTGTGCCGTATGAGGGAATGTGGTTGAGGTGAAAGTTGAAGAGCTCGGTAATGCCGGTTCGAATACCGAGGCCGGCGCCCACAGCGTCAAGTGCGAAGAAGTCGTCCAGTTCTTCCCAGTTGCTCCATGGGTAGTCCTCTCCGGTGAAGACCAGTTTGTACGAAAAGTCGTCGTCCGGGTCGGCGTTTTCGCCGTCGAAGATGACCACCATGTCAGCCATTGCCTGCTGGAACCAGGCATCGAACTCGCTGTGGGTCAGGCCGTCGTTGATCGCCAGGTCGATGATTTCGAAGTCGAACTCACACCAGGTGAATGCGCCCGGGACATAGATCAGCCTGAAGTGAGGATCCGATCGTAAATCCCAATCGATGAAGACCGTGCGATACAGGGTCATCAGGTGATCCCACATACACGAATTCCAGATCGGAAGGTGGTACTGGCCGTCGTAGTCGATCCACGAGTCGGTCAGACCGCATTCGCTGACGACCCACTCCGGCGCCCAGTCCACACCGCTGGCCCAGATCCGCATCCAAAACGGCGTCGGCGACTCCAGCTGATCGTCGTATGAAGCGAATGTCATGCCCTGGGCCGCACCCGTGGCGGTCGTTGAGTAGACGCCCTGGGCCGGATTGAGTTGCCTCCACGAGAGATCGACGGAACGCATGTCGACGTCAAAACCGGGCGCCGGTTCCTCTGAAAAGAAACCCGTGTCAGGAAGTGGCGCTGCCCACGCCGGCAGGCCCCAGTCGTCGCCCTCACCTACCACCTGCGCCGATACCGCCGTTGCCAGAATCAGCACCGATACAGCCCCCATCAGACAGCTGCGGAAACACGGTGTCATGGCATGATCTCCAGCCCGCACGGTGACGGGGCGATATTCAAGGGCATCTTGGGCGGTCTTATTTCCTCATCCCCCCCAACCGTCCGTCGTGCCGGTTTCGAATCCGTCGGCGAACAGCGGTGTCTCGGTGAAGTTGAGTTCGGGTGAGGCATAGATGTAGCGGGTATTGGTTCCATCGGTGATTTCTGCGAGCAGATATCCGGAGGTTCCTGGGGCGATCCCGGAGGTGTCCCAGGCCTCAGTGGTCTCGAAGATCGTTGAGCCTGACGCACTGTGGGCATTCGAGGCGATAGTCGAAATAGTATTGCCGTTATAGGGGCCAAGGTCGGCATCGAAATACAGGGTGACGGTAGTCGAACTGTCGAAATCACGGGCGGTATATCTGACCGAGAGGGCCTCGCCCGCGACGATCGAGTGGGTTCCGGGACCCAGAGGGCCTCCGCCATCCGAAATATCGACGGTGATCACATTGGGCCAGGAGGCACTGTTCCAGCTCAGGGAGCTGCGGGCGCCGTTGCCGCCCAGGACGGGATCGTCATGGAATCCGTCGACGATCTGGTCGTCCCCGGCAACAGGCGCATCGGTGGACATTCGGTCGCCGGATCCAGCCAAACGGCTATAGACGAAGCCGGCCTGTTGCCCGCCGACGCCACCGTTGGTTTCGTAAGCGTTAAACCAACTCACCCTCTCGGTGGTATCGATGGTCGCCTCGGTGTCATCGGTCGGTGTCGTCAGATCAACGGTCCCGTGGTACATCAGGTGCACATTGAGGTGGTCGGCGATACTGGAGAGGCCGACGTGATTGTGGTAGCCCCCGGGCATCGAGGTCCACAAGCGGTTGTAGGCGCCGCCGATGTATTCCCCCTCGGGATAGGTGATGTTCTGCCAGTAGCTGTCGGCAAACAGAACGTTTTCGTAGACCGCTACCGGCGTATCGATAATAGCCGGCAACGGCGGGAAGGGTTGGGGATCGGCCCCCGTTAAGGGGTGGGGGTCCAGTGGCGTCAAGTGATCCACCTCGATGCCCTGCTCACCCAATCGGCGGGCGATCTCGCAGACCATGCCGCCGCCCCGAGAGTGGCCGATCAGGTGGATGGGTACTTCGGCGAGGGCAAGGTCCGCCCCCTGGGCCTCGTAGATCTTGGTTACGACGACGGCCGCAACCTCCTGGGCCGCTACACCGCTGACGAGGTGATCGGACACGGCGTGCCAGTCCACCGTGATGACGATTTCGCCGCTCGAGGAGCTGCCGAGGTTGACATTCCACGGATCGCAGGTTGCAACGAGGTTGCCGGCGGTGCCGGTGACCGTGATGGTGCCGAAGTTCTCTTCGCCGCCAAGACGTTGTGAGGCGATCGCCGACTGCATGGCGCCGGTCCACCAGGGCACATCGCCGCTGGAGTGCCAGCCGTGAATCAGAATAGTGACCCCGGCTGCACCGACATGGGCGGCGGCGAGAACGATCGTTAGGGATACCAACAACACAGCGATGGATTTCCTGATAGGCACGGGTAACTCTCCACACGGAAATTTTGTCGAGGCAATCTCGATAGCCTTGATCTCATAATACCTCAGGAAATTTTTACTGGAGGGCTGGCGCTTGAATGCGATGGCCCAAGACGGTGGTGAACCTCTACAATGTCTGCCAATGAAGAGTGGCATTTTCCGAAATTTCAAAACCAGGGCCTTGGCTCTCGTTGTGACTATTTTTCTGGCCTGGTCGCTGGTTTACATCTCGTTGATATTCCGGATTGCCCCGTTCGAGCTCGTGTGTTGGGACTGGCTGAATATCGGTCTGCGATCGCTCGTGGGGCCGGCAGTGTATGTGGCGTTGGTGTTGGCGATCGGGTGTCGGTCGATGCGACTGTCGGTCAGTGTCGTCTGCTCAGTGGTGTTCTTCGGCGTGGTGGGGGCCTACGGGTTTTACCACGCCTGGTCGGGGTCGGTGCCGCATGCGGCCATGGCGCTTCATGGGGGCGAGGTCAGGGAAATTCTGCCCCAAGTTGTTTACCAACTGGCGACGGATTGGTCGGTCGTGCTGGTTTGCGCGTGGATGGTCCAGTTGGTGACGGTTGGGCTGTTGCCTTCAGGGCGGCTGTGGTCTTGGGGGAAGGCGTGGTTGGCAGTTTTTCTGGTTGTCGTGGGGGCGGCAGCTCATGGCGGGGTCGCTCGCTTTCTGTGGGATGCAGGCGACCGGGTAGAGGCGCGTCGCCTGTGGGTCTTCGACCTCAACGAGTCGGTGGCCCGCTTCGGTATCGTGCAGAGCTGGTGGCGTGATGCCGACGCCTGGCTGGGGCGCCAACGTCATCCGATCGAACAGGAGTGGCCGGGTACGCTGACCGGGCGGCCATCAGTGCCGGAGGGATCGGTTGGGAAAGTCCGGAATGTCATTTTGGTCCAGGTCGAAAGCCTGGATCCGTGGGTCATCGAGTATGAGGTCCGTGCTCTGGAAGTGATGCCCCACTTGCGGGCGCTGGCCGACACAGCCCGGGTCTATCCCAACTTCTTCGCTCAACATAGTGGCGGTGGCTCGTCTGATGCCGAGCTTGCTATCCACCTCGGTGTGCTGCCGTTGGCAACGCACTCAGGGCTTCTCAGCGCCGACTGGGCTACGGTACGACCCCTGCCCGCCGTGGTTGGTAAATACGGCTGGAACACGGCTGCCTTCCACCCCAATCGAGCGAGTTACTTCAATCGCAACGTCGTTTATCCCAGCCTGGCTTTCGGGCGATTCTTCAGCGAGGAAGACTTCACCGGTGCGGCCGCAGGTTGGCATGCGATCGACGCCGAATTTATGATCCAGGCTTTGCACTACGTTGATTCATTGGAGACGCCGTTCTTCGTCTCATTGATCACTCTGCAGAGCCACGGCCCCTTTCGGCACCATGGTCCCCAACCGACGGTCGATCCCGGGCCGGAGGCCTCGCGGCTTGAGAGGGACTACCTGCAATGCATGCACGAGGTTGATGCGTCGATCGGAGTTCTGGTCGACTGGCTGGAGCGAAGCGGTCACAAGCACGATACGGCTGTCGTGGTTTTTGGTGACCACCTGTCGCGTGCCCGTGGACCCGAGCCGGAGGGGCCTGAGATCATTCCCTTGATGGTGATGGCGCCTTCACTCGAACCGGGCAAAGACCTCAGGGTCGGTACGCACCTCGATCTCGGCCCAACGGTGCTCGATCTCCTGGGGCTCGCGGCGCCAGAGGGTTGGTTGGGGACCTCGCTGCTGGATGGTGGTCCAGGTATGGCGGTATTCAACGATCTCAAAGAAGTGCGGCTGGAGGATGGTCATCTGATAGTTCGCAAGAACGAGGCGCGTGTGCCCTTCCTGTTGTATTCCGCCACGGTGTTGGGGCAGTGATGGTTTCAAGTCCTTTGTTCCAGGCCTCTTTCGACTTCTTTTTTGTGCCTCTTTGTGCCTTTTTGTGGCTTTTCGTTGAGTGTGCGAAGCCGCGAAAGGGTCGGTGGCTGAGAGTGGCTCCTGTGGCGCCGGTCCTGGCCCTCCTTTTGGCAGGATGCGGAGGCTCCCAGACGTGCATGGAGGCCGTCTTTGAGCAAGCACCATCGGGCATCGTGCTGCCCCTTCAGATCGCCCATGCCGGGGGCATGATTGACGGCCATGATTACAGTAACTCCTTGGAAGCCTTGGATTTCTGGTATGGCCGTGGTTGCCGGTGGTTCGAGATTGATCTGGACTGGACCTCCGACGGCCGCCTGGCGGCGATCCACGACTGGAACGCGGCTGCCCAACGGCTCTTCGGCGATGGTTTCAGCGGCTGCTGGATGCGCCGAGAGGCGTTTCTCGAGCACCCGCGGCTGGACGGACTGACCTCGATCGATGACGAGGGTCTGGGGCGCTGGCTCGGTGATCATTCGGACGCCTTCGTCGTCACCGATTGCAAGTGGGCCAATACGGATGCGTTAGCTTTGCTCTCCGTCGTCATTCCGGAAAGTCTGCCCCAGCTGGTGCCCCAGATCTACGCCTTCGAGGAGTACGACGCAGTGCAGGCCCTGGGATTCGAGCGTCTGATTCTAACCCTCTATCGAATGGATGCCGAAGATCTCGAGGTCCTCGAATTTGCGGCGGACCATCAGTTGCTGGCGGTTACCCTTCCGAAGGACCGGGCCTTTGGAACCCTGCCGAGGCGTTTGTCGGAATTCGGGGTGCCAACCTTTGCCCACACCGTCAACGATGCCGGCACTTTCCGGCGCCTGAGGGCTCGTGGCGTGCATGGCATCTATACCGACTCGTTGTGTGGCTGCGCGGAGGATCACCATGATGGCTGAAGCTCGATTGCGGGTCGCAGTCGACGCTCGGCCGCTGGCCGAGCCGCCGAACGGTATTCGGCGGTGGCTTGAGTGCACGCTCGGCGTCATGCCTGAGGCTGCGCCGGACATCGAATGGATCTTGATCGTGCCCAACGAGGGTGTCGCCCCTCCGAAAGGGCTCAACACCCGCGTGGTTGTCGTTCCGGGATCTCTGAGGTCCCTGCTGAGGCCGGTCTGGGAGGCCTGGCGCCTGCCTGAGGCGCTGCGGGAGTTGGGCGCCGACGTGATGCTCTCGTCGTATGGCATCGTGCCGCCGGGGTGTCCGGTGCCGACGGTCTCGGTTGTGCACGACCTGGCGTTCTTGAGGTGGCCGCAACTCCTGCCCATTCGGCATCGCTGTTACTGGTGGTGGGTGGTCCGGAGCGTTCGCCGCGCAGCGGGGGTTATCGTGCCGTCGACGGCGACGCGGCGGGCTGTGGCTGAGAGACTGGACATCAACGAAGAGAGCATTCGCCGAGTTCCACATGCGGCCGACGCGGTCTTTGCTCCTGTTGCTTTCGAGGCCCGGGCCGAAGTACGACGGCGGTTTGAACTCTCAGGTCCATTCGTTCTGGCAGTGGGAACCCTGGAGCCTCGAAAGAACCTCGGTACCCTGGTGGCGGCGATGGACGGTGTCAACGCAGGGGCTGCGGAAGAACTGCCGCTGGTCTTGGTCGGTCGCCGGGGATGGGGGAAGGGCCTGGCCGACCGGCCCTGGTTGCACCATATCGTGGACGCGGACGATGCCGCCCTGGCGGGCCTGTACTCCGAGGCCGCTGTCTTCGCCATGCCTTCGCTGGATGAGGGTTTCGGCCTTCCTGCCCTGGAGGCGATGGCCTGTGGTGCTCCGGTCGTCGTTGCTGATGCCGGCGCCTTGCCGGAGGTCGTCGGCGACGCAGGTTTGACGGTTCCACCGTGCAATGTTGAGGGCTGGACGGGAGCGCTACGCCGTGTCCTGGGCGATCAACAGATTTCTGAGGACATGAGGCGCCGGTCCCTCGAGCGTGCCCGGGCCTTTTCGTGGACGCAATCAGCCCGAGCGGTAGCGGATATCCTCAGAAGTGTGACGAGGTAGCTCTAGGTTCGGGCGCAGGCAAGACCCATGAAATAGCCACAAAAAGGCACAAAGAGGGCCAATAAAGGAAGAAAACAACCGTTGGAAATTGAACGTTGAACGTTGCACGTTGCACGTTCCTGTCTGGCCTCGTCTGAGGTACTATGATCTGCCATGGCAGTGAACGCTCCACCATTTCCTCAGGCGCCGGCCGGAGATCGGCCACCGTCCGACCTCGAAGCCGAGCGCGCAGTCCTCGGTGCGATTCTGGTCGAACCCGTCGCGCTCCTGAGCGTGATGGAAACACTCGAAGAGCAGGACTTCTACCTGGACCAGCACCGAATGATCTACGGTGCCTGTCTGACATTGCAGCAGCGCGGGCAGGCGGCGGATCTTCTGACCGTGACCAACCATCTACGGGAAGAGGGACTTTTGGAAAGGGTGGGTGGAGCGGCCCTGGTGTCCTCCCTGCTCGATGCCCTGCCGGACGTTGCCAACGTTCGGCATTATGCCGACATCGTATTCGACAAGGCGGTCAAACGCCGTCTGATGCACGCCGCCCGGTCGATCCTCGACACCTGTTCCATCGACAAGGGCGAGGCCAAGGTCGCTGTAGAGAGTGCACAAAAAGCGGTCTATGCCATCGCCGAAGGAACCCTGGGTGGCGGGCTGGAATCGATCGGCAAGCTGACCGAGACGGCACTGATCAGCCTGGAAAAGGCCCAGGAAACCCACAGTAGCCTGACCGGGATCGATACCGGCTATTACGAACTCAACGACAAGACCGGAGGGTTGCAGGACACCGACCTGGTCATCCTGGCTGCCCGTCCTTCGATGGGCAAGACCTCTCTTGGATTGAATATCTGTGCCCATGCCGCAATCAGGTGCAAAAAAAAGGTAGCCGTCTTCTCGCTGGAGATGTCTTCCGAACAGTTGGTGAGGCGGCTCTTGTCCTCGGAGGCCAGGGTTGACCAGGGGCGGTTGACCCACGGGTATCTGGCCAAGAATGACTGGCCCAAGATTACTACCGCTGCCGAAACGGTGAAGAAGGCTGATCTGTGGATCGACGACACGCCTGGCATCACTGTAATGGAACTCTCGGCCAAGGCCCGGCGTTTGAAGCAGGAGCACGGCCTGGATCTGGTGATGGTGGACTACCTGCAACTGATGTCCGGCGGCCGTTCCAATACCAGCCGTACGGAAGAGGTGTCGCAGATTTCCCGTGGGCTCAAGGGTGTGGCGAAAGAGCTCGGAGTGCCGTTGCTGGTTCTGTCTCAGCTCTCCCGGCGTCCGGAACAGCGGGGGTCGGACCATCGGCCGCAGCTCTCCGATCTACGGGAAAGCGGCAGCATCGAGCAGGATGCCGATATCGTCATGTTCATCATGCGCCCGTGGGTTCACGACAAAGAAGCCGACGAGCGCGAGGCCCAACTGTTGATTGCCAAGCAACGCAACGGCCCGACCGCCGACATCGACCTGGTATTCCAGAACCAGTTCACGCGGTTCGAAAATGCCGAACGCCACCAACACAGTGACGACGGGCAGCCGTTTTAGAGCTCTCAGCTATCAGCTTTCAGCTGTCAGAGCGCCGGTGACCACCGATATGCTCTGGTCCGGGGGATGAATATGGCATCTGACACCATTTTCTTTTGCGCCGATTGCGGGCACGAGTCCCGGAAGTGGTTGGGACAGTGCCCGGGATGCGGCAGTTGGAACACCTACGTCGAACAGCCCCGGGCGTCACGCCAAAAATCGTGCAAGGGTGTAAAGATGCCTGCCACGAACCAGGGGCCGGTGTCCGTAACCGAGGCTGTGGCCGCCGTCACCGAACGGGTCCATTGTGGTATCGAAGGTATTGACCGTGTATTAGGCGGAGGCATGGTCCCCGGTTCGTTGATCCTTTTGTCCGGGGCGCCCGGGGTGGGCAAATCGACGATTCTGCTTCAGATGGCGGCCGCCCTGGCGAAAGACGGTTCACCGGCGATTTATGTGTCGGCCGAGGAGAGTGCCCAACAGGTTGCCCTGCGCGCCGAAAGGGTCGACGGTGTGCGTTCCCAGTTGCTTCTGCATGCCGAGACCTCAGTCGACGCTGTGATCCAACACCTCGAGCAAAAGAAACCTTCGGTGATTGTCATCGACTCGGTACAGACGATGGTCGCTTCCGAGGTCGAGGCGATGGCGGGTTCGCCCAGTCAGGTGCGTGCGGTTGCCGCCCGCTTCCAGCATGTGGCGAAGACCCGGGGAATTCCCGTCATCTTGGTGGGCCACGTGACCAAGGATGGTCTGATTGCCGGGCCGAAGTTGCTCGAGCACCTCGTGGACGTGGTCCTCAGCCTTGAGGGTGAACCGGGTCATGACCTCAGGGTTCTTCGGGCAACAAAGAATAGATTCGGCGCCGTTAGCGAATTGGCCCTGTTTTCGATGACCGGCGCGGGACTCGAGGGCGTACGCAACCCGTCGGCATGGTTGCTGGAGGATCGGCGGGTAGGGGCGCCGGGGTCGATTGTGGCGGTGGCGTTGGAAGGCACGGCGCCGCTGCTCGTTGAGGTTCAGGCTCTGGTGTCACCGAGCAATCTCGGCACGCCTCGGAGGGTCGCCCAGGGCCTGGACTCCTCACGCCTCTCGCTGCTACTGGCCGTGTTGGAACGGCACGCCGGAATCCGCTTCGGCGAGCGGGACGTCTTCGTCAATCTGGTGGGCGGCCTGGCTCTTCGGGAGCCCGGGTTGGATTTGGCGGTGGCCGCTGCCTTGATGTCGTCTGCGGCTGATCGTCCCTTGGCCGAGGACCTTGCGGTTTTCGGGGAAATCGGCCTGATGGGTGAGGTGAGGGCGGTCAGTCGCGCCGCAGAGCGGGTTCGGGAAGCTGAGGCTCTGGGTTTTGGGAAAGTCGTGCTGCCGGCCCGGAGTGCTTCGGGAGATTTCACCCTCCCGGTCCATGCGATCACCGAGGTTTCAGGTTTGTTGGATCTCCTGCGCTAAAAGCAAATTCCGAAGCGCCACAAGAAGAAGAACGTAGGGTGGGCCTTGGCCCACCCTACAGCTTTGCGGACGACAGATTTAACCAAACGAACCGTCTGCGCCGCTGTCCGGCCGATAGCTGATAGCTGACGGTTGACAGCCTCTACCCCACGTACACCTGCGGGAATAGCGAATAAAAGGCCATCGCCGGTTGCAGTTGCGCCAGGGAGATCTGGTCGTTGACCGTGTGGGAGTCTTTTTCGTTGGCGGGGCCAAAGCCGATCGTCGGAATGTCAAAGAGGCCCGAGGTGGCACATCCGTGGGAGGAAAAGGCCGAAAGGTGCAATCGGGGTTCTCGGCCGAGAACCCCACGGGCCGTGACCTGGGCCGCCTGGAAAGCCTGGCTCTCTTCTGAGGTCTCCCAGGCTGGGAAGATTTTTTGTGTGGGGTATTGCAAACCCCTCCAGGACGGTTCTGTGTATTCCAGGAAGCGGACGTCGGCGCCGGCGGCCTGCACCTCCGGAAGAGCCCTGACCTGGTCCAGGGCCGATTGTGCTGTCTCGCCGATGGTGAGACGCCGATCAATGCGAATGGTGCATCCGTCTGGAATCGCTGTAAAGGAAGGGGAATCTGCCGAGATGCCAGTGACGGCCGCCGAGCCGCGGCCCAGCATTTCGTGGTCCAGACGAAGGTCGTTGTGCATCCGGTCAATGGCTTTAACGATCGGCGCCATCGCGACAATGGCGTTGGCTCCCCGGCCCGGTTGGCTGGCATGAGTCGAGACGCCTTCGGTACTGATTTCAATCTCCAGGCGTCCTCGTTGGCCGCGGCAGATGCCGAGGTGAGACGGCATGGCGATGACAACAGCCTCCGGGTTGAGCCCAAATTCCTTGATCAGAAACTGCCATGCCAATCCGACGCAGTCTTCCCCGTTGACCGTGGCCGTCACCCACATGGTCAAGTCTTCAGAGAACCCCAATTGTTTGACCTGGGCCACTCCGTGGACGAGGGTCGCGAGCCCACCCTTTTGGTCGGATGCGCCCCTCCCGAAGAGAGTGCCCCCGAAGGTATGGCCTTTGAAGGGGTCGAATCTCCACAGCGCTGGACGGGAGATGCCGACTGTGTCGATGTGGGCGTCGAAGGCAATGGTGCGCGGTCCGTTGCCGATTCGTCCCAGGACGTTGCCCATGTCATCCAACAACACCTCATCAAAACCGAGGCTTTCCATCTCCCGCATGACCCTTTCACAGGCCAACCTTTCCCCATGCGGAAGTGAGGGCAGTGCAACCAGATCGCGGAGAAACTCGATGCAGGCCGGCGTCGCGTCGGTCGCCAACCGAGAGGCCTCAGCGCGTGCGGCCGTCGGAACGGTTGAAGGCTCACTCATAAAATCCCCACCCCTTCTCAGGATGCGCATTTTTTCACAAAGTGGCGAATCAGGCAAGGAGGCTGTCCAGCCTCCCAGCTTCCTAGTGTACTGCGTCTAAAGTCTCTACCACCTCTTGGCGGCCCTCCACCCCGCTGACTACGTTGCTCCTCCTT
>RCNC010002528.1_pt1 | contig 12209 bp, 10 predicted proteins | sample 2041301 | NCBI WGS metagenome assembly RCNC01 (sample SAMN09708231, study PRJNA481090) | Marine sediment metagenome, whole genome shotgun sequencing project. | biome: marine sediment; feature: ocean; material: sediment; isolation source: Sewage treatment plant 13A marine sediment (STP13A) ... | reverse complement strand
TAGTCCGATCCCATCCAACCCTGGGACATCATGGAGGGTGGGAGTTTGATCAGGCGGTTAATGGTGGGATTCCAGCTCCACATCTCATTTTTCCTTTTCAGGAATGATTGACCTTTATCTTTGGCGGGTGCTGTGATCAGGGTCAGGGAATATTCTCTGCCACTGGACCAGCCTTTGAATTCCACGGTGCGCTCCCAGGTGGGTCTGACAATGGTCATGGCCATCAGGCTGATGCTGGTTTTTTCTCCATTGAATTTTTCATCGGCTGTTCGAATGATCTCTTTGGGAGAAAGCTCCTGTCCAAAGCTCAGCAGGGGTATCAGGGTCAGGGCCAGGGTTGCGAATAGAATATATTTCGTTTTCATATGATATGGTGTTGTGTATTCAGTATCTATTATTTGTACATTTCAATGATCCTCTTCTCGAACTTATTGATGAGTTCTTCCGGGAATGTCACTGCAGGATCTGCATAGATCATCAAGACTCCAAAGCCTTCAATCAAAGCAGAGAAGGTAACAACTTCAAGGTAGGGATCTTCAAATCCTTTCTTTTCAAAATAGACCAGCAGCATGGACATAAACTGTTCGATATACCCAATAATGGGCTGGTTTTTCAGGTGCTCCTTTACCTTGGGCTGCATGATTACATTGATATACTGGATCCAGTACTCCTGATGCGTTCGCATGGTTTCAAAGACTTTGCGTACAAAATCAACCAGATCTTCCGATTCCAGAATTCCTTGGTGGTTGGGGTCAAATAGATTCACATACTCGGCCATTCCATGCTCGATAATCGCTTCCAATAGCGCCTCTTTACTTTCAAAGTAGTTGTACATTAACCCCTTAGATATTCCGGCCTGTTTTGCCAGCATAGATATGGAACTATGTCCATACCCTTCTGTGGCGAATAACTTCAGGGCCGCTTCCATGATCTGCAAGCGGCGAGAATCGCGTATCTCTTCAAACTGTTCCGGTGTGCGTGGGGACATAATTTATGACTGAACGTTCGGTCAAAGATAAATACATAAACATTGAAAAAGCAAGTTTTTTTCTATTTATTTTATTTTTCGCTGTAACTTTCAGCATGTGTCTTCGTCTTATAGGCACCAATTGACCAGCAATTAATGACAGTAGAGGAGTATAACAAGGCAGTCGACAAGTATGCTGACAACCTGTACAGGTTTGTGTTGAAAAACCTGAAGGATGATCATATGTCCAATGATATCGTCCAGGAAACCTTTGAAAAACTATGGGTGAAGCTGGAAAATGTCTCTGGTCTGAAAGTGAAAACCTATCTTTTTACTTCTGCCTATCATACCATGATTGATTATATACGAAAGGAGCGGAAGTATAAGGATGTGGATCTGACTAATGCGTATGAACCTTCACATTCGACTCATTACTCAGATTTAAGTGAAATACTTGAACAGGCAGTGGAGAACCTTCCTGAAGATCAAAAGGCGGTGGTTATGCTAAGGGATTATGAAGGTTATTCTTACAGGGAGATTTCAGAGATTACAGATTTATCTGAGACTCAGGTAAAAGTATATATATACAGGGCAAGGGTCTTTTTGAAGAATTACATTGGTAGCATGGAGAAAGTTATATAAGTATGGATATTAACAGAAATAACTACGAGGCATATCTGCTGGACCTGATGGAGGGTAAGTTATCTGTTTTAGATCAGCAGAAGGTCAGGGATTTTCTGATGCTGAATCCTGATTGTTCTCCTTCCTCATTTGGGTCAGAGCCCTGGGTTCTGGAACCCGAAGAAATTCCATTTTCGGGACGGGAGAAACTCAAAAAGGAGCTTCCCAATGCAGATACAGGGATTTCAGAATCGAATTTCGATCTTTTTTCCATAGCACGAATGGAAGGTGATTTGACTGCCAGCCAGAAGTGGGACCATCAACAGATGGTTGAGGGGGACGAAGAGAGAAGCATGGAGTGGAGTCAGTGGCAACAAACCAGGCTCAAAGGCCGGTCAATGACATACAAAGGAAAGAGCTCACTGAAGAGAAAGAGTGGTGTAAAAAGAGGGGTCATCTGGTTAAGTGTGCTCTCCTCAGCAGCAGCCATTGCTTTATTACTTATTTTCCTAAGGGTGGATACGAATATCGAAAGGGCTCCAATTGCTGAAGAATCCTCAGAGCTGGAAGAATCTTCAAGCAGAGAGAATAGCGATGCCCTGGATTTGACCGGGGAGACTCCAAGCCTTGAAGAACAGACTCCGATCCTTGAAGAAGAGACTCTGGCCCTGGCAGATAATCCAGTGTTGTTCTCCATTAAAAAGGTTACTGATGGTCCGATAGAGTCTGTTGGCAAAGAAAAAAACCACAGCCCAGCAGTAACGCAGGATACCCTGTTTCCCGTGGAATCAAAGTTGGTGGAGTCGCGGCCTTTACGTCTTGCGGCCAATCACTCAAATCCAGCCTCTTCAGCCCATACCATTGATTACGACCAAATTGAACCTCTGAATATTCCACCCACAAAGGCCAGTATTACCAATCTAACACTGGCCCAGATTGGTGAGATAGATGTCCAGGAAGCATTGGTGACCTATAAAAAGGAGAAAGGCATCTCCCTTTGGTCCATCGCCAATGCAGGTTTAAAAGGGCTCAATAAAATCACTGGTGCTGATATGTCCCTTCTGGCTGCAAGGGATGAGAGTGGGGGGTTTTCCGGTTTCCGGTTTAAATCAAAAAGGTTTTCTGTAGCTTCGCCCGTTGAAAGATCAGAATAATTTGAAACAACGTGCAACCTCATCTAATCGCTGTTGTCTTTAGAGGTGTAACTAATGACAATATCATGAAAAAAGCTACTTTTTTAGCAATTATCCTTGCTGTTTCAATGACTGCATTTTCCCAGGAGAGGGAGTTTCAGACAGTCTTTGACAACCAGGACCTGAGGATTTCGGGACTAGGAGGTCCTTTTATGCAATTTACTTCTGTTGCAGGGGAGTTTGCCTTTATGATGGGAGGAGGAGGAGCTGTTCTTCTGGATGATTTCTTCATTGGTGGTTACGGTCTCGGGCTGACCAATTCGATTCCCGACTATGTTAATCAGAATAGCAATGACAGACTGAGCCTTGGTCACGGAGGTTTCTGGTTGGGTTATGCCCTGTTTGGGGAGAAGCCTGTTCATGTCACATTTTCCACCCTGATTGGCTGGGGTGAATTTGGAGTCATGGAATATGGAGGTTACTATCCCTATGTAAGGGATAAAATATTTGTTCTTGCTCCCACCGTGGAGGCTGAAGTAAACCTGACCCGTTATTTCAGAATAGGGGTAGGTGCCACTTATAACATATATACCATGGTTGATGAGGACATGCATGGCTATAAAGGATCCGATATTTCCTCACCGGGTGGATTCCTCAGCTTTAAATTTGGATGGTTCTAATAAGGCAGGAAGATTAAGAATATAATTCGTGCTTCTTCCTCCCTCACCTGAATCCGACAAGATTCCTTTTTCAATTAAATCTTGAATATCTCTTCGTGCAGTATCTCTGTGTACTTTTGTCATCTTTGCCCATTTGGATGAATGCATTTTTCCAATAAAGTCACCAAGCAGGATATTGATCATTTTAAGTTGCCTTTCATTTAACTGGGTAGTTTTATGTATTTCCCAGAATCTTGCCTTAACTAAAACCTTCGATAGTGTTTCATCTGTAGCCTCAAGGGCCTCAGTTAAACGTTCAAAGTACCAAACCAACCACTGGCTTACGTTCAGGCTTCCTTTTTGGGTATACTCCAATATGCTATAGTACTCCTTTTTTGATTTCATTATCTGAGCCGACATACTATAAAACCTTTGCTTGGTCCTGTCTGCCCTGGCTAATTGAGAATCGGCAACAGCCCTGGCAATTCTGCCATTACCATCATCAAACGGATGGATACTAACGAACCATAAATGGGATATTGCAGATTTGATCACAGGTTCCATACCATTGTCAGAATTGAACCATTGGATAAAAAGATTCATTTCAGATTCTAGTCGTTTAGATTCAGGTGCAGTGTAATGCACTTTTTCACTTCCCATTGGGCCAGAAACTACTTGCATTGGAACTTGTTCATCATTCCTCCAGGCACCAACTGTTATCTTATACATCCCACTCCTTCCCGTTGGGAAAAGAGCTGCATGCCATCCACACAGACGATCCTTTGTTAAGGGAGCTTCATACTTCTGAGTTGCATCTAGCATCATCTCTACAAGCCCTTCTACATCACGGCTTGATTCCGCTAATCCAGATATATCTAATCCCAATCTTCGAGCAACGGAGGATCGAACTTCATCCGGGTTTAAGAATTTTCCTTCAATTGCACTTGATTTAACAATATCATCAGTTAATGTCTCAAGGACTGCTTCTTCTCTAAGCTCAAATCCTAAGCCCTCCATTCTCCCAATTAATCTCCCCTGAAGATCTCGTACCTTACTCACATATGGAAGCAGTGTATTGTTATCCCAGTTGAAATTTGGCCAATCTTTGCTTTGATGTATATACATTATAATTATTTGCCGTTAAAATTACGTCAAATATAAAGCCTATTCGCCGTATTTTGAAATAAACGGCGTAATAATTACGGCGAATAGGGTGATTAATTGCAGTACTGGATCATATTCCTATTTACTTCCGAGCCACATAACAAGCTGGAAAAGTTCCACTCTTTAAGATAAGTAGATACAAACCGGCAGCAGAATCTCTAAAAGCCTGGGTTTTTAAAGGGTTTCAGCATGAGGCCTATATCCTGGATTCAAGTTTTTTACTTACCTTGTTGTTAAGACAATACTTCGTTAAACTTTAACATAAATGTCTGATATTCAATAAAATAAGCGCTAAAATATTTGGTTAAGTCCCTGATAATCAGTAACTTAATAGATTAACCAAATCTATATCAAGTTATGATCACCAGGGAGCAAAAACCTTATAAAGTACTCATTACCAACATGATAGACAAATTACCAAATATTAATCAATGGAGGAAGGTGTTTTTGATTGAAACACTCATCCTTTTTATGTCTATTCGTGGGCGGATTAACTTCTCTCAGCTTGAAAGGTACGGAGAATATACGGAGCAAAGATACCGCCAACAGTTTGAGAAGCCCTTTGATTTTCTAACCTTCAACAAGGAACTTACACTATCCCACGGGAGCGGCAGATATGTCATTGCCTTTGATCCGAGTTATGTTTCCAAATCAGGGAAGCACACACCGGGTGTTGGCTACTTTTGGTCCGGTGTTGCTAATCAGGCCAAATGGGGCCTGGAAATCGGAGGACTGGCTGCCATTGATATTGACAACCACACCGCTTTTCATCTGGAAGCTGTACAAACACTTAACACCGATGATCAAAACCTTTCGGATTGGTATGCCGGGGTAATATCCGACAGAAAGGAAATCCTGGAAACCATATCCAAATATCTGGTTGCTGATGCCTGGTTCTCTAAGAAACCATTTACAGACCAGATTACCGAATTAGGTATGCATCTTGTCAGCAGACTCAGAGATGATGCCGATCTGAGGTATCTCTACACGGGATCAAAAACTGGTAAACAAGGCAGACCACCTAAATACACGGGTAAGGTCAATAATCACAAAATCGATACTGAGTACTTCAAGCTCATATCTCTGGACAATGAATCAATTGTATATGCAGCTGTGGTTAATTCCAAAGCACTCAAACGGAACATCATGCTGGTCCATGTTACATATCTGAAGGAAAACGGGAAAGATGCCCGCAAGTTGTATTTCTCCACTGATGTATCAATGGATCCCAATGATGTACTGCTTTATTATCGTAGTCGGTTCCAGATAGAATTCCTTTATCGTGACGGAAAACAACACACAGGCATGAATGACTCACAAGCAAGAAGTGAAAACAAACTACATTTCCATTTCAATGCTTCTCTTACTTCCATTAATATTGCCAAGGCAATCCACTGGCTTAACATACCAAGGGAGGACAGAAGAGCATTTTCAATGTCTGATATTAAAACCATGAATCACAACATCTTAATGCTAAACCGATTTTTTGACGTGTTCGGTATATCCCCATACTCTACCAAAAATCAGAACTATGTCAAAGAACTCATATTATACGGCACTATAGCCGCTTAAAGTTTAACGAACTATTGTAAGATAAATCTATTGGAAAAAGGAATTGTTATAAAGTCCACCGGCAGCTGGTATACAGTTCGCCTCCCCGATAAAAAAATTGTCCTTTGTGGAATCAGGGGAAAGTTTAGGATCAAGGGAATCAGGGCCACCAATCCGGTGGCAGTGGGCGATCATGTGGGATTTGAGTGGTCAGATGACAGGACCACCGGAATCATCACATCCATTGATAAGCGCACCAACTATATCATCAGAAAATCATCCAAGCTATCCAAAGAGTACCAGCTTCTGGCCTGCAATGTGGATGTGGCATGGCTTATGGTTAGCATGGTTCTTCCCAGAACCCTGACGCCTTTTATCGATCGTTTTCTTGTTTCGGCAGAGGCCTATCGCATACCGGTTATCATTCTGTTTAATAAGACAGATTTGTATGACGAGCATGCCAAAAATGAAATGGACTATCTGCAATCGATCTATACCTCAGCCGGGTACCGATGTATGCAGATGTCATTACAGACCAAAGAGGGGGTTGAAGAGGTCAGAGGCGAAATGAAAGGAAAAATTAATGTAATCACCGGCAATTCGGGAGTTGGGAAATCCACATTGATAAATGTTCTTGATCCTACCATCAGGCTTAAGATTGGTGAAATTTCGGACTATCACCAAACAGGAAAGCATACCACCACATTTTCTGAGATGTTCGAATTATCTTCTGGGATCAGGATCATTGATACACCTGGCATCAGGGGTTTTGGAACCATCGATATCGATCGGGCTGAACTATTTCACTTTTTCCCCGAAATATTCAAAGCCAGTAAATTTTGCAAGTACCACAACTGCATGCATATTAATGAACCGGAATGTGGAGTCAAGGCTGAGGTTGAGTCAGGAAATATCAGTGAAACCAGGTATGTTAATTATTTAGTGATGATGGAGGTGGATCAGGGTCGGTATAGATAATCGCCCTGGCTGTTTGTTGGTAAATATGGTCCCATAATCACATGCAAATAAAAAATAGTTTATAAGTTTACCACCTTATATTCTAACCGTCTGATGATCAGGAGTAATTTTCTATCTGGATTAATTCTTTTTGCGATCCTTGCTTTAAATGGATTGGCCATTTTTAGCGTTAACCGGCGTTACGTTAACTATCTGAATGAAACGCTTGTCTCTCAATCAAAGCTAAGCGGAGAGCATCTGGAAACCACCCTTTTGCAGTTTTCCAGTGATATAAATCAGGAGCTGAATATGTATCAGTATTCAGAAATATTCGGTGAACCTGAAAAATTTGAAAATGCGACTCAGAGTCTTCGGCTTTTTTATACCAAGTATCGTGACTTGATTACAAAGATCTCGGTTTACGACAATCAGAAGAATTTCTACGCCCTCTATTTCAGTTCAGATAATAATTTTGGTAAAGCGGATCAATTTATGGTGGATAGTTTTGCCATGAAAAGGCAGAAGAGGCTATACCCTCGCGACCGGGTGGAACAGGAAGGGAGTGTGATAAAATATCACTACCCATATTTTGGACAGGATGTAGTAAATGGAAATGTGGTCGTAGAGGTGGATATCAAAAAGTTCACAGAGGAAATTTTTCATCTCTATCCCAGGAGTAACGATATAAACTGGCAATGGGTTCTTGGATCCGACGGACAGATCATACTGGATAACTTTAGGGATGATTCCTTACAAATTACTGGATTGGAGACGCTCACTGACAGTGTGGGTGCCGAGGCCGACGGGATCTTGGAGCACTTCATGATTGAAGGCAATGGAGACAGAAATAAAGTCTATACGGCCTATTACCCACTGAGTATATATGACAAAAAGATGGGTGTCATGTTTACAGTAAGCCGGGGTCAGTTTTTCAACTTCTTTATACAAAGAAACCTCATTGTGGCCATATTGTCTCAATTGCTGGGTACCGGACTGGTGATTTACCTGCTTCTCTCGCTAAGGAGGAGGAGAGAAGTGGAGAGGAAACTCATGCTTTCGGAGACCATACTCAGGCAGATCATTGAACATTTTCCCATGGGGATCATGATCATTGATGATCATAATATCATCCGGAATATCAACAGTGCGGCACAGAAAATGTTGTTCCTGGGAAAAACGGAGGATCTGGTTGGCAAAGATTTTAGTAAACAGTTTCTGATCTCTAACAGGTACCTGCTAAGCGACAGCCAAAGCCCTTTCCGGGATGAATCCCACTACCTCTATTATGAAAAAGACGGTATTGAAACTGTCATTTTCAGATCAGAGAAGGTAACCCGTATTGGGGGTGAGGAGTTAAAGCTTATAGCCCTTATTGATGTTTCTCCATTGGAAAAATCAAGAAAGGTGGAGGTGGCTGCCAACAAGGCGAAGTCGGACTTCCTGGCTGCTATGAGCCATGAGATTCGCACACCCATGAATGGCATCCTGGGCATGGTAAATAGCCTGCTAGAGGAGAAAGCCAGCAAGGAGATTAAAGGGAAAATTGTGGTCATCAAACGATCTGCAGATCTGCTTATGACCATCATTAATGATATACTGGACTTTTCGAAAATCGAAGCTGGTCGAATGATGTTAGAGGAGATTCCTTTTAGCCTGGTGGATGAGATGGACCTTGTGAGAGAGCTGTTTAATCCCCTGGCTAAGGAGAAAGGGCTTCAGCTTGTGATCGATCTTAAATCTGATGTTCCCAATCACCTGATTGGAGATCCGTTCAGGTTACGGCAGGTGATTACAAACCTGGTAAGCAATGCGGTGAAGTTTACCGAGAAGGGTAAAATCGTGATTGGGGCCACGTTGATGGAGTCATACAAGGGTCATGTGAATATTCTGTTTACTGTAGAGGATACAGGAATAGGGATACCGCAGGACCGCATCAAAGAGATATTTGGAAGTTATACCCAGGCCAGGGGTTCTGTGCAGCGGAAGTTTGGAGGAACCGGTCTGGGTACAGCCATTGCCAAACAATTGGTCGAGTTGATGCATGGGGAGATCTGGGTAGAGAGCCCATCTACCATCAAACTCAATGAGGATTTTCCGGGATCAAAATTCAGCTTTACCATTGATGCTTATTCCAATGAAAAGATTCCCAAAAACTTTAACTTTAATAAGATTGCCCGGCTCAACGACATCAGTACCCTGATACTTACCAAAGAGTCGGATCCTTCCAGAAATACCATGGCCCGAATGTTGGAGAATTTTGGCTTGAAAGTGACCACAAAAATTTACCAGGACAGCAGTGTGGATAGCGTGATCCATCACCTGCAGGTAAAAGCGGATCTCTATCACCTCATTGTCCTGGTGGATAAGAATCAGCTGGATGGATTTGCCCTGGCACAGGAGATGCAAAACAAGGAGCTTACGGATCTCTATCCAATTGTTCTGGTAAGTTCAAATGATAAAACCGGAAATTATAAGATTTGCAAGAAGCTGGGGATCGACTACTACCTGATTGAGCCCTTCGAAACCAAAGAGGTTATTGATACCATTGATGATAATTTCCCTGGCATCGAGGATCGAAAAAGTCTCGAGCCCATGATCAATGCACTGCCTTCAGAACTCTCTATTCTGATTGCTGAGGATAACCTGATCAATCAGAAGGTGGCCCAATCCATATTTAAGAATATCGGGTATGAGATTGAGATTGCAAAAAATGGGCTTGAAGCGGTGGAGATGATGGACAAGACCACTTATGATGTGGTATTTATGGACCTGCTCATGCCAGAAATGGATGGTTACCAGGCCACCTGCGAGATTCGGAGCGCAGGCCACACACAGCCCATCATTGCCATGTCGGCCGATGAAACCGATGAGACCAGAGCTGCTGCCTTTGAGGCAGGGATGAATGAGTACCTGATGAAACCTGCCAGGGTGGAAAGTATAAAGCAATTGCTGATCAAACTATTTTCAACAAAAATATAAGTACATGCGCTCACACGATCTAGATTACAGGATACTGGGTGATGATATCCAGCTGGTGGAAATTGAGCTGGATCCCCAGGAAACAGTTATTGCCGAAGCAGGTTCGATGATGTATATGGATGACCAGATACGTTTTCAAACCAAAATGGGAGATGGGTCTGATCCCAATCAAAGTCTGATGGGCAAACTTATCTCGGCTGGAACCAGGGTCCTAACCGGGGAATCACTGTTTGTGACCCACTTTACCAACCATGGTTCAAGGAAGCAGAAAGTGGCTTTTGCCGCACCTTATCCTGGAAAAATTGTTCCCATTGAACTGGGAATTCTGGGAGGTTCTTTAATTGTTCAGAAGGATGGTTTTCTATGCGCTGCCAAGGGTACAAAGATTTCAATTACCCTGAACCGCAGGATTGGTAGCGGATTGGTAGGAGGTGAGGGTTTTATTCTTCAGAGGCTCGAAGGGGATGGGAAGGCCTTTATGCATGCTGGAGGAATGGTGATTGAGCGAAGGTTGAATAACGAATCATTAAAAATTGATACAGGCTGTGTGGTAGGTTATACACCGGGTGTCGATTTTAATATAGAAACCTCAGGAAATCTTCGATCTATGGTTTTTGGCGGTGAAGGAATTTTTCTGGCCACCCTTCGGGGAACTGGTACGGTATGGTTACAATCCATGCCCATCAGAAAGCTGATCCAGGCCATTTCTCCTTATGGTAAAAATGTGAGAAAAGAGAGCCAATCCATTTTAGGTAATTTTCTCGACCGATAGAATAGGGATTAAACATCATGGCCGACGTGGTTCATATAGAGCAATTCTTAGAGCTGTCGGCTTCCTATCCAGTGATTGACGTGCGTGCGCCCGTTGAATTTCTCCAGGGACATATCCCCGGTGCCATAAACATTCCTCTCTTTGATGATCAGCAGCGAAAGGAGGTAGGCACTGCCTATAAGCAGATCAATAAGGAAGCGGCCATGCATCTTGGATTGGGATATGCCGGCAAGAAGCTTGTTGAACTGGCCAAGGAAGGCGAAAAGAAGGCTGGCAGAAACAAAACCTTGTTGGTGCACTGCTGGCGGGGAGGTATGCGAAGTAAAAGCATGGTCTGGCTCTTTGAAACCATGGGGATAAGCTGTTATCTGCTTGACGGAGGCTATAAATCCTACCGTCGTTATTTGCATGAATTGCTGGAGAGACCCATGAAGTTAAATGTGGTGGGTGGCAGAACCGGCAGCGGTAAAACCCCTCTGTTGCATCAGTTGGAGAAACTGGGTAAGCAGGTGGTTGACCTGGAGGGCCTTGCCAAGCACAAAGGATCTGCATTTGGTGCCCTGGGAGAGGACCAGCAGCCTACAACAGAACAGTTTGAAAACACGCTGTTTCAGAAATTATTCAGTTTGGACCTGGGCCGCATCATATGGATTGAAGATGAAAGCAGAAACATTGGCAAGTGTGTAATTCCGGGTGAACTCTATGTCCAGATGCGAGCCAGCAAAATCATCTTTCTCGATATACCCAGGGAAAAACGGGCATTGCATTTGGTGGTAGATTACGCTTCTTATGATGCGCTTGCCTTGAAATCGTGTATTTCAAAGATAGAGAAGAAGCTGGGGGGTGACAGAACCCGCGAGGCACTTGAATCCATTGACCAGAAAGATTTCTATAACACGGCCATGATTACCCTTCTCTATTATGATAAAGCCTATATGCATTCTCTGGAGAAGAATCATGACAGGTATCACACGATCGTTTCTGAGGTGGTGGATTCAACAATTAATGCAGAGTTGGTGTTAAAGTACTTTGGAGAGGGGGCGTGATATGAAAAAAAGAGAAGATTTTGAATTGCTGGCTCCGGCAGGAAGTTATGAATCACTGAGTGCTGCTGCCCAGGGCGGCGCAGATGCCATCTACTTTGGAATTGAGCAATTAAATATGCGGGCTCGCTCATCGGCTAATTTTACAACAGAAGACCTTCCGGAGATTGTAGCCCGGGCCAGGGAATCTCAAATGAAGACTTATCTGACCGTTAATACCGTAGTATACAACCACGAGTTGATACAGATGCGGAAGGTCATTGACAAGGCGGTTGAGCATGGAGTTTCTGCCATCATTGCCTCTGACCAGTCGGTTCTGCAGTATTGTAACAGTGTAGGTGCCCCGGTGCATCTCTCCACACA
>RCNC010002527.1_pt1 | contig 12210 bp, 9 predicted proteins | sample 2041301 | NCBI WGS metagenome assembly RCNC01 (sample SAMN09708231, study PRJNA481090) | Marine sediment metagenome, whole genome shotgun sequencing project. | biome: marine sediment; feature: ocean; material: sediment; isolation source: Sewage treatment plant 13A marine sediment (STP13A) ... | reverse complement strand
CGGATATTCTACCTTATATATAGCTGGAATCCCGCCCACTCCCTGAAATTTGCTGTATCGCCAGAATCCAACCGCATTCTCCGGGCACTCAACAACGCTTCCGTGACATCCCGGGAACTTTCCAGCCTCTGGTAAAAATCACTCATTAAGCCAGCTGTTTCCGAATCCCCATAAGGCCACACCGAAGCGACGACACTGGTAGCACCCGCCTGCAGAAAATCTGAAACCAGGCCCAGCTTGCTGTCGAAACTGGAGCGATTTGTTCCGGTGACTACCGTCTGACTGAGGACGACCAGGCTGTTGTTGACGCTCAGGCCTCGTATATCACCCGGCGCCAGGTATTCTGCGGCAGACTGACTGTCTGCTTTTGACATCAGCAGCCGGGACCGTTCCGGAAATGCCAGGTCGATTGTACCCGGGGCGGCCAGGTGCACCAGTCCGGAACTTGAAAAATACTCATCACTAAACTCATCCCTGTTAAGCGCTACACCCTGCACAATGTGCAATCCGGGTCCCACATAAACGTCGGCCACAGCGGTCATTTCAGCGGACACGGTAATGTCATAACTGAACAATTGCTGGGCGGTCTGAGGATCACCTGCAAGGAAAACCTGCTGACGATAGGAGTCGGGCAACAGTGTTTGCCGTCTGCCCGCAGCAGCGAGCGTCATCAGGTTTACGACCTCGTATTCAAGCGCCAGGAATTGGCCGTCAAGCCGCAGCAAGTCCAACGGGAATCCGTTAAGTGGCCCCGCAGGAAGCAGATAAATACGGTGTGCCAGTGACTCCTTGAAAGGCTGCAGCAACAAGCGCCCGGCCGAATCCAGATCCGGGATCAGTGACGCACCTCTCAAGCTGGCTTGTTCCCTCAGCGTTTCCAGCCATTCTGCAGTGAGTTTCCGGCCGGACAATTTGATAAGGGACACGCCACCACGTTTCCCCAGTAAAGCGTAATCTGTATTCTTCCCAAAATAGTAGGTAAGCAGACATTCATCAGCTGCGAAACCAGCAAGAAGCCCGTCGAGAGCTTCTGCATCCAGTGGCCGCAAACCTGGACGGTACGTAGCCCGGAAGGCACTGAGTTCCTGCGTGGTCCGGGTTGCCAGTTGGCCAATATCATCTCCATCTGCGGTTTCAAGCCGTGCTATGAGTGCTCGCAGAGTGCTGTCCTGCTCACCGGTAATCCCCTCGACAACACCTTCAACCTGATCCTGCCCTTCGATCAGCCGAATTCGGTCCAGCGCCAGCAAAGCCCGTGCTCCATCGGCCTTTCCTGCAACTGCATTTCCCGATCGGGTCAGGACAATAGCCATGTATTCCTGGAAAATGCTGGCTTTGTTCTGCCAGTACCAGGCGCCTGCTACACCTGGAAGAGACTGCCGGAAGAACAGGAGTTCATCCGTCAGCCCTTCGATTTCGGTAAGCGCATCGCGGCCCCTGCCCTCACGGCGCAATATTTTCGCCCGGACGAATGCCGCTTCAAGCATCAATTTCGGAACTGAGCTTTTTCTCAGCGCTTCATATGACGAGCGGATTTTTGCGGAAGTACACGAGCCGCCCCCACCGTTTTCTGCCTGCAACAGACACAAGTAAAGGTCTGCTCGCTGACTGCCGGTGCGGTCATTGTTTTCCGCTGCCGCCCGCTGACTCTGAACCAACAGATTGCGCACCTTCGAACCGCTGCTGCCACCTTGATGCCAGGCGTCCCGGGCTGACTCGAACAGAAACTCCGGCCTGGCCGGGCCGGAACCAGCCAGCCTCCCCTGCCTTTTTCTGAACCGGTCCATTTGTTCGTATTCACCCTGGTTACGATAAATCTGAGCCAGACTGTCGAATGCCCGAATCAGGGCTTTGCGGTTCGATCCCTGAGGTGTGCGGGGAATCGCCTCCAGCATCAGATCGGTGGCCTGCGCCATGTCACCACTTGAGTAAGTGGACCAGGCCAACGCAAGCCCGGTTGGTCCCCAGGGCTTAATACCCGGGTTGGCCTTTTGCAGCGCCAATGCCTGCGACAGTTCCTTAGCGGCCTCGGGGTAACGAAAAGCACGGTTGAGAAGCCGGCCTTTCTCATACAGGTTATCCGCCAGTTCCTGCCCTGCACCACGGTCCAGTTCGCTTCCAATGTCATCAAGCATCTCGATCGCACCGGCCGTGCTGCCCAGCGTTTCGTAAGCAGTTGCGGCCGTGCTTCGGATCTCATTCGTCAACTCAGAATCATCGACCGAGAGGGCAACGTCGAGGGCACGCTGGTATTGCCGGACAGCATCGTCCAACTGACCCTGCTGCTCGTACGCCAGCCCGTCACTATAAAGAGCACGGGCCTGCTCGGACCTGTAACCCTGCTGACCGGCAAGAAGTATGATGCGATCCAGTAAACTGTGTGCCTGTTCAAAACGCGTATTTGCCATTTTTCCCGAGGCGCTCGAGCCGGCTCTCATCACCGCATCGCTCTCCAGTATCAGGGCCGCCAGTTCTATCGTCCTGAACCCCGCGCGTTTGGCTGCCAGTTGTACTTCGCGGGCCCGTTCCATGGCCATCAGCTCGTCATTCAGCTTGTGCAGAACCAGGTGCGCCGCGTAGAACTCCGACCACAGTTGCATTTCTTCCCACCCAAGGCGGGCAAACGCACTCGCCGCATTGCGCAACGTATAGGTTTTCATCGCCCAGGTGGTTGTGTCGTTCGTGTGAACCCGCTCGGTTCCTTGGGACAACAGCTTGTAGGCCTGGGCCAGAGCCGCGCTGTTGCGGTCCCGGTCAGAGACCTGGATAAGCTCCATGTTGATGCTGGAGCGGTCGACCTTGCGACCGGGACTGACCTTGACCATCAGCTGGCGTGGTTTGCCCACGGCCTCGATGAACTGGTACAGCGAGCCCATCCGCCCACCAGGCAGGCCCGATTCTGTTAACAATGCGTTTTCAGGCCCATAGATTTTTGATTCGAATTCGGTTTCCGGCGCATCGATTTTCACCAGCAGGGACACGTCCGAATACTGATAAATCATGTACTCGGCCGGCCGGGTCGGCGAGGCTTCGTCTGCCTGCACGGTTTGGGTGGCCGCTGGCACTGCCAGTACCAGCATTATGAGCAACGCTCTGAACATCACACATAGATAGCGGTCAAATCCGCCAAGGTCAACCGCCAATTGCCCCTGTGACCACTTTTTGTTAGCTTGCAGAGACTCATGAGACGCCCCAACAGAGAAACTTCCGTTTTCACCACTTCTGCGATTGACCTGTTCGCGTCAGCGCTCGGAGCGTTCATCCTGTTGGTTATGATCCTCTTTCCTTACTATCAGAATGCCGGAAGCGACGACGCGTTTTCCCGTACCCAGGAGATCCAGGAACTGCGGCGCCTGGCCTCCGGCGAAATCGCGGACCTGCTGGCGGACCAACAAGTTTCACAAAGTGAAGTTCAGGATCTCAACCAGGCAAACCGCGGAATCGAGGCGCAAATTTCCCGCATTCGTAAGCAAATGGCAGACATCAAAACCCAACTGGCTGAAAAACCCGTCGAGGAGCCGGAACCCGTTGAAGAGATCATCGAGGAACCCGAACCCGAAGCGCTTACCGCCGGCGTGGCGTTTTCTATCCTCGGGCTGGCGACCGAATCAAAGTCGTTCGTGATTGTCGTGGATATGTCTGGCAGTATGCTGTCCTATACTGACCTGATGGTGAAATCGGTACTGGAAGTGCTCGAACCACTGAATGATAGCAATGATTTCGCCATCATCGGGTACCAGGGCAACCCGTCCCCCGTGCTATGGACCTTCCCGGAAGGCGGTGGATTAACGCAGGGTACCGCCGACAACCTGGATTCCGCCCGCGGCTTTATACGTTCACTGGCACGCCGCTTTGCCGGCTCCACACCCACCCATTACGCAGTGCTTTCTGCCATGCAATATCCGGCCGACTCCGTCATCCTGCTGAGTGACGGCGAGCCGGACAATGCCCCGGGTTTCATCATCCAGGACATTACCGGACTCAATCGCTTTGAGAATAAGGAAATCCACACGGTGGCAATCGGTGATTACACCCAGAACCGCGGCCTGGTCATGTTCCTGCAGACGCTGGCAAACCAGAATGGTGGTGACTTTGTGGGGGTTTCACGATGAAGTCGCGGCGCCGCAATTTTGAAGTCTACTCGCTCTCGGCTGTTGACCTGTTTGCCTCAGCCATGGGCGCCTTCATCATCATCACCATCATTTTGATGCCTGACTATCAGAAAGAGGTCCGTTCCCAGGGCGATCTCGAATATCTCGAGGAACTGGCCGGCAAGACACAGGCCATGCTGGATGAGACCGAAGAAGGCAGCAAGGACGTCCTGGAAGCGTTGCTGGCGGCACAAACCCGGCACCAGCAACTCCAGGCCCGGGAGGAAGTTGTTTCCAGCGAGCTGGAGACGCTCAACGCGCAGCAGCAGGCGCGTAACGATCAGCCTCCACCGCCACCGCCCAGTCCCGTTGTCACCCCGGACAAGAAAGGCAGTAACCAGGTCACATTTCGTTTCCTCGGACTAAAAACGGATAAAAAACGGATCCTGTTCATGGTCGACATGAATCAGTACCTGGCCGGCTATGAATCGCTGGTGGGGCGGACCGTAATTCGCGGCATGGAATCACTCCAGACAGGGTACGAGTTCGCCATCCTGGGATTCCAGCAACAGGATACCGGCCCGAAGTACTACCGCTGGCCGGCAGATGGCAGCCTGGCCCAGATGTCAGACCAGACTCGCTCTGATGCCACCGGTTTTCTGCGCACTCTCGGACGAAAATTCGAAGGTTCCTCTTCGCTGCTCAGTGCGTTCGACGTCGCCTTCGCGTACCCCGCAGATGCCATCATCCTGATCAGTGACGGCCTGCCTAACCCTGCTTTCAATAATGGCCTGTCACCCGGGCGGCTGGTTCGCGCTATAACGGTTGCAAACACTCGCGGAAAGGAAGTTCACGCGGTGACCGTTGGGGACTATTTCAAATACCGGGGCACCATTGAATTCATGGAATCACTGGCCCGGGCGAACTCAGGCGCCTTTCTCGCCCTTGCGGAATAGCCGTAACTCGATATCGCCGATGCGCACATGATCGCCACGCCTGAGTTCTGTCGGTGCCAGCACCAAATCGTCCCCGAGATAAGCCTCCAGACCGTCCTGGCCGGGCTGAACATAGAATTTGCCGGTTGCAGGGGCCAGCGTAATGACCCCGAGATGGTCCGGAGTCACCGTTTCGGCCGGATCCATATTGCCAGTATCCGGTTCTGTGGTGAACTCTGCCGGCTGCTGAAGGTCGATGGTGTCAGGTTCATCATCCGGGTGAAACCTGCGCGCCAACGGGTTGCTGCCGGACTCGACGCTGTCCCTGCCACGCAAAACGGGCTGACTGGCGCTGGGTACCGCCGACGGGGTTTTTTTCCTGAAGATCATCGATAAGCCACCTGTTGGAAATGAAATTACAATGTATCATAGCGACATGAAATCCAATGGGAAAACCATCGGCCGGGCCAATGACTGCGACCTGGTGCTATCGCACCATACCGTTTCCCGCAGACATGCCAGCATCGAAGTAAGTGAAGAGGGCTATCTCGCCGTGCAGGATGCCCATTCCAGCAATGGTACTTTCCTACACCGCAACGGCCGCTGGATCCAGGTCAGGAAGATCATCCTGGGGTCACAGGACCGAATACGTTTCGGTGAGATTGAAGTGCCGCTGGAGGAGTTGACAGAACTGTTCGGCAACCGGTCCAGGGTGCGCCTGAGAGAGGGCTACTCGGTGCGCGGCAAGCCACTGCTGTTCGATGACATGCCTTTTGATCTGCCAAAACCGAAAATTGTGTTGGAGAACCCGAGGCGCAACCCCCTGACAGGAAACATCGAGGAGAACAAATAGTGCGGCTCATTACCCTGCTCGTCAGTGTGGTCACTGCGTTGATCGTGATCGCCCTGCTAACAAAAATCCTGTCGCCCGAAGCCGCGGCCATCCTGTTAGACCCCGAGCGCGGTTCGTGGCCATTTACCGTGCAGAATTTCCTGTGGGTGGCGTTCTTTATCGGGCTGGGTGAGTTGTCGATACGCTGGCGGGCCGGCCGCCTGGAAGAAAGCCAGATAAGCCGCAACTACCTGCCTGAAGATGAGGAAACCGTGCTGCGACCGGGCGAAGACATGACCCCGATCTTCCAGAAAGTCCGTAGCAGCAAGTACCGCGATGTCTGTTTCGTTCCGCGCCTGATCGAGCGTTGCGTGCTGGGTTTCAACCTGAGTCATTCGGCCGATCAGACCAACTCCCTGCTCAATTCCAGCCTTGAGCTGTACATGCACGAAATCGATCTGCGCTACAACATCATCCGTTACATCACCTGGGTGATTCCATCACTTGGCTTCATCGGCACGGTAATCGGCATCATGCTGGCCCTGAACTACGCCGGTGACCGCGCCAATGTCGCCAGCCCGGACATGCTGTACCAGGTAACCGAAAGACTCGGTGTAGCGTTCTCTACCACCCTGCTGGCGCTGGTGATGGCCTCGATACTGGTGTTCATCCTAAACGTGGTCCAGGGCAAGGAAGAAAATGCGCTGAACAAGGCCGGGCAATATTGCCTGGACAACCTCATCAACCGCCTCTATTCACCCTGAAGGCTGCCATTTCATGCGAAAGACCGGGCGATTCTGGCTTCATTCCCTGTGCATCTGCCTGCTGCTCGCCGGCAGCACGGGCTATTCACAGACCCTGAAACCGGGTTCAGGGTCATACATCCTGCCACCGGGTTCAATGCCATCATGGACCGTTCCAGTGCTGAGACTGGTCTCGTCGACCCATGTCGAACCCACAACGGGCATCGTTCTTTCCGATACAGGGCTGGTCCTGGTTCCTGAAGACTTCGCCAGCATGGGCGATGAAATCATCGTACTCGACGGTGGAACCGACATCATCCGCAATGGCCGACCGGCCAGGATCGAGCAAAAATTCTCCAGCATCGGAATGCAGGTGCTTTATGTAGAAGGCATGAAAAGAACAGGGGTCGTACTGGCAGACAAGCCTCTGAAGGCCGGCGACACGGTTGTTCTGACTGCGTTTCCGCCCGCCGAACTGATCTCCAAAGGAGAACCTCCCCTGGCCGTCTCAGCCCCGGTCATGGTTTTCGGGGAAAACGGCATGCCCTCTTTCTCCAGTGAAACACAGTTGCCTAACGTCACGGGCGCACTGGTCGACAGCTGCGGAAACCTGGCCGGCGTCAGCATGGCGGATGATGTTCAAAGCATGGAGACCTCTGCGCATACCCGTTACCAGTGGCGTGCTGCCCTGCTGGATGTTTACGCAGCACTTCAGATCACTCCGCGTGAAGCCAGTTGTGGAAACGTTGAACCCCAGGCTGAGCCCGAACCCGAACCTGTCGAAGAGCCCGCAGCAGAAGAATTGATCATCGAAGAACCCCCGGCTGAGGAACCTCCAGCCGAAGATCCCGCTGAAGAACCCATTGAAGAGCCTGTTGAAGAACCCGCGCTGGAAGAGGAAGACACCGCTACTGAGCCCGCCGAAGAGCTGCTCATCGAAATTCTTCCACCCCTGGAAGGTGTCAAAGAAGATAGTACCGAAGCAGCAGAAGATGAAGAAAACGGCACCTCCGGCTGGCTGTGGCTGTTGGCGGCAGCCATCCTGATTGGACTGGGTTTCGTGACCCACCGTTTGCGCTCAGCGCGACAGGAAGAACCTGCAGCGGAGACGACACCTGAGGAAACCGCGGCTGTAGCCGAACCCGGTTCCGAGGAAATCGCAGCGCCCCCGATCACCAAATTGGAAAGCGTACTGATTCTCACCGGTATGCTACCGGACGGTACAACTTTTGAAGATACCGTCACGGTCAGTAAACACGCCATCAACATCATCATCGGCAGGAAGGGAACTGACTTGACGATCAACAGCCCCGCCGTGAGCCGTGAGCACATCAGCCTGAACGGAACCTACCAGGAGCTGACGGTTTCCGACCTGGGCTCCAGTAACGGCACCTCAATCAACGGCGTGCCCTGTCTGGAAGGTGAAATCATGTTCATCGAGCCGGGCGACACCCTGCTCCTGGGAGATGCACGCTGCAGTCTGGAAATCAGGCAGCAGCACGACCCGCAGGGTGAAAAGGAACAATGAGCATGGAATCGCTGGCGCTGGCGCCGGGTACAGTTGTCGACAACCTTCGGGTCGATAGAGTGCTTGGCCAGGGTGCTTTCGGAATCACCTACCTGGTCACCGACCAGATCCTGAACAAGTCCTTTGCACTGAAAGAATTTTTGCCCCGTGACGAAGTGTCGCGCAGTGCAGATGGACGGCTTCATCCGCTCGATGACGGCAAATCCGATCGCTTTTCTGATGGCTTGTCGAATTTCGTAGCCGAAGGACGCACTGTCGCTCAGCTTGAGCACCCCAATATCGTCAAGGTCATTCGTTGTTTCGAAGCCAATGGCACGGCTTATCTGCTGATGCCCTACTACCGCGGTGAAGCCCTGCACAAGTTGCTCAAACGCAGCGGCGTATTCACCTTCGAAGAAATTGCTGCGCTGTCGAAACCGTTGCTGGAAGCGCTGGAATACATTCACCGTAAAGGGCTTATACACCAGGATATCAAGCCTGCCAATATCTACATCACGGAGAACGGCCAACCCATTTTGCTGGACTTCGGCGCGGCTGGACAACGGCTCGAAGCCGGCACTTCCACGCGCTGGAAGCTGGGTAGCGAGGGTTATGCAGCCCTGGAACAATCCGATGCGGAAAGCTCCATTGGCCCATGGACCGATATTTATGGCCTGGCAGCCACTCTTTACCGTTGCCTGAGCGGGCAGATCCCGGTTGCTGCCCTGCAGCGAAAAAGAGCACAGGGCGAAGGGGAAGCTGATCCCCTGCGAACGATCAGTAGCCTGGTGCCCAGCGAAACGTTCACCGGCATCCTGGGGGCTATCACCAGTGGCCTGGGTCTTGAGCCCTCTGACCGGCCCCGCAGCGTGGGCGAGTGGCGCCAGGAATTTGGCGCGGCGGGAGCAACATCAAAAGGAGTCACCGGATCAATCCTGCCCGGCATGGAGCAGGAAGGCAGGGAATGGCTGGCAATTGCTCTGGTCAGCGTACTCGCCATCGTGTTGTTGGGCGCTGTGATTTACCTGTTTACCGGCAGTGGTCCGCAGCCGGGTGCAGCGGGTGAGGATCAAACCACTGGCGACACGGAAACCGAACAAACCACCGCGGAGCCCCGCATCACGTCGCCTGAAGAAACGGCGCGCTGGCAATCTGCGCTGGAGGCTGACACGGCTTACGGCTACCAGTTGTTCCTGCAGGATTACCCCGATTCGATTCACCGCGACCAGGCAGAGATCCACCTGGAGAGACTGGACCACCAGGCCTGGGGATACGCGGAACAGCAAGGCACGAAATCCGCCGTCGAAACGTATATGGAATCGTTTCCGGACGGCCTGCACCTGGCCGACGCCAAAATGGCGATGCATGAATTCCAGCTAGCCCTGGAGGCCGCCGAACGTGAACGACTGGACCTGGAGCAACAAGACAATGCGGCCTGGGAGCAAGCCCGTTCGGCCCGTTCACTATCTGCGATTGACCAATACCTGGCTGACTGGCTGGGCGGTTTGCACGCTGATGAAGCGCTGTCGCTGCGCAAACGCATTGAGGCCGATATCAATGACACCCGCGCTTTCGATGCCGCTGCCCGGCTCAACAGTATCGATGCCTACGAGTCCTACGTTAAAGCATTCCCGCAGGGCCGCCACGTGGCAAAAGCTCTCGAGGCCATTGACGACCGCACGCTGAGACCCGGTAAGAACTTTCGCGATTGCGAAGATTGCCCTTCGATGGTGGTGGTGCCGGCAGGATCATTCTGGCAAGGCTCGGAGGAGTCATCCCCCTATTCCATCAAAATGGAAACGCCCAGGCGTATGGTCACCATTGCCGAACCTTTTGCCGTCAGCGTTTTCGAAATCACCATGGAGCAATGGGACCAATGCGTTGCTGCCGGCAGCTGTCGCACACGACCGCCTGATAACGGCTGGGGTCGCGGATCGAGGCCGGTCATCATGGTGTCCTGGAACGACGCACAGGAATTTGTCGGCTGGCTCAGCAGCAGAACCGGCCAATCCTACAGCCTGCCAAGTGAAAGTCAGTGGGAATACTTCGCCCGCGCCGGGGAGGAACGAGACTGGCTTGGTGGAAGCCCGACCAGCATATGCCAGTACGGCAATATCGCCGGCGCTGAATCCGATTTCCGCTGGCAGCACGCAGAATGCAGCGACCAGGCCGTGATTGAAACGCTGCCGGTCGGTTCTTTCAAGCCCAATGCATTCGGTATTTACGATGTGGTGGGTAACGTGGCCGAGTGGACACTGGATTGCATGAACCTGTCCTACCTGGACGCGCCGGCAGATGGCAGTGTCTGGGGGCGCGGCATCTGTAGCTCACGCATAACACGCGGCGGCTCCTGGTTCACCGGCTCGCGCGAAATCCGCTTACCCGCCCGCTTTAATTTGAAAAATGGGGACCGGAACGACTTTACGGGCTTTAGGGTGGTGCGGAAGGTGGAGCCGCAGTGATAGGAACTCGCTTGGGATGGTTGCTTCAGCGGGGGTTCAGACTTGTGGGGCATAATTAGATCGTGATTGGAATTCGCTACATGCTCATGTTAGCGCTGGCATTGGGTTTTGCCGGCACGACTTCGCTGTATGCGCAGGAGACGGAGCCGGTGGGGGATCAGGATGGCTCCAGTGAGAGGGTCGAGCAAACTGATGAGGCGTTTCGCCGGCAAATGGAACTGGAGGACGCGCGCTCCAAGGACCGGACCTACGTAGATACCACTTATACAGAAAAAATCGATCAGGAGAAAATCGATAAGCTGCCTGAAGGATCTCGAGACAATATCCGTGATCAACTGGTTGATGTGATCATGGAAAACGGTGACTGGGAGCCCAAAGACGCGCTGGAGGAATACCCATACCAACCCAGCGTAGAAGCCCAGTCCGATGCGGAGCTGGAAGAACAGGAACAGGAAGCCTGGGACGAACAGATTCAGAAATATCACGAGCGCGAGGCCTCGGCTTTCGGCTCTCACAAGGGTCCCGTACCGGGTCCTGGAAACCCGACCGGGCAGGAAGGCGGTGAGCAAGGCGAAGGTTCGCAGGGCCAGCAGGGGCAACAGGGCGGTGAGCAAGGCAGCGGTCAGGGTGGGCGTGGCGGCCAACAGGGCGAACAGGATGCCAATACGGCGGGAACCTATCAGCCCGGTGCTTCCGGATCAGAAGATGAAATCAGCACGGCAGGCATATCAGAGAGTGCGCTCGATTTCCTGAAGAGCGGCCGAACAGGAAGCCAGCAACAAAACCCAGCCTCCACAACGGAGGCACAGGCCCAACAGACACAAGCCCAAGCTCAAGCCCAAGCGCAGGCCCAACAAGCGCAGGCTCAGTCGGAAGAATCACAGCAGGATAGCCAGGAACAGGTGGCTGAACAGTCTCAGCAGCAGACGCCAGAGCAGCAGCAAGCGCCAGAGCAGGAACAGGCCCAATCAGAAGAGTCTCCGCAGGAAAGCCAGGAACAGACCGAGCAGGAGGAGCAACAGGCTTCTGAGCAGGATATTCCACTGGATACCCGGGGAATTATTCCCATCCAGGACCTTGATAAGCTGGAAGGAACAGGTTCACTCCGGGTGCCGCAAATCCCTGAAGACCCCGAAGATTCTGAAGACCCCTGACAGACACGAACGGCCGCTCCATCCGGGAATTCTTTTCAGCCGACCCTGGCCTCTTCCTCAATCTCTTCATGCCACTGAAAAATATTCAGTTCAATGAAGATGAATGCCACCAGCCAGAGGAAAGCATCCCAGAAATCCAGGAAGCTGCCTTCGAACCCCCAGTAGGCTGCGGCGACAAACAGCACCGAGTAGAAAAAAACCTTCAGGTACTTGGCCAGGCCGAGTATTCGATCAGTCAGATCATCGTGTAACTGCATCCAGACCTCGGCCTCAAGCAGCAACACGATAATCAGCCAGGTGCCGGCGTTGATGATGTCGATAACTGCCAGACCCCAGGCAGAATCGAGCGCCTCGCGTGTTCCGATAATTTCAGTCCCGGCGATTCGAACCAGTTCCTGTCCCTGCATTGAAGCGCAGGCCATCGCATCGATTGGCGGGTAATCATCAAAATCTGCAACATAGTTCCAGTCAGTACCGACTAAAGAG
>RCNC010002525.1_pt1 | contig 12212 bp, 5 predicted proteins | sample 2041301 | NCBI WGS metagenome assembly RCNC01 (sample SAMN09708231, study PRJNA481090) | Marine sediment metagenome, whole genome shotgun sequencing project. | biome: marine sediment; feature: ocean; material: sediment; isolation source: Sewage treatment plant 13A marine sediment (STP13A) ... | reverse complement strand
GTATCTATTCCAGCCAGACAGGTATATACACCACGTTGGGCTCACTCTGATGACAATCATGCATGGGTTGAAGTATGGCTAAATGGGACCTGGCAATATTTAGGGGCATGTGAGCCGGAGCCATCTCTTGATATGGGTTGGTTTACAGAACCTGCAAGACGTGCAATGTTGGTACATACAAAAGCATTTGGCCTTTATAATGGGAATGAACCAATTGTTCAAAATACATCAAATTATGGTGAGATTAACACTTTGGAGCGATATGCCGAAACGAAAACAATATATGTTAAAGTATTGGGTGAAAATAATGAACCACTGGAAGGTGCAGAGGTTAGCTTTAATTTATACAACTATGCAGAATTTTTCCCTTTAGCAAGCATTCAATCCAATAGCAATGGATTTGTTTCATTTATGACAGGACTAGGTGATATATTGGTCTGGGCTTCAAAAGATGGGAATTATAATTTTAAGAAAATTAGTGTTTCCGGAGTTGATACACTGATTTTGAAGTTACAGAAAACGCCTATTGAGGAGGCTCAATATTATTGGGACCTTGAGCCCCCAAAACTTAGAGATCCTCTGCCAGTTCCCTCAGAAGGGAGGGAGGAAAACAACAGTAGGTTAAAGCAAGAAGACTCTATTCGAACGGATTATATTTCTAGTTTTATTGAGACTGAAAGTGCATCTGCGATTGCCGAGAAGGTTGGGCTGGAGCCTGGGATAGTAAAGGAATTATTTAAGAAAAGTGAAGGAAACTATTCAGAGATCAAAAAATATCTTGAAAGCCTGAAAGAATCAGATAAAGTGGATGCCATTAACCTGCTTAAGCAGGTTTCAGATAAAGATCTTCGCGATGTTCCGGCTTTTATTTTTCTTGATCATCTGCATAATGCTATTGCAAATACTGATTATCTTTCTGGAAATGATCACCAGTTTTATCTTGAATATGTTCTTTCTCCCAGGGTGAGCAATGAGCTTCTTACTGACTATCGCAAATTTTTGCAAAACGCTTTTATAAAAGGGGATAATACCAAACCCACACCAGCACAATTAATAGTATGGATCGATGATAATATTTTGTTAAATGAAACTGATAATTATTACGATGTTCCCATCACACCTGTTGGTGTTTACAATTTAAAGGTTTCAGATAAGTATTCCCGTAAAATATTCTTTGTTGCTTTATGTCGTAGTTTGGGTATCCCTGCTCGCCTAAATATGGAATTTCAGATTCCACAATATTATCAAAACGAGGAATGGCATAATGCCTATTTCTTAGAGGATAAAATTTACAGTCAGAAAACAGGAACCATTTCTTTTGAAAATGAGAATTCAACAATGGTACCTGGGTATCACATTCATTATACGCTTGCATATATTTCTGACGGAAAGTATAAAACCATATTTCTGGGTTTTGGCAACAAGAATACTTTGTTTTCAGAACCATTGACTCTGCCTGTGGGAGAGTACATGCTTGTAACAGGCAATAGAATGGGTGATGGAAGTGTTTTAAATACTACCCGTTTCATTCGACTAAAGGAAAATGAGAAAAAGGTGATTCCTGTAAAATTGCGTGAAAATGAGGGGGGAAATGCTGATTACGGTAGCTTTGATATTGAGCAGAAGGTGCAAGATTTTACAAATGAGGCTATTTCCCTTAAAAATGTGATTTCAGGTGATGAAGCCATTGTAATTTGGATTGATCCGGATAGAGAACCTTCAAAACATGTTCTGAAAGACATTCCCTTGCTAAAAGATGATTTTGAGCAATGGGATGGTAAATTGGTTTTTCTGGTACCTTCTAATAAGCTAACTGCATCCTTTGATCCGGCAAAATATTATGACCTACCAGAAAATTCCGAATTTTATATAGATCATGAATCTGAACTATTAATTTCAGCATCTGAAGTTCTCAAAAAGGATGTAAGTGCGAATTTACCCCTGATCTTAATTTTAGACAAGAATGCAATACGCTATTATTCAGGTGGCTACAAGATCGGAATAGGCGAACAGCTTGTAAAAAATATTAAATAGAAGCTCATTAATACTTAATTCAGAATTGCTCAAACATGAAATACAATAAAATTTTTGGAGCCCTGTCAATAATGATGGTACTGATAGTATTTTCTTCATGCTTATCAGAGAAGCCAGGTGATGATAAACTTGTAACATATGTAAACCCTTTTATTGGAACTGGAGGTCATGGACATACCTATCCAGGTGCCGCCCTTCCTTTTGGAATGGTTCAGTTGAGTCCGGATAATGGAACATCCGGATGGGATTGGTGCTCAGGTTACCACATTAGCGATTCTGTTATTGCCGGTTTTAGCCATTTGCATTTAAGTGGCACAGGAATTGGCGATCTGGCAGACATATCTGTTTTGCCAATCAATAAAAGAGTAACTCCGGATACTTTGAATGGGGGAACCAGCTATATGCGAAAATACTGGTCAAAGTTTTCGCATGATTCAGAAAAAGCAGAACCTGGTTATTATTCTGTTTATTTGGATGATTCAAAGGTTAAGGTGGAGTTAACGACCACGCTGAGAACAGGTTTTCATCGTTATGAATTCAATGAGGACGGCCCAAGGAAGATTGTTTTTGACCTGGGTTTTAAAATAAATTGGGATAAACCAGTTGAAACTTATATAAAGGTAGATGATGGCTTAATAACTGGATACAGAAGGTCAGTGGGTTGGGCAAGGAATCAAATCATATATTTTGCAGCAAGATTTAATCAGCCAATTATAGATTTTACCGGGATCGATTCAGGCACGCCTAATCGTGGATCTGAAATTTCTGGTCCTGGAGTGCAGGGAGTTTTCAGCTTTTCCGAGGAAGATTCAAAAACAGTTTTATTAAAAGTAGGTCTTTCCTCCGCAAGTATTGAAGGGGCGCTCAGAAGTCTCAATGAAGAAATTCCAGACTGGGATTTTGACCGGGTGAGAAAGGAAGCTTCGGAAGTTTGGGAAAAACAACTTCAGAGAGTTAGTATTAAAACTGAAGATCAGGATCAAAAGACTATTTTTTATACAGCTCTCTACCATTCGTTGCTTGCCCCTGCTTTATATTCTGATTTGAATAATGAATACACCGGCCCTGATAGTGAGGTGCATAGTACAAATGGAGATAAACGATTTACAGTGTTTTCTTTATGGGATACATTCCGGGCTGCACATCCGCTTTTTACATTAATATTGCCTGAGGAAGTACCTGGTCTGATAAATTCAATGTTGTCATTTTACCGTGAATCTGGCCTGTTACCCGTATGGGAATTGGAGGGCAATGAAACAAATACAATGATAGGATACCATTCTATTCCGGTAATTGCCGACGCTTATTTGAAAGGCTTTACCGGGTTTGATGAAGAGGAGGCCTTTGAAGCAATGATGAAATCGTCATTGCAAAATTCAAGGGGGCTTCATTTTTATCGCAAACTTGGATTTATACCTGCTGATAAGGAAAATGAATCTGTCTCAAAAGCCCTGGAGTATGCCTATGACGATTGGAGTATAGCTGCTATGGCAAAGAAAATGGGAAAGGAAAAAGAGTACAAAGAATACATTAATAGAGCAGGGTATTATAAAAACCATTTTGATCCAAGTACTAAATTTATGCGTGGAAAACTTGAAAATGGGGAGTGGAAATCACCTTTCGATCCCCTTTATTCAAACCATAGAGATGATGAATATACGGAAGGCAATGCCTGGCAATATACCTGGTTTGTTCCGCACGATGTTAAAGGTTTAATTGGCTTGATGGGAGGGAAGGAAAGTTTCATAACCAAACTGGACTCACTTTTTGAAATGAAAGAGTCCGTAACTGGAGAAAATGCTTCAAATGATATTTCCGGTCTTATTGGTCAGTATGCACATGGGAATGAACCCAGTCATCATATCGCCTATTTATACAATTATGCAGGTGCCCCATGGAAAACTCAATCAATGGTCAGAAGAATCCTTAATCAGATGTATCACAATAACCCGGATGGTTTGAGCGGAAATGAGGACTGTGGACAAATGTCTGCATGGTATATTTTAAGTTCTCTTGGATTTTATCCGGTTAATCCATCAGAAGGAATTTACGTCATCGGAAGCCCCTTGTTTGATGAAGTCTCATTCAATACTGGAAGTGGTAAAACATTCAAAGTTTTGGTGAATAATAATTCAGATCAGAATAAGTATATTCAGTCTGTTAAGTTGAATGGGAAAGATTTGGAAAGATGCTACATCTACCATAAGGAAATCCTTGATGGGGGTAGCCTGGAAATGACTATGGGAAGTCAACCTAATTTAGAACTATGGAGCCAGGATTCAGCTTTCCCTCCTTCTATGTCTGAATAGTTTCGTTTTAATTGGTTATTGTGTTTTTGTAAAATGTGATTTATCTTCAAAATTATGAATTCCTTTAAATTACAAAGTTTATTTCTTGCCTTCCTGTTTTTTGTTCTTTCAGGCAACGCAGAAGTTCGATTACCTGCCCTGGTTCAATCTAATATGGTTTTGCAGCAGAACACAGAGGTCGTATTCTGGGGTTGGGCCGAGCCGGGAGAAGAGATCAAGATCAAAGTTGATTGGAATAAGGAAAAGATAAAAGTTATAACGGATGAAAAGGGCAATTGGAGTACCACATTGACTACCGGACCTGCAGGAGGCCCTCACGAAATTTTAATTAAAGGAAAAGGCAAAAAGATAATTCTAGAAAACGTTTTGTTTGGCGAAGTCTGGCTTTGTTCCGGTCAATCAAATATGGAATTTACAATAAATCGGCTGGGAGGATGGGATTCTGATACGTTTATAAAGGACAAGGAAGATTTTACGAATAATGATTATTCCACCATTCGATTGTTCACCGTGGCAAGAAATACTACTGACCTCCCTCAGGATACTTGTTCTGGTGCCTGGCAAATAGCTACCCTGGATGCTGTGGATGATTTTAGCGCGGTAGCATTTTTTTATGGCAGGGAACTTACAAGGAAACTTAATGTGCCTGTAGGATTAATAAATTCCAGCTGGGGAGGCACACCCGCACAGGCCTGGACCCCATCCAATGCGATAGAAACTGCAGAAAAGTTGGCCTTTTATCACTTTGATTCAGAAAAGGAATATAGGCCTCAGGATAAGCCTGGTAGCCTGTATAATGGGATGATTCATCCGCTGCTGAGATATAAGATAAAGGGAGCAATTTGGTACCAGGGGGAGTCAAATAGAAATGATGCTGTGTATTATAAAGATCTATTTAGTGAAATGATCTGGAGTTGGAGAAGAGAGTTTAATCTGGGTATTTTCCCATTCTATTTTGTACAGATCGCTCCCTACCAATACAATGAACCCCTGGCAGGAGCTTTGCTAAGGGAGGCTCAGTTGCAAACACTTGAAGTACCAGCAACAGGAATGGCAGTTACGCTGGATATTGGAAACTTCTCTGATATACATCCAAAAAACAAGCAGGATGTTGGAAAAAGATTGGCATTTCAGGCTCTTGCACAAACCTATGGATATAATTCGCTGGAATATTCTGGTCCATTATTTACCAGAGGCCGTGTGGAAGAAATCCCATTTCTTGAAGAGATAAGGGGTATTCGACTTAGTTTTGATCATGTTGATTCTGGACTGGATTTGAGAAATTCAGAGGAAACGGGATTTATAATTGCCGGGAAGGACCAGGTTTTTTACGATGCAATGGCTTCAATAGAAGGAAACTCTATTTTCGTTTGGAGCGAGAAGGTAATAAATCCATATGCAGTTCGATATGCATTTTCAAATACGCCCAATGCCACTTTATTTAATAGAGAAGGCCTACCTGCAAGCTCTTTTCGAACCGACCAGTTTCAAATTCTGACAGAAATGGTTAGTATTTCGCAACTGGATGGATTTTCTGAGAAGAGCATAAGTTTTGAAATTGAATCTCCCGACCCGAATCTGCAAGTACGATATACCATAAACGGTCCCGATCCGGTGCTTAAATCGAGGCAATACATAAAACCCATTCACTTCTCCATGTCTGGTAGTTTAAAAGCAAGGGTTTTTAGGGGGAACGTTCCCTCACTTAATGTTTCCAGGGTTGAAATAGTTCGGCATAAAGCTATTGCTTCAGAACTGATTCAAAATACTCAATTCGACTCAAGATATTCAGGTGGGGGTGAAAAATGCCTTGTAAATGGGATACTGGGTAGTGATAATTTTCAGGATGGTAAATGGCAGGGGTATGAAGGCAAGGATTTAGATGTACTGATTGATTTAAAAAGACTTAGAACCGTTTCAAAAATCTCTTTAGCTTTTTTACAGGATTTGGGAAGCTGGATTTTCCCGCCAGAAAAAGTCCATATATCTGTATCAAGGGATGGGGAAGAATTTATTGACTTTGAAGTGATCGGTAACAATTTGTCAGCAAATGAGAACTCCCCAATAATTCAGAAGTTTGAAACTGAGGTGGGTAGGATAAATATTCGATATGTTAAGGTAGTTGCTGAAAACCTGGCAAGTATTCCTTCCTGGCACCCAGGAGCAGGTCAAAAAGCATGGTTATTTGTCGATGAAATTGTTGTACAGTAAATGCTGAGACCTCCACAACCAATAGTCTTGCACAAAATTATATCTTTGTTGACTCAAAAAAGTACATATATTCTTAAATTGAGTTGTTGGGAATGAAGATATTTAATACCCGGATTAGTCTAATTCAGTATCTAAGCTTTATTTGCACATTTCTTATCATTCTAGGTTCTTGTAAAAAGGAAGAGGGACCGGAAACTCCGGATCTTCCTGATGGTGATTATAAGGTGGTTGCTTATGTGCCTCAGTGGGGAGGTATTGATTTTACCAGGATTCTGGCTCAAAATTTAAGCCATATCAATTATGCATTTGCAGAAGTTAGGAATGGTGTAATATTTAGCTCCTCAGAGCAAGATTCTTCGATACTTTCTGATCTGGTTGGATTAAAGACCAAAAACCCTGATTTGAAGGTATTAATCTCTGTAGGTGGAGCAAACCTTTCTGGTGGTTTTTCTGATGCTGCACTCACCGAAGAATCCAGGAGTAAATTTTCAAGTAGTGTTATAGATTTTATTGTTAAGCATAAGCTTGATGGGGTTGATCTTGATTGGGAGTTTCCTGGGTATGGTCCCGATAGTCGTCCAGAGGATAAGCAAAATTTTACAAGAATGCTTAACAATTTACGATACCATTTGGATAGCTTGAGTGTGCTGGATATGCGCATGCCAGAAAACCCGTATCTTTTGACCATTGCTTCAGGATCTGCTTCCTGGTCAATAGATCGAATGGAAATAAACAAAATTACTCCGGTTCTTGATTTTTATAATGTGATGGATTATGATTTCAAAGGTTCATGGAGTTCAACAACTGGACATCACACCAATCTCTATCCTTCAAATGATGATCCTGGCTCAAAGTTTAGTTCTTCAAGCTCGGTTGATCTATACCTTTCATATGGAGTACCACCTGAAAAGATTATTATGGGGGCTGCTTTTTATGGACGCTGGTGGAGTGGGGTAACCAATCAGAATAAAGGATTATATCAGTCTTATACTGGTGGTGCTGGTGCTCTTACTTTTGCTGCAATAACTACAGGCTATATGAGTGATCCGGATTTTATTCAATTTTGGGACTCGAAAGCAATGGCTCCATATCTTTGGAGCTCAAACGATAGAATTTTCATTACCTACGACAATGATGTTTCAATAAAATATAAAACAGAGTATATTCGGGAAAAAGGAATTGGTGGAATCATGGTTTGGGAATATACTCAGGATTATAACAATACACTATTAGGTGCTATAACAAGGGGATTTCGTTAATAAAAATCTATCAACATGAATAAATTTATCGGCGCTTTTCTAGTTTTATCTGTGTTTTTGAATTCTTGCAGTCAACAAACAGCGAAGGAAGATGTTCAACAAGAATATGTAACACAATCTGACCTCGCTTTCAAACCCAGGCAATACGTAGCTTACAAAGCCATTTCTCCGGTTAAAGTAGATGGGATAATAGATGAAGATTCATGGAGTAAAGCTCCCTGGACGGAATATTTCGAGGATATTGAAGGCGACATAAAACCAAAACCCCTGCATAGCGCTCATGCCAAAATATTATGGGATGAAACCTATTTGTATATTTCAGCCGAACTAGAAGAACCACATGTTTGGGCAACATTGAGACAAAGAGATACCATAATTTTCTATGATAATGATTTTGAGGTTTTTATTGACCCGGATGGCGATACCCATAATTATTATGAGTTTGAAATGAATGCTTTTGGCACAGAATGGGATTTACTATTGGCCAAACCATATAGGGATGGAGGTCCTGCAATAAATGGGTGGAATATTAATGGAATGAAGGTGGCTGTTAAAGTGTATGGGTCGATAAATGATCCTTCAGATGTGGATGAGAAATGGAGCTTGGAAATTGCTATGCCATGGAAAATATTGAAAGAGTGCGCTCCTGAATCCAGAGCTCCAAAAGCTGGGGAACAATGGCGAATTGATTTTTCAAGAGTGCAATGGACAACCGATATAATTGATGGGAAATATGTAAAGAGAAAAGATCCGGATTCAGGGAAGCCATTACCAGAAAACAATTGGGTGTGGTCACCCCAGGGAGTAATAAACATGCATTTACCCGAGCTCTGGGGCTATGTACAATTTTCTGATTTAATAGTGGGGCAGGGGGAAGAAATTTTTGTTGAAAACCCTGACGAGGAAATCAAGCTTAAACTTCGGAAATTATATTATTCTCAGAAAAACTATTTCGAAAGAAATCAGAAATTTGCAAGCAATATAGAAGACCTTGGAGTTTCCGGAGACTTTGAAAAATCCTTTGTTGGATCCATACAAATAGAAACAACCACAAACCTTTTTGAAATTATTGTCCCTGCCACTAAGATGGGTGAAACTTTACATATTCGGCAGGATGGTAGGGTTTGGAAAGATTAATTTCTTATTTGGAGCTTGATAGAGTGGTAGCTACAATGTATTAACAATAAGATTTGGATAATATAAGAGCTTTGTAAGTGTATTTATTTCGAAACTAAATCTGCATATTGATATGACCAAATTAATTTCTAAACATAAAATAAACCTCATTTTCATTGCCTCTGTGGCAGCACTGGGGGGATTTCTATTTGGTTTTGATACGGCAGTTATTTCTGGTACAATAGGTTTTGTTACTGATCAGTTTAATTTAGACAGTGTTTTAAAGGGGTGGTTTGTGAGCTCAGCTCTGGTTGGATGTTTAACAGGGGCCTCTATTGCAGGAAGAATAAGCGACAAATATGGTAGGAAACCAGTTCTTATGTTATCTGCATCTTTATTTATGCTATCTGCTCTGGGCTGCATGATTTCTGGTTCCTTTACTACACTTATCATATATCGAATAATCGGTGGCATGGGTGTTGGAGTAGCCTCGGTACTTTCCCCACTTTATATATCCGAATTTTCACCTTCCTATTTGCGCGGTAGATTGGTAGCAATTTATCAATTGGCTATAACACTGGGTATTTTGCTTGCTTATTTTTCAAATGCCTGGCTTCATGAACTTTCTGAATCTTCAGTATTTTCCAATCCGGATAGTTTTATGGGACTGGTTATAGGAAAAGAGGTATGGCGTGGAATGTTTGGAACGGAAATGATTCCGGCAGGTTTGTTCCTGATTAGCCTGTTCTTTGTGCCTGAAAGCCCAAGGTGGCTGGTAAAGCAAAATTCAAATGAGAAGGCTTTAAAGGCATTTAGCAGAATTGTAAACAAACAGGAGGCAAATCGGGAAATCGAAGAAATTCAGCAGGTTATCCAGATTGAAGGAGGGTCCTTTCGTGATTTGTTCGGTAAGGAGCTTAAACCAGCTATCATTATAGGTGTAGTACTGGCCGTTTTATCTCAATTCAGTGGTATAAATGCTATCATTTATTATGGACCTGAAATATTAAACGAAGCTGGTTTTACACTCGGAGAATCTCTGGGTGGACAGGTAACAATCGGACTGGTCAACGTGGTGTTTACTTTTATTGCCATTGCAACAATTGATAAATTCGGGCGGCGTCCATTGCTTATTACAGGAGTTTCTGGAGCAGCAATATCTTTGCTGATAGTAGGTTTATTATTTCAAATAGGCCTGGATTCCGGCATTTGGATTCTTGTTTTTATTATTTCATTTATTGCCTGTTTTGCATTTTCCTTTGGACCAGTGGTATGGGTTCTGTTATCTGAAATATTCCCAACAAAAATAAGAGGAAGAGCTATGGCCCTGGCAACCTTTTCATTGTGGGCAGCCAATGTTATTGTTGGACAAACTGTTCCATGGCTATTGGAAAATATTGGCCCATCCGGTACATTCTGGATTTTTGCCTTATTGTGTACACCTGCCATTTGGATTACCATTAAAAAAGTACCGGAAACAAGAGGAAAATCACTCGAAGAAATCGAACGCTTCTGGTATTCGAAATAGATTATCTCTGTAATTTTTGCATATATGCTCCTGAAACTAAAACCTTCTGTCTTTTTTCTTTTTTTTCTAATTCTTTTTGCGGGTTTTTCTTCATTATATGGACAGGGAATGAAGGTTTTGATGGAACAGGATTACTATACTAATGAGAAGGAAGCAAATGTTCTTATTTACTTGCCATTTACTAAGGCTCTGAATTCCCTTGAGTTCTTCATTTATGTAGGTGGTGAAGAATTGACTATTCCTGCCAAATTCCAGCCTGGTCTGAATAAAATTCCTGTATCTATAGCACATTTGCCTGTTGGCGAGAGTATAATTAACTGCAGTCTAAGGCGGGCGAAAGCTTCCCTTTTGGAAATAGCTCTTACCATAGTAAAGAGAAGACCTAAATACAACGAGGTTAAAATAAATCATTCAACAGGTAGTCTGATAGTGGATGGATTGCCTTATATACCCTATGGATTTTATTGTTATTCTCCGGTTCAACCAACGCTGGCTGAAGAGGAGGTTGTCAGGGGATTTAATATGATGTCCCCCTATCAAACAATTGCCCAAAAAACCATAAATGATAGGAGAAACTATATGGATCGTTGTGCTTCACTTGGTATGAAGGTGCATTATAATCTTCTGCGGGTTTCTGGAGGTGGAGGAGTGGGTTTCCGCCTGGCCGATGGAAGAAGCGATGAAGAAAAAAGAAAATTGCTCATTGATGAGATTAATGAGTTTAAAGATCATCCTGCTTTATTGGCCTGGTATATATCTGATGAACCGGTTGGACATGGTGTACCACCTGAACCACTGGAAGAAATTTACAATCTTATTAAAACACTTGATCCATATCATCCAATATCAATCGTTTTTATGACTCCCTCAAGAGCAAGGAAATATGCCAATGCTATGGATATTGTTATGGCTGATCCCTATCCGATTCCCACAGGTTCAGTGAGTGAGGTAGGACGGATTACCAGGAACCTGGTCAAAGAATTTTACCTTGAAAAGCCAGTCTGGATTGTACCCCAGGCGTTTGGAGGAAACGAATGGTGGGCCAGGGAGCCTACCGGTGCTGAGATCAGGTCTATGACTTACCAATCATTGATTCAGGGGGCGAGAGGTATTCAGTACTTTGTTCGTCATGGAAGGAACGGTTTTCCCAAATCAATGGTTGCCTGGAATGAATGTTCAAATATAGCCCATGAGGTGGCTGAATTAAGTCCTGATCTTATCCTGGGAACACCAGTAAACAATATTTCTACTAACAATAAAGATATACAAATTCAGGCTGTTAGATACAGTAACAAACTGAGCATTATTGTGGTAAATATTAAAAACAAACCTGTTGAGATTCGGGTGGATTTGAAGAAAAACTATTCTTCAAAAAAAGCAGAGGTTTTATTTGAAAATCGAAAGATTGATATTCGGGGCAATTTTATAGACGATTTTATAGATGGATTTGGATCCCGTGTTTACAGGATTGATCTTTCTACTGAGTTGACTGATGCAGATGTATTTCATGAAGAAAACCAGGTAGTAAATCCAGGTTTTGAGGAAATATTCTCACCCGGTGTACCATCAGCTACTTACGCTCGTATTCGTGGAGATAGGGGGAGTACCTATTTTATTGATTCCAGGACTGCCTATGAGGGAAATCATTCTATTCGTTTGGTTACCCCTGATGACAATAGGGGCATTGGTTTATCCTTTTTTCCGCTTACTCTTAAGGGAGGAAATTCATATACCGTTTCAGTTTGGGCAAAGGCA
>RCNC010002524.1_pt1 | contig 12213 bp, 8 predicted proteins | sample 2041301 | NCBI WGS metagenome assembly RCNC01 (sample SAMN09708231, study PRJNA481090) | Marine sediment metagenome, whole genome shotgun sequencing project. | biome: marine sediment; feature: ocean; material: sediment; isolation source: Sewage treatment plant 13A marine sediment (STP13A) ... | reverse complement strand
CATACACTGCGATATGTCGTCAGTTATCATGGCAAATGGCTGGCGTTATTAAGTTTTTCAGCCGCTGCCCGTAAATGTGCAGCCGATGTGATGTACTTCCTGATGACCTATCGTGAAAAGTCAGGTATCTATAATCTTGGGACCGGTCAGGCAAGAGCTTTTCTCGACCTGGCCAGGGGCACCTTCAGGGCAATGAACATGGAGCCAAAGATCGACTTCATCGACACCCCGGAAGACATCCGCGATAAGTATCAGTATTTTACCGAAGCCAATATGGCCAAACTGCGCGCTATCGGCTACGATAAAGACTTCTATACTCTGGAAGAGGGCATCGAGGAATATGTGCAGGGATTTCTTTTGAAAAACCGACATTTTTAGGCGCAAGCACTAAATAGCAAAAGCCTTAATTTTAAGTACTCTAGGCACTCCAGGCACTTTAGGCACTTTTTCCCATGCCAGTTATTGGAAAATAACAAATATTATCCTATTTTTGCACCCTCAAAAATCTGAAAAAATTAATTTAAACTAAAACACATGCAAAGTAGAGGAGCCATTATAGTTTTTGCAGTATCTTTTGCACTCGTTTGCTTATTCCAGTTGTCATTCTCATTCTTCACCTCCATTGTGGAAGGTGACGCGCGCAGCTATGCTTACGATGAAGAAACTTATATCATTGCAGAAAGACTGTCCGGTGGCGATAAATTAAAAGAAGCTTATCTGGTTGATTCCATTGCGAAAGCCAGGGAAGAATATTACCTCCACAATGAAGCAGGGGTATATAACATTCTCATTAAGAAATACAGCTATCAGGACGCAAAAGAACGTGAGATAAACCTCGGTCTTGACCTTAAAGGTGGTATGAACGTAATCCTTGAAGTTAAGGTGGGTGATATTGTGAACGCCCTTTCAGGATACAATGAAGACCCGCTGTTCCGTTCGGTAATGAAAGAAACATATGCCAAACAGCGATATAGTTCAAAAGATTTCGTAACCCTTTTCGGTGAGACATGGGAAGAACTGGCCCCCGGGCAGAACCTCTCTTCATACTTCACTTCTGTGGATCTGCGTGATAAGATCACCTATAATTCTACAAATTCAGATGTGATCTCCGTTATCAGGGAAGAGACCAATGATGCTATTGACAGGGCTTTTAATATTCTCCGCACCCGTATTGACCGTTTCGGTGTGACCCAGCCAAACATTTCCAAGCTGTCCACTGCCGGACGTATCCTTGTCGAGCTTCCGGGTATCAAAGATCCCGCCCGTATACGTAAACTGCTCCAGGGAACAGCTCAACTTGAGTTCTGGGAAACCTATCAGCTTCCTGAATTCATTGGTGACGTTCTCCAGGCTGAAGAGCTTATCAAGCAACAGAATGCACGTGCAGAATTGCTGATCGAAGGCGAAATAGGTTCGGAAGACGGAGCTGTTGCTGACGAACAAGTTGCTCTTGTCGAAGAAGAAATTGCTGAAGGCACTGAGTCAGGGGAAGAACTTCTCGGACAGCTCGAAGGTGACACTACCGATGCAGCTACCGCCCTCCTCGACCAACTGGATTCAGACTCCATCATGGACATGCCTGATGCTTCCATGGAAGATGCTGAAAAAAATTATCCGCTGCGCTCCCTCCTCCAACTGTCCGTTGACCAGGAAGGAAGGCCATTGAATTCAGCAACCATCGGCTATGCCCGCATACAGGACACCGCACAAATTAACAATATGCTGAAGAGGGCCAAAGAAGTGTTCCCGATAAATCTGAAGTTTGCCTGGCTGAACAAGCCAAGGGAAGTTGACTCAGAAATTCTGGAGCTCGTTGGCCTCAAGATCACCACCCGCGACAAACGCGCACCTCTTACCGGTGACGTGATCGTGGATGCCCGTCAGGATTTTAACCAGATGGGACAGGTTGAAGTATCCATGAGCATGAATAGCGACGGATCGAAAGTCTGGAGAAGGCTGACCGCCGACAATATTGGAAAACAAATCGCCATCGTCCTCGACGGATATGTATATTCATACCCGAACGTAAATGGAGAGATCCCCAACGGGATGTCGAGCATCACCGGTATCGGTGACCTGAACGAAGCAAAAGACCTTGCCAACATACTGAAAGCAGGTAAGCTTCCTGCTCCTGCCAGGATCGTGGAAGAAGAGGTGGTAGGCCCCTCACTGGGTGCCGAAGCCGTTAGTGCCGGGCTGTGGTCGTTTGTGATCGCTTTTATCCTGGTACTCGTTTATATGGTATTGTTCTATAACAGGGCCGGATGGATTGCTAACCTGGCTCTGGTTACAAATATCTTCTTCATCTTCGGTGTGCTGGCCTCACTACAGGCCGTACTTACACTCCCGGGTATCGCCGGTATCGTGCTTACCATTGGTATGGCGGTGGATGCCAACGTGATCATCTACGAACGTATTAAAGAGGAAATTCGAGCAGGTAAAGGAATGCGCCTGGCGATTGCCGACGGTTATAAGAATGCCTATTCGGCTATTATAGATGGTAACGTAACCACATTGCTGACTGGTATCGTACTTTACATATTTGGAACAGGCCCCGTACAGGGATTTGCTACCACACTGATCATCGGTATCCTTTCATCATTGTTCTCTGCGATCTTTATCTCAAGGCTGGTCTTTACCACCTTGCTGAATAAAAACTTTAAGCTTTCTTTCGACAACAAATACACACGCGACTGGCTGGTTAATGTTAACATCGACTTCCTGGGCATGCGTAAGAAAGCATATATCTTTTCCGCTGTGATCATCATTGTCGGTGTTGCTTCCCTCTTTACTAAGGGACTGAACCCGGGCATCGACTTCAGTGGTGGACGTACTTATGTTGTACGCTTCGACCAGAAGGTATCTACCGGGGACGTCAGAACGGCACTCACACTTGAGTTTGACAACAATGCACCTGAAGTAAAGACCTTCGGTCCGAGCTCGCAGGTTAAGATCACAACCAAGTACCTCATTGAAGATAAATCAGCCGAAGTTGATTCCATCATTCAGGTGAAGCTGTTTAACAGCCTGAAGCCATTTTATGTTGATCAGAAGATGGAATACAGGGACTTCAGCACCGATGTGGAAAATGAAAGTAAGATGATGGGAATCCTCAGCTCTCAAAAGGTTGACCCCGTTATTGCCGATGATATCATGGCCAGAGCATGGCGTGCTATAGGTATTGCTCTGCTCGTGATCTTTATCTATATCGCGATCAGGTTCCGCAGGTGGCAATTTGGTCTGGCAGGGCTCGTGGCCTTGATGCATGACTCGTTGATCATCTTTGGTTTGTTCTCGATATTCTATAACATCCTGCCATTTAGCATGGAGATAGATCAGGCCTTTATTGCGGCAATCCTGACCATTGTTGGTTATTCTATCAATGATACGGTGATCATCTTCGACAGGATCAGGGAGTTTTCAGGCTTGTTCCCCAAAAAGGATACACGTGAAAACATGAATGCAGCGCTTAACAGCACCCTGGCACGTACCTTGAATACATCAGGAACAACCCTTGTTGTATTGATCATTATCTTCATATTTGGTGGAGAGGTGATCAGGGGCTTTACATTCGCCCTGCTGATGGGTGTCATGATCGGTACCTACTCATCGCTCTTTACTGCCAGCCCGATCGCATACGACCTTCTTGGTGGTGACAAAAAGCTGAAGGGAGTACCAACAAAAATGGTAAAACAGGTACAGAAGAAAAAGAAAAAATAACTCACATAAGTGATATACAAAAAGTCCTGGGGTAACTCAGGGCTTTTTTTTTATTATTTTTGCTCAGGTGATCACAATGCTTAATAGTATATTGCCTTCAATATTGTTTCTCGATATCAGTTTCGGGGAGATCTTTATTATTATTACCGTGATCTTCATCATCTTTGGGCCACAGAAGATCCCGGAAATAGCAAGAAAAGTTGGAAAGGGTGTGCGGCAGGTAAAAAAGGCTTCGACGGAAATCCAGCGGGAGATCAATACCGAGGTAAGTAAATATAAGACCGACCTTGATATGGAGCGTATGGTAAATGAAAGTGATCCGCCTAAAGAAAATACCGAGAAAGAAGAACCTAAAACAGGTAATGCAGAAATAGATAAAGGGACTGAATAAAACAGTTTTTTTTACGTTAGCATAAAAGATATATTAATAAACAGTGTTCTATGCACTTGATAATTAGACTCACCTTCCTCTTTTTAATCAGCCTCGTTGTTTCAACAACAGCTTTCGGTCAACGCAAGAATTATGCCCGTGCCGGTGATGAGGCTTTTGAAGATCGTAAATATGTCATTGCCATCGAGCGCTATAAAAAGGCCCAGGGCAAGATCAAGAACAACAAAGCAGAGAAAGACCGTGTGTCGTTCCGTATGGCGGAGTGCTACCGGCTTACAGGCAATCCAAAAGCCGCCAAAGCACAATACAAAAGGCTTCACAAGACCGGTTACGACAAGAAAGAGCCTGAAATATTGCTTCATTACGCCAACATCATGAAAACTGCAGGCTTCTATGATGACGCCCTGGAATACTATAATTTATTTGCCGAAGCAGCGCCTGAAGACCCACGTGGCCCTGCGGGGGCCGAATCCATTCCACTGATCCAGGAGTGGCTTGAATACCCGAGCAAGTACGAGGTTGAGTACATCAAAAAGATTAGCAGTCGGCAATCTGACTTCAGCCCTACCTGGGCCAACGACAACTTCAATGAGCTCATCTTCACCTCCACCCGCGAAGGTGCCCTGGGCAAGAAGACCGATGAGTGGACTGACATGAATTTCAGCGATCTTTTCACCAGTCGTATCGACAGAAAAGAAGAGTGGGCTGAACCCACCCTGCTCGATAATAGCGAGGAAGGGGTCAATACTGAAGCTAACGAAGGTGCCGGTATAATGAACAGCAGGTACAGCACCCTCTACTTTACCCGTTGTCCGAACGAAGAAAAAAAGATCAACGGTTGCCAGATTTATATGTCGGACCGCACAGGAAGGATATGGACTAAACCTCAGATGGTTAAGCTGAGTAACGACTCCTCTGATGCATTCGGGCATCCCGCCATCAGCGAAAATGAGCTTATCATTTATTTTACCTCCGACCGTGAAGGTGGTTTTGGAGGAAACGACATCTGGGTTGCCTTCCGTGATTCTAAACAGGAGGAGTTCAGCAGGCCATTTAACCTGGGCCCGGTGATCAACACCCCGGGAGATGAAATGTTTCCATACCTGCGTTCAGATACCGTATTGTATTTCGCCTCTGATGGCCATGTAGGCATGGGTGGCCAGGATATATTCGTGACCACCATCAACGAAGAAGGAAACTGGAGCGCACCGGATAATATCAAACCCCCGATGAACTCCGAATTCAACGACTTTAGTATCGTCTTTCACCCTGAGGAGGAAAGAGGTTTTTTCAGCAGCGACCGACGCGGACGTAAGGGGATGGAAGATATTTATTCTTTTATCGTTCCTCCGGTGGAATTCACCGTTGCAGGGGTAGTCACCGACGAGATGACCTTACAGTTTGTGATGGATGCCAACGTGAGCCTGGTTGGTTCCGATGGTACATCTGTCTCAACAAGAACAACAGAGGCCGGCGTATATAATTTCGGAAAATCACAGGTAATGCAAAATACTACCTATGAGATAGAGGTAAGCAAGCCGGACTATTTCAATAGCAAAGCCACTGTGACTACGGTCGGGCATGAGGCCGGAAAAGACTTCACCCAGGACTTCCTTCTGAAGCCCATACCTGAGGAGCCTATCGTCCTGCCGGAAATTCTCTATGATCTGGCCAAATGGAACCTTAAACCACAATATGAAGATTCATTGCAAGGGCTGATCACCACCCTGGATGAAAACCCAAGGCTGGTCGTCGAGCTTGCATCACATACCGATGCACGCGACAGCTATGAGCGTAACGATCTCCTGTCCCAGAAAAGGGCGCAGTCGGTGGTCGACTACCTCGTCCTTCGTGGTATCGACGCAGAAAGGCTGGTTGCCAAAGGATATGGCGAGCGCGTCCCACGACAAATACTCAAAGAAACGACCCGTGACGGATACACCTTTAATGAAGGCGATGTCCTGTCGGAAGAATATATTGCTGCCCTCGAAACGGTAGAAATACAGGAAATTGCACACCAGCTCAACAGGAGGACTGACTTCAGTGTACTCAGGAAAGATTATGTGCCCAGGACAGAGATCAGCGAGGAGCCCGGCGAAGTGGCCATCCTGATCAATCCCGAAGATGATGTGGTGAAGTATAGTGTTCAACCTAATACAGGCTTCCTCATTATTCCTATGACCGTCAACGGGTTTACCGATGAATTCATTTTCGAAGAAAGGGTTACTCCGCAGGTTTCCCTGGCAAAAGCGCTGGAAATGCTGAACGAAGGCCTTATCGACAAGGATGACTTCGAAGGTGATCCGGCCGAAATACTTGCCAATAATTCCATCAGGAACAACAGTGTATTCAACATAGATGGGATCAGGATAGGAACTAAGACCATCATTGATGTGAAGTTTACCGTAATGCACAGGCAAACCAATGACATTGTTATCGGCAGGGAAATGCTGTTGAAGATCGGAACCTACACGGTGAATGAAACAGCAAGAGAGATTACCTTCAAATACAGGGAAGAATAAGAAGCGTGAGCGGGAATAAAAGATACGACCAGCGTGGTGTGTCAGCCTCCAAGGAGGATGTACACAAAGCCATCAAATCTGTCGACAAGGGCCTTTTTCCCAAGGCCTTCTGTAAGATCATACCTGACATTCTGGAGGGCAGTGAGGAACATTGCACCATCATGCATGCCGACGGTGCCGGAACCAAATCGGCACTGGCCTATATGTACTGGAAAGAAACCGGTGACATGTCGGTGTGGAAAGGGATTGCCCAGGATGCCATCGTAATGAACCTCGACGACCTGCTGTGTGTTGGCGTAACAGATAAGATTCTCTTATCATCAACTATCGGTCGCAATAAGATGCTGATCCCCGGAGAGGTGATCACAGCCATTATCAATGGGACCAACGAATTTATTTCTGAGATGCGTGAGTTTGGGATTGGGATACATGCTACCGGAGGCGAAACTGCCGACGTGGGTGACCTCGTCAGAACTATTATTGTGGATTCGACGGTGACAGCACGTATGCGCAGGGAGGACGTGATCACTAACAGGAATATCCGTGCCGGCGATGTGATCGTTGGCCTCTCATCATCCGGTCAGGCTTCCTACGAGACTGAGTATAATGGTGGCATGGGATCTAACGGTCTCACCAGCGCCAGGCATGATGTTTTCAAAAAGAAATATGCAGAGAAGTATCCGGAAGCATACGATCCACAGATCCCGGAAGAGCTCATCTTTTCAGGAACAAAGTTATTGACTGATCCAACAGAAGTACCCGGCGTTGATGCCGGCAAGCTAGTACTCTCCCCTACTCGCACCTACGCACCAATAATTGGTGAAGTGCTCCGCAAATACAGGGAGCATATCCATGGCATGGTGCATTGCAGCGGCGGTGCCCAGACCAAGGTCCTGCATTTTATTGATAAGCTGCATGTGATCAAAAACAACTTATTCCCCGTCCCTCCTCTGTTCAATATGATACAGGAAGAATCCGATACCGAATGGAAGGAGATGTACCAGGTATTTAATATGGGACACCGTTTCGAAATATATGTACCTGAAAAGATCGCCGGTGACATCATTTCTATTGCAAGATCATTCAATGTCGATGCACAAATCGTCGGACATGTGGAAGGAAGTGAAAACCCAGCGGTGACCATCGAGAGCGAACAGGGTACATTTTTCTATTAACGACATCATAGACTATTCATGTTGGATGGCATCCCGGCAGGGGGCTGTCTCATATGATTTAATCATACCTTTGCAAACCGAAAGAAGAAACACATGATAGATAAATTAGAAGGCATATATAATCGCTGGGTGGACATTGGGGAGCAGATGACACACCCTGATGTGATGTCAGATATGAAGAGATTCATTAAGCTTGGTAAGGATTACAAAGAGCTGCAACCCATCGTTGATGCCTATAAGGAATATGCCAACGTGCTGGCCAACCTAGACTCCACCAAAGCTGTGCTGAAGACAGAAAAGGATGATGAGTTCAGGGAGATGGCAAAGCTGGAACTGACAGAACTGACGGAGAAGAGAGACACGATGGAGGAGGATATCCGCTTCATGCTGATTCCGCAAGATCCGCAGGATGATAAAAATTCGATGGTGGAAATCAGGGCCGGAGCCGGCGGTGATGAAGCCAGCATATTTGCCGGTGACCTCTACAGAATGTATGTGAAATTCTGCGAGGTGAAGAAATGGAAAGTGGAAGAGGTGAGCCTGACCGAAGGTACTGCGGGAGGTTTTAAGGAGATCATCTTCGAGATCAGCGGCGATAATGTGTACGGACAGATGAAATATGAATCAGGTGTACACCGTGTACAGCGTGTGCCCAAGACCGAGACACAGGGTCGAATCCATACCTCGGCCGCCTCTGTAGTCGTATTACCTGAAGCTGATGAGTTTGACATCGAGCTGAAGCAGGAAGACATAAGAAAAGACACCTATTGCTCTTCCGGACCGGGAGGCCAATCCGTAAATACTACCTATTCTGCCGTCAGGCTCACACATATTCCTACCAATACAGTGGTGACCTGTCAGGATCAGAAGTCGCAGCTCAAAAATTACGCTAAAGCGATGAAGGTGTTAAGGACCAGGCTCTATGAGATAGAGTACAAGAAATATCTCGATGAGATCTCTTCACAAAGGAAGACCATGGTCAGCTCCGGTGACCGTTCTGCCAAGATCAGGACCTACAACTGGCCACAGGGAAGGGTCACCGACCACAGGATCACCCTTACCCTCTACAACCTCCAGGAGATCATTAACGGCAACGTACAGGAACTGATCGATAACCTACAGCTTGCCGAGAATGCCGAACGATTGAAACAGGAACTCGAATAATTAAACATTATGACACGCCAGGACCTTATCTCCCTCATAAAGCGAAAAAAAAGTTTCCTCTGCATCGGTTTGGATACCGATCTTGAAAAGATCCCGTCACACCTTCTTGAAGAGGATGATCCCATCTTTGCTTTTAACAAGGAAATTATTGATGCTACTCATGATCTGGCTGCTGCATACAAGCCTAACATCGCCTTTTATGAGGCTTATGGCACCAAAGGATGGGAGTCGCTGGAGAAGACCATTGCCTACCTCCGTGAAAAAGAGGTTTTTAATATTGCCGATGCCAAGCGTGGAGACATTGGAAATACTTCAGGAAGGTATGCTAAAGCATTTCTTGAAAACCTGAACTTCGACGGGATCACCGTTGCCCCATACATGGGACAGGATTCCGTGGGGCCATTTCTGGCCATCGAAGGAAAGTGGATCGTTCTGCTCGCCCTGACCTCCAATAAGGGAACTGATGATTTCCAGATGATCAAGACCGGGAGCGGGAAGCTTGTGTACGAACATGTACTGGAAAGATCCAAAAAATGGGGTTCTGCCGACAATACCATGTATGTGGTTGGCGCTACCAAGGCAGAAATGCTTTCAGGTATCCGTGAGATCGTTCCCGAGCACTTCCTGCTTGTTCCGGGAGTAGGTGCCCAGGGTGGAAGTCTGGAGGAAGTAGCCAAATATGGTCTGAACAATGATTGCGGGCTGCTGGTTAACTCATCTAGGGGTATCATTTATGCCGGAAAAGGCACCAACTTTGCAGATGTAGCCAGGACAGAAGCTCTCAAGCTTCAACAACAAATGGAGGAAATTCTTACAAAAGCAGGTATCTGCTAATCTTTTCTATTCGATCACCAGGGTCCAGCCGTATGGATCCGCCTCTTCGCCAGATTGAATGGCGCGCAGCCTGTTATAAAGCTTGGTTGACACCGGACCGGCTTCACCATTACCATAGGTAAAGGATACGCCTGTTTCCCTGTCGTAAATCTCCCTGATGGGGGAAATGATGGCAGCAGTGCCACAGGCACCCGCTTCATCGAAATCACCCAGTTCATCAACCATCACATGGCGCAGTTCCACTTCCATACCCATATCCTTGGCCAGCTGGCGCAGACTCATATTGGTGATAGATGGGAGGATGGTATGTGAGTCGGGGGTGATATATTTGTTGCCCTTGATGCCAAAAAAGTTGGCCGGGCCTGCTTCATCGATATATTTCTTTTCCTTGGCTTCGAGGAAGATCACGGAAGCAAATCCTTCTTCCTTTGCACGTGCAGCGGGCTTCAGGCTGGCGGCATAGTTTCCACCTACCTTGATATGGCCTGTTCCCAGAGGTGCACAGCGGTCGTAATCCCTTACGATCTGCATCCTGACGGGATGGAAACCCTCCTTGAAATAGGGTCCTACCGGTCCTACAAAGATCATAAACATATACTCCTCAGCAGGTTTCACACCTACCTGGGGGCCTGTACCGATCAGCAGCGGACGAAGATATAATGCTGCTCCTGTTCCATGAGGCGGGATGTATTTTTCATTCAGTTTCACCACCTTGAGCATCATCTCCTTGAAGAGCTCCACCGGAGGTTCTGCCATCATAACGCCTTCGGCAGAGCGTTGCATACGTTTGGCATTCTCTTCCCATCGGAAGACACGGATCTTACCATCTACTCCACGAAATACTTTCATACCCTCGAAGGCTTCCTGCCCATAATGAAGCGCCGTGGCGGCCATATGAATATTAATGTATTCCGAGTCGGTAACCTCTACCGTGCCCCAGGCGCCGTTGCGGTTGTAACACCTGACATTAAAATCTGTTTTGAAATAGCCGAAAGGGAGGCTGCCCCATTCAATATCTTGCATAGTGATACTATTTAATACTGGTAAAAAATGATTGTTGCTAAAATAGAAAATATATTCAAGATAAATGCATATCCGCCTTCTAAATTATTTAAAAATAAGAGGGCCGATCAGGACATTTTTTGATAAATATTTTTTTTAGGGTGTGGACATTTTTACAATTACGGTATTAATCATTGAAGGCACTGCCTCAGCAATTCATCAATTACTCATAACCTAAACGATCTATTATGAAACGTACTATTACCATTTTCCTTTTCCTGCTGATGAATACCGCATTCATCGGTTCCGGCAGGCTACAGGCACAATGCACCAATTGCCGGGGAGCACAATCAAACCCGCATTACTCGTCGAGCGCCATCGGCATCAATACTATTGCCGGCGGACAAGCATCTTTTGCTTCAGGCCTCGAAGCCATCGCAAACGGTCAGCAGTCGACAAGCATTGGAAATATGATCCATGCCGATGGCTTACAAGCGATGATCTTCGGGAGCAACGCAAACAGTTTTGGCGCCGGAGCCATGGTGCTTGGCAAAGGCTTTGGAAGTGAATCCGGCGAACGTCTAACAAACAATATCGATAACAGCCTGATGATCGGGTTCAACAGCATCTACCCCACCCTTTTCATCAGCAGCTCACCATCAAAGCTCAGCACCGGCAAGGTAGGCATAGGCAATGTGACCGATCCCCAGGCCAAACTGCATATCCTGACAGAGCATGGAGAACATGACGGCCTGTTTATAGAGCAGGTAAACTTCAGGCGTGTCGATTTTTACCTGGGTGATAAAGAGCACGGGCTCATAAGTATGGATGGCTGCGGATTAGTATTTCTCTCAGCGAAGAATTACATATTCAATGATGGCCGCATGGGGATAAACACCCTAAACCCATCCTGTGAGCTCGATGTGCAAGGGCGCATTTTCTCCAGGAAATTCAAGCTATACGACAGCGAACTTTACAAAGAAAATATCGAAGGTTGGGTACTGAGATCTGACAAGTATGGCAATGCCTTCTGGACAAATCCTTCAGTACTGGCCGATGACGACTGGACAATCAGCGGAAATAATATTTTCAGACTTGATGGCTATGTTGGAATAGGCACAAGCGAAACCTATGGATACAAGCTGGCTGTAAATGGCGCCATCATCACAGAGGAGGTCACCGTGAAGATCAGTGAGGACTGGCCCGACTATGTTTTCGATGAAGAGTATGAGCTCATGCCCATCACACAACTGGAAAATTATATCTCCGAGCATGGGCACCTTCCCGACATGCCGGCAGCGGAAGCCCTGAAGGAGAACGGCCTTGAAGTAGGCAGGATGCAAAGCCTTCTTTTGAAAAAGATTGAAGAGCTGACCCTCTATATCATCCGGCAGGATGAAAAAAT
>RCNC010002523.1_pt1 | contig 12214 bp, 8 predicted proteins | sample 2041301 | NCBI WGS metagenome assembly RCNC01 (sample SAMN09708231, study PRJNA481090) | Marine sediment metagenome, whole genome shotgun sequencing project. | biome: marine sediment; feature: ocean; material: sediment; isolation source: Sewage treatment plant 13A marine sediment (STP13A) ... | reverse complement strand
GTGGCTACCCTACTGCCTTTCATTGAAAAGGAGAAAGCCAGCGGTGAGTCCGGAGAGGCTTATTCAGCTGGTAAAATTCTTATGGCCACAGTAAAAGGAGATGTGCACGACATTGGAAAAAACATTGTTGGTGTTGTACTGGGTTGCAACAACTATGAGGTGATTGACCTGGGCGTAATGGTCCCAACCCAAAAGATCCTGGATGAAGCCGAGAGGCTAAAGGTTGATATCGTGGGACTATCCGGATTAATTACTCCCTCCCTTGAAGAGATGATCCATGTGGCCTCTGAAATGAAGCGAAGGGGAATGAAACAATCATTACTTATCGGGGGTGCTACCACCTCAAAGATCCATACTGCTGTGAAAATTGAGCCCAACTACAACCAAGCTGTGGTTCATGTTAAGGATGCCTCCAAAAGTGTGGCCGTTGCGGCTTCTTTGCTCTCCAGTGAGAAGAGGGATGATTTTGTGGCTGAAATCAGAAATGATTACGAAACTTTAAGAAACAATTATGCGGGTGCCGGACGGGATGTTAAGTACCTGTCACTGGAAGAGGCACGAGCAAATTCCATGAAGATCAATTGGTCGCCTGATCATATTATCAAGCCCAAACAAACAGGTATTCAAACCTGGATTGATTTTCCCATGGAAAAGATTTTACCCTATATCAACTGGGTCTTCTTTTTTGTGACCTGGGAGATGCGGGGTAAGTTTCCCGATATTCTTGAACATCCCAAATATGGGGAGGAAGCCCGGAAACTCTATGATGATGCCCTTGAGATGCTTGATCTGATTGTAAAGGAGAAATGGCTCACTGCCAACGCTGTATTCGGAATATTTCCTGCCCAATCCCTTGGGGATGATTTGCTTATTCTGGACGAGCACTCCTCGGGTAAGATCAGAAACCGGTTCACCAACCTGAGGAATCAGACGGCAAAAGAGGAGAATCTGCCAAACCTTTGTCTATCCGATTTTATCGCACCAAAAGAATCCGGGCTGACCGATTACCTGGGGGCCTTTGCAGTTACAGCGGGACTGGGTATTGAAACGAAATTAAAAGAGTTTGAAGAGTCTCATGATGATTACTCATCTATCATGTTAAAAGCATTGGCCGATCGATTGGCTGAAGCATTCACGGAGCTGGTTCATAAAGAGATGCGAAAAAACACCTGGGGCTATGCAGCCGATGAAGATCTGGACATGGATGGTCTTTTCAGGGAGAAGTATTCAGGGATCAGACCTGCACATGGTTACCCAGCTTGTCCGGAGCACTCAGAGAAGGAGGTACTCTTCGATCTTCTGGAAGCAGAGAAGTACGGAATCCAACTCACTGAGAATTATTCTATGTTTCCGGCAGCCTCGGTGAGCGGATTGGTATTTGCCAATCCGGACTCTAAATATTTCTTTGTGGGAAAAATCGCGAAGGATCAAATTGAAGATTACGCCAAAAGGAAGGGGCTGACTGTCAATCAGGTGGAGGGATTATTGGCCTCCAATCTGAATTACTAAATAGCCTCTACCAGGTCACTTGCCGTGGGTTCTGAATCTATCTCAAGTGAAGCCCTGTCATTTACAAAATCGGCAACAATCTTACGACCACGGATGGAAACATCTTTTCGTGAGGTAATCTTCTCAATGCTGATGTGAGGAATGTTCACCGCTTTGATGCCTATGCGACCACTGGAGAGCCAGGCCTCCATCACATAGGTTCCTTTTCCCAATTTAAGTCGTTTAACCCTACGAATGGTCAAAGCACGCACCGTGTTCATTTCAGTGGCATGCAACACCAGATTTAACCGGCTACCCGATCTGTTCCGAATCACCAGATGACATTTTCCATGCCTGGTGTCCTGGCCTTTTTTCACTTCAACACTATCTACTTCATTCATTGGTAAGTCAAGTTACAAAATACCAGAAGATTTTTTCTCACTCTTTAAACAGGTTCACCTCCGACTTATCAACAAGTTCCTTATATACCTGCCATTGATTATCCATAAACGTATGAATCATCTCCAAGGTTTCATCTGCCAGAGCCATAAATTGGTCATACTTTTGTAACTGATTGGGCGTAAGCGGCTGAGTGGCTCCGCTAATGGAATAAGTTCCTCTCATTTTCACAGATAGTGCATCTGAAGGATAGTAAATTCCCTGCACAGACTCATTTCTGAACACAAGCTCCGAAATCCGGTCCAGCTCTAACTTAGTATTTTTTGAAGTCTCCTTAAACTCATCTGAGACCTTATCACCAGTGAGCTTCTTAACCAGTTTGTAGGATTCAAAACACTTCCTGATATCCCCCAATGCATCATTTAACTCATCAAGCCTGGCAATCAAAAGGTCCGTTTTTTCCTGCTTGATTTTCATACCCGCCAGATCATAATCTCTTCGGGGATCAGGTTCCACCCTGACCAGCGTCGAGACTGTATCTCCCCTGAAACCCAGCTCTACCTGGTATTCTCCAGGTAGTACATAACCCCCTCCGCCCGATTCACCATTCTCCGAACGGCTAAGGGTCTTGCTGAAATTCACCCTGGCTCCTTTCCTGTCCAAACGCCAGACAGCTCTGTTCAAACCGTTTTCAGGAACTCGCTTCAGGGTTCGGACCAGCTTGTTATCCGGATCTCTCACCACGATAGTCACCGTATCTTTATTCTCCTTTTCAAGGTCATTTTCCAAGTGCACAAAATAGCTCAACCTGGCCCCCATGGATCTGTTTTCACCTTCATAGTAAGCATCTCCGGTAAAATAGTAGCCCGGAGCATTCTTTGAATCGGCCAGATAGGCTACCGGCGGTTCAACCACAAAAACCTTTGAGTCTTGGATGGTCTCGTACTCTCTGGCAAGGGCGCGCAGGGGACTTATATCGTCAATCACATAGGCCGATCTTCCAAAAGTACCAATCACCAGGTCATGCTCCCTGGGATGGATAACCATATCCATGGTAGGAACTGTGGGGTAGCCATTGGTCCACTTGGTCCATTTCTCTCCTTCATCAATGCTAACATAGAGTCCGTATTCGGTGCCCAGAAATTGCAATCTGGACTCTTCCGGATCCCTGGCAAATGACAAGACATAGCCGGATACATCTGAGGACTCCACCACACGGCTCCACTTCTTTCCATAATCAAGAGTGTGAAACAGATAGGGATTATAATCATTGAGTCTGTAGTTATTCACCACCACATAAGCTTCTCCCCCATTGCTTGCAGAGGCAACAATCTGAGGTACCCAGGCCCCATCAGGCAGCTCCTTAATCTGTGGTGAGCAGTTGGTCCAGGTAGCTCCACCATCGGTGGTGACCTGGATGTTGCCATCATCGGTTCCCACCCAGATCACGCCCTGTTCCACCGAACTGGGTGTGATGGCCAGTATGCAGGTGTGGTTTTCAGCCCCGGTCACATCGTAAGTCAGGCCACCGCTCTCATTAAATTTCTGTTTGCTTGAGTCATTGGTGGTCAGATCGGGAGAGATAAATGACCAGGAGTCGCCCCGATCTGTGCTTTTATGTACAAACTGACTACCGAAATAGATGGTATTTTTTTCAAAAGGATCCTGAGCAATGGCTGAATTCCAGTGGAATCGCAACTCTTTCTCATCTGCTTTTGTGGGTTTAATATCCACACTGCCTCCCGTCTCGAGATTTAACCTCCTTATATTTCCCTGCTGCGACATGGCGTAACAGGTACTGGGGTCACCCCATGCTGGCAGAACCTCAAATCCATCTCCACCCATAAGGAATTCCCAGTAAGTATTGATAATTCCCCCTCCGCTCCAGAGATAACCCGGGCCTTTCCAAGAACCGTTGTCCTGCATTCCTCCATATACATTGTAAGGCAACTCCATATCCACTCCAATGTGGTAAAACTGAGACACAGGAAGGTTGGAAATATGGCGCCAGTTTTTACCCTGGTCATAGGTAATGGCCAAACCTCCGTCGTTCCCATCGATCATAAATGTGGGATCTTCGGGATGGATCCACCAGGCATGGTGATCCAGGTGTATATTATTACCAATGAGGGTGGAAAATGATTTACCTCCGTCCTCGCTTACATTCACCTGGCTATAGAGACTGTAAACCCGGTTCTCATTGGTCGGATCCACATAGATATCGGCATAGTAGAAGGGCCGGTTTCCAATGTTTTTTTCACCCCGCTTTTCCCATTTGTATCCCCCGTCAGTGGAGCGATAGAGCGCATTCTTTTTAGATTCGATAATTGCATATACATATTTGTTATTCCCCTTGGCTATGGCCAGTCCGATGCGACCGAGTTCTCCTTCCGGGAGACCATCCTCAGAGGAAAGCTGTTTCCAGTTATCCCCTCCATCCACGCTTACATGCAATCCCGAACCATCACCACCCGACTTAAAGAACCAGGGCCAGCGCTGATGTTCCCACATGGCCACAAAAAGTTTATCCGGATTGTTCGGGTCCATCACCATATCTGCTACACCCGTTAGCTCATTGCTATAGAGGATTTGAATCCAATTCTTTCCGCCATCGATGGATTTGTAGACTCCCCGTTGTGGATGAGGCCCCCAGGGACTCCCAATGGCTCCCACGTAGACTACCTCCGGTTTTGTCGGATGCACGATGATCCGATGGATGTGCCTTGTTTCTTCAAGACCCATCAGATTCCAGCTTCTGCCTCCATCCAGACTCTTATAAATACCGTATCCTCCATTCAGGCTGTTGCGGGGGTTGCCCTCACCGGTACCTGCCCAGATTACATCCGGATTGGATGGATCGATGGCAAGCGCGCCTATGCTGGCCACGCTCTCCTTATCAAAAATTGATGAGAAATTAGTCCCCCCATTCTCACTCTTCCACAGGCCACCCGACGCTGTTCCTACATAGATGACCGATGGATTTTCCAATTGAACATCAATGGCTGTTACCCGGCCACTCATTCCTCCCGGTCCAATATTGCGGGCTTTCATGCCTTTTAATAGTTCCATATCCAGCGGTTGTGCCATCAGAGAGGTGAAAAACAATGACACAAAAAGGGTGCTTAAAGAGTGTTTCATGATTTATTGGGTTAATTTGAGTTCCGAATATAATAATTATTACAAACGCTGATTTGGAGGGGACGTAATAAATTAACTATTCGGTATGGTTTTGCTATTTTTGAGCATCTATAATTAATTGTGATATGGCGTATTCCAAAAATAACCTTGAGATCCACTCACGGATCGCAGGACTCTATGATCAATATGGGGATCGGGAGTTTATAAGTTTTAAAAAAGCACCTGAAATCAAAGGAACCCAGTACCTGGATTCCATCATAAGAGCCATAGAGAACCGAAGGGTATTGCGTCTTTATTACCTTCCGTTTTATGAGGACAAGCCCTACTTTAATGAGGTACATCCATACTTACTCAAGGAGCATGGATTCAGGTGGTATCTTATTGGTTTAAATGAATTTAAAGGGCAGGTACGAACCTATGCACTGGACCGGATCAGGGATATTCAGGATGCCCACGGTATAACCTACAAGGAGCCGGAATTTAATGCCGCATTATATTTCAAAAACACCCTGGGGATTATTGCCCCTCAGGGGAATCCCCCATTGGTCAAGATAGCTGTTCAGAAAACACAGGCACAGTACCTGATCACCCAACCCTGGCACGATTCACAAAACATCGAGATGGAAGATGAGGATCAGATCGTATTTAGTTTCAGAGTTTTTCCCACCTATGAATTTAAATCCTTGCTATTGAGCCTTGGAAAAGATGCAAAGGTGGTCGAACCTGCTTCTCTGCAAAAAGAGATAAAAAATGAATTGGAGCAAATGTTAGATTCCTACCGGAATCGTGAATAGTGATTGGTGGGCGGTGATTAGTTAGTGGTGGACAGAGGCTCTGAGTATGTAGCTGAAAAATCCTGGAATGTTTGTGTTTTATAAGCGTCTGCTGAATAATATGCCAGATAGACTTTGAACTGATCTGCGGTTTTATAACCTGGTGCAGCTTCCAGCACCTTGCCCTGATCATCCACATATGAAATGGTGGGATAAGAAAGTCTTCCTTTGGTCACCACGGCTGCAATCTCATGGTAGCCCCTTCGGCCGTTGTCCACAAATTTAAAGGTCTTATCTCCAATCACTATATCCTCTTTTCCTTCCGCATTCAATTTCACAGGATAGAAGTGTTTGTTCATTACTTCGGCCACAGCGGGATCTGCAAAAGTCTCTTTATCCATACGCTTACACCATCCACACCAATCGGTATATACATCAATAACCAGCACCCTGGGTTCCTGACTGGCCAGTTGAATGGCCTCCTCGATGGAATACCATTTCACTTTCTCCTGAGCAACTGATGTTGATATAAGGGCAAAAACCACTCCTATAAATAACAAGACTCTTTTTTTCATAAGTTCCAATTTAAGCTCTTAACAAAGTAGTCGCAGTTAAGTTCTATTCCTTACGCAAATGGCGTATCATGTTTCGTCCAAAATAGAAATTATTTGAATATCAATACAATTTACTTTTCCACTATGTTTTACAAAACCACCGGGGCCTGCATATTTTTCCTATTTTTAGTGATTATTTAATCTAAAAAATTCTTGATGGAAGCGATCAGAAGAAGCTTAAGAGACTCAGCCGCTGCAAGATGGACCGCATTGAGCATCGTTGCGTTTACCATGTTGTGTGGTTACTATATGACCGATGTAATGGCCCCTCTTAAAGGTTTGTTGGAACAGCAACTAGGCTGGAACAGTGCAGAGTACGGATTTTTCACCAGTGCCTATGGCTGGTTCAATGTATTCCTGATCATGCTTATTCTGGGAGGGATTGTTCTCGATAAATTGGGTGTCCGGTTTACTGGTGTGGGAGCGGCTTGCATCATGGTGCTGGGTGCTGCATTAAAATACTGGGCAGTATCCACCCAGTCACTGGACGGGGTAGTATGGCATATTCTCTGGTTTGATACCAAAGCACAGGTTTTGATGGCTGCTATCGGATTTGCCATCTTTGGTGTAGGTGTTGAAGTAGCCGGGATCACCGTTTCCAAGATAGTTGTGAAGTGGTTCAAAGGAAAAGAACTTGCACTGGCCATGGGATTACAGGTATCAGTAGCCAGGCTGGGAACCACACTTGCCATTGGCGTCTCCTTACCCTTATCTCTCCGAATGGGACATGTTTCCAAGCCAATCCTGCTCGGACTAGTCCTCCTCTGCATAGGACTAATTTCCTTCATTATTTACACATTTATGGACAAGAAGCTGGATGAATCTGAAGCTGAAGTAGCTGCTGCAAACAGTGATGAATCAGACGAAGGAAAATTTAAGGTTTCAGATATCAGATTCATTATGAATAACAGGGGTTGGTGGTACCTGGCAATTCTATGTGTCCTCTTTTATTCGGCTGTCTTCCCATTCCTTAAGTTTGCCACAGACCTGATGATACAAAAATTCCATGTTTCGATTAAACTTGCTGGTTTATTACCTTCCATGCTTCCATTCGGAGCAATTCTGCTGACTCCGCTTTTTGGAGGTATTTACGATAATAGAGGAAAAGGTGCCACCATCATGATCATTGGCGCAGTACTTCTTATCATTGTCCATGCACTCTTCTCAATACCTTCCCTTGATCATTGGTTAATAGCCGTTGTTCTGATCATAGTACTGGGAATAGGTTTTTCACTGGTGCCTTCTGCCATGTGGCCATCTGTACCCAAAATTATCCCTTACAGATATATGGGTACCGCATTTGCTCTGATTTTCTGGGTACAGAACTGGGGACTGATGGGCGTACCTGCATTAATTGGCTGGGTGCTTCAGAAGTATTGTATTACCGGATATGAAATGGTTGAAGGTGTTGAGGTGGCTACCTATAACTACACCCTGCCCATGATGATTTTTACCTCTTTCGGCATACTGGCCCTAGTTTTCGCTTTCTTACTGAAAGCGGAAGATAAAAAGAAGGGATACGGGCTTGAGCTTCCAAACATTCAAAAAAGCTAATAACAAAAGACAAAAATAAAATGAGTACGATAAAAGATTTAGCACCAAAAGAGGTATGGAAACATTTCTATACCCTCACACAGATTCCCAGGCCTTCAAAAAATGAGGCTGAAATCATTGAATACATGAAAAATTTCGGGGAGAACCTGGGATTGAAAACCATTGTAGATGAGGTGGGGAATGTTATTATAAAAAAGCCCGCCACACCGGGCATGGAAGATCGCAAAGGAGTTATTTTGCAGGGACACCTGGATATGGTGCCACAGAAAAACAGCGATAAGGACTTTAATTTTGAAACCGACGCCATAAAAACGATCATCGACGGAGAGTGGGTCACAGCTGATGGAACCACCCTTGGAAGTGATAATGGGATTGGAGTAGCGGCAGCCATGGCTGTTTTAGAATCGACTTCGCTCACCCACGGACCAGTGGAAGCACTTTTCACCATTGATGAAGAGACCGGGATGACAGGAGCATTCGGATTAAAACCCGGAATACTGGATGGAGATATCCTGATCAATATGGATTCGGAAGATGAGGGTGAGCTATATGTGGGATGTGCCGGTGGCATTGATGTTTCAGCCACCAAATCTTACACAGAGGAGGATGTTCCAGCAGGTTATAATGCATACCTGATTCATGTACAGGGACTTAAGGGGGGCCACTCCGGGATAGATATACCACTGGGTAGGGCAAATGCCAATAAAGTGCTGTTCCGTTTTATGATGCAGGCCGAAGCTGACCTTAAAGTAAGGCTTTCTGAAGCTTCAGGAGGTGACTTAAGAAATGCCATTCCCCGTGAATCCATTGCCACTGTTATAGTTCCTTCAGAATCGGCCGGTGCTTTGGAAACAATGGTATCAGACTACCAGGATATATACCAAAACGAATTTGCTGAAACAGACCCAGGGCTGACATTTACCTGTGAAAAGACAGCTTTGCCTTCTAAGGTGGTACCTGTGGAGGATCAGGCCAAATTTATCCGTGGCATTTTTGCCTGTCCCAATGGGGTTCAGCGCATGAGTCAATCCATGATCGGGCTGGTGGAGACTTCCAATAACCTGGCCATTGCCAGCGTAAAAGATGGTGAATTTGTGGCCTTGAACCTGACCCGTTCCTCGGTGGACAGTGCAAAAGAGGCCACGGCATGGAAGATCGCAGCAGTATTTCATCTGATGGGAGCCAAAGTTGAGCAAAGCGGAGAATATCCTGGTTGGAAACCCAATATGGACTCCCCTATTTTAAAGACCTGTCAGGATATATACAACAAAAACTTCGGAAAAATACCAGAGATAAAGGGCATTCATGCAGGGCTGGAGTGTGGATTACTTGGTGGGGTATACCCGCATCTGGACATGATTTCATTTGGCCCGACCATCCGATTCCCCCATTCTCCTGATGAGAAGGTGAAGATCGATACGGTGAAGAAATTCTGGGATTTTCTGGTTTTTATCCTTGCAGATATACCTCGCTAGTTTACAGGAATAGTCATCATGGCTCCCGACTGAAACAGGGATATTCGTTGCAATGAAAGCACGCTTGCCCCAAGCACAACCTTAAGTTGGGCCACATCAGGCATCCTGTAATAGAGGGTATTTTGAGTGTTCCTACTTCCTGATTGTGCAAAGTAGTCGCCAGGTCGGCTTGTCTTACCCAGAGGTGCGATCTGCACCTCAAGAGGTAAGCCCTCCATTAAATCTTCTGGGATAAAACCCAGTTGTTCGGAGAACATCTCCAATCGGTACCTGGTAGGTTCCGGGCCATCTTCCGGAACAACAAACCAGGTTTTCTTCTTTAAGCCGGATATCGTTTTCCCTGTAAACAGGGAGAGGTATGAGGCCTCCATCTCATCGAGTTTTTTAATGGCAGCAGCCATGGCCTCTCCATCGGGATAGACTTCATATTCACCTGTGAGCATTTCGAATCTTCTCAGCCTGATCTCAAGCAAAAAGTCGGCTGCTTCTCTGGCTTTTGTAGAGGGAGATTTCTGCTCCACCACAGTACGCTGGACGGGTACCTGAACATAAGCAGTATCGGTTACCAGGGTTTTGTACATGGTTTCGTTGCGCTCTTCAAAATTGGTGTAAATCCCAAGGTCCACATAGCGCAAATAATCGGAACTATGGGTCGGAAGGAAACCCTCTTCATCCAACACCTCCTGGACATTTTCTGTTCCATTTAGAACAATTCCATCATTCAAAAAGGCACGAAATGTTTCCCCTGTAAACTCACCTTCAAGTACATTCAAAGAGTAATAGTGTTCAGGATCAGGTTCACTGAAAGAGGTCACAGCCACATCTTCTATGTTCCACTGTTTGGATTTCAGTTTAATCACCTCTGTGATCCCCAGGTATCTTTCGGAATAATCACTGTACGGGCCAGGGATATTTGTGGATTCTCTGTAGGTGACCTCCACCTTTAATACAGTTTGGGGAAGTCCGTATATATATTGTTCTTTTTTTTCCTGGGGTTCGTCTCCCAGCTTGCTAATCTGTGTCCTTAATGGTTCTGTGCTTGCACATGCTGTAAGCAAGGTAAGCACGGCTATGTAAGCTGCAAATTTTCTCATAGGTATAAACAATCAATAATTTGCTGTGAAATTAGTACTTCCATGGGGTGATTACAAAAAAACATATGAAGAGTTAGAAGGAAATGATCTCCACCCCCAGCTTACTAAACTCATCCAATGCATCGTTCTTCTGTTTTTCTGTTGCGCTGATTACAGCGTTTTCTACCACCGAAATGCTATAAGCCCTGTTTAGAGCTGCCTGCACCGTGCTTGTAACACAGTGAGCAGCATCCAGTCCCACCAGCATAAGTGTACCCACATGGTTTTCGGTGAGTATCCGATCCAGATCCGGGTTTGTAAATGGATCATTTTTACGTTTGGTAAGAATATGCCCGGGTTTAACCGTAAGCCTCTTATCCAACTCTGCCCCGACCGAACCCCTGGCCATGCTATTATTGAGAATGTTGATTAAAGGGTTGACCACTTCACTTTTAATATAAATCAGGATATGCCCTTTGTCCAAAGCATCTTCGATTGCTCCGTTTACGTTTCTGATAAACACCTCTGATTGTTCAATGTAGCTCTCTGTATCTGAGATCTCGCCGGTGGTTCCCTCCTGTATATCTATCACAATTAAAGCCACCTGATCCGGATCCGGATTCTCGATTGGAACCCCCACCGTAACCTTTCCTGCAGTGAGATTGAACAGTGCCAGGTTGGCCACCAGTATAACTATGAAAAGGACAATGGCCAGGAGAAGCCGAAGTAAGATTTTATTCATGATCTGTCAAAAGTACAAATTTCGGTTCAGCTCTCCGAAAGCAGCACCGAGGTGCGAAATTAAATCCCCGGCGATCAATGCCTCCTGCCCCAATTCCCTCGCGGCCAGATCCCCTGCCACTCCATGCAGGTAAACACTGGCTTTGGCAGCATCAATGGGCGCCACTCCCCGGGCAAGAAGTCCTGTAATCATCCCTGTAAGCACATCACCGCTCCCACCAGTGGCCATTCCTGGATTCCCGGTGGTATTGAACCAGTATTGTCCATCGGGAGCTGCAATTCCAGTGTAAGCTCCCTTTAAAACAACGATCACCTTGTATCGCTGTGCAAACTCCAACTGCCGAAGGTGTCGATTATGCCCGTTAATACTCTCCCCTGCCAGCCTGTCAAATTCTTTGGGGTGAGGGGTTAATATGCATCCTTCGGGTAAGAGCTCGTACCATTCGGGGTGTTGAGCCAGGATATTGAGTCCATCAGCATCTATAAGCAATGGAACCTTTGCCTGCTCCAGAAGCATCTTCAATCCTTTCCCGGAATTTGGTTTTATTCCAAGACCGGGTCCAATACCAATGGCTGAATAAGGCTCCAGGTCTGGTGGCTCACTGAATAGAATATCCGATTGATCGAGACTCACGATAGCTTCTGGAAAACCAGTCTGTATAATCTGATTAGCAAACCTCGGTACATGAAGCGTAACCAGACCCGTTCCGGTTCTCAAACAGGATTCCCCCGCCAACAAAGCAGCACCCATCATTCCATAACAGCCTGAGATTAGAAGCGCATGGCCATAGCTTCCCTTATGCGAAAACCGCTTCCTCTCAGGAAATAATTTCCGAATACTTTCCTTCTCAATGGTTTGGTAAGCACTGAAGGTGTCATTGATGATTTGGGGAAACAATTTAATATCATGCACTCTCCATCGCCCCACGTAAGGATCGTTGCTCTCAAAAAAGAAGGAG
>RCNC010002520.1_pt1 | contig 12221 bp, 10 predicted proteins | sample 2041301 | NCBI WGS metagenome assembly RCNC01 (sample SAMN09708231, study PRJNA481090) | Marine sediment metagenome, whole genome shotgun sequencing project. | biome: marine sediment; feature: ocean; material: sediment; isolation source: Sewage treatment plant 13A marine sediment (STP13A) ... | reverse complement strand
AGTTCTCCGGTTTCGGCCATTTCCCAGTGTGCAATCAACATCTCGGCAGTCCAGCGATAATCACCCAGGGTTTCAAGGATTGGATTCAGTCTAAGTGTAAGCGCCTGCTGAGGGCATCGATCCACGCAAAAGAAATCGTTTTCCCGGCATTTAAATCCGATACATTTGTGCTCCTTGGGCCGCAAGGGTTTGGTAAAATTGTCATACCTTATATGAACGCCATAAGGACAGAGCTCAGCGCAAAGACCGCAGGAAATGCAATTTGAATTTCTTCTTATGGTATATTTGCCTATGGTATTGCGAAACCTGGAAGGGCTTTCTACAATTTCAGGCAGATCGTGATTATCTTTTTTACTACTCATTTAATTATCCTAATCCTGTCACTTTTCTTTCACCAAATACCGGCCCAAAGTTTTTCTCCTCCAGATCTTCAAACCACATGGAGCGACCGACTTCACCCCGCAGTCTTCTGACTTCCCTGATACCCATCGCGCCCATTAATTCAATCAACTGGGCATGCCAGGCTCCGATCAGGTTTACAATTCTCTGAGAGCCCCAATTATCATCGAAATCTTCATCGAGTTTCACCGGACAGGACAGTCCTTGTTTGCATCGACCACATAAACGGCACTCTAAGGCCAGCGGTATGACATAATCCGCCACAACCGCATCAGCCCCGCAGATAATCGCTTTGGCCATATACTCTGCCATGGCTATTCCACCGGAAAAAATCAGATTGATCTTTTGCCTGATTGAATTTTCAACCAGCTTAAGATGAACTTCTCTAATCATTTCTTTTAAAAACCTGGGATTTTCTGCATCAAGTTCGTTGCCGTTTTGGTCTGCATAAAAATAAAGTGTATCCACACCGGTTTCGGCCAGTTCAAGTGCTCGCGATGCTGCCATGCCATCAAGAGGAATTTTGACAATAATAATTAAATCCGGATTTATGGCCCGCAACCTGGGGAATACTTCCTTGATTCCGCTTTCATAGGTCAGTTCCACTGCCCTGCTTTTTTTAACCAGATCGAGATACTCATTAAAATTATGTTTGGTTAAGCAGGGGATTAGATTTTCAGCGTATGGCGTCAGATCAGCCGAATAATCCTGTGGAATAATAAACATCATGGTTTTTAGTACCTGAGCCGACTTTGCCGCAGAAATAATCACACTTTCATTTTTTACAAGATCCTCAGGTAACCTGAACAATAAAGGAAGCGGCAGTTCTAAAATTTCAGGCACATCAGAGGCCAGGGTCATATCTTCATTGAATTTTAAAGGGGTGACTCTTCTGGACAGCTCAACACATGTACTGATATACTCCCGTCCATGAATACCATCACGTGTCGGGCGCACGATCTCAGACATGTCTGTCCACATGGATTCAAATCCGGGTGCCACGAATGGGCCGCGATACCCGGCTCCTGAAACAGGAATCTTGCCTGTATGGGCCTGATACCAGTTTACGTAAATAATGTCCGCACGCCAGTAGTCATCTCCCAGTGTTCTGTAGGCCGGGTTGATTACCCGTGAAAAAATTCCCCGGGTACACTCCTGCACACACCTGAAACAGCTTTGGCATTCATACAGATATTCAGGTTCTTTCATGGAACTTATGTGAAAATAATTGTCTTTAAAAATTCCATAAACACATTTTTTCTTTACACACTCTCTGCAACTACCTGCACAGTCTTCCCTAAATTCAACCGTTGCATATTTCCCTATCGGTTCAAACCGCGGCGGTGTGATTTCTACTGGTATGTGATACTTCTTGGACATTTAAACTCCAGGCTCTTATGCTTATTCTTCAGATTCAGGACGCGGTATGAGACCTGCGGCTTCTACAATCTCACCGACTTTCTCTTCCCATTCGATTGCCATAAGATGAACTCCATGTACGCCCTTCATTTCACGCAGCTGGGAAATCGTCTCCAGGCATATTTTAATCCCTTCTTTGCCGGCATTTTCTTTTGATACGGATGCCATCCGTTTGATAACAGATTCCGGCACATCCATGCCGGCGACCTTGTTTGCCATAAACCTGGCCATTCCAGGAGATTTAAGAGGTGTTACACCGGCCAGGATATGAACCTTCTCGGTTAATCCTTCCTCCCGCGCCAGCCGTATCCATTCTTTAAATCGATCCATATTATAAACACACTGTGTCTGTATAAAATCAACACCCGCATCTATTTTCTTGGCCAGCCTGATCACTCGATATTCAAAGGGATCGGCAAAAGGATTTGCCGCAGCCCCGATAAACATGCGAGGTGGATTTTCCAACTCAAAACCGCTCATATCTTTTCCATCACTGCGCATGTCCCTGACTGTCCGGACAAGGTTCATGGAATCGATATCAAAAACATTCATCGCATCAGGCTGGCTGCCAAAAGTCTGGTGATCCCCTGAAAGACAGAGAATATTTTTTATCCCTAAAGAATAGGCTCCCATAATATCCGATTGCAGGGCAATCCTGTTCCGGTCGCGGGTGACCATTTGCATGACAGGCTCAATAGCTATATTTAAAAGGTGCACACACGCTGCAATGCTTGACATTCTGACAATAGCCGTCTGATTGTCAGTCACATTCACCGCATCAACAAAGCCTTTAAGCAGTTCTCCTTTTCGACGGATAACTTCTAAGTCAGCACCACGGGGCGGTCCGCATTCAGCAGTAACCGCAAATTCCTTTTTGGATAGAATCTTTTGCAGATTGCTCAAGATGTTTTTATTCATATCACATGATCCTCTCTGACTAATTTTCTGGGCCCGCCCGCATGGCTGGCTCTCCAATTCTTGGGAGGAATATATTTCCGTAAATTGTCAAGCTGGCCGAGTGCTTTTAATCGATCTATTATTTGTTGCCAGGCGCAATCAATATCAGGATTTACCTCGCATTTGCCATCCCTGGATCCTCCACAGGGACCGTTTAACAGCTTTTTAGAACAGCGCGTCACCGGGCAAATCCCGCCGAATATGGCAAGCTGGCAATCACCACATCCAAGGCATTCCTCGGTAAAGGTGCCCTGTTTTTCCAGAATTCCAATAAAAGTGGTGTTTACGCCCGGCAAAACAATCGTTTTAACAAAACACCTTGCGATATCCTGTACTCCTGCACCGCAGGCCAGAGACAGCACTGCATCGTTCCGTGAAATGGCAACCGCTGCTTCCTGTATGAATTCATCTTCACACTGGCGCTCTATGGTCTTTTCTTCGATTTCTATTTTTCTACCGTCTTTTTTAAATGCCAGTCTCAAAGCCGAAGCAAGGACAGCCACTTCGTCTTCCCCTCCTGCAAAACAGGTCTTCACGCATGTACCGCATCCAAGGATAAGTATTTTGCTATACGGCGCTATGGATTCTTTTATTTCCGCAATTGGCTTTTGTTCACCTACTATCATTATAACTATCCTTTCATTTGAAAATCATGCAGCCGGATTGGGGCCTAAATCTTTAAGCTTCAACAATGTGTCTTTTATGATTTTTGCTGCAGCATCTTTATCTTTCGGATTCAGGTTAAACATTGACAGCCTTTCGCCATCCAGTTCAATTTCATCCAACAGACTCTTGGTCCGCTTAATTCTTTTTTTCGCCCTGATATTTCCTTCAACAAATCGGCATTTTCCTTCAGGACAGACCATCACAATGACTGCATCTGCTCCGGCTTCAAATGCCCGCAGCAGATAAACATCCTTTGTCATGCCGGAACACGGCATCTTAATGTATTTAATATCAACATGATCTATCTCATCAACATGCGATAATGCTGATTCGCTAAAGCTGTTGATACAATAAAAAATTGTTATCTTTGGTTCAAATTCCATTTTTTTATGAAAGCTTCCTCATGGCCCTAAGATAAAAAAGCGTCTTCTTATATTAGAAATATTGAAGACGCCTTTGTCTTAAGTGCATTTGTTTTATCTCACACGCCTTTGTGCGAAATCCGTATTATCTTGAGGTAGTTTCAAAATGTTCAATTTCGAAGTCTTCGCTTATCTGTTCGAAATCAAGGAAGGTGAAAACTTCAACCACAGGAATACATGTAGCATTTCGAGGATTAAAATTTGAGCCTGCCGCAGATATCTGACAAAAGGGGACTTTTTGAAATTGGCTCATCTTGATTTAAGGAGTTTGTGTTCCATTATCTTTGTATTTTTCGTTTGTCAACTATAAAATAATAAAATTTAGCCGGTTAAGTAGTACTAACATTTATATAGTTTCTTTAATTTTTACTCAATTTATTATGTCAAAAATCAAAATGCCTACATATCGCATTTTCAGGAATCCTCATTCGGAATCTTGACATGTGTTTTTGATTCCTGTAATTTCATGTTTGCTTTTAAATTCTAAATGAAAATTAAAAACGGCTTTGCGATAAAGTGAGAAATTAATGGTTTCAAAAACGCTCAATGTTAGCTCCGGCGTCAGCCAGCTTAACCGTCTTCTCGGAGGTCTTTATATTGGAGATAATGTGATCTGGTATGACGATGCCGGAAGTCTTGCCACGGTTTTTTGCCTAAACTTCATGCAAGCCTCACAAATTCAGAAAAAACCACTTATTTATGTAAGTTTTGACCGTTCCCCAAAAAATCTTCTGGAAAAACTGGGAACACTTGCAAATAACCGATTGTTAACCATTCTGGACTGTTTTACTTACGGCAAGGGCAATGGTTCTAAAATTTTTTTAAAGTTTTATAATAAAAAGAAATCTCAATGGCCTTGCAATATTATTAAAGTGGAAGAACCCCGTAATGTTCACCAGGTAATGGATGCCTTTTATGGAGCTCATGAAAATATGAAAGGAGATGTCCGTTTTGTTTTCGAAAGCCTGACAGGTATGCAGGAGTTATGGGGCGGTGAAGACCACATCATCAACTTTTATTCCCACTCATGCCCAAGGCTGTATGAATTAAATACTATAGCTTACTGGGTTATTGAGAAACGGGCACACTCACAACGCCTCAGAGCGCATATTAATCAAATTGCCCAGGTTGCCATCGATCTCTCCATCCAGAGGGGCAAAAATGCTTTGAAAATCCTTAAAGCTGAAAAACGAAATCTTGATACACATAATAAGTCATACTATTACTGGAGCAAAGATTTAAATATCACCTTTGACTTTGAAACGCATGTTAAAAGCCGAATAGCTCTGGGAACTCGCTTGAAAGAAATTCGCACTAAACAGGGTTTGTCCCAGACAGAGCTGGCAAAACTGGTTGGTGTAACCCCCAGTTCTATCTCCCAGGTTGAAAGCAACCTTATTTACCCTTCTTTGCCCGCACTTTTCAAAATGGCTGAAGTGCTTTCAGTTGAATTAAACTCCTTTTTTACAGAATCTGCAAATTCGAAAAAGCCTGTGATTTTCCCTGCCGCTGATGCTGTTGATGTAAAATTTCACGACCTGCCAAGAAGCTTTTTGCTGGTTTATGTACCATTTATAGAAAAACACCACGAACTCATCGGACTTGCATCTAATTTTGCCATAACCAAAAACCAGCTGAAAATGGCAGAAAATCTATAGATTTTTCGTTATTATTGAAAACAACGGGATCAAAGATATTTCTTGTGCTTAGGTGCCTGTTATATTAAAGTATTTAATCTTTATGCTGAAAGTTTTTCGCCTGTGTAGCTTTCAGAAATTACGGACATGCTTGAAATGGAACACCGTTAATTAATGGAAAACATCAAATCAAAAACCTATGACAAGTACATTAAGGCGCTTACTGATATAAGCCGTGCCATCACTTCAGACCTGTACTTTGAAGACATTCTTAAGTTGATTGTAATGGTTACTGCTAAAGTGACCGGCTTTGAAATCTGCTCCCTCTGGCTTGTTGACGAGAGTGTAAATCCGAAAAAGATCCGGCTAAAGGCCACACAGTCTATTGACCCTGAATACGTAAAAAACCGGTCTCTTGACAGGGTGGAAGGTGTTGTTGGTTTTGTGGCCACCCATAACCAGTCACTTATTATCAAGGATGTCCTAAAAGAACCCCGGTTCAAAGAAAAGGAAATGGCTAAAAAACTTGGCTTGGTGTCTATGCTCAGCATGCCGTTACAGGTAAAGGATAATAAGGTTATTGGAGTTCTCAACTGTTTCACATCAGAGCCTCACGAATTTTCCGAAACTGAGGTAAATCTAATAGCTGCAGTTGCCAACCAGGCGGCAGTTGCAATCCTCAACACGGAGTTATTAGTTAAAACCAAGGTTATCCAGGAAGAGCTTGAGACCCGTAAGCTGGTGGAGCGGGCAAAAGAGATTATTATGCAAAAGCGCAAAATCAAGTCGGATGAGGCCTACCGATGGTTACAAAAACGCAGCATGGACTCCAGAAAATCCATGCGTCAGATTGCTGAAGCTGTATTGCTTTCAGAAGAGTTATAATGGTCTTTTTATGAGCGAGCCTAAAAATAAGAATTTTATTACAAATTTTCTTGACAAATTGGATAGGTATTAATAGTAACACTGATCTAAATTAAAGCTAAACTTAGACTTTGCACAAAGGCGTGTGAAGTTTTATAATTTATAATATCGATGAAGACAAAGGCGTCTATCCCCATTGGGGTAGATGCCTTTTTTTGTTTTTTGAGCCTGTTTAAATATTTACTGCCCTGTCTGCGCCTGCCTGTGCGTGTCCGCACGCAGACAGGTGCGATGCGCACAGGCAGGCATATAAATCAGGAAATTCAATTTTAAGAACCAAAATTATAACAAGGAGGATTAAACAATGAATTTACAAAGACCAAACGCAAATGATGCCCTTGAAACCAAGAATCGTTCTCGAAATATCGCGCCCCAGTCCGGCATATGCAGCAGATGCATTGACGGGTGCAAGGGAAACTGTGATATGTTCAAAGCCACTTTCCGTGGCAGGGAACTCCTTTATCCGCAACCTTTCGGAAGCATAACTGCCGGTGCGGACAAAGACTACCCTGTTGACTACTCCCACCTGAATATTATGGGATATGCCCTGGGAGCAAAGGGAGTAGAGGCAAATCCTGATAAAGCCGTTTTCCCTGCGGTCAACACCGAAACTTCCTATGGCGTCACAGACAAGGTAAAAATGAAGGTGCCCATATTTACCGGCGCCCTTGGCAGCACTGACATTGCACGCAAAAACTGGAGTCATTTTGCAATAGGTGCCGCGATAAGCGGTATTAGCCTGGTTTGTGGCGAAAATGTTTGTGGAATCGATCCGGAATTGGAACTTGACGGCAACGGCAAGATCACAAAATCCCCGGAAATGGACCGTCGAGTCAAAGAATATCGGCGCTACCACGAAAACTATGGGGATATACTTGTTCAAATGAATGTGGAGGACACTAGAAACGGCGTCGCCGAATATGTGATAGACAAACTCGGGGTTGAGACTATTGAGTTGAAATGGGGTCAGGGAGCCAAGTGTATTGGAGGAGAAATCAAGGTAAATTCTTTAAAACGAGCCATTGAACTGAAAAAACGAGGGTATATCGTAACTCCGGACCCCGAAGACCCTGCTTCCCAGGCAGCCTTCAAGGCCGGTCCTCTTAAACAATTCGAGCGTCACTCCCGCTTGGGATTCATTGACCAGGAAGGTTTTATGAAAGAAGTGGAAAGGATACGAAATCTCGGAGCCAAACGTATAACGCTTAAAACAGGCGCTTATCCAATGAGAGAGCTGGCTATGGCAATCCGTTGGTCCAGCGATGCCGGGATTGATCTATTAACCATAGACGGCGCGCCGGGCGGCACCGGCATGAGCCCCTGGAGAATGATGTCGGAATGGGGCATACCCTCAATATATTTACATTCCATGGCATATGAGCTGTGCGATCGTTTAGCCCGAAACGGTAAGCGGCCTCCGGATATTGCCTTTGCAGGCGGTTTTTCTGCTGAAGATCATGTCTTTAAAGCTCTTGCTTTAGGAAGCCCTTATTGCAAGGCCGTTTGCATGGGACGAGCGTTGATGATACCTGGCATGGTTGGGAAAAATGCTGAAAAGTGGCTGAGAGGCGAAGATGGAGGCCTTCCCAGTACAGTATCAAGATTCGGCACTACTAAAGAAGAAATTTTCATGAATTACGAAGTGTTGAAGAAAATATATGGTTCTGAAGCAGAAACTTTTCCATTGGGCGCTATAGGCATATTCAGCGCTACTGATAAAATAAAAGTGGGGTTACAGCAACTTATGGCCGGATCAAGGAATTGGGAAGTTAAATATATCAACAGAAAAGACCTGTTCTCGTTAACCGAAGAGTGTGCCCAGGTTACGAAAATCCCATATGTTATGGATGCCTACAGGGAAGAAGCTCTTAAAATAATAGATGCTTAGGGTTTCGTATAAAATCAAATATTGTTAATTTCCCTTTTCTTTTGATGATAGAGTACCTGTGTGATAATTGTCGGCAGAGGATCTCAATGTACAATAATTGCTGCTTGTTAAAAGAGGTTTTAATTGATAGATATTAAATTTAAAAGAGACCTTTGAAAAATGGTAATTTTCGAAGTCTGCGCTTATCTGCAAAGGTCTCTGAAAGTGCATAAAATACCCACTGGCAAGTAAGTAAAGAGTGGTTTAAATTAACAGGAGGTTATTATTTATGTCAGACATTTTAAAAATGCTAAAGGCTAAAGATCCTGGTGAAAAGGAATTCCATCAGGCTGTTACGGAAGTATTGGAAACGGTTAAACCTCTTCTGGATCGGAACCCCGAATATCGTCAAGCCGCGATCATAGAGAGGATCGTTGAACCTGAACGAGTGATTATGTTTCGAGTTCCATGGATGGATGATCAGGGGCAAGTAAATGTTAATCGTGGTTACAGAGTAGAGATGAACAGCGCGATCGGCCCATACAAAGGAGGGCTGCGCTTTCATCCGTCGGTAAGCCTGAGCATCCTCAAGTTCCTGGCCTTTGAACAGGTCTTTAAAAACGCCCTTACTACATTACCCATGGGAGGCGGAATAGGTGGTTCGGATTTTGATCCCCAAGGAAAATCTGATAGCGAAGTAATGCGGTTCTGCCAGAGTTTTATGTCTGAGCTTTTCCGCCATATCGGACATAATACGGATATACCTGCCGGAGATATCGGTGTGGGAGCCAGGGAAATTGGTTATCTTTTCGGCATGTACAAAAAATTACAAAATGAATTCACCGGCGTTTTGACGGGCAAGGGTTTAGGTTGGGGCGGAAGCCTTATCCGTCCTGAAGCTACCGGATACGGCAATGTTTATTTTGCCGCGGAAATGCTGGCCACCCGGGATGACATCCTTGAAGGCAAAACATGCCTTGTATCAGGCTCCGGAAATGTAGCACAGTATACTGTTGAAAAGATTATTGAACTTGGCGGCAAAGTGGTTACCCTTTCTGACTCTTCAGGCTATATTTATGATGAAGAAGGGATTGACAGGGGCAAGCTGGACTTTGTGATGCGCCTCAAAAATCTAAGGCGTGGAAGGATTAAAGAGTATGTCGAAAAATATTCTGAATCGGTTTACACCGAAGTAGATACCTCTTTAGATTATAACCCGTTGTGGAACCACAAAGCAGAGTGTGCCTTCCCCAGTGCTACGCAGAATGAACTCAATGAAAAAGATGCTCAAAACCTGATCAACAATGGTGTCAAGCTGGTAAGTGAGGGAGCCAATATGCCTTCAACACCGGAAGCTGTTAATATCTTTCTGAACGATAAGACACTCTATGCTCCGGGCAAGGCGGCCAATGCGGGAGGTGTATTTGTATCCGGCCTGGAGATGACCCAGAACAGCTTGCGTTTGAGCTGGACTAAAGAAGAAGTAGATAACCGTCTCAAGATAATAATTAAAAGCTCTCATAAAAATTGCCTGGATACATCTGCAGAATACGGCGCGCCCGGAAATTATCTGGCAGGCGCCAATATCGCGGGTTTTGTCAAGGTGGTGAATGCTATGCTGGATCAGGGGCTTGTATAAAAAAACGCAGCAATTGAGTGTATCTGGACACTTATAAAAACGGATACACAAAGATGTTGAGGAATAATCGAAAGAAGATGGGTAATTTCCCTTGCTACACAGGTACTATATGACCCGAAATATGAGCCTGATGACTGTGGTGTCGCTGTGGTGTCGAATTTGTTGTTAATATTATTCGAAAAGTGCCGTTTTACAATGATCTCCTATAGTGCTTCTATTAATCGCAATATCGTGTTCTTCGCATCACCGAAAAGTTTAATGGTTTTCGGCATATCATAAAGAGGGTTTTCAACCCCGGAGTAACCGGGCTTTTCATCCAGATTGCACACAACCACGGCTTTGGCTTCGTTGGCCAACAGTATTGGCATGCCAGATATCGGTGTATCCGTTGAATTAATGGCCGCCGGATTTACGACATCGCAGGCACCAACGACAATAACCAAATCGGTTTCTTTGAATTTGGAATTGATATCATCCATCTCGACCAAATTATCATAGTCCACATCAGCTTCCGCAAGTAGAACATTCATATGTCCGGGCATTCGGCCGGCCACCGGATGGATGGCAAACTTGACATCTTTATCCATATTTTCAAGTCTGCCGGCCATTTCCACTACCTTGAACTGGGCCTTGGCCAAAGCCATACCGTAGCCAGGTATGATGACTATTTTTTGAGAATTTTTCAGCACAGTGACTGCACTTTCAATTCCATCTTCCTCTTTGGGAATTTCAGGTGCATCCAATGTTTGAGGAGATTTTTCTTTGTCCAATTCAGATGGCATCTGTTTCAAGGAGGTTGCAGATCCCTGCTGAATTCCAACAAAGATATTAATCAGACTCCTGTTCATGGCCTTGCACATGATATGGGTCAGGATGGATCCTGATGCAGCTACGGCGGCACCACAGGCAACAAGAAGTTTGTTCTGGATAAGAACGCCGCAAAAGGCCGCAGCAAAACCCGCAGTGGCATTTAAAAAAGAGATGAGTACGGGCATGTCGGCACCACCAATCCGAATAGAAAATATGATTCCGAGAAGAATGGAAAGTCCTAACAGAAATGTCAGAAGGTAAGCGTTGCCCTGGCTTTCGTACCTGCCGGTGATTATGGCTAAAGCGAATATAGCTAAAAAAAGCCCCAACAGGAGTAAAGAATGCCGGGATAAAACTGTCGGTTTCTGATTTAACTTATTTGCAAGTTTCCCGCTGGCAATCATGCTTCCACTAAACGTAGCCGCGCCGATAACCAGCCCTAAAAGCCCCGATATCTTGCCAAGAGTCGACAAATATGCGGATGTTTCTCCCGTTAACTCAACAAAAGAGATCATAAAAACAGCGACACCCCCTGCACCATGCTGAAATGCAACCATGGCAGGGATTTGTATCATATCTACCTTTATTGCTATGATCCATCCTGCGGTTAATCCGATAAGCATGGCAACGACTACAAAGCCGGGGTCCAGAATGTCATTCCTGTATAACACTAACAGGCAGGCGATCAGAATGGCAAAAGCGGCAGTAAGGTTTCCGGTTCGGGCTCCTATTGGATGGCGAAACTTATAGAACCCAACAAAAAATAGCGTAATAACAGATAGATCAATTAGTAAGTGTGGCCAGTTATTCATAAGCTTCTTATCTCCACGATTACGTATGCGGACATAATCTTGTTTGATATTGTGTCTGTTTAGATTTTACGTTAAAAAGAAAAGAGAAAAGGTTTACGATATATCTGAGTGCTTTTTAAACAGTTTTAGCATACGGTCGGTAATTACAAATCCTCCCACCACATTGAAAGTTGCCATGGCAATAGCGATTACGCCAATTACTTTCTCCAAAGGAGTTGTTTCAACAGAAAAGAGAAGAAGTGCCCCCAGTATGGTAACTGCCGAAATAGCATTTGTCATCGACATTAAAGGCGTATGCAATAGCTGTGGCACTTTGGATATAAACAGGTATCCAATTAAGAAAGAAAATAAAAATACAAACAGCAATATTATCAGTTCAGTCATATTAGCTTGACCTCCTATCTCCCTATGGAACAAACATTATTATCCAATCAATCACAGATCTCCCATAGCCTTGAGGGCGCCTTCAAAAACGATTTTTCCCTGATAAGTAACAAGTGATTGTTTTACAATATCATCATCCAGATCGAACGTGTTCAACCCTTTCTTAAAGAGATTTTCTATGTAATAGTACATGTTATTTGCATAAAGCCAGCTTGAGTGAACCGCCATTCTTCCTGGTATATTTTGTATTCCACAAACGTATATTCCATTTTTCTGAGCAAATTG
>RCNC010005301.1_pt1 | contig 12223 bp, 11 predicted proteins | sample 2041301 | NCBI WGS metagenome assembly RCNC01 (sample SAMN09708231, study PRJNA481090) | Marine sediment metagenome, whole genome shotgun sequencing project. | biome: marine sediment; feature: ocean; material: sediment; isolation source: Sewage treatment plant 13A marine sediment (STP13A) ... | reverse complement strand
ACAATGATTAATTGCCATCCCCAGAAATTGATCTTACTGAGCAGATCACTATACATCCTGGTTTTAAGCAATTTCTGCATGGAATAGTAGACGCCTGCAAAGATGGCGTTGCCCACAAAGGCAAAGATCACTGCATTGGTGTGCAAGGGTCGCATTCGGCCAAAGGAGGTGAACTCTATGCCAAAATTAAAGAAAGGGAATGCAAGCTGCAGCGCAACCAGAATACCCACCAGTACAGCGACCACTCCCCAAATAATGGTCGCTAGAATAAAGTATTTTACAATTTTGTTATCGTAGTAGAATTTCTGATTTTCCATAACTCAGGTCTTATTTCATTTGTCGACAGGATCACCCCCGTTCTCAGGTTCTATTATATCATCATCAAACAACATTCGTCTTGGCGGGGTCTCATTGTCATCGAACTGTCCGTCCCGGACAGCCCAGATAAAGGCACCCAGAAAAATAAGTGCGGCAAACAAAGAAACTCCTATCAAGAGGTAAAAAATATTCATTTGAGAAATGATTATGAGAAGCGGCTATACTTTTTAATTTTTACAATCTGAAGTATCACATATATAATTACCATCCATGCTCCTCCTGCTGCCAGGATATAGGAGATGAGCACCCATAGCGAAACGTTGTTATTGGTTGACCATAGAACTCCCTTCCGGATCAGTCCGGGAACCTCTTTGTTGCTTCCCACCAGGGCTTTTTCAAGAATTACCTCGGCGGCTTCATATTCGTCAGAGAGCGAAACAACGATGCTGATATATCCCTGTTCATCGCCTATGGTATTCTCAGGTACGGTATAAATGGCTCTCCCCTGATTGTTCGTTATAGTTTCCCCGATCTTCAGGCTACCAAATGCTGTTTTGGAAGAGATGCTTACAGGAGCATTTAAGAGGGGAACATATACCGCATTTGCATTTTCATATTCAGCCATGACATCTACCGTGCCCTGGGCCTCATTGACCGAAGCCAGCAATTTGGCCTTTATGGGTGGCAATTCTAGAAGCACCTGCTCACGATCGGGACTGTAGTTTTGAATAAAGTTCACCAGCTGCCAGCGCTCATTTACTGAAAGGGTGGATGTAAAAGATGGCATAAGCCCTTTTCCAGTGGTGATCTTATAAAACAATGCTCCTTCGCTGTTGGCCTGCATCTTTTCTGAGGCCATATCTACGGGGGAGGGGACCAGTGCAAGAGGATTGTTCTTGCCCGGATCGCCGTGACAGGATTTACAGTTCATTGTATAGATGACTTTCCCCAGCTTCACATTCTCCAGGGTATATTCCGTTGGATTAGCATGGGCTGCCTCTTCGTCTGGCACGATCCAATCCTGACACAGTACCGGTAGAGCCAGTATCAGCAACACGCCTGTACCTATAATATTTTTCAGTCTGTTCATGGTTAGCTGCTTATTGGGTGTTTGACTTTTCTGATAGGTACTCTTTATCGATTCCCTGCTCCTCAGCTACTTCCCATATGGTGATAACAGGGAAAAGCTTTGCCAGAATTGAAATAATCAGCAATGCTGCAAAAAATGAAAAGAGCATAATCATCATCTCGGTGCTGGTGGGTTTATAGTGATGAAAGCTTTCAGGAACGTTCTGTACAGGCAGAAAGGGATGCTCCATGGTGGGGATCACAATCAGGTAACGCTTGAACCAGGCAGAAAGCAGGATCACCACCGAAATGAGTGAAAGGGGTAATGGTTTTCTGAAAAACTTTAACTGGATAAGCAGGATGGGGAGTACAAGCCCAACTATCTGTGCAAACCAGAACATAAAGGCATATCCTCCTGAGAAAAGGGTTTTAAGGTGCACTCCTTCTGCCAGTTTCATCTTATATACCGGCACGAAAAATTCATTGATATTGAAGTAGAGGTAGACCAGGCATACAAGGACCAGAAGCTTTCCCATCCGATCGAAGTGCATATCTGTATAGTACTCTTTCAGACCATATCTTAAACGATATACATACATCAGTATAATTAAGGCGCCACATCCAGCCACAAAGGCACCCACAACAAAGTAGGGCCCGAATATGGTGCTGTCCCAGCCTGGCCGAAGAGTGGCTGCAAAGAGCCAGGAGGTGACCGTGTGGATGGAAAGGCCCACCGGTATGATCAGGATCATTAATACACGCAGTGCATGGTAAACTGTCTTGAATTGAAGGTCATTTCCTTTCCATCCCAGAGCCAGCACTTTATAAAGTTTTCTTTTCCAGCCGGGGAGTTCCGGGCCCATACGTTCAGCCAAAAGAGCCAGGTCGGGGATAAGGGGGAGATAGAAAAGTAAGACAGAGATGGCCAGGTAAGTGGATACTACCGTAAGGTCCCAGATTATGGGAGAGGCGAACCTTCCATGCAGGAAGACATTAAGCAGCCTGTCGGGCCGTCCCATATCCATTACAATAATAATGCCCGCCAGGGCCACGGCAGCAATGGCAATCTGCTCTGCAGCACGGGAGACCGGCTTGGCCCAGCTGATTTTCAGCAGTTGCAGCACCGAACTGATTAAGAGACCAACCAGACTGACCGCCACAAAGAAGACAAAATTGGCGATGTATAATCCCCAGGATACATAATCGCCCATCCCGGTCACCCCGAGTCCGTTTTTTATCTGGAGGATCCAGCCCCATAGTCCCACACCCACAAACATGATCAGGATAAAGAACCAGAATCGTGTTAGCTCATCTTTGAGCGTGATGGAACGTGTGAGGTCGGTAATAATTTTATTCAGTGCTTTCCTCGACTCTTCAGGAGATTCAATTTTTTGCATGTCTCTGATTTAAGGTAAGTTTTATGAATGGTCTCCTTCTATGGGGACTGCCTGCTGGTCCTTCGGTGGCAGGTAGTAGACCCTGGGCCTGGTTCCAAGCTCTTTCATCAGTGTATAGGCAGCTCCCTCCTTCACCAGCTTGCTGAAAGAGACGGTCTCTTTTGTGGTGCCATTGGTCACCGCATTTTCGTTCTTATCGCCAAACCAGTAAACTCCATTCGGGCAGGCCGATACGCAGGAAGGAAGTTTCCCATCTCTTAAGCGGTCGGCACTGAACAGACATTTTGAAATGGTCCCTTTCTTCTGGGGAACATTGGTCTCAATATTATAGGTAACCCCTTCGTATTTCTCTGCATCGCGTGGTTCCTTCCAGTTAAATACCCTCGCAGAATAGGGACAGGCGGCTATACAGAACCGGCAACCGATGCAGCGCTCGTTATCGATGAGCACAATGCCATCTTCGCGTTTGAAGGTGGCATTTACCGGGCACACCTTTGTACATGGAGGATTGTCGCAATGGAGGCAGGGTTTTGGCATAAAGTAGGGTGCCGTATCTTCTGAGTCCTGCATCTGCAGCACATTGATATGGTGCTGCTCTGGCCGGAGCTGGTGATGGCTCTGACAGGCTTTCATGCATTCCCGGGCATTCCTGTTAGAGAGGTCGATGACCATCACCCAGCTTCTTCCCGGAAGTCCTTTTCTTCCCCTAAGTTGATTCTCAGAAAGCGAAGGCAGCTCTGCAGGCTTCAATTGAGCCCTGTCCACCACAACCAGCTCCCCGCTGGATGTGAGTAGGGTAATCTTATCGCCGCTAACCTCTTCTACACGATTGCAGGCGCTTAAGATGCTTCCACCGCTTAAAACACCGGCAGCTCCTATGGATGCTCCCAGTGTCTTCATGAAATTTCTACGGGTCTTCTTCTCCATTATATTTAGGTTTAGGGGATCTTAAACAAGATCTGAAATTAGAATATCTGGTGTTCAGAATCAATCTAAATGCATGCATATATGCATGTTTCATAAGTGCATGTATCTCACCATAGTTAGCAAGCTATTTTGTAAGCCATTGCATTATTTCGTTACTTTCGGACTAATAATTCCAAAAGCCTCTGAAATGAATCGTTTTTTGAAGTCATATATAAGCCTGCTGTTGTTGCTTTTGCTTGTATTTTCATGTACCTCGCCCACAAGGCGGACCATCACCGGACTCAATGCGCTTCTGCTTACTGTACATCAACAGTATGCGCCTGATGATCGTATTGAATTATGGGATGTTTCTGTTCATTCAGATAGTGGCCAGTTCCAACTTATTGGTAACCTGACCAGTCAGGAAGCTTTTGATGCACTTGAAGAGGCATTAAATCAGCTCTTCCCTGAGGTAGAAAATAGAATTATTCTGCATCCTGAGGATGGGGATGGACCCCTGGTGAACGCCCTGGTAAATAACTCTGTAATCCATTTGCGCAGAGAACCCAGTAGCACCAAGGAGCTTGTGACTCAGGCCCTTCTTGGTACCCCGGTCCGAATTCTGAAAACAGAAGGTGGGAAAAGCCTGATCCAGGTGCCGGACAGATATATCGGTTGGGTGAATACAGCGGAGGTATACGCTGTAGATGAAGACGAACTTGCCACATACAGGGAAGCAGAGAAGCTTGTTTATAAGGCCCAATATGGGCTGGCATACAGCGAGCCTGATGTGGAATCCATGCCTGTGACTGACCTTGTTATTGGAAACATTGTATGCAAAGTTACCGAGGAGTCAGGATTTACCCAGGTCCTATACCCCGATGGACGCCTGGGCTGGGTGAAGAGCAGCGAAATGGTTCCTGCAGGAGAAATATTTTTTAAAACCACATTGAAAGAAAACCTGGTTCAAACGGCTCAGAATTTTCACGGAATCCCCTATCTATGGGGAGGAACATCTTCGAAAAACATCGATTGTAGCGGGCTGGTCTGCAATGTCTATTTTTTAAATGGAATCCAGCTCCCCAGGGATGCAGATATGCAGGCATTAATTGGCAGGGAGCTCACCACAACCATGGCCCCGGACGGACTGGAGGCAGGTGATCTGCTTTTCTTTGGTCGTAAGGCCTCTGAGGAAGTAGAGGAGAATGTCACCCATGTGGCCATGTATATCGGAGACGGGGAATATATCCATTCTGCAGGTTACCGGGAACGGGTCAGCATCAACAGTATGGACAGTACCAAGACTAATTATATTGAGAGATATCCCGAAATTTTTGTGAGGGCAGTGAGGATCCTCGGCGAGGAATATGATGGTTTCCGGCCCATAGCGGAGAATGCATTCTATAAAGAGATAATCAGTAGCACAAAATGAAAGAAGGAAGAAGGAATTTTCTAAAGAGTGTGGGAGCAGCATCACTGGTCACCACCCTTCCATTGGCGGCCTGTACCTCTCGAGATGAGCATGCAGCCACGGGAGCTCCTGCAGTGATCGGAAACGGGAAGATGAAATTGAGTTTCAGGCCCTATGAATTGCAGTTAATACACACCTTTACGGTGGCCAGTAATTCCAGGAACACCACCCCTGTGGTGCTCACCGAGATTGAATACGAGGGACACACCGGCTATGGGGAAGCCTCCATGCCTCCCTACCTGGGTGAGTCGCAGGAGTCGGTGATTAAGTTCCTGAACAAAGTGGACCTGGGTCAGTTTAAGGATCCCTTTATGCTGGATGATATTCTGGCCTATGTGGATTCCATAGATAAGGAAAACCGTGCGGCAAAAGCCTGTGTGGATATTGCTCTGCATGACCTTCTCGGAAAACTGGTGGACAAGCCCCTCTACAGACTCTGGGGCATTAACCCGGATAACACACCCATGACCTCCTTTACCATAGGGATCGACACTCCTGAAGTGGTTAAACTCAAGACCGAAGAGGCTAAGCGCTTCAGGGTTTTGAAGGTGAAACTGGGCGGAGGCAATGACCGGGAGATGATTGAGACGGTGCGTTCAGTGAGCGATGTTCCCATTTATGTGGATGTGAACCAGGGATGGAAAGACAAGCACCAGGCTCTGGATATGATACACTGGCTGGCGGAACAGGGTATCGAATTTGTGGAGCAGCCCCTTCCCAAGACCGCTGTGGATGATATGGCCTGGCTAACAGAGAACAGCCCCCTTCCAATTATTGCAGATGAGGCCTTTCAGCGATTGGGCGATGTGGCAGCATTCAAAGGCGTCTACTCAGGAATCAATATCAAGTTGATGAAAAGTACCGGGTTGCGTGAGGCCCATAAAATGATCACCGTAGCCAAGGCACTGGATATGAAGGTAATGATCGGTTGTATGACTGAGACCTCCTGCGCTGTATCTGCAGCCTCACAGTTATCACCGCTGGTGGACTGGGCCGATCTGGATGGGAACCTGCTGATCAGTAATGATATATATAAAGGAGTTGAGGTGATCGATGGCAAGGTGACCCTGAATGATCTACCCGGCATAGGGATCAGGAAGCTAAACGCATAAATGAAGGGATCGCATGACTGACAGAAGATCATTTCTCAGGAAATCGGGTGCGCTGGCTGCCATGACTCTGGCTTCGGCCTCCGGGTTGAAGGCGAGAGATTTTCCCGGGGCACAAGCTGAACGTATTCTTCCCCACAGGCTGAAGAAGGGGGATCTGATCGGACTGGTTACCCCCGGAAGCTCGGTGACCCAGGAGCAGCTTTCAGATTGCATTTCCAAACTGGAAGAACTGGGCTTCCGCACCACCTATAATGACTCTGTGCTATCGGAGTATGGTTATTTTGCCGGGAAAGATCAGGAGCGGGCCGATGAGCTGATGGAAATGTTTACCCGGGAAGATGTAAATGGCATATGGTGTGTACGAGGTGGTTATGGTTCAATCAGGATCCTGGATCTGCTGGATTATGATCAGATTCGAAAGCATCCAAAAGTGTTTATAGGGTATAGCGATATAACCGCATTGCTCACCTCCATTTACCAGGAGACCGGATTGGTCACTTTTCACGGTCCCGTGGGGACCTCCGATTTCAACAGCTTCAGTGTGAAATCCATGAAAAAGGTTTTGCTTGATCCAAAAGGCGAGTATAAATATCCATACAAGCGGGAGAAAAGCACCAGGAACAATCCTGAGTTTGACCGCTATACCCTTGCCGGGGGGACGGCAGAAGGCGTGTTGATCGGCGGAAACATCTCTGTTCTGGATTCAATAATAGGGACACGGTTTGAACCCGATTTTGAGAACAAAATTGTCTACCTGGAAGATATCGGGGAAAAGACCTACCGGGTAGATAAAATGGTTTTCCATTTACTATCGGGAACCAACCTGAAGCAGGCTGCTGGAATCGTGATGGGGGTATTCGCAGAGTGTAATATCAACGAAGAGCCGAGGCTCTCGTTGAAGGTGGCACTGGACGATCTACTACTTCCACTGGGAATACCGGTTTCCTATGGACTCTCTTTTGGACATATCAAACGGATGATCACTATCCCTACAGGGATCCGAGCAGCCATGGATGCTGATAAAAATAACTTCAGACTGCTGGAAGTGGCTGTTGTTTAAGTTTCCTACATTATCACTATTTTAGTACGATGAATGATTTTGGGGTACTTTCAGTATTACCGCCTCTATTGGCGATTGTACTTGCACTAAGGACCAAGCAGGTCTATATCTCGCTGGTGGTGGGAATCTGGCTGGGCTGGCTGATCATCAGCGACTGGAACCCGGTTCAGGGAACCCTGGCTACCCTTGAAGGATTTGTGGAAGTATTTAAGAATCCCAGCAATACCCGGACCATTATGTTTAGTGCCCTTGTGGGTGCTCTACTGATATTTATCCAATATTCGGGCGGTGTCAGGGGTTTTATCAATGGGATCGATAAGATGCTCAGCTCCATGGAGCAGAAGAAGATCGGGAAAAGCAGGGTGGTGGTGGAGCTACTCGCATTGCTTATTGGCGTACTGCTTTTTATTGAGACCAGTATTTCTTCACTTACGGTGGGAACCCTTTTCCGACCGGTGTTTGACCGCTTGAAAATTCCCAGGGAGAAGCTGGCCTATATTGCCGACTCCAGTTCGGCTCCCTCTTCCATTCTGATCCCCTTTAATGCCTGGGGCGCCTTTATTATGGGTCTTTTGCTTACACAGGGTATTGAAGCACCCTTCAGGACCTTAATCTCCGCCATGGCCTATAATTTTTATCCCATGCTAACCATCCTGATGGTCTTCATTGTGATTGTTTCCCGTAAAGATTTTGGTCCCATGGCCAGGGCCGAGAAACGTACCAGGGAGACAGGGAAGCTTCTGAATGACGGAGCAAGACCTCTGGTTTCAGATGAGATTACCTCTTACGAGATGAAAGAGGGACTCAGGCCCAGGGCGATGAATATGGTAATTCCCTTGCTTACCATGGTGGTAATGATGATATTTTTTCTTGCTTATACAGGCTGGGGTGAAGTGGAAGGGCAGAATGGATTTCTGGATCATTTTACCAGTGCCCTGGGGCACGGATCGGGATCTGCAGCTGTGTTATATGCGGTGACCACTTCCATCCTGGTCGCTATGATCCTCTACCGGGCCCAGGGGATTATGAAAGTGAGAAAGATGGTCAGCCTGATTCTGAAAGGAATCAGTGAATTGATGCCGCTGGCGCTATTAATGATGCTTGCCTTTTCCATCAGTCATGTGTGTAACACCCTGGGAACCGGGGAATATGTAGCGGGAATCACAGAAGGCTGGCTTTCGCCTGAACTCTTGCCTGCTATTGTATTTATACTCTCCTCTTTTATCGCTTTTTCTACGGGGACCTCATGGGGGACCTTTGCCATTATGATCTCCATCGCCCTGCCCATGGCAGAGATGCATGGGGCCAATCTGTACCTGGTGATCGCTGCCACCATGGGAGGTGGAGTTTTCGGCGATCACTGTTCGCCCATTTCCGATACCACAATGATTTCTTCCATGGCCTCAGCATCCGATCATATCGATCATGTTAAAACCCAGTTGCCCTATGCCCTGGTTACCGGAACGCTAACTGTCTTAATCTACCTCCTGTTGGGATTTATTACAAGTTGAGTGTGCGAAAAGCCTCTTTCAAGGTGTGCGTCAGGCGTACGATCTCTACTTTTTTGTGGGCAGAGCTTACCACCACCCTGATTACACCTTCAGTGCCGGCTCCCTTGTAGGAGGTGTACTGGGTATAGATGCCCTGCTTAAGCAGGTAGTTGTGAATAGCTCTCATGGTTGCAGCATCTCTGTGGGCAAAGGAAAAAATTGGAATGGTTCCGTGCATCTCCGGGATAAACAGGGGCTCGCTGGGAATTCCCATATGTTGCAGGCTTTCCCGGAGGTATCTTGCAATACTCCAGAGCTTTTTCCGCAGGTTTTGATTCTCCTGGACCAGCTCCAAGCCCTTGATCCCGGCTGCCACCGCAGCATTCATTGGCGAGCTGGAACCTGTTATTACACTTCCCGACCGGATCTTCTGAATGAAATCTCCCCTGCCGGCAATGATCCCGCCATAGGCACCAAAGGCTTTGGAAAGAGTGGCTCCAAAATAGATCCTGCTAGAAGCTGTTCCCAGTGCTTCACAGGTACCCCGCCCATGTGTCCCAAGAATCCCTACGCCATGGGCATCGTCCACCCATACCACCCCATCATATTTTTTAGCCAGATCCAGGTAATCCCTTACGGGCGCAAGGGTGCCCATTACCGGGAAAAGACCGTCACTGGCAACCAGGGGACGCTGACCTGCACCTAGATGCTTTTTCATAAGGGTTTCAAGATCCTGCGGGTCCCTGTTCCGGAAGGTAATAACTGGTTTCCCGGTGGCTGCAGCTCCTTCTGCCAGACTGTAGTGTGAGCTTTCATCCAGGAAGATAAGCTGATACAATCCCAATTGGTCAAGTGCCATAAGTCCAGCATGACTGCTCAGATAACCGGAAGGGAGATATACGGCATCTTCGGTATTGAAATAGCTGGCCAGTTTCATTTCGATCTTCTCAAGTAGGGGAGTGGTGCCTGTCATGGCCCGTGTGGTTGCACTGCCAATTCCGTATTGTTGTGTGGCATCATTGGCAGCCTTGATCACTTCCGGGTGGGAGTGAAGCTGAAAGTAGCTGGTTCCGGCAAAATAGAGGTAACTTTTGCCATTCAGGACCACCTTGGTACCGGTCCTGCTTTCCATGGTATAATTTTCTTTCGCTTGTGCCATAGGCATGCTAAGTAATTAAGAAATGGAGACAAGCTCCATGGTCTTAAGATACGCATCATCAAAGTCTGCACCAATCCCGGGGCTTTCCCCAAGAGTCCATTTACCCGCACCCATGTATTCAATTCCCCCGGTAACAGGATCCTTGTCCAACATCAGGGAGGAGTCCATATCGTAGTGTACAATGTTGTCACTGGCCAGCACCAGGTGCATCAGGGCAGTGAGTGCAAAGCGAGATTCGGACATACATCCCACCTGGCATTTGATTCCGGAAGCCTCGGCCACCGCAACAATCTTCAGAGCATTTTTGATACCACCCGATTTCGAAAACTTGATGTTGAAGTAGTCGCAGGCACCCATGCTGGCCAGCCGGAAGGCATCGTGATGATCAAATACAGATTCATCGGCCATGATGGGGATGGGGCTATTCTCTCTGACCTTCACCAGTTCGCGGGTATTCCAGTGGGGAATAGGCTCTTCACAATGCTCAATTCCCAGGGGTTCTAGTGCTTTCAGGGTTTCAATCGCGGTAATGGTGTCCCATCCCTGGTTGGCATCGATCCGGATGGGATAGTCGGGGCCCACGGCTTCACGGATCGCCCTAATCCGGGCCACATCCTCCCTGGAGGTAGTTCCCAGTTTCACCTTGATGGCAGGAAATCCGGCCTTCTTAAATGCGATGGCATCACGGGCTACTTTTTCAGGCTCACCTATGCTGATGGTCATGTCGGTATGGATTTCCCGATTGTTACTACCTCCCAGCAGGCGGTATAGAGGCATGTTTGCCTTAAGTGCCAGTAAGTCATAGAGGGCCATATCAAAGGCACTCTTCATTGTGGGATTTCCTTTCACAGCCCGGTCGATCTCATGGAGCCGTTCCCCGATGGCAAAGGGATCCCTTCCAATAAGCATTTTCCCTACCTTTTTTGCCAGTTCAAAAACGGTTTCCTGGGTTTCGCCCACAATAAAGACAAAAGGGGCACACTCGCCTGTACCTGTTAAACCTATATTGGTGTGGATACGGACCACCACATTGGTGGCTTCGGGGATCACGCCCAGAGAAATCACAAAGGGTTCCTTGTAAGGGATGTTGAGCTTAATAAGCTCAATTTTTGTAATAGCCGCGCTACTCATAATGGCAATATAATCTATTAGCGCTCAGCTAGCAAAAGTTTAAGTTGAATTCCCGGTTCCAGACTAGTCCAGGTGAACCGATTTTTCACCGGCTTCTATGGCCGCCGCAAGAAAATTCTCCCTGGGAGGCATGGGACAGGTGGCAAAGGGGCTGAAGGCACAGGGAGGATTGTAGGCCTTGTTAAAATCCAGGATGATCCGCCCGGTAGAATCAGGTGAAGCATACATAAACCTACCTGCTCCATAGGTATCCAGGGCACTGGTCTCATCGGCAATCACCAGGAAATATCCATTGCCCGATGTAAAAGGATGGAGGGTCAGTTTCTTTCCATTTATCTCGAAATTCAGAGTGCCCGGACACTCATACGTTTCCGTAAAGCCCTCCAGGGGAGTAGCGTCTTTGGTGAATCAAAGGGCTCCAGGGTAGCTTCCACCACATAGCTGGTCTGAATGGGATAGGAGGGGATATGATCCAGTTCGTCGATGCGGGGATGCTTATGATCCCTGAGGCGGATCCCAAAGCGTTCTCCACGCTTGACAATATACCAGGCCAGGTCGCCCTGTTGCAGGCGGGTTGTATTTTCAGCATGATCATCAGCAAGCCTCATCTCAGTGATCAGGAAATCCTTTACCGAAATACCAATCCCTTCGGCTACCCTGAGTGTCACAGATCCACTGTCCAGCACCAGGGTGCCACAGAAGGCATCTGCTTTTTCCGGGAAGACAATGTCATTTTCCGAATCCGATCCAAAGCTGTTTTCTCCCTCTTCCAGCCAGAACAGTCCGGCCAGACTGAGCCAACCATTTTTACTCTTCAGCCTCTCCAGGCGTTGCTCTTGCCACTCTTTGATACTTTCCACATAAGCTGCTTCATCGGTGATGACCGGAGTTGAGGAATTACAGGCAACGAATAGAACTGAAACTGAAATGATCAGGATAAAAGAAGAAATACTGCGCATGAATCCAGGTATTGATTTGAAGGCTTAAATATCGCATAATTATTATAATTTTACAGCAGTACTGGAGAGATGCCGGAGTGGTCGAACGGGGCGGTCTCGAAAACCGTTGTGCTCCTTGGGGGCACCGGGGGTTCGAATCCCTTTCTCTCCGC
>RCNC010003897.1_pt1 | contig 12229 bp, 7 predicted proteins | sample 2041301 | NCBI WGS metagenome assembly RCNC01 (sample SAMN09708231, study PRJNA481090) | Marine sediment metagenome, whole genome shotgun sequencing project. | biome: marine sediment; feature: ocean; material: sediment; isolation source: Sewage treatment plant 13A marine sediment (STP13A) ... | reverse complement strand
CGGGTGGTGATAGCCCATGTCCACGGTGTCCACGTCCTGGACGCCGTCGGTGCGGGTGGTGCCCTCGGGTATTTCGGTCAACGGCCAGCCCACGTCCACGCAGGGGCTGTTCGCCGGCTGGCCGGCGGCGGTCTGGGACAGGTAGTGACCACCCAGGGGGCCGGCGGTGAAGAGCGGGTCAACGCTGATCATTCCCGCACCCCAGAAGAAGTCCGCGCCGGGGTCGACAAAGATCAGGTCCTGCCCGCCCACCACGTCCGACCAGGTTATGGAAAGTTCGCTCTGGAAAAATCCTTCATAGCCGAGATAGATCTCCGGTCCCACTGGGGCGGTGTTGTTGTAGAGGATGGTGTCGTAGACAATGACATCAGCCTCGCCGTTGTATATGCCCCCCCCGCCGTCAACTGCGCTGTTGCCGGTGACTGTGCAACCGGTGAGCCTGAACTGATCGCTGGTGGTGCTGTGCCTGTAGAAGTAGATCCCACCGCCGTAATCCACTGATTCATTACCGGCGATCAGGCAGTTGGTGATGGTGTTATTTCCCCCGCACCTGATGCCGGCGCCATGGCTGCCGCTGTTGCCGGTGATGATGTTCCCCTCGATGTTCATCGCCGAATATTCACTGGCGATTCCGTTGAGACGGTTGTCGACGATCCGGTTCCTCAGGATGTCGAGCTCCGCGTGGTCGGTGGCAATGCCGTAGCGACGGTTTTCCAGGATCAGATTGTCACTGATGGTGGTTGCGGGGTTCGTTCCCAGGCAATTGATCCCGTCCCACTGGTTGTGGAAGATGATGTTGTCCGCGATGAACGGCTCTCCACCCCATTCCATGGCGATACCAGCCATGTTGTCATTCATCGCCACCAGGTTTTCCACGATTCGGGGAGCGGAATACCAGCAGTAGATGGCCCCTGTGTCCCAGGATGGGCCATCGTTGTAAATGACGTAGTTGTTTTTGATAGTGGGGGAGGAGGAACACCAGATGGCGCTGCCCCGGTCCGGAGTGTAGCCGTTGCGGATGGTGAACCCCTCCAGCACCGAGTCCGGGCCCTCACCCTGGTGAAACCAGAAGGCGCGGTGCGGGTCGGACAAGCTGCCCTGGAGGTCTATGACGCAGTGGTCCGGTCCGTTCTCCGATACCACAGTGATTGCCTTGCCGCGGAAATACATGTCCCGGTTTCCGTTGCCGGTGTACACACCGTCGGCCACCAGCACCGTGTCACCGTCAGCAGCAGCGTCGATACCGGCCTGGATCGTTGGTTGGTCGGTGGGGACGCGGATTTCAGCGGCGGGAAGCGCTGATGATATCGTGGTAAGCAGGGCGATGGCCGTGGCCCGAAACCAGTGGACACGCATCGGTTGTCTCCTCAGTATTGGTCGGTTTGCGGAGAACGGGCTCGCATTCATGTAATTGTACATGAAACCGGGCTCCCGCCATAAAAAAACGGCCTCCCCGGGGGAAGGCCGTTTCTGGCTATCGGTATTGCTCTGCAGGCGCCGTGTCTACCGGATCACTTCCTGGTGCTTGCGCAGCTCGGAGATGGTGGAAGTGAGCAGCAACTGGCGCTTCGACGATTCCAGCTGGGTCCGGGTGTTTGTTTTCTCCTGCTGGAAGCTGTCTTCGTCGGGACTGGACCTCTCCTTGAGGGAGTAGACCAGTTCACCGTTGGGCAGGCTGGTCACCTGGCCCAGCTGTCCGGCTTCGAGGTTGAAGACTTCAGTGTCCAGCGGCCTGGTGGAACCGATACCCTCGATGTATCCGTTGCGCTTGATCGGCTCGGAAATTTTCAACTCCACACCCTCGGCCACCGCCGCGTCGGCCAGTGTTCCGCCGGCCGCTGTCTGGAGCAGCGTCTCGGCCCCGGTGCGGGCCAGCGTTTTTGCCTGCTCGATGCGGTAGATCGATTCCACTTCCTGACGCTTCTCCTCGAGGGTCGGCACCCGCGGCTCGATCACCGAGACCAGGCTGATGATCGCCGAGCCTTGAGGCACGGTCACCGGGCCGGCCACGGCCCCCGCTTCGGTGAGGCCGAAGGCGGCATCGGCAAAGGCCGGGTTCCGGCCGATAAAGGGGATGTTGTCCTCGTAGCCGAAGCTCGCATCGCGGATGGTATACCCGGAGTCTTTCCCTCCGGCCAGGTCATCCAGGGTCTCGCCCTGGTCCAGCCGGTCCATCAGCTCAGCGGCCACCTCGGGCACGTCGTCCCGGGCATAGTCCATTTTGAGGGTCCGCTCGATCCGCTCGCGAACCTCTTCCAGGGGCTGGTAGCCGGCTGATTTTTTCTCGGTGACCTTGATGATGTGGTAACCAAAGGCCGATTCCACCACACCGCTGATCTCGCCGGGAGCCATGGCAAACGCCGCGTCGGAAAACGGCTTGACCATTGCACCCTCGGCAAAAAAGCCCAGGTCGCCCCCGCGGGAGGCGGATGAGTCGTCGGAGTTCTCGGTGGCCAGTTCGGCGAAGTCGGCACCGCCCGCGGCCTCGGCCTGCAGCTCATCCGCGTGCACGCGCAGTTTTACCTTTTCCTCGTCGCTCATGGTGGTGTTGGTCTTCAGCAGGATGTGGCTGGCCCGCACCTGGTCGGGGGAGTAGAACTGGGCGTCACGGTTGTCCTCGTAGTAATACTCGATGTCCTCGTCGGTGAGTTCCACCCGGTCCTGAACCTGCCTGGCGTCCACCACCAGGAAACGGATTTCCCGTTTCTCCGCTTCGCGATAGTCTTCCTGGTGCTCTTCATACCAGGCGGCCAGCTCCTCGTCGGTGATCTCCGCCTCGTCCTTGAAGTTGCTGTAGTCGAACCACACATACTCGATGGCGGCCTTCTCGTTCTGCTTCATATATTCGGAGCGGATGTCGTTCTCGCTCACCACCACCGCATCGGTGACCAGGTCGCGGAAGCGGTTGAAGACGATTTCGTTTCCCACCATCTTCTCAAAGGTCTGCACGGTGGTGTTGTTCATCTCGAGGATCTGGCGGTACAGTTCCTGGCCGATGAAACGGCCGTCCTGCTGGAACGCCGGCATATCGAGGATCCGCTTCTGAACCTCTTCCGGGGTGACCGCGATGCCCAGGGAGCGGGCCTCGTTGAGCGCTACTTTCTGGTCCACCAGGGAGTCGAGCACCGACTGTTCCAGGTCGAGGTTCTGCAGCATCTCCTGGTAGCGGTCCTTGTACAGCGACCGGTAGAGGTTCCGCTGATTGTTCAGGGCGTGCTGGAACTCCTTGTAATTGATGGGCTCCCCGTCCACCGTGGCGACGATCTGTCGGCCCATTTCGCCGCCGCCGTACGAGCCTTTCATCCCCCAGGTCACAAACACCGACAGGATGAAGGCGGCAATCACCAGCCAGAGAATCACGCTGAGTGATTTCAGGTTTTTTCTCATGGTCCTGAGCATGAACCAGCACCTCCTGGTTGATCGGGGGTGAGCGTCACCCGCCGTTTTTTGACAAACCGAACGCCCGCGGGCCGGAAATCGCCGCACGAAGGGATGAATTCTAGCGAAACGCCGGAAAAAGTTCAACCGGAGAAACGTGTGCAGCCGGCGGGAGACCGAAAATTCCCGAATAAAATTCGTAGATTCTTCGCTCCGAGTGCCGGTTTTCCTTGTTACCACATTGAATAATGGAAGTTAATGTGTTATATACCATTTATTAGTTTCCGGGCCATAAATACAGTTTTTTCGCTATTTTAGGTGGGTTTCCCATGTCAGGTGGCGACAAGAGATACGGTTCCTCCCAATCTTTCTGGATCGATTGGTACACGGTCACCTACCGTCGTCTGGCGGTCATCGCCCTGCTGCTCATCGTCATCCTGGCCTACCCGTCCTACCTCGTCTACGAGAAATACTGGGGTCTGACCCCCGAGGAACGGCGGGTGTCGGAGGCGATCCACGTGGCCGAGCAGCTCTTCGACCGCGCTTCCCGAGTGAAGATGAACCGCGAGCTGCAGGATTTCCTCAACCGGGCCGGCAGCCGTCTTGGCGAAGCCCGCGAAGCTTACGACCGCTCGGCGCTCAGCATCGGCTATGACCTGGCCATCGAGTCGGGGAAGTTGTCGAACTATATCCTGGACAGTGCCGGTTCCGAACGATCTCCTTACAGCTTCAAGGTGTTCGATGTGGAGGGGGACGTGCGGGTCAAGCGCAAGAACTCGCTGCAGTGGGAGCAGGCGGTTCAGGATATGGCGCTCGAGCCGAAGGACAAGGTGCAGACCGGTGACCGGGGCAGCGCTTTGCTCTTCGCCTTTGACGGGAGCCTCTACGAGTTGAAACCCAACTCGTTGATCGAGATCCAGAAGAGCGCATTCAACCCGGTGACTCGTGAAAAGGACGTGGAGGTCAACGTCAGTTTCGGCTTCCTCGACCTCTCCACTTCCAGCCGCTCGGTGGAAGGCTCCTCCTCCAAGGTCTCCACACCCAGTGCCACATCCAGCCTGTCCGAGAACAGCCACTCCGCCGTCAACTACGACGTGAAAAGCGGTGAGACCAGTGTCTACGTCTACGATGGAACCGTCAATCTGAAGGCCGGTGGCGAGCAGCGCGAGGTGGGGAAGGACAAACTGGTTACCGTCGCATCGGACCAGACCATCTCCAGCATCAACGATCTGCCCGTGCCGCCGAAACTGGTCAGCCCGCCGCACCTCCGTCCGGTGTTCATCCATCCGGGTCAGGAGTCGGTAGTGGAACTGAAGTGGCTGGTGGTCCAGCCTGAATGCCGCTACCACCTGCAGATCGCCAGCCATTCGTTGTTTGCCAATGCTCTGGTGGACCGGACTGACATGCACGAGGACAAGATCACCGTGCGCAATCTCGCCCCCGGCGAATACTACTGGCACGTCAGTTCGATCTCTCCCCAGGGCGTCAAGGGCAAGTACAGCCAGACGTACAAGTTCGAGGTCAAGCTGGCGGACAGCATGCCGGACCGGGCGAACAGGAAACCGCCGCGGCTCACGGTGGAAACGCCGCTCTCCTTCGGCAACATCGCCCTGGTGGAAGGGATCACCGATGCCGGGGTTTTGCTCAGTATTAACAGCGATGAAGCCGATGTGGAGAGTGATGGTTCCTTCCGGCACCTGATCACGCTGCCCGACGAAGGCATCAACCGGATCGAAGTGGTGGCCCAGGACGCCAGCGGTCTGACCACCACCAAATTGTATGAAGTTGACGTGACCCTCCCCTGATCCTCTTGGGATTTCCGGCCGGTCCCGTCATGAAAATAACCGTAGGAAACACTCGATGAGCATCTGGTCCATATTCAGTCTTTTCTCCAACGACCTGGCGATCGACCTGGGAACGGCCAACACCCTGGTGTTCGCCAAGGGCAAGGGCATCGTGGTCCGGGAGCCCTCCATCGTGGCGGTGAACAAGATCACCGGCAAGGTGGAAGCGGTGGGCACCGAGGCCAAGAACATGCTCGGCCGCACCCCCGGCAACATCGTCGCCATCCGGCCGATGAAGGACGGTGTGATCGCGGACTTCGAAGTCACGGAGAAGATGCTCGACTACTTCATCAAGAAGGCCCACAATCGCAATGTGCTGGTCCGGCCGCGCATCGTGATCAGTGTTCCTTCGGAGATCACGCCGGTGGAGAAGCGGGCGGTGCGCGACTCGGCGTACCGGGCCAAGGCCACCGAGGTCTACCTGGTGGAGGAGGCCATGGCCGCGGCCATCGGCGCCGGGCTGCCGATCACCGAGCCGTCGGGCAATATGATCGTCGACATCGGCGGCGGCACCACCGATGTGGCGGTGATCTCACTGGCCGGCATCGTCTACTCGCGCACGGCCCGTATCGCCGGCAACGAGATGGACGAGGCGATCATCCAGTACATCAAACGGCGCTACAACCTGCTCATCGGCGAACGCACCGCCGAGGAAATCAAGATCAAGGTCGGGTCGGCCTACCCGTTGGACGAGGAGCTGACCCTGGAGATCAAGGGCCGCGACCTGGTCCGCGGGGTGCCCAACACCCTGCTGGTCACCGACGAGGAGATCCGCGAGGCTCTGGCCGAGACGGTTTCCTCCATCGTCGAAGCGGTGCGCATCGCCCTGGAACGTACCCCGCCCGAGTTGTCGGCGGATATCGTGGACAAGGGGATCGTCCTCACCGGCGGCGGGGCATTGATCAAGAATCTCGACAAGCGCCTCCGCGACGAGACCGGCCTGCCCGTCTCCATGGCGGAGGACCCGCTCGCGTCGGTGGCCCTGGGCACCGGTAGGATGCTCAGCGATTTCGTCCTGCTCCGCAAGATCTGTCTCGAGCGGTAGCGACCCACTGCACCCTGAAGTTCCTGCGGCCGGCCGGGCCGGGCCCGGGAGACGGACAAGGTATGGCCGGTTTCATCGTCCGGAGAAAAGACACTCTTCTGTTCTTTACGGTTCTTTTTGTCCTGCTCTGTATCCTCGCTTCCCAGGCACAAAACGACAGCGGCCCCTCACTGCTCACCAGGACGGTGATGCAGGTCTTTTCGCCTTTTGTCCGGCTCTCCGCCGGTGCGGCCCAGAAGCTGCGGGATACCTGGTTCGGCTATTTCGACCTGGTGGATGCCCGGGCCACCAACCGCCGGACCATGGACCAGTTTGACCGCCAGGCCCTGGAACTGTCGCTGCTGCGCGAAAAGCTCCGCACCTACGAACGTGGAGAGGCGCTGCACCAGTTCATCCAGGAATTGCAGCTTCCCGGTGAGGAGGTGCTGCTGGAGTCCATCAGCCCCGCTCTGGTGATCTACAACCGCCACGGGGAGGAGCAGTCCCGGATCCTGCTGATCAATCGTGGGACCTCGGCGGGTTTGCGGCCGAACATGCCGGTTCTCACTGCCGAGGGCGTGGTGGGGAAGACGCTGACCTGCACCGAGTGGAGCTCCACCGTGCTGCTGGCCACCGACGTCAACAGCGGTATCTCGGCCCGGGTGGTGCGCAGCCGGGTGTGGGGCATGCTTACCGGCGGCGGGCAACTGGCTGACGGCCGGCCGGCACTGGCGATGCAGCACATCTCTAGTCTCGACAAGGTGGAGCCGGGCTACCTGGTGGTCACTTCCGGTCTCGACGGCATCTTCCCCGCGGGGCTGGCCGTGGGGACGGTGGTCTCGGTGGAGGCGGGGCCGGGACTCTCTATGCTGGTCACGGTGAGGCCGGCTGTTGAGATGAGCCGCCTGGAGGAGGTGCTGGTACTGGCCAGCGAGGAGCAGCTCCCCTGGCAGCTGGTTGGCGGGGAAGATGCAGCTTCGCCGGAGGACCCGCCATGAAATTTCTCCGATTCCCCGCGGTGATCCTGCTAGCGTTGCTGGCCGAACTGCTGCTGCCGCGTTACGTGGCCGGCTTCTTCCGCTACTTTGACTTCATGCTCATCGTGGTGGTGTTCAACAGCGTCAGCCGCTCCCGGATCCAGTCCACCCTGCTGGGGACGGTCAGCGGTCTGATTCAGGATACGTTCACCGGGATCGTCTTCGGCCTCAACGGTTTTTCCAAGACCGTGGTGGGCTACCTGGCCTCCTCCTTTTACCAGCGGTTCATGATCGACACGGCGTTGACCCAGCTGGTGGTGCTGGCCGTGGCCACCTGGCTCAACGAGGGGATCTGCATCGGCCTCCGCGCCGCGCTGTTCGGCGTCGCACCGGGGCCGGTATTCCCCGAGTTGCTGATCCGCACCGCCTGCAACGCCTTCGGCGGCGTGTTGCTGATGAAACTGAGCGTGCTGTTCTTCCGCAGGCTCTCCGCCGGACGCATGCGTTCCCGCGGCGTCAGCCGGCTGTCACGGTGAGGGGGGGCAGGGGATGATGCAGCTCAACGAAGACCGCCACACCATCACCAGACGGGTGGATCTGATTCGCACCGTGGGCTATCTGGCCATGGGGTTTCTGGTCCTCGGCTTCTGGTATTACCAGGTGCTCCACGGCAGCTACTACCGTGAACGCTCGGAGAACAATCGGCTGAAAACCCAGGTGCTCTACGCCCCCCGGGGCCTGATCCTCGATCGTGAGGGGCGTGTCCTGGCTGGCAACACCCTCTCCTTCGATCTCGAGCTGATCCGTGAGGACATGCTGATCCCCCAGGAGGAACTGCTCGCCGCGGTCTCCCGGGTGGTGGAGCTGCCGCTGGAGCAGCTGGAGGAGCGGGTGGAAAAGTACAAGTCACTGCGGAAATTCCGGCCGATTCTGCTCAAGGAGAACCTGAGCCTCGAGGAGGTCTCCCACTTCTCCTCCCGCCGCGAGTCCTACGCCGGAATCCGGGTGGACCAGAAACACCTGCGCCACTATGACGGGGACGTGCTGGGGGCCCACCTGATGGGCTACGTGGGGGAGGTGACCGCCGAGCAGGTGCAACGGGCTGCGGGAGGGGATCATGAGCTTCTCCCCGGCGATCTGGTGGGCAAGGCCGGGCTGGAGCTGAGATACAACCAGAGACTCCAGGGCGCCAACGGCTTGAAACGGATGGTGGTCAACTCGTTGGGCCGGGAGATTCGGGAATATGACCGAGAGACGCCCATCCAGGGCTGCACCGTTCGCCTGACCATCGACCGTGACCTCCAGGCCGCCGCCGAGGAGGCGTTCGGGGAGCACACCGGGGCGGCCATCTTCCTCGACCCCAATTCGGGCCGGATCCTGGCCCTGGTCTCCCGCCCGGTCTTCGACCCCAATAAATTCGCCGTGCGTCTGAGCGGCGAGTTCTGGAACTCGATCATCTCCAACCCCGAGCACCCGCTGCAGAACCGGGCGATCCAGAGCAAGTACCCACCCGGTTCGGCGTTCAAGATCATCATGGCCACCGCCGGCCTGGAAGAGGGGGTGATCACCCCGGCCTCGGCGCGGACCTGCGTCGGCCATACGAGGATCTATAATCACACCTTCCACTGTTGGCGGGGCGGGGGCCACGGCACAGTGGCCCTCAAGGAAGCGATCCACAAGTCCTGCAACGTCTACTTTTACCACCTGGGGGCCCAGCTGGGCATCGACACCATCCACAAGTGGGCCGCCCGCTTCGGCCTGGGGAGCCGGACCGACATCGACCTCGACCCCGAGACGCCGGGCACCATTCCCTCGGTGGCCTGGAAGAAAAAAACCTTTGGCCAGCCGTGGTATCCCGGTGAAACCATCTCCATCGCCATCGGCCAGGGTTACCTTGAGGTGACTCCGATCCAGCTGGCGGTGGCCATGGCCGCGGTGGGCAACGGCGGCACCCGCTATCGTCCCTACCTGGTGGAGGAGATCGAGGCCCGGGAGGGCTACTTCAAGGGACTGAGTTTTGAGCCGTACATACTGGGCGATCTGGTGGTGAAACCCTCCACCATCGAGGTGCTCAAGGAGGCCCTGTGGATGGTGGTCAACGTGGATGGCGGCACGGCCCGGCGGGCCCGGGTTGCAGATTTCGATGTCTGCGGTAAAACCAGTACGGCCCAGATTCACAAGGCGTCGGTTGGCGTCAAACCAAAGGACATGCCCCGCGAGATGCGGTCCCATGCCTGGTTCTCCGGATTCGCCCCGAAAGATAACCCCGAGATCGCCTTCTGCGTATTTATCGAACATGGCGGCCACGGCGGGGAGACCGCGGCACCGGTGGTGCAGCAGGTGCTGGAAAAATACGTCGAGAAGTATCATCCTCAGCCCGAGGCGGCCGATCCGGTGGTGATCGCCCGGGCCGATCCCGCCGAGGACGAGTGATGCGATGCTGAATCGCCGTGCCCTGTTCAATTTCGACTGGTCGATCCTGGTGGTCACGCTGGTGATCTGCGCCATCGGCGTGGCGCTGATTTTCAGCGCCACCTACGGCGGGGCCCACGAGGGACTGCACCGCAAGCAGGCCCTGTGGATTGCCGTGGGCCTGCTGCTGATGCTGATCGTGCTCGCCGTGGACTACCACTTCTGGGTTGAATTCTCCGGCTACTTCTACATCCTCTCCATCGCTGTGCTGGTGGGGGTGCTGATCTTCGGCAAGACGATTTCCGGGGCCCGCAGCTGGATCCCGCTGGGGTTCTTCAATTTCCAGCCTTCGGAGCTGGTCAAGATTACCACCGCCCTGTTCCTCGCCCGCTACTGCGCCGAGATCAGGGAGGACGGCTACCGTTGGGTCAACATGCTGGTCACCGGGGCGATGGTGGCCCTGCCGGTGGGTCTGATCGCCATCCAGCCCGACCTGGGCACGGCCCTGACCTTTGTCCCACTGCTGGCCGTGGTGAACATTCTCGCCGGAATCCGGATGAAGACCATCGGCGTGTTGGCCCTGGCCGGCCTGATCATGCTGCCCATCGTCTGGAACTACGGGATGGCAGACCACCAGAGGGCGCGAATCAAGACCTTTATCGACCCGGAATCGGATCCCCTCGGCGCCGGCTACCAGATCGCCCAGTCGAAGATTGCCGTGGGCTCGGGACGCCTGCTGGGCAAGGGCTTCATGTCCGGCACCCAGAGCCAGTTGAAGTTCATTCCCGAGCAGCACACCGACTTCATCTTCGCCGTGCTCGCCGAGGAGTTGGGATTCCTAGGTGTTGCCTTCACTCTCGGGTTATACTTCATATTCTTTTCGCGTTCGGTGAACGCGGCACGGAGCGCCAGGGACCGCCGCGGCATATTCCTGGTCATGGGCCTGGTGTCGATCCTGATCTTTCACGTGCTGGTCAATGTGGGCATGGTCATCGGCTTCATGCCCACCACGGGAATCCCGCTGCCCCTGATGAGTTACGGGGGGTCGTCGGTGATATCCTCGTTTATTGCCATTGGACTGATTCTTAACGTACGGGTGCGGCGTTTTACCAACTGATCGCCCGCGATACCGGGAGCCACAAGCGATGTCAAAGGAAATCATCATCAATTCCAACCCCCAGGAGACGCGGGTGGCGGTGGTGGAGGACGACCTCCTCACCGAGATCTACATCGAACGGGAGAAACAGCGCGGCATCGTGGGCAATATTTTCAAGGGGCGGGTGACCAAGGTTCTGCCCGGAATGCAGTCGGCCTTTGTCAACATCGGTCTAGACCGCGATGCCTTCCTCTACGTGGCCGACGTGATCGACAGTATCGAGGAGGCGGAGACCGTCCTCTCCGACGACGAGGAGGCCTCGGACCTCGGGGGCGAAGAGTTGAAGTACCTCCAGGAGCAGCCCCAGCCCCGCACCCTATCAATCGACGAGTTTGGTCCAGGTGGCCAAGGAGCCCATTGCCGGCAAGGGCGCCCGGATCACCACCCACGTCACCCTTCCCGGCCGCTACCTGGTCTACATGCCCACCGTGGAGCACGTCGGGGTTTCCCGACGTATCGAGGACGAAGCGGAACGCACCCGGCTGCGCGAGGTGATCAGCGCGGAGAAGGGCACGGACGAGGGGTTCATCGTCCGCACCGCAGGGGAGGGGAAGGCCAGCGAGGATTTTGCCCGCGACGTGAAATTCCTCAAGAAGATCTGGGAGGAGATCAAGCGGAAGTCCGAGAGCCGTTCGGCACCGGCGGTGATCCACCGCGACCTGGGCCTGATCCAGCGCACCCTGCGCGACATCTTCTCCGCCGACTTCTCCGTGGTCTGGGTCGACACCGAGAACGCCTACGAGGAGTGCGTGGAATTCATGGACCGCATCCAGCCCGAGCTGGTGAACCGCATCCGGCTCTACAGCAAGGACTACCCGATCTTCGAGGAGTATGGCATCCAGCTGGAGATCGAGAAGAGCCTGAGGTCCAAGGTCTGGCTCAAGTCGGGCGGCTACATCGTCATCAACCAGACCGAGGCCCTGGTGGCCATCGACGTCAACACCGGCAAATACGTGGGCAAGAAGCGCCTGGAGGACACGGTGGTGCGCACCAACCTCGAGGCGGTCAAGGCCATCGTGCGCCAGGTCCGCCTGCGCGACCTGGGCGGGATCATCATCCTCGACTTCATCGACATGGAGGAGAAGGAAAACCAGGCCAGGGTGCTGGAGGCGCTGGAGAACGAGCTGAAGAGCGACCGCTCGCGAACCAAGCTGCTGCAGATCAGCGACTTCGGCCTGGTGGAGATCACCCGCAAACGGGTCAAGCAGAGCCTCGAACGGCTGCTCTGCCAGCCCTGCCCCTACTGCATGGGCTCGGGCCGCATCAAGTCCGAGACCACCATCTGCTACGACATCCAGCGCGAGTTGCTCAAGTCGCGCACCACCATCGAGGGCAAGCACCTCATCGTCCGCGCCAATCCGGCGGTGGCCCGGGTCTTCCGCGAGGACGAATACCGCCTGGTCCAGGACCTGGAGGAGATCCTCAACTCCACCATCAC
>RCNC010002516.1_pt1 | contig 12232 bp, 11 predicted proteins | sample 2041301 | NCBI WGS metagenome assembly RCNC01 (sample SAMN09708231, study PRJNA481090) | Marine sediment metagenome, whole genome shotgun sequencing project. | biome: marine sediment; feature: ocean; material: sediment; isolation source: Sewage treatment plant 13A marine sediment (STP13A) ... | reverse complement strand
TCAAACTAGATATAGAAGAAATAAAAAAGAGGCTTTCGAATCAAGATAAAAATATAGAGTTGGTATTTACCTATCTGGATAAACTCATCGAAAAACAAGAGAATCCTCCGCCAAAAAAACGAATAGGGTATAAATTACAATCGGAAGAGCAATGACTATCACCCTTTTGGATTCAAATATTCAACAACTTCAGCAATATCTTTCTCCAAATCGAGGTTAGATATTTCAAACCTCTTGTCTACTAGAGAAAGCCTGGATCGAAGATCCGGGCTTTTTTATTGGTGCACGTTGAAAGCTTGATTTCATAAGAGCAGCAGTAAAAAAGTACGTTGTGAGCGCAGCGAACAAGGCTTTCATTAGTAAAGCACCCCCAAAATGGCACTCGCGAAGCCGAAGGCTGAGCAACACTACCCCCGCTACTAAAGACCCTCTGAAGTCATTGATTTCAGGGGGTTCTTCTTTTAGTGCTGACAAATTTGCTGGCAAAAAAACACTGAAACCCAGCAATAGAGTCATATGCAAAAATCCCGCTACCCCGACTGTAACAAAACTGAGAAAGCAATATTTTCAGGAAAGCTGACAAAGCCCGATTTCTCTACTTCTGACTGACACATAAGATTGGGAGGGGGTCACTGTAATCATAGATGGATTTCTTCCCGATTTCCACGATCTCGGTCAGCTTCACAAGCTCACCATTACCTGTAAATAACACAATTTGGCTTATATCAATGATACGATCCATAATCCTTACGAGCAAGATACCTCAAACACAAGTGCCCCTTTTCAATTATGATTAAACAGGGATATCTACCAATTTATTCTTGAATGAATATATGATAAGGTTTACGGTATTATATGTATTGGTCTTCTGAAACAAACTGCTTTTGTATTTTTCAACAGTCTTTGGGCTGATATGGATTAATTCTGCGATCTGTTCATTATTGTAACCCTTGCAAGTTAAATCCAGTACTTCTTTTTCACGATCCGTAAAAGAGAAAATAGTTTGCTTTCTCTCATTTTCACTCTTTTTCATGCTCAGGTTTTTTAAAACTACCTGAATAATCTCATCCGAAAAATAATTCCCCCCCTTATGCACTTTCAAAAGTGCGGACTCAAATTCTTCCGGAGTACTGCGTTTCAACATATATCCCTCAACCCCGGCAAGCATCATCTGCTCTATATAATCTTCATTGTGAAAAGTCGTAAGTACAATAATTTTCAACGTTGGATTAAGATCAAGTGCTTCAACAGTAGCCTCTACCCCCCCCATCACTGGCATGTTTATATCCATCAGAATTATATCAGGATTAAGCTCTTCCAAATGATCCAGGAATTCCCTGCCATTCGAAGCCTCAAATACCTTTTCAATAAACGAGAAATGTGATAACAATAACTTTAGTCCATCCCGGAATATTTTATGATCATCTACGATCATTATGCTAATCTTATCCATTTAGTTGCTTCTTATCCTATTCATGATATTCCAGTGGGAATAGAAATCTTAATGTACATTCCATCATTAGTTCTATTCGCAAGGGAATAATAACCTTCCACTGATTCAATTCGGCGTACAATATTGTTGAGTCCGTCCTTTCCCGAATTCAAGGAGCCGGGAATATAATCAAATCCCTTCCCGTTATCCTGGTACTCAAGTATGAATACTCTCTTATGCACAACAAACTTAATCCTTGCATCTTTAGCTTCCGCATGCTTAAGGGTATTAGTAATAAGCTCACTACATATCCTGTAAATGAGTATCTCCTTGTGATGTCCAAGCTCAAACGGCTGATCATCTGATTCAACCCGAAATGATGTTTTTCCAATTCGATTGACCCGGATTACCAGCCGTTGAATACTATCAATGAGCCCATGCTGAAGCAACTCAGAAGGACTGAGGTTGTTAATGACCTCTTCAATGCAATCCAATGCACTATTGACCATTGATTTCAGGTTGCCCAAGTCAGTGCTAATCGAGAAATCATTTTTGTCCTCATTTCTCTTTTGCAACACCTGTATATGTATCATTAGCCCCGAAAGAATACCTCCCAGTGCGTCATGAAGATCTGCCGCTATCCTTTCCCTTTCCCTATGCTCCACTTCCACCGAATTCATGATCAATTTCCGATCAGCCTTTACAACCTGATGAGTCAGCTTGAGAATCACGATTCCGGCCAGAATAATCATTAATGTGTTAAGACCTATAATACCAAACATTTCCTTCCGGTATTGCCGGTCATCAAGCATTAGATAGTCCGGAAGAATCACATTAAATTTTCTGTAACTGGTACTGAAATCATCAAAAAGCTGAATAAGCATTGCATCAGCAGTGATCAACGAAGCATCCGTATCATCGGCAATATGTGTTTCAAGAACGGAGAATCTTTTCAGTATCTGATCAAATTCACCCCTAAACCCTTGAAAGTTGCCATTTCTGAATCTTGAATATTCATTATCAAGAAAGCCACCTAACTCAAACAACAGTTCTTTTAACAGGAAAATGCTTTCATGAAGATTCTCAAGAAGCCTGTCATCTGAATTTAACATGATCTCATCCACCCAAATTCTCGAACGTAGAATTTCTCTTTCTACCTCTCCCGTAAGACCCACGATGCGAATATGTTCAGAATCGTGCTTAACACTGGTTCTGAAAAGCATAAAAACACCAGTGCTAATAAAGACAATGAAGAATGCCAGGATGATTAAAACAGCCCTTCTAAGTTTAATATTTTTCCTCACATTCATGACGGTCCTATATTAAGAGACACTGGAATATAAAAATACCAATCTTTTCAGGAACTCCTGGGCTCAGAGATGAATATATATTTATTTCTGGCATACTAAGAAATATCATTATGTTCCACAAAAGACGCTGCATTCTGCATAAAAAATCCGGCTGGAAGCATGCGCCCCCAACCGGCAATTTTTTCCGGCATCCAAAGTTGCACCTTACTACGCACCCGGGATACCACCCATACCAAATACCATGGCCAGCAGAGCAACGGTTTCAATAATACCCATTGCTGCGATATACATACCGGCTCCCTGCTTGTCGTCAATGGCCAGATTTGAACATGCTGCAGCTCCAACTTTTCCCTGGATAATGGCAGAGGCGGCCACTGCAATCCCGATAAAAAAGGACCAGATCATCTGGTTGGAGTAGGAGTCCGGATTGAGATTTGCTCCAATCATGGCATTCATGAAAATCATGGCATAGATAACCTGGCTCAGCGGCATCCCAACCATTACAAGAGCCAGAGAGGGAAGTTTCTTCTTTTCCTTTAAAGATTGCTTCCAAAGCCCCATGGCACCCATGGCCGCAATCCCTGTCCCTAATGCAGAACCAACGCCTGCTATCCCTAAAGAAATGGCATGCCCGCCAAAACCAGTTACTATTGTTGATGAGATCATAATTTTACGCTTTTTATTGTTTTGTTTGTTTCAATTTAAATGGATTATAATCAGTTCCTGAGAATTCGACATCGGCGTGTGTGGAGTATTCCAGCATATTCAAACGCACACCGTGTACAATCACAGCCATTCCGGCAAGGATCATATTCAGGCCGTGGCCCAGTATCAGTACGATTACTGCTCCTATCGCTGAGGCTATGGTTGAGATACCATCTCCAATGGCCATCTGGTTAAAGCTCGTCGCCATTAACACCGTAGATAATCCCACTGCATAAAGTCTGATGTAGGAAATGATGTCCGAAAATCCGTTGATTATGCTTAAGGGCAAACTGCCCAGTGAGGAAAGAATTCCTTTAAAAAAGCTTTGACCGGGGTTTGAAAACAAAGCGACCAGCAGCGCTCCACCAATAAACAACCAGATCATTATTCCCGGGGCGGGAATACCCAGAACCATCTGATTAACTATCAGGTTCAATCCCCAGATAATGGCTATCCAGCCCAGCTGGGCTATCGCTTTTACACTGTTGCTGTACTTCCAGGCAAGTTGTAAGCGGCCGATGCTCAGGTGGACAGCCCCGATGAGGAACATCACTTTCTGAACCACAAGGCTGTCCCCCCCAAAACTTGCCAGTTTATTGATTCTGAGCCTGCTTAATAATGGAATATCCGCAATTACCTCAGAACCGAAATAGGTGCCTGTCAGGATGCCCCAGATCATAATTGAGGCTGACAGGGTATAGAAAAGCTCAAATTCGACTTTCTTTTTAAACCTTTGCCTGCGATGCACCAGAAGTGTTAACAGCAAAAATATCAGGCCATAACCTGCATCACCCACCAGGATCCCGGCGAAGAATGTAAAGAAAAGCATGAATATCTTTGACACGTCCAGTTCCTTATATCCTGGAATAAGGCCCATGAAATTCATCACTGGACGAATGCGTTCAGCCCATCTCGGCGAACGAATCAGGGTTGGAACTTCATCAGCATCCTCTTTTGATGGATCTTCAATGATGTAACCCCAGTTGTTTTGGTCTGCCATTTCAACAAATGCGTCCACGACATGCTCCGGCATAAATCCTTTCCAGCAGCGGATCTGGTTTTCAATGACTAAGCCGCTATATTGAATATTCCGCACATTAAAGCGCCGAATCCTTTCCTCAAGAGCATCATGTAAAATGTGCTTTTTTGCCTGCAGTTGTTCCAATGTATCGTCGAAGCTATTGAGTTGGTCTTTTGTACTTTCTATCTTATCTTCCAGATCATCAAACCCGTATTGCGGAATTGTGATTTCTTCGAATTCCAAGTGCCTGTCAGGTGTATCTGAAATTAAAACCACCTGGTACTTATCACCAATCATCCCGACATGCTGAATATCGCCACGACCGGAAATCCCCTTAATTTCGCGGCTGTGCAGCAAATACAGTTTTATCGACACACCTGTCTCGCGGAGTTCTTCCAGGTCTTTTCCTACAATCTTTCCCCAACTGCGGTACCAGTCCAATGCGTTATTCTGCTCCTCTAGCAGGTTCTCAAGCTGTATGCGTCTTTTCTCAATACTTAAGATCTCCTCCAATAAAACAATGTCTCCCCTTTCCAGGGCAGCGAAATCTGCATCTAAAAGAGATTCAGAGTCTGATCCGGCCCCGTCCCCGATACGGTCCAGGGTAGCAATAGCGGACTGCAATTGTTTTATGCGGGCATCCACACGATCGATTGACTCATCCTGTGCAGGCTGAAATGGAGCGATATGCACGACTCCAAGCTGCCCTAACATGGTAAGGTCGGTATCCACATCCTGAGCGGTATCAGGTGTGAACATCATCACCTTTTTCATCTTTGTAATCATCCCTTTACCTCCTATTGGCATTTGTTTTTACAACTTTCGCAGTTGCGATGGTCAATCGCTCATCGTCCTGTAATTTCTGGCCGATTTTACGGATAGCTGTTTTAGCATTCGGAATACGGCGCTTCTCAAAAAGTTTTACGCGCGCACGTACATCAAGTAACTCCTCTTCCAGCAAATTTCTCTGTTCTTCAAGACACCGAATTTCTGCCATCAATTGCAATTGCTCCCTCATCAGCAAAATGGCGTCATCTACCCATAGAGGCGTGTCGTCACCTACGGGTTTTTCCATAAAATCGACTCGCTCGAATTGCTGTACCCGGATTCCCGCAATATCAACCGGTTTGGTAATAATTATATTAACCGATATGAATTGGGCCATATCGACCCATGCGTCCCCCATAACCGCAATCCAGGGCTCCGCAGCCTTCTGGTTTTTCTCAATAGCTGCACGTATCTGATCAATCTTTTCAGAAATGGTTAGAATGGTGGCCATTAAGGATTTCTCCATGGCTTCAAACAAAGGCAGCATCCGCTCTGAAACCTTCAGTATTTTCTTCTGACGAGCGCGCTCTGTTTTTGTGTATTTGATTTTCAAACTTGCCATCAGTCTTCCTTCCTTTCTGCCGGATTTACTACAGATGCCAACACTTGTGCCCCCCGCTCAGCATTAAAAGAGTGCAGCCTGTATAATAGCTGAAGCTTGAGCCTGTAAACGATAACTTCGTCAAATGAGAAGGTTTTGCCCGACTCAATGGCATCCAATTTCTCCCACTGCCATTGTATAATTTGTTTCTCACGATCCAAAGGATTTGCACCCAGTACTGATCCGGGCAGCTGTGCGGGGCGTGGCTGCCGGTTTTGGGCCCTGGCCTTTCTGATTTCGGAAAGATCCTGCTGCAAATCATCCAGCAGAGCTGTCACTCTTTTGAGCTTTCTTTTATTGTCCTTGTTCTCCAGGTATTGAAGACTCACCTGTTCCAGCATTTTGTAGTTCTTTGCTGACAACTGGCTTCTGGAAATGCTCATAAACTCTTCATGTGTGATGGGCGGGGATTGTCCAAAACTCAAAGACGGCAAGCTGCACATAAGATATACCTCGTTTAGCATAACTAGTCCCCCTGTCCTTTGGTGATTAGCTCCACCAGATCTTTGTTAAGCATGGAGAAAAGGCCATCTTCAATATCCTGAGAGCTCAGCACAAACTGAACATCTCCATTGTCCATGGATTCGACAACAACCTTTGCATTGTTATCGCCAAGTGGTTTCAATATAACCTTCTCTGAGAGTGCCTGTTTCAGGAGAAAGGACTCCATCTCCTTTAATACATTGTCCGGTACGCTAAGCGTTTTATCACCTGGGATGGCATCCACTACTGCCTTCAACAATTCTTTGAAGTATTGCTCCTGCTTGAATAAGCTCTCACATTGCTTTCCAAACACCGATTTCAGATATTGAAGAACAGCCATCCTGGTGGCTTCAATCATATCCCTTGAAGCCCGGGCAATTGTTGCCTGTGCATTTGCCTCAATCTGTGCAGCTTTCTTTTCAGCTTCCTCGACAATTTCCTTGCTTTGCTTTTCAGCACCGGAAATAAGCACTTTCGCTTCTCCCTTCGCAGATTCTATGATGCGCTGTTTCTCCTCCTTACCGGCGCCTATGCCCTGTTCCTTCAGTTTTGAAACAAGTCCTTCCAGATTTTCTTTATTGTTGTTCATTTCATTTCCTTTTTGAATGCGCACTTATTTATTCCAGTACTGTTCAATTAGTTTCTTGCTCATTCCTGTTTCTGTAGCTACGAAATGTCTCCTTAAAATATCCCAGCACATGTCCAGGGCAGTTTCCAGGGCTACGGAATCTCCGAAAGGTTCTTCCATATTGTTAATGAAATCGTTACGATAGCGAAGCAATTTCTTCGAGAAAGCATCATTAGCAGCCCCAACCTCAGCGGCTTCATAGGCTTTTTCCGCATCGGCAAGCAAAGAAGCCATGACCGTCATAATAGCACGGTGATCGTTCCGGGTATTTCCATTTACCTGTTGTTTCAGGCGCGAAAGCGAGCGAGCGAGTTTCAATTTCCCATTCTCCAGGAAAAACTGACCTTCTGTAATATAACCCGTATTGTCCGGTACGGGATCTTCCAGTGACTCAAGTGTCGTAGCACCAATAATGGTTATGGAACCGGCTCCATCAATATCAGCTGCCACTTCATATCTTCTGGCCAATTCCGAATACAATGAACCCGGGTAACCCTGCAGGGAAGGAATCATATCCTGATAGTTGGCAACATTACGCAAAATGTTTGACCAGTTGGTCATATCGGTCAGTAGCACCAGCACATCCTTACCCCCATCGGCAAATTCGCGGGCCACACTGAGCGCCACATCCGGAAGCATTAATCCTTTGATTTGAGATTCACCTGCCAGGTGGGAGAACATGATGGTTTTGCCAATATTTCCGGATTGTGAAAGCTGCTCTTTGAAGTAATGGAATTCATCGAACTTCAATCCGATACCCGCAAATATGATCACATCAGCCTGCGCGCCCTGTGCAATTTGGGATAGCAAACGGTTATAAGGTTCGGTGGGTCCTGCAAAAATGGGTATCTTCTGCGATTTCACCAGGGTATTGAACACATCAATCATTGGTATACCGGTCCACAGAGGCTGCTTGGGAACCAGGCGGACTGTCGGATTCAGGGTGTCCAGACGTGTGGAAAGATGCTTCTCGAAAATCACTTGAGAACCTCCGTCAGAAACCTGGCCTATCCCATCAAAACTCCTGCCAAGCATCTTGTGGGAAAAACCGGCAGTTAAGGGGACTTCGTGCATTCGTACCCTGGTTTTGGTACTTAATCCCTGTGTGCCGTTAAATACCTGGAAACGGGTAGAGTCTTCACCAATATTTATTGCCTTGGCAAAGGACAGGCTTTGAGAACTCTGCGAATCCAGCAACTCAACCACATGGTTCAGACCAACACCAGGATCACCTTCAACCGAAATTAGGGCCTTCCCAACTTCACTTATCCTGTTTATTTCTTTTCGTATCATAATGCGTATTCTTCTTGTGAAATAAATTGTTCAATCTTGGCAGCCAGATTAGCAATCTGTTCTTCACTCCCGGCACTACTGTTCCAGTCTTTCCACCACTGGCGTAGTTCATCGAATTTTGTTTTGATCAGTTCCTTCATTTCTTCATCCTCAATGTCCTCGGAGGAGAAGTTGATGGGATTATCGATAAGCTTCTGTACTGCATCGTTTAAAATTGCCAGACGATCGGGCCGTGTGCAGGCATCCAGTTCGTGGAAGGCATCCTGCTGCAAGACGCAGAAATCAATGGTTTGTCCTTTTTGAAAAAGTACGTATTTCTCCACAGGCACTTTTTTCAATCCGATGGTACTGATGGTCTGATCGATACCATTTGCTTCCCTCAGGGTGCCTAAAATCTTACTGCGATCCTTCCATGAAATGAACCCATCATAGACTGAGCCGGTATAAGCCAAAGGGTCGATAGCAGGATATTTTTTTGCATCGGCGCGATCCTGTGACAAACCCCAGAATCCGCCGGTTGCGTCCATGGTGGCCTGGGTGACCGGCTCCTGAAAGTTTCCCCCTGCCGGAGAAACGGTTCCAATAAAGCTTAACGAGCCACCCGTTCCGCCGTCGACACCGGCACGCTGGTACATGCCCTTGATTTGATCAGGTATATCCATTGGGAAAGCCTCAGGTCCGGGAATATCACCCTGCCGTCCGCTTCGTTCACGAAGAGCCTGTGCCCAACGGGAAGTTGAATCAGCAAGAAGAATTACATTTTTTCCCTGGTAACGGTAGTATTCCCCAACAGTTAATGCTATAAATACACTGGCTTCACGGGCCGCTACGGGCATAGAACTGGTATTTCCAAAAATACACATCCTGTTCAACAGATTTTCACCGGTAGAAGGATCCTTGAGCTCGGCAAAATCTTTAAAAACCTCCACAGCCTCACCTGCACGCTCACCGCAGGCGGCCATGATGATGATGTCGGCAAGTGCATATTTACATAGGGTGTGCTGCATCACTGTTTTCCCTGCACCGAAGGGACCAGGATTCCCAACAGTCCCGCCATATCCCACCGGAGCCAGTAAATCGATTACTCGTACACCGGTTGAGATGGCCTTGTTCGGGATAACCCTTTCCTTAAAAGGTATGGGAGATTTCACAGGCTGGCTGAATGCAAGCTTCAACTCATAGCGCTTCTTTTTTTCGTCAATAAGCACAGCAACCTGTTGGGTAATATTGACACTACTGTTCGTAATGATACTCTCCACCCTGCATTTGCCCAGGTTGAAAGGGACAAGGATTTTGTGTTCAAACCTGTCTTCAGGGACAGAACCAATGCTATCACCGCCTCGGACTTCGTCGCCCACCCGAACACCCGGGGTAAAATCCCAGAGTTTCTCTTCATCCAGCGCAGGGGCAGTCATTCCGGGCTTCAGATATGCATCCTGTTCTCCCAGCTTATACAGGGGGTTTTGCAGGCCATCCCAGATGCTGGTAAGAAGTCCCGGTCCCAGAAGTACAGAAAGAGGTTCTCCGTTAAACTCAACCTGGTCTCCTATCCTGGCCCCAGTCAAATCCTCAAACACCTGCATCTCCACGATCCCGGCATTTGAATTTTCAGGGTCAGGGAATATTTGAAGTACTTCTGCCTGCAGAGATTTACCATCCACAATAATCTCGGCAGTTTCCCCCATTACCACATCCTCAAAAAAACGCGCCTTCACAAGCGAATCTTGAATGGATATCAGTTTTCCTGTTCGCATATTATTTAATGTTATTTGGTACTTTCCTGAAGAATCGGCTCCCGTCTCTCCAAGGATTCAACCAAGTTTAGAACCAGGCTGTCCTTCCTGGGTACAACACTGATGACCGGAACGCTGGATTTGTGGATAATTTCCCTTGCAAAAGCTCCAAGATAATTATCAAAGAAAATCGACTCCTGATGTGTCATTATCACCAGAAGGTCAGGCTTGATTTTTTCCGCGTAGTCAAGTACAACCTCATCTGCAGATCTTTGTTCCGCTTTTAATAGTACCAGATCCACATCAACTCCTTGCTTGCGAATATCCCGTTCAATCCTTAGTCCTTTATTGTATGACAGACTGTGCACACTTTCAATTTCCAGGTGTTGAACGGAAACAATATGGATACTTGCTCCAAATTTCTTTGCGAGGGATATTGCCAACGCCACCTTCTTATTTGAATTCTTTGTGATATCAACAGGAAGCAAAATACGGTCGATCCCATTACTCTCAGGATTTTTGAACATGGTCATTACCGGACATTTGGAATCGGAGATCAGCTTATCAGCATTCTCCTTCCTGAAAATACTTGCTTTCCCATGTGACCTCCTCGCCTTTTTAATAATTATCAAATCGGATTTCCTTCTAGCTGATACCTTCAGAATCGATGGGATCAGTTTACCAATTACAATCTGATATTCAAACTGTTTCAAGAGTGGGTGTCCGGGAAAAAAATGCTTTACATGGCGACGAAATTTCTTCAGAGCCTTCTTTCTGTGCTTTCTTAGTTTTCGCGGTGAAAACCATTTTCGAAGAAAAGGCAACTTACTTTCCACGTGGAGTAGGACTATTTCTGACCCGAATTTATCATGGAAATAAATGGCTTGCCTGATTGGTTCAATCATATTCCGATTTAACGGTACCGGGACAAGTATTCGTTCTATTTGAGCGAAAGATTTCATGCTAGAATTGCTTAACTGTTTGTATGGTAACATCATCCCTTCCTTCATTCAGGCTTCTGAACAATTTCTCAGCCAGGGGATATTCATCCTTCATTTTCCTGCCGAAAGAATCCAGGTGGTCAACCGGGTTCTTCTCTGGTTTCAAAAGAGAGTCCGCACTGGTAACCATAATCGATTGTTTTAATCCAAGTACGGTGAAAATCCTACTTAGAAACTGGTGGTATGCAACATCTTGCATATTATTTTCTCCAGAGAAATAGGTAACTTTATCTTCACTAATCAGGGTTATGCCATTGCCTACGATATACAATGGTCTAATCCCTGATTTTAATACGGAGACTATCAGCTTCTTACAGTAAGTACTTGGATTGGGCAATCCCTGTTTAAATCCAAGGACCACTGCAGTACCTGTCTTGTTCCCAAATCTTTGCTTCAGCACAGAAAGTAGCTCACCTTCAATAACTACTTTCCTAATGCTTTTTGGGCTTATGCCAGTGTTTCTGACTATCTGGTTTTTCAGGTGAGAAAGTTCCCTCCGGGCAGTTTTCTCCAATAAGGGTTTGATATTTCGGAGCATACTCTGGCCAAATGCTCGCTTCTGATAAGTTTGTAACAACATCATTTCTGAGCCTTGAAGGTGCAGGTTCCTTGATGCGAACAAAGCGGCTTTTTCAGCCCCATTTATGCAGTCGGCAATAACCAGAATATCCTGACTCATTAAAGGCTTGGTATTCTTCTCTTTCAGTAGCATATCACCTTGAAGTATTGATATAATACAAAGGTATGCCGGTCTGACCTGCCATGGTTAGGGAGGGTTCCGAAAAAGAATGGGGGTAATCCCTACTATTGACCAGGGAATACCCTGGTATAAAACTATTCTGTCATTGCCTTAGCGTGCTTTTCAGGATTGTCCGGTAACATTTTCCTCTGCCTCCAGTTCTCCAGGGCTGGAGTGTTGCTCAAGTTTAAACTGGATCTAGTAGAAAGATAAAAAGAGGCTTCCAAATCAAAATCAAAACATAGGTTGGCATTTCCCTATCTGGATGAACTCATCAAAAAACAAGATAATCCTCCGCCAAGAAAACGAATAGGATTTAAAATACAAACGGAAGAGCAATGACTATCACGCTTCTGGATTCAAATACTCAACAACTTTTGCCAAATCATATACCAAATCGAGGTTAGATATTTGGCTTCGCCGAGCTAAAGGTTCAAACCTATAGTCTACCAAGAAGC
>RCNC010002515.1_pt1 | contig 12232 bp, 8 predicted proteins | sample 2041301 | NCBI WGS metagenome assembly RCNC01 (sample SAMN09708231, study PRJNA481090) | Marine sediment metagenome, whole genome shotgun sequencing project. | biome: marine sediment; feature: ocean; material: sediment; isolation source: Sewage treatment plant 13A marine sediment (STP13A) ... | reverse complement strand
AGGGTTGCCTGGCATTTAGGCCACGCTTAAGCCGATTTTCCCGCCGGGAGCTTTCTGCGAGCACTGTCTGAGTCCCAGTTTTTCGCGCAGCGAAAAATGGTCGAGTTGCGCAGCAGCCCGGCGGGGGAATCGGCTTGTGGCCGCCTGGCAACCCTCTACACCCGAATGACCCGCCTCAAGTGGCACAAACCCAGTAATGCAGAATTCCCAGAACAGACCTAGAGCTGCTTAAAAAACACCTTGGAACTACGCTGCAGGTTATAAAGCGACTGCTTCTGCCCCGGAAGGTCATCCCGCGAACCCTCCACAAAACCCTGCTCCAGAAACCAGTGCGCTGTCTGCGTGGTAAGCACGAACACCCGGCCAAGGCCCTGACGCCGCGCTTCCTGTTCCAGTTCTTTCAACAGCCGCTGACCGCGCTTACCGCCCCGGTAATCCGGGTGCGAAACGATACAGGCGACTTCGCCGCAACCATCCTGGGGAAAAGGGTAGAGCGCCGCACAGGCGATGATCCTGCCGTCGCGTTCCAGCAGTCGAAACTGGTTAATCTCCGTTTCCAGCAACTCCCTGGAGCGTTTGAGCAGAATACCTTGCTGTTCCAGCGGCTCGATCAACTCAAGGATGCCGCCCACATCGTCGATGTTGGCTTCACGGGATTGCTCATAATCGTCATTGGCCACCAGCGTGCCGCTGCCGTCGTGCGTAAAAAGCTCTTGCAGCAAAGCACAGTCGTCTTCATAGCTGATAATCTGGCAGCGTGGCACGCCCGCCTGACAGGCGCGACTGGCGGTCTGCAACAGCGAGGCCTGCTGCGGGTCGCTGATGTTCATGGCATCAATGTTGCCGACCGCACACTGGCGGATCAATTCACCGTCGCCATTGAGTAGGCCTGCGGCAGTACCCAGCAAAATCAATTTGTCTGCCCCGATAGCGGCGGCGCAGTGCACCGCGATATCTTCCAGCGACAGGTTGAAGATCTCACCGGTGGGCGAATAGCCCAGGGGGGATTGCAGGACAATAGAGCCATCTTGCAGTTGTCGGTGAATACCGCTGGCATCGACACGCCGTACCTTGCCGGTGTGGTGGAAATCGATGCCATCGACCACCCCGATGGGCCGTGCCGTGACAAAGTTGCCCGAGCAGACCCGCATGCGCGAGCCCTGCATGGGGGAGTTGGGCAGGCCCATGGAGAGCAGGGCTTCAATCTGCGCCCGCAGTGAGCCGGCGGCATCCTTGACGTGTTCCAGCGCGGCATTGTCGGTAATGCGGATACCGTCGTGCATCACACTTTGTAGCCCCGCCGACTGCAGGCGTTGGTCGATTTGTTCGCGGGAGCCGTGGATCAATACCAGGCGCACACCGAGACTGTTGAGCAGGGCGATATCGTGGATGATATGGGGAAAGTTTTCGTGTTGCGCCACAGCGCCCCCCAACATCAGCACAAAGGTCTTGCCCCGGTGCGCATTGATGTAGGGTGCGGTATTCCTGAACCAGCGTATATGGGCCCGCCCCGGCGTTGTCACGGTATCTCCAAGCTATTGATAAATAGAAGGATATTAAGGGTACAGAAAGCGGGGGGGATTAACTAATGGCAATATTGCACACAGTTTAAAGGCAGTAGAAGCGAATGCAGTGCTGCAGCAGTTCGATGCAGGGCTGAATCTGCTCCAGTTCCAGGTATTCATCGGGTTGGTGGGCGCGGTCAATGGAGCCCGGTCCCATAACGATGGTCTCCATGCCCAGTTGCTGCAGGAACGGCGCTTCCGTGGCAAAAGCCACAGCCTCGGCAGTATGCCCGGTGAGGGATTCGGCCAGTTTCACCAATTCACTGTCGGCGGCTTGTTCAAATGGCGCCACATCCTGGATCAGCGAGCGCAGCTCAATTTGCAGGCCATGCGATTGCGCCACTAGCTGCATACGCTGCGCGATCTCAGCGCGTACGGTGGCATTGTCGCTGCCGGGGGTCATGCGCAAATCGAAATGCAGTTCGGCCTGGCCGCAGATCCTGTTGGGGCTGTCGCCGCCGTGTATGCAGCCCAGGTTGAGGGTGGGGAAAGCGACCTTGAAAAATTCGCTGCTATAGCGCTCAGCGAGTTGCTGGCGATAGGACATCAGGTCACTCATCACCGCGTGCATGGCTTCCAGCGCGCTGTTGCCCAGGTCGGGGTTGGAGGAGTGTCCTGCGCGCCCTGTTACGCGCACGGCCTCCATCATGATGCCCTTGTGCATGCGCACGGGTACCAGCGAGGTCGGCTCGCCGATTATGGCGGCCCGGCTTTTGGGGCGGCCGGCGGCGGCGAGCTGGCGCGCCCCGTTCATGGAGCTCTCCTCGTCGGCGGTGGCCAGCAGGATCAGTGGTTGTTGCAGCGGAGTATCGATAAAGGCGCTGGCGGCGGCGATGGCCAGGGGGAAAAAGCCCTTCATGTCGGTGCTGCCCAGTCCGAACAGGCGGTTGTCACGCTCGGTCAGCCCGAGGGGGTCACTTTGCCAGCGGCCCTCATCGTAGGGGACGGTATCGGTGTGTCCCGCCAGTACCAGGCCTCCCGGGCCACTGCCGAGCGTGGCGATCAGGTTCGCTTTTTCCCCACCTGCCGTAATGTCCTGGATTTCTATCTGAAAACCCATGGGTTCCAGCCAGCTGGCAAGGAGGTCGATGACCGCGCGGTTGCCCTGGTCCCAGGCGGGATCAGTGGAGCTGACCGAGGGCGTACCCACCAGCTGCCTGAGTTGGCTTAAAATAAGTTTTTCTGGCTGGGGCATTGCGGCTCCGGGCTTGGCGACTCAGGATCTCAGGGGAGCCGGCCCGGTGTAACGAAGGCTGCGGCGCTACCCCCAGTCTAGACAAGGGCGACGCCACAGCCAAGTGAAGATCACTGTCTAGGGATTGAAAATACCCTTGAACAGGAAGAAAAACAGGATTGCCAGGCCGGCGCCCGCAGGCAGGGTGATAATCCACGACATGAAAATAGTGCCGATCACACGCAGGTTAATCGCGCCGATGCCGCGGGCAAAACCGACACCCAGCACCGCGCCTACCAGGGTGTGCGTGGTAGAGATCGGCAAGCCGGTGGCGGAGGCGATAACCACCGTGGAGGCTGCGCCCAGTTCAGCGGCGAAGCCGCGGCTGGGGGTTAGCTCGGTGATTTTAGTTCCCACTGTCTGAATGACCCGCCAGCCATAGGTGGCCAGGCCCACCGCGATGCCCATGGCGCCCACCAGCAGTATCCACCAGGGCATGGCGGACTTGGCGGCGATTTCACCACCAGACTGCACCGTACTGACGATAGCGGCCAGCGGCCCTACCGCGTTGGCCACGTCATTGGAGCCGTGGGCAAAGGCCATGGAGCAGGCGGTAAATACCATCAATACGGCAAACACCCGTTCTACGCTGCGAAAGCGATCCTGCTCGTCCGGCTCATCCTTGATACGACGCAGCAGTAGCGCTCCCAAGCCGGCTACCAGCAGGCCAATGACGATTGAGACGGGCACGGCGTTGGCGAACTTGCTGCCCAGCCCCAGATCCAGGTCCAGGCCGATGTGCTTGAGGCCTTTCAACAGTGTGACCATGGACATCATGAAGCCCACCATCCACATGTAGATGGGGATATATTTCTTGGCGCGATGGAACGGGTCTTCAGTATCGAGAATGAGGGCTTTAACGCTCATAAACAGGGCAAAGGATATGCTCCCTGCCATAATTGGAGACACCACCCAGCTGGCGACTATGCCGCCTACCTTACCCCAGTGCACGGCATCTACAGAGATGCCCACAGAGGCAAAACCTACAATGGCCCCGACGATGGAGTGGGTAGTGGATACCGGCCAGCCCTTGATGCTGGCGATCATTAGCCAGGTGCCCGCAGCCAGTAGGGCGGACATCATGCCGTACACCATTAGCTGCGGATCGTCTTTCATGACATCGGGGTCGATAATCCCCTTGCGGATGGTCGCGGTCACCTCGCCACCGGCGAGGTAGGCGCCGAGAAACTCGAAGACCATGGCAATGAGGATAGCCTGAGTGATGGTCAGGGCACGGGAACCTACCGAGGTCCCCATGGCGTTGGCCACATCATTGGCACCGATACCCCATGCCATGAAAAAGCCGAAGATGCAGGCCATAATAAGGAAAATATGGCCGTGTTGGGCGATGATATCCATGCTGCTTCCCTACTTAGCCATTAGTATCTGTAAGCGGTCGCCGACGTTTTCGGCATCGTCCGCTACAGTGCCCAACAGGGAGAGTATGCGGTAGTAGAACATCACGTCGATTGGCGGCAGCTCCTGCTCGATCTTGAACAGTTTGGCGCGCAGGGTATTGGCAAGCTTGTCAGTATTGCGCTCCAGCTTGTCCAATTCCTTGAGCATGTCCTCCACGCGTTTGACTTCGCGACCGGAAAAGCCCACTTCCAGCAGCTCGTCCAACTCCTGGATGGACAACAGGGCCTGGTGGGAGGTGGCGACGCAGGCCTCGGTGAAAGCCATCACCGCTTCCTGCATCTTTTCCGGGAAGCGCATTTTGCGGCCAATGACTAGCACGGCGACATCCTTGGCCGTATTGGCGACGTTGTCCTGGATGCCCACCAGGGCCAACAGGTCAGATCGCGGCACCGGCAGGAACAGGCTTTTGGGCAAGTGCCGGCGAACAGACCTTTTCATCTTGTCGGCGGCTTTTTCCGCAGCGAGTATTTCCTTGTGGACCTCGCTGGCCTTGTCCCAGTCCTCAGCAGCTGTCGCCCGGAACAGGCTTGGTAGCAGCTGGGCTGCCTGGTCTGCCATCTGCATATGTTCCTGAATGGGGCGGATGGGTGATCTTCCAAACAGGTTGCCCAGTGGGTTGCGCGATGCCATAAAATGCACTCCGGTTAATCAGCTCGGCGCCAGTGTAAGACCAACGACCGCGCTTGTCATAAAAATGTAATCAAGCCTCAATGGTGAACCTGGCGACCATTGTTTGGAATGATCGGGAGCAATGGAATTTAGACATTCTCTCACCCGCACTGTGTTAGCATTCACTGCCATACTAGAGTGTCATTGCACAGGCCCCGGATAAAATAATGACAAGCAATTTCGCCAATCAGCTCATGGAGCACCGCCTCAGCCTGCCCACTCTCGCCCAGGATTTAAAGGAGGATGGTCGCCTGCGGGATGAGGATCTGGCGCGGATCAGCCTGTCTTCAAAACTGGGCATGCATCCCCTGGTTTTCCTCGCAGAGCAGCGCCTGCCGGATGCCGCTGCTCCCGGTAAGCGCCTGACGATGGAGCTACTGCTGCAGTGGCTGGGAAGCAGGACGGGACAGGAGGCCTATCGGATTGATCCCTTGAAGATCAATGTGACCGAGGTGGCCGATGTAATGTCCCAGGGGTTTGCCGAGCGCCATTGCATACTGGCAGTGGAGGTCAATGACGATGATGTCGTTATCGCCAGTAGTGAGCCGCACATCCATTCCTGGGAGAAGAACCTTGAGCATGTGTTACGCAAGCCCATAAGGCGGGTGTTGGCTGATCCTCGGGAAATCGCACGTCACACCGCCGAGTTCTACACCATGGCGGTATCGGTGCGCGGCGCTCATTCCGCCGACCGTCCCGCCAGCGCCGTCGGACTGGGCAACCTGGAACAGATGCTGGAGCTGGGCTCCAGCAATGAACTCGATGCCAATGACCAACACGTCGTCAGCATTGTCGACTGGCTGCTGCAGTATGCCTTTGAGCAGCGTGCCAGCGACATACACCTGGAACCTCGGCGTGAGTCGGGCAAGGTTCGTTTTCGTATCGACGGGGTATTGCACACCGTGTACGAACTGCCGGCGCAGGTCTGCGCCGCTGTCAGCAGCAGGGTCAAGATACTGGGTCGCATGGACGTTGCGGAAAAACGTCGCCCCCAGGATGGCCGTCTAAAAACCCGGACCCCGCAGGGCAACGAGGTGGAGCTGCGCCTGGCTACATTGCCCACTGCCTTCGGCGAAAAGTTGGTCATGCGAATTTTTGATCCGGATGTACTGCAGCGCAGCTTTGAGCAGTTGGGCCTGGCTGATGCAGATCTTGCGCACTGGCATGATATGACCGAGTCCGGTCACGGTATTGTGCTGGTGACAGGCCCCACCGGGTCAGGTAAAACCACCACCCTTTACTCCACGCTGCGCCAGCTGGCCAAGCCGGAGGTCAACGTCTGCACCATCGAGGATCCGATAGAGATGGTGGAGGAAGCCTTCAACCAGATGCAGGTAAACCACAGCATCAACCTCGATTTTTCCTCCGGCGTGCGCGCCCTGATGAGGCAGGACCCGGATATCATTATGGTGGGAGAGATTCGCGACCTCGAAACTGCCAATATGGCTATCCAGGCAGCATTAACCGGGCACCTGGTGCTTTCCACGCTGCACACCAATGACTCGCCCAGCGCCATTTCGCGCCTGCTGGAGCTGGGGGTGCCTGCTTACCTGATCAAGGCGACCGTACGCGGGGTCATGTCCCAGCGCCTGGTGCGTATTCTGTGTCCGGATTGCAAAACCAGTGAAGAGCTGGATGTTGACGCCTGGCGGCAGCTGACCCATCCATGGAAACTGGAACTACCGGCTCAGATGGCGCGGCCCGTAGGTTGCCCCCAGTGCCGGGAAACCGGCTATGTCGGGCGACAGGGCATCTACGAGGTGCTGGTCAACACCCCGGCGGTGCAGGCCCTGGTCACACCGCAGCTGGATGCCGCCAAGGTTCGTGAAGTCGCTATGGGTGAGGGCATGCGCACATTGCGCCTCAGTGGCGCGGCCCGGGTGGCGCGCGGAGAGACCACCATTGTGGAAGTTATGCGGGTCGCTCCCCTGGTTGAATTCTGAGCCCTGGCCAACTTTATATTCTGGTGAGGCACACATGAATCTACTCAGCACAGACCTGCCGGAATCACTGGCGGGTGAGGCCCAAAACGCCTGGCAACAGGTGGTGGAGCGTGCCGGCGATGAATTGGCCGGCGCGCTGACAGGGGCTTTTTCCGCTGGGCCACTGGCCATGCAGCTGGACCGTGTGCTGGGCTGCAGCCCTTTTGTCGCAGACCTTGCGCGGCGCAAACCGCAATTGTTACTGGATTTGGCCACTAGTGGGGATTTGCAGGCAAGCCTGCCGGAAGAGCGTTTTCGCAATGAGCTCCACCGCCTGTTGCAAGAAGAAAGTGCCGAGCTATCAGCTGTTTTAAGGGTTTATCGCCAGCGGCATATGCTGCGAATTGTGTGGCGGGATTTTTGTCGATTGGCCGATACGCTGGAGACCGTACGCGATACCTCACTGCTGGCCGAGGCCTGTATCGCAGAGGCGCTGGCCTATTCACAGGCCGCCCTGGAACAGCGCTTCGGCGTGCCCCGGGGACGCGACAGCAATCGGGCCCAGCAGTTAATTGTGCTGGCTATGGGCAAGCTGGGCGCCAGGGAGCTCAATGTCTCCTCTGATATTGACCTCATCTTCGTCTACCCGGAAGCCGGGGAAACTGACAGTGACAAGCGGCCTGTCAGTAACGAGGAGTTTTTCACCAAGCTCGGCCAGGCCCTGATCAACGCCCTGGACCAGGTGACGGCAGAAGGTTTTGTGTTTCGTGTTGATATGCGTTTACGTCCCTACGGTGAGAGCGGTGCGCTGGTCCACAACTTTGATGCACTGGAGGAGTATTACCAGGATCAGGGGCGGGACTGGGAGCGCTATGCCCTGATCAAGGCGCGGCCCGTCACCGGGGATGCGGAGCATGCGCGAGTGCTGATGGCCGCCCTGCGGCCCTTTGTATTTCGTCGCTATGTGGATTACGGCGTTATCGAAAGCTTGCGCGGTATGAAGCAGATGATCAGCACCGAAGTACGTCGTCGGGGCTTGCAGGACAACGTGAAGCTGGGCCACGGCGGTATTCGCGAGATAGAGTTTATTGCCCAGTGCTTCCAGTTGATTCGCGGTGGGCGCGATATTGGCTTACAGCAGCGCGAGTTGCTGCAGGTTCTGCAGGAGTGTGTTGTCCTGGGGTGTCTGCCGGAGCAGGTAGTGGCGGAATTGCGCGCCGCCTATTTGTTTCTGCGCGATGTGGAACACGGCATACAGGGTTACCAGGACAAGCAAACACAGCAACTCCCCACCGAGGGTCTGCCGCGACAGGCATTGGCTACGGTTATGGGCTGCGCCCACTGGGACGATTTTCTGGCGGCCCTGGACGAACACCGCACTCGGGTAGCGGGCCATTTCGGTGATTTGATCGCTGCCCCTGAAGACGAAAATGACGCTAGCGAAGAGGACGCGGAGGTGCCCTGGGGCGAAGACCTCGACGCCGGGACGCTAGCAGCCCTGGGTTACCAGCACGCACAGGATTCCCTGCAGGCTCTGCTCGAACTCCAGCAAAACTCCCGGGTGATGACCTTGCAGGCCGAAGGTCGGCAGCGCCTGGAACAATTTATGCCCCAGTTGTTGCGCGCCTGCGCCGAGGTAAAAGAGCCAGACCTGGCCCTGCAGCGACTGTTGCCCCTGGTGCTGGCCGTCGTGCGTCGCAGTGCATACCTGGTATTGCTGTTGGAAAATCTTCCGGCACTGGCGGAGCTGGTAGCCCTGTGTGCTGCCAGCCCGTGGATTTCAGCACAGCTGACGCGCAATCCGGTGCTACTGGATGAGCTGCTGGACCGCGCCAGCCTGTATACCGCCCCGGACAAGGGTTTGCTGCAGGATGAGTTGCGCCAGCAGGTGGCTCGCCTGGCAACCGATGACCTGGAAGCGCAGATGGACGCCCTGCGTTACTTCAAGGCCTCCCATGTTTTGCGGGTGGCTGCCAGTGAGCTGGCCGGCCGACTGCCCCTGATGCAGGTGAGCGACAAGTTGACCTGGATTGCTGAAGTCATTCTGGAACAGGTGTTAAGTGTGGCCTGGGCCGATCTGGTGAAAAAATATGGAGAGCCGCAACGGGATAGCAGTGGCAAGGGCTTTGCCGTTTTCGCCTATGGCAAGCTCGGTGGCATAGAGTTGGGCTATGGCTCTGACCTCGATCTGGTGTTCATTTATGACGCTGCCGGTAGCGGCAGCACCGACGGTGAGCGCAGCATCGACAATGTGGTTTTCTATACGCGGCTGGGTCAGCGCATGATCCATATTATTGAAACCCGCATGGCGATGGGCCAGCTGTACGAAGTGGATATGCGGCTGCGGCCGTCCGGGGAGTCCGGCATGCTGGTCAGCAGTGCGCAGGGTTTTCGCGGCTACCAGCAGGACACGGCATGGACCTGGGAGCACCAGGCGCTGGTGCGGGCGCGGTTTGTAGCGGGCGACCCTGAAGTGGCTGCGCAACTCGAGGCGGTGCGCGGGGATATTTTGTGCCAGCCGCGGGAAGAGGCCGCGCTGGCGCGGGAAGTCATGGCCATGCGCGACAGAATGCGTAAGCACTTACTACCACACGGAGAAGCTAAAGAAGGGGAATTTCACCTAAAACAGGGCAGCGGAGGTATCGTAGATATCGAATTTATGGTGCAATACGCGGTCTTGGCATGGTCCCATCGCGAGCCACAATTGGCGCGCTGGTCCGATAATGTACGCATTCTCGAGACCCTGGGCCGGGAAGGCTTTTTCGAGCAGCAGGAGTGCGAGGCACTCACCGGGGCGTATCTCGCCTACCGGTCCGCTGCCCACCAACTTTCCTTGCAACAACAGTCGGGTCTTGTCCCGGCTGACAGTTTTGTTGACGCCCGAGAGGCCGTCCAAGCCAAGTGGCAGCAATTATTTGCGCCCTATATGAACGACACAACGGAACAATGAACAGGAGTGATGTGATGAATCTGGCCGATCGCGATGGTCTAATCTGGATGGATGGAGAGATGGTTCCCTGGCGCGAGGCCAAGGTGCATGTGCTGACGCACACTCTTCATTATGGCCTGGGCGTTTTTGAAGGCGTGCGCGCTTACCAGACACCAGACCGGGGCCCCTGCATTTTCCGCCTGAAGGACCACACCGGTCGCCTGTTCAATTCAGCCCACATCCTGGGTATGCCCATGCCTTTTGATAAGGACACCCTGAATCAGGCGCAGAAAGACGTGGTGCGTGAAAATGGCCTGGAAGAGGGCTACCTGCGTCCCATGTGTTTCTATGGTTCTGAAGGTATGGGCCTGCGCGCCGACAACCTGCGGACACACGTGATGATTGCCGCCTGGGAATGGCCCTCCTATATGGACCCCGAGGCCCGGGACCGTGGTATCAAGGTACGGACCTCATCTTTCACCCGCCATCACGTGAACATTTCCATGTGCAAGGCCAAGGCGAACGGCAATTACATCAATTCCATGCTGGCCCTGCGTGAGGCGCTGGACAGTGGTGCCGAAGAGGCGCTGCTGCTGGACAATGAGGGATATGTTGCTGAGGGCAGTGGTGAGAACGTTTTTATCATCCGTAATAACCAGATTGTTACGCCGGAGCTGACATCCTGCCTGGATGGCATTACCCGGGCCACTATTTTTACCCTGGCGGAGGAGCTTGGTTACACCATCCGCGAGAAACGCATTACGCGGGATGAAGTCTACGTGGCCGATGAGGCCTTCTTCACCGGCACAGCGGCCGAGGTTGTTCCTATTCGTGAACTGGACGGGCGCACCATCGGCAACGGCCGCCGCGGCCCATTGACCGAGAAACTGCAGACCATGTATTTCGATACGGTGCGCGGTAATCGCAGTGAGAACAGCCAGTGGCTGGAGCCAGTGGCCTAAGCACAGCATGTCCTGTCCCGCTTGCAGTGAGACAGGACCAGCAGCGGACGCATTTGGCCGTCCTCCGCTATGACTGAGCCCGCTACCAGGATCCTTGTTGTCGGCCCGTCCTGGGTCGGTGACATGGTAATGTCCCAGGTACTCTATCGCTATTTGCAAACTACTCGTCCGGGCGTCGCCATCGATGTGCTGGCGCCCGCCTGGAGTGGCCCGCTGCTGCAGCGTATGCCCGAGGTGAGGCGCGCCATTGTAATGCCACTGGGCCACGGTGAGTTCGGATTCGGCCAGCGCCGGCGTCTGGGACATGAGCTGCGCAGTGAGCACTACGACCAGGCTATCGTGCTGCCCAATTCCCTGAAGTCAGCGCTGCTGCCCTTTTTCGCCCGTATCCCCCGGCGCACTGGCTGGCGTGGGGAGATGCGTTACGGCCTGCTGAATGACCTTCGTGTACTGGACCCGGAAGTCCTGCCGTTGATGGCCCAGCGCTTTCTGGCGCTGGGGCAGCAGCCCTCTGCGGCAATACCGACCACATTACCCGGGCCAGCTCTGTCGGTAGTTCCCGCGGATGCTCTGGCAACCGCGCATCGCGCTGGCCTTGATGCGGACATGCCAATACTGGCGCTGTGTCCCGGGGCGGAATTCGGTGCTGCCAAGTGCTGGCCGGCAGAGTATTACGCGCAAGTGGCCCGGGATTATCTGTCGCGCGGGTGGCAGCTTGCCCTGTGTGGCTCGGCCAATGACCGGGACATTTGTGCGCAGATAAAGCGTGACAGTGGCGGTCATACCCATTGCCATGACCTGGCGGGCCGCACCTCATTGGCCGAGGTAGTGGACCTGCTATCCCGATCTACAGCTGTGATCAGTAATGACTCGGGGCTTATGCATATCGCAGCTGCCCTGCAGCGCCCACTGTTAGCCATTTACGGCGCCACTTCACCGGGGTTTACTCCGCCCATGGGAATTGGGTCGGTGTTATTACAGTCGCAACTCGATTGTGCACCCTGTTTCCAGCGGGAATGTCCGCTGGGGCATCATCGCTGTATGCGCGATACCAGTGCGCAACTTGTTATTGCCAGACTCGATGAACTGCTGCTCGCCAGGGAAGTCGGGCAATGAGAGTATTGGTGGTCAAGCTGTCCTCCCTCGGTGATGTTATCCATACGCTGCCCGCTCTCAGTGATGCCGCGTCAGCCCTGCCCGGCATTCGGTTTGACTGGGTGGTGGAAGAAGCCTTCGCCCAAATCCCACAGTGGCACCCGGCGGTGGAGCAGGTGATACCGGTGGCGCTGCGGCGCTGGCGCAAACGGCCGCTGCGTGATTTTCGCGGACCTGAATGGCGCCGGGCGCGCAGTGCCTTGCAGGGCCAGCAGTACGATGCGGTGATCGACGCCCAGGGCTTGATGAAGAGTGCGTTTATTGCGCGCCTCGTCAAAGCGCCTCGCTATGGTATGGACCGGCGGTCCGTGCGCGAGCGCCTTGCGGCGGCGGTGTACCATCATGGCATACCGGTACCGCGGGAAATGCACGCGGTG
>RCNC010002513.1_pt1 | contig 12238 bp, 9 predicted proteins | sample 2041301 | NCBI WGS metagenome assembly RCNC01 (sample SAMN09708231, study PRJNA481090) | Marine sediment metagenome, whole genome shotgun sequencing project. | biome: marine sediment; feature: ocean; material: sediment; isolation source: Sewage treatment plant 13A marine sediment (STP13A) ... | reverse complement strand
CGATTCGAGCATCGATCCCCAGGGACCCAGTTCGAGCATGGTCGAAGCGAGTTCGAGGCCGGCTGCATCGATCAGGGCGATTTCGAGGTTGGAGCCTACTCCGGTGGTGTCCAGAACGATGACATTGGTCCGGGTTGTGGACCCCTGAGAGAGTCCGAAGATCGTCGTCGATTGTCCTTCTTCGAGGGCTTCGGTGGTCGGCACGGCATCAACCCCCTGACCGTATGTGGCGCCCCCGCCGGCATTGTTGAAGATGCGGGAGGTTGCCGCGATCGCCGCATCAGCGGTGATTCGAAGAGCGCCGATGGCATGGTCCATACCAAAGATCGTTGCCAGAACGTCTTCCGCCTGCAACGTTTGGCCTGGGGCCAGATCAATGCTTTGCATGACGGGGGTCGGTCCAGTCAGACTGCGGTCAAGAAAATAGAGGTCCACGGCGACGGTGTCGGTAGTGGGGTTGTGGAGAGTGAGGTCAGTCATCCAGTGAGTTCCCTGGGCGCCTTCGGCACGGGCCACTGCGGGAACCCATAACTCCATCCCGGGGTTGACGGCCCAGGCTGCAGGGGCAGCCACCAAGGCTGCTACCACGAGGGTGAGAATAAGGCGTTTCATGGTGCTCCTCCTACTCGGTTGGGACCGAGACGAAGATAAGATCGGCATTGAGGCTCTGGGTCATAGGAAGTCCCGAGTCGGTCCATGATACCGAGGCTTCTGGGTTCACGGGACCGGTTGTGGTCTCGGTGGTGAGTTTGTTCTGGCCCCAGACGACGCTGATTTCACTGCATGTATGGAGAGGCAAACGGCCGGCATAGCCGCGGTAGCCGGCAAAGGCATTGGAGTACGAAGTGCCCTGGAAGCCGCCTCGTCCGCCGCTGCCGTTGAGGGCTTCTTTTGCCGCATTGTCGAGCTCATAGATTTGAGTGTAACCAAGGCTGTCGAGAAGATTCCCGGCGTGGGTCGAGCGACCACCGGAACGACACATGAGGATGAGTGGAGCGTCAAGATCAGGAAACAACGCCTGAATGGTGGCTGCGAAGTCCTCGTTATCCTGTTTGGTCTTCGTGCCGTCCGGGTTCATGGTCATGAACTGCCACGGAATCAAGTAGGCGATGGCTTCACCCGCCATATTGGCAGGACTGCCAACCCAGTAGGCTTCTTCAAGTGTGCGTGTGTCGATCAGGTTGGCTTGGCCGGTGACGGTCATTTCGTACGCCTCGACGGCCGTCACATTCTCGTACGCGATGGCGGGAGCCGCAATTATCACGGCGGCTACGGTCAGAATTAGCGTCCGGGTCATCAGAGAACAACGCATCAGTCTTCCTCCTTCAATCAGGTCCGGCGAACTCGGCCGGAGGCACGGCTTAGGAGTGATTTCCTCAGCCGAACCTCTTTTAGTGCATATTTTCACAAGTGTCAAGTTCGCGATAAGTTATTTAGTAACAGTTATCATTTCGCAGTTATACTCGTGAGGACGAGATTGCACAATTGAGCAATTTGCGCAATACTTACGGATGGACCATGCGGATCCTGGGGACCTCCAGGAGCGTCGCTGTACTGGTCGGCCTAGGTAGTCCTGAAGACAGAGAGAAGGTCCATATCTCGATGGTGCTCCCTCACCCTGTACAATCCCCCATGGAGGCCACAATGAGCGACCAGCCCAAGCAGCCACAGAAACCCAAGCTGACCATCGAGGCGTCGGTTTCGATGGGCCAGTACACCAATTTCGTCAGTATTGCCCACAACTACACCGAGGTTCTGTTCGACTTCGGGCGGACTCTTCCGGGCCGCACTGATATTCCCATCGTCTCCCGCCTGATCATGACGCCGTTCCACGCCAAGCAGTTGGTCAAGGCCTTGAACCACAACATCAGGCTTTATGAGCAGAAGTTCGGTGCGATCACCGACCCACCGGTGGACCAGGGCGTACCGTCGATCGGCGAGGGGAATACCAACTAAAAGTCTGGTGCGCAGCATGTGTTGGCGGCCACAAGAAGAGAAAAAAGGCGGGCCTTGACGGCCCGCCCGAATATGTCGATCATCGCTCCAACTGACAGCTGACAGCTGACAGCTGACAGCTGACAGCTGATAGCTGAGAGCCGACAGCCCCTTATTTACTCACCCAACTCCAGAATGGAGAAGAAGGACCGTCCGACTTGTGGACGCAGGACATAGAGGCGGAGATAACCACCCTCTTTCACGTCCCGCACCGCTGCCATAAGGTCGTCGGTGGTCTTGACCTTGAGGCCGTTGACCTCGAGGATGATGTCTCCCCTGATCAGACCCTCAATGCCGGCTGGGGAATCGGAACGGACATGCGTGATCAAGATGCCGGTGACACTTTCATCGATGCCGGTCATCTGCCGAATGCGATCGTCAATGGTGCTCACGTGAATGCCGACTCTCTCGGCGGTGGCATCAGCGTCGTCGCTCTCACCCTGATCGTCCGGAGATGTCTCAGCATCCGCATCACGCTCGCCAAGAGTGACAGTGAACTCTTGGCGTTTTCCGTTTCGGATCACGTCCAGGGTCACCCGGTGTTCCGGGGGCAGCGCGGCTACGGTATCGATCAGCGTACGAGTATCATCCACTGCCTGGCCATCAACCCCGACGATCACGTCCCCGTGGGTCAAACCCGCCGCCTCCGCCGGAGACTCTTCAGTTACCGATTCCACAAACGCGCCCTTGCGACTCTCGAGATCGAAAGCGCCCTGGGTCTTCTGGTCGATGTTTTTGATCGTAACGCCGAGGTAGCCCCGGACGACCTTGCCGTGTTCTCGAAGCTGGGGAACAATCCTGGCGGCCGTATCGATCGGAATGGCAAACCCGAGGTTCTGACCTCTGGCATTGATCGCGGCGTTAATCCCGATGACCTCGCCCCTCAGGTTGACCAGCGGGCCGCCGGAGTTGCCGAAGTTGATTGCGGCATCGGTCTGGATGTAGTTCTCGAAAGAGCGGTCCGAGAGGCCCAACGCCCGACCCTTGGCCGAGACGACGCCGACGGTGATCGTATGGTCCATATCCAGCGGATTGCCGGCTGCCATCACCCATTCACCGACCCGCAGCGAAGCCGAATCTCCCATCTGCAGGTGAGGGAATCCCCCGTTGCCCTTTTTCACCCGGATCAGGGCCAGATCGGTCGCGGGGTCGGAACCGACGACCTCGGCTTCATAAGTCGTACCATCGACCAACTCGACCTCGATCTTATCGGCATCGTCGATGACATGATTGTTGGTTATGATCTCACCGGTCTCAGTGATGAAGAATCCGGACCCTTCCGAGCGTTGCGGCGCCGGTTCTTCACCTTCGGGAGTTGGTTGCTGGCGAAAGAAAAAGTGGAACCGGTCTTGCGGGGCCTGGTCTTTGGCTGACCGAAACTCAATCACCCGCACCGAAACTACCGACGGGATGACCCTGTCGGCTAGCGCGACAAAGTCCGGGGCGAGGAAATTGACCGCCGCCGGAGTTGCCTGGGCCGAAGTGTTGGATCGGTCCGCTCCGACGGTCTGGGTGATGTCCATTCCACCCGAGAGCATCATTCCAAAGACAACTGCCGCCACAACGATGGCGGCGAGGGAAAGCACATTGTTCGTACCGATTTTCATCTAGACCTCCTGTGGATAACGAGCCCCTTCAAATCAAGAGACTGCAACTCTCTATAACAAAGCAAGGCGCATGCCAGATTCCCGATCAGTACCATGACCTGATCTCAACGGTTCGTATTCCGTTGGATGCCAATTTGGCATTTGCGCCGAATCGATTGTCCTCTCAGGGTGACGTGGTCGGTGCTACAACGACTCGATCCTTGCCTTCATCCTTGGCGCGGTACATTGCCAGGTCGGCCGCCCGCATCAGGAGGTTCTTTTTGAAATCGGTCGATCCCGTTCGCGGCAGGTGTACGGGATAGACGGCAACACCAACGGACACGGTCAAGGCCGAGCGCAGATTGACCGGTCCGTCTGCCCAGGCGAAACTCCCCCGGAGAAATGTGGCTGCTCGAAGCACTTCGCAAATCTTCTCGCCGACTTTCGAGGCCTCTTCTGCGTTGAAGCCCGGAAGGATGACGACGAATTCATCGCCACCGTAGCGCGCCAAGGTCGCCTCGGGCACGTCGACCGCCTGAGACAACAACACCGCAAACTCCTTCAAGACCTGTGAGCCGGCCAGGTGCCCCAGGGTGTCGTTGACCCCCTTGAAGTTATCCAGATCCAGGAAGAGCAGCGCAACCTCAGCCCCCTTGACATCAGCTCGGATGAGATCCTCGGTCAAGCGGTGGTGAAAGAACCGGTCGTTGTACAAGCTGCTCAGGTCATCTCTTCGGGCCATTTCACTCGCTCTCCGTGCATCCAGAAGATTCTCCAGAAAGGCGGAGGTGTAGGCCCCGAAGACCTCCAGAATGCCGACATCCTGCGAGGTGTAGGTCGCACTCTTCCGGTTGACCAGTTCGAGAACCCCGCAGACCGTCTGCTCGATTCTGATGGGTACGGCAATGACGCCAGTGGTCTTGAAATTGGAGGCTTCGTCGAATTGGCCGAAGAAGTGGCTGTCCGTTGCGGGATCGATCATCAAGTAGGGTTCACCTGTCCGATAGACCCGTCCGATGATGCCATCGCTGGAGTTGAGCACGCGCCCCAGCACAGAATTGGCCGACGGCCCGAAGGCCCCCAGGAAATAGAGATCCGGTCCCCTGCCGTCGGCAAGGCGTTCTCCGGGGCGGTCCATCAAAAAGGAACCGGCTTCCGAGGGAACAAAGTCGTTGGCTTTGCTCAGAATCTCGACCAGGAAACGCCCCAGATCCAACCGCGGAATGGTCAAGGCGGTGTAACGTTGGCGTTCAAGGTGAGGCTCCAACTCTTTCTGAGGAAGCGTCAGGACATCCGGTATTTTATTCATCAGCTTCAGTGTACCAACCCGGTGAGGCTGGAACAAAGAATTCATGACCGACCCGGCCGGGTTGCTCTCACCTCACCAGCGCGCGCAGCCGTTTCTCGAGGTTTCGAATGGTTTCGCTGTGGTCCGCTCTTCCGGGGGCGAAACGAATCGACTCAAGACTTTTACGAACCGCCCGCATCTCGGCTTCTCGGGCGCCGAATCGCTGGTCCTCAGCCAACCCAACCCACCATTGCTCCATCGCCAATTGCAGGTCGCGGGCCCTCGCTGCGGGCGTCTGTCCGGCCTTTCGGGCAGGAATCACTCCGCTGCGCCGCCGAGTCACCAGCCAGGCCAGCAATCCTCCACCAATGACGCCGACAAGCAGAGCACTCCCGATAATGATCCAAATAGGTATTTCAAACGGTTTTCCTTGGTCCGATTCGACTTCAGGTTGTTCCAACGGATCTTCGTCGTTCCTATTGGAATTTTCTACAACAGGCAACTGATTGGCCGGCGTTGGTGTGGGAAGTGGCGCCTCGACCTCCAGGGTCAAGGGTCCGAGACGGTGCGTCTCATAAGCACCCGAGGCTGGGTTGAATACAGCCAACTCGACCGGTTCGAGGGCCAACTCACCTGCCCCTCGAGGCAAGAGGGTCAGGCTCCAGCTCCGAGAGCCATGAATGCCCGTCCGGTCGATTGTGACCGTACTGTCTTCTTCCGGCGGATAGGTTTCGCAATCCACACACGTCGGCCACAGGGTCGGCGCTTGCACCAGGGGCAGGTTTCCCTTGCCTTCCAGGGTGATCGTGACCACCGCAGAGGCCCCAAACGGAATGGTGGCGGGGGTGATTTGAGCTGAATACCTGAGGTCTCCCACCGCACCGGAAAAACCGGGAGGCGCTGCCGGTCTTGGTGTGACGATGACGTCCACCGTCCGGGTCGAGCGCTCGACGACGGTGTGGGGCGAGAAGAGACTCTGACCCCGGAAGCCGATGCGGGCCTTGGCCGCGGGAATCTGAAGAGTGCCCGGCTTGAGCGGTATCAGGACGAATCGGGCCAGAATGAATCGATTGAAGCTCTCCCCATTGACCTCGACAACTTCAGCTTCGACACTCTCGGGATTTTCCAGCCGTTGAACCCACCACCCTGGGTACTCGGGAACGTCAATCCACTCGAAGCCGTCAACGCCACCACCGGTGGTGTCCAGAACGACGGCCGCCACCAGGGGCCGTCCGTCAGCGACCTTCGATCGAGACAGAATGTGTCGTAATTCGACCTTTGCCTCGCGAACCGGGCGTCTGGGCTGGCCGAAAAACTGGGCAAAGGGATCAACCCGACCGAAAGGTCCCGTAGGTCTGCTTCGTCGTTGTTGGTGTGCCGAGCCAGGTACAATCTCTGCTGTCACCGCGCCGCCAGCGAGTTCACGGGCGCCCAATCGGACGGTGATCGGGCCGACGACTGCGGAACCCACCCCGAGAGGCCGCAGAATCCAGCTGAGGCTCAAGGCTGTTGTCGACCGCCCATTGACCCAGCTGAATTGGGTCTCGGTCGACGGCCCTTGAACGACCTCGAAGTTGACTAATTGGCCGAGGTTGGGCACGGGGCGGTCGTTGCCCGGTTCGGTGACCTGCACGGTCAACCGGGTCAGATCCTCTACGCCGAGGCGCTGGGGCTCCAGATTCACTCGTAGCGAAGGTCCCTCTGCAGCAACCAGGGCTGTTGCACCGACTCCCAGACAAATCAGGAAAGCCGCGGCCCTGGCAGCATACCTCACCAGTCCTTCTCCACTGTTCCGCTCTGGGGCACCGGCGTCTGCATGGCCTCGCGAGCCTCGGCTTCGGCCCGATCCAACGCGTCAAAGAGACCACCATTCGGATCAGGGGTGGGAGTTGGCTGTGGCCCTTGCTGGCCCGAAGGATCGGGAGTCGGTGTCGGCTGCTGTTGGTCCTCGTCCCCATCCTGGTTCTCTTGCTCTTGCTCGTCCTCTTGATCCTCGTTTTGTTCCTGGTTCTCTTGCTCTTGTTCCTGCTGCTCCTGCTGCATCTTGAGGGCCAACTCGAAATTCCGTTTCACCTCCGGGTTGTCGCCGTCGGCCAACAGGGCCCGACGCAAGAACTCGACGGCCATCTCTGCCTGTTCGCCTGTCAGGGCAGCGGTCCCTGCGTTGTAGGACGAACCCGCCACACCGCCGTCCTCCGCTTGAGTCAACAGGGCGATCGCAGGTTCCGCAGCTCCCTGGGCGGCCAGCGCCGTTCCAAGATCGTAAATCCGTTCCAGGTTCTCAGGATCCAGTTGGGCGGCGCCATCGAAGTTCTTGGCGGCTTTCTCGCCGTCGCCGCCCTCCCACCCGGACATGCCTGCCCGTGCCAGCCGCCGGCTGCCACCGGGAATCCACCGTTGCCACCAGGCGACCGGCTCCGGTGCCTGAGCCAGAGCATGTTCAACGGCCGCTTCTTGCGGAACGGGTTGCACTGCGGGAGCCGGTTGAGGGGCCTGCTGCGCATTAACAGTCGGCGCGCCGAGGGCCAACAGCACCAGGGTTGCCGCGGCCAGCCTCCGCCAGGGTGACAGCAGAAAACTCCCGATCAACATCAAGGCAGCCGCAATCAGGAATATGGAGAATCGCTCGATTCGATGAGGTTTCTGCTCGGTCTGCACTTCACGTGTCCTCAGACCTTCGACGGCAGCGATCAGCGCCTTCTCGGTCTGGGCGCCATCGGCAACCAGGACCTCGCCGCCGACCTGTTCGGCCATCTTTTCGAATGTGGCCGTTTCGGCCCGGGTGACCACCGGCTGGCCCTCTTTGGTCTTCTTGTAGTGCACGGCGCCCGAAGCATCGAGGGCCGGAATTGGTCCGCCTCGTTCGGTGCCTACGACGACGCCGAGCAGACCGGCTCCGGCCTCCTGGAGCATCGAGGCCGCCGCATCGACTCTGCCCTGCAGGTTTTCGCCGTCACTGAAGAGAACGACCACACGTCCTTCCCCCTCAGTGGGCAACAGCCGGACGGCTGCTCCCACAGCTGCCTCAAGGTTGGAACCCGGCTTGCCGACCATGCCCGGGCGAACTCCATCCAGGAAGGAGGCTACGGCTTCAAGGTCGGTCGTCAACGGGATCAAGGAATAGGCCTCACCAGCAAAAACAACCACCCCGATTCGATTGCCTCCGAGGCCCGGCAGAGCCCGGCGAATAATCTCAAGGGAACGACCCAAACGGTTGGGTTGAACGTCAGGACATTGCATGGAGTCGGATACATCGAGGGCCAGGACCAGGTCTCTGGTCCTGATGGAAACCTCGTCCGGCATCGTCCCCCATTGTGGTCGGGCCAGGGCCAGAACGATGAAAGCGGCAGCGGCACACCACAACATCATCCGCCACACACCGGTTGCCGGGGCGCCTCCGATCAGACGATCCCACACGGCCGGTGATGCCAGTGTGCGCTGGTTCTCCAGGCGGCTTCGGTGCCGTACAAGGACCAGGGCGGCGATGCCGGCAACAGCCAGGAGCAGCCACAATCGTTCGGGTTGCGCGAAGATCACCATGGAGTCCTCCCGGCGAGGCTCTCCACACCGGCCGCCACCAGCAACACCAGGAAAGCCGCCATCGCCCAGGGTTCGAAACGCTCTCGATACCGCTCCAGCCGAGTTGAGGTGAACTCAGTTGTTTCCAGGGCGTCGATCTCCGAAAAGACCTCTTTTAGGGCCTTGGCATCCCTGGCGTGGAAGGAGGATCCTCCGGTTCGGCGCGCAATCTCCGCCAACAATTCGGGGTTGGTCTCGACCACAACCTTCTGAATTCGTTCCATCACGCGGCCGGTTCGCGGATCCCTGACCCGGACCGGCAGCGGTACTTCTCCGCCCCGGCCGACCAGGACAGTGTGAACGACGATATCTTCTTCTACGGCCAGATCGCTCGCGGTCAGGGGATCCAACTGGCCGGAATTGTTGGACCCGTCAGTCACCAGCACCACAACCTTGCTCTCGGCCTCCGATGAGCGCAGGCGACTGACCGCCGTGCCCAGACCCATGCCGATCGCCGTGCCGTCGGGCAGAACGCCCATCTCGACATCTTCGAGCATTCTGCCGGCGACCTGGTGATCGAGGGTCAAGGGACACAGGGTCACTGCAGCGCCCGCGAATACCACCAGGGAGATCCGGTCGTGAGGGCGTCCCTCGAGGAATCCGCCAATGACGTCTTTGGCGACACCGAGACGGTCCGTGGGCTTGAAATCAAGTGCAGCCATCGACCCGGAGACGTCCAAAACGACAGCCAGGTCAACGCCCTCGGCCGTTTCGATGCTTCGGGACAAGACTTCTTGCGGCCGGGCCAGGCTGACGGCCAGAGGCACAAAAGCCGCAGCCGCCACAATGCCGGCAACTGTGGTTGCCAGAGCAGTCCATACCAGTCGTCGGCCGCTGCCCTTTCGCATTCGATCGGCGATGGGGAAGGGAAATCGCAGCCACCGCCGCCGCATGATCCATACACCGGCCAGGACAACCGCTGCCGTTACGAGGAACAGCCATTCCGGAGACGCCAAACGCATCAGCCGCCCCCCTCGTCACCGGCAACAACCGGCGTCAGGTGGATCTCCAGCTCTCTGCCGATGTTGTGAGCCGATCGACCGGTGTCCTGTAAATCCGAGTCCGCCACTGATCGGCGACCGAAGCGAACTCCATCGGCCACGCCCGTCAATCGCTGCAGACCCATTTGCACGGTCTGTGGCCACTCGGCCTGTCGTGCCAAAATACGCAATTCGTTTGAGGTCATCTCGACGGCCGGTTCGCCGGTCCGTCGCTCGAGGTAGTGCCGAATGCCGAACGCCAGACGATCACAGACAACGGCGGCGGGTTGGCGTCCGATCGCATGTTGAACCTCCCCGAGCAAACGCTCCAACTCGTCGATTGGCGCCAACCGAGGAACTCCTGCCTCGATATCCGTCTCTGAGCGCCGTCGCCACCACCAGGCGGTCAGAACGACCAACGGCAACAAGATCACGAACAAGGGCGCCACCCACTCCCATGGGAAACCGTGTACGCCCAGTGGATCCCGGAGCGGCGCTGGCTGACCTTCGTCCTCGGGCGCCAGGACCGAACCAACCATGACCGTTGATATCTTGGCCGGTGCGATATTGACCGCCTGACCGTCGGTATTTCGCAGACTGGCCTCAATCGCGGGCAATTCAAGTTCGCCGAGAGCCAGCGGCATCAGCACAACTTCCCACGCGGGGGGCTTGGCGCCGGGGATCTCTCTCGGACCTTCGACGACGGCCCAGGATTCCCCCGATATCGGCGACAGCGCCAGATCACCCCAGAGACCATCATCGCCCCCGCGAGCCTGAACCCGCACCGAGACCCGGTCCCCAACGGTCACCGCGTTATCCGGAACCCTGATCTCCAACGAGGCCTCACCAGCCTCAAGCATCCCGGCAGAGGCAACAAGCAATAGCCACAAGGAAACAAAGGAATAGCCACAAAAAGGCACAAGAAACGAGGTCAAAGAGTCAAAGAGTCGAAGGGTCGATGAGGTCCCCGAACCCATCGGACCGCAGACCGACGGGGAAAGTTCACAGCTGTCCGAGCTGAGAGCTGAGAGCTGAGAGCTGAGAGCTTTATCCTGCACGGCGCCGCTCCCGTCGATCGAACAGTGCCTGCACTGCCGGCAAATAGTCCAGGTTGGTCGACAAGTCGACGAAATCGACACCAGGCAGGGCGCCGTTCTTGCGTCCCCCGCGGATCCGTCCGGCGATCCAACGCCGGCCCTTCTCGACATCGGCAACCGGTACGACGCTCCCCTTGATACCACCGTCCAACAGGGGGTCGCCCACTCGAACGACCACGACGTCATGGCGTCCGGCAAGGGCCGCCAGCATTCGGCGGGGCAAGCTGCAGGTCCGGTCGACGACCAGAATCACAACGCCACGCCGATGGAGCAGGCGTCCCGCTGCACTGACCGCCTCATCGACTGCCGTGCCCCGTCCGCTCGGGGCCGCTCCAAGGACCTCTCGGACGACCCTGAGGCCGTGGCGCCACCCGGACCGCGGTGGAATCAACGACCGAATCTTGTCGTCGAACAAAACGGCGCCTACCCGGTCCTGTTTGGATGCGGCCAAGGCAAAAAGGCTTGAGGCCTCGGCGATCAAATCGTGCACCGTCATCACTCCGGAACCGAACCGCGTCGATGCCGAGAGATCAACCAGCAGCAAAACCGTCAGGTCCCTTTCTTCGTGATAGCGTTTGACATGCAGGTCCCCGGTTCGCGCCGTGACGTTCCAGTCAATGGTCCGCACGTCATCACCGCTGCGGTATTCCCGGACTTCGTCAAATTCTAAGCCTCGGCCCTTGAAGGCGTTGCGATAGCGTCCGGCCATGCCCGCCTCCATCGCCTGGCGGGCCCGGATCTCCAGGCGCCTGACCTGGGCGCGCAGTTCAGGGCCGACATGCTGAACGGGGTCGGCCGGCACAGGTTGTCCCAGCCATTGGGCCCACGCCGCGGGGATCGAAATCACGGAACCTCCACCGCCAACAGCAATCTCTCGACAACGTCTTCGGCGGTCACACCCTCGGCTTCCGCCTCGTAGGTCAAGACCATTCGATGGCGTAGTACCGAAGGCGCCAATTCCTTGACGTCTTCCGGCGTTACGAAGGCTCTGCCTCGAACCAGTGCCAGAGCCCGACTGCCGACGGCCAGAGCAATCGATGCACGCGGTGAGGCGCCGAAAGCGATCAGCGGCGCCAGGTCGCCCAGGCCGACCTCCGTCGGCCGCCTTGAGGCCGCCACCAGATTGACGATATAGGACCGAATGCGGTCGTCGAGATAGACCTCTCGGGCAACCCGCTCCAGTTCGCTCAATTCGTCGAGGGAGGTGACGCACTGCGCCATCGGGAAGGCTTCCCCGAGGTGGTACTCCAGGACCTTACGTTCTTCGTCGAGGGCCGGATAGTCGACCAGGACTTTAAAAAGGAATCGGTCGAGCTGCGCTTCGGGCAGGGGATAGGTCCCTTCCTGCTCAATCGGATTTTGGGTTGCCAGAACAACAAATGGTTCGGGCAGGAGAAAGGTCTCGTCGCCGATAGTGACCTGCCGTTCTTCCATGGCCTCGAGCAAAGCCGACTGCACCTTGGCCGGAGCACGGTTGATTTCGTCGGCCAACACTAGATTGGCGAACACCGGTCCCTTATGTGCGACGAATTCAGAGGTTTTGGGGTCGAAAATCAGGGTGCCGGTCACATCTGCCGGCAGCAAATCCGGTGTGAACTGCAGCCGGTGAAAGTCGCCCCCAACCACGGCGGCCAGGCTCCGGACGAGCAAGGTCTTGGCTAGACCGGGTACGCCCTCAAGCAGGACATGACCGCGGCACAACAGCGCCACGAG
>RCNC010002510.1_pt1 | contig 12243 bp, 9 predicted proteins | sample 2041301 | NCBI WGS metagenome assembly RCNC01 (sample SAMN09708231, study PRJNA481090) | Marine sediment metagenome, whole genome shotgun sequencing project. | biome: marine sediment; feature: ocean; material: sediment; isolation source: Sewage treatment plant 13A marine sediment (STP13A) ... | reverse complement strand
CCTGCTCCACGGGCACGACCCCCAACACCGACTACTCGTCTTTCGCTTTTACGATCCCAGAGTCCTCCATACTGCCCACTCCTCCCACCAACACCGGCTCATAGAACTGGGACAGCATTTCTGTCATCCCGTACTCGTTCACGATGTGGTCAAGGGGAACTCCGAGGGTTTCCTGCAAGGCGGTGTACAGATCTTCCCTCGCCACTACCCGGGTTCGGCCTTTGTATCCCCCCGTCTCCATGATCCGGGCCCCCGAGGGAAGGCGAATGGCCAATCCCCCACGGGAAAACCACTCCAACATCTGGACGAAAGCGAACGCGGTTCCGGCCACCAGAACCGGATCACCTACTGCGGACGCAGCGTAGAGAGCCTCGCAAAACTCCTCCAACTGAAGGCCCCCGTTCGGGCCCGCGAAAAAACGGGCATCCACCCCCGTTCCTCGCCCAACCTCCCCCATCATATAACTAAGGGAGGAGTCCATAGCCGCCTCCGGAGAAGGAAGCAGGCAGAGAAGAGGCAGGCTCTCTCCTCCCGGGAAGAGGTGGGCTTTGAAGTTCGGTAGGAGCGACGACCGATAAAGGGAGAGGTCCCTGATGTGATGTTCCCCCCGGGCCATCTCGCCCCCTGTGGTTCCACTGGTGCGAAATACCCGCTCCACTCCACAGGCCCCCGAAACAAGGGCCGCCGCCTTGAAAGCCCGGGCTGGCAGGAACGGAACGTCCTCCCAACGGTTGACCGACCCGGGGTCCAACCCTCTTCGCTCCAGGTACGCAGCGTACGCTGAGACTGAGGCGGCCTGATACCGGAAGACCCGGAGGGCGATTTCGTTGAAAGCGTCAGCGGACAAGGGTTCGGACACTCCTCGGGAAAACACATCAATTAGCTCCCCTCGGAGTTCGGAAAAGCTCACGACCCTCCTCCCCGAACGGGCCGGCCGCCCAGATCTCCGGTCAACTCGCCTTCCAGTACTGTCACAACCCCATTGACCACCACGGCGCTAATGCCCGAAGGCTTTCGCTTCGGATCGCTGAACGTGGCCTCGTCACGAACGGTGGTTGGATCGAAGGCCACCAAGTCGGCAAAAGCCCCCGGCCGGATGACCCCCCGGTCCTTGAGTTGGATCTTGGATGCCGGGAGGCCCGTCATTTTGTGGATGGCCGTTTCCAGCGGCATGACACCCAGGTCCCGAACGTACCGGCCCAAAACCCTGGGGAATGTGCCATAGGAACGGGGATGAGGGGAGCCGGAAGAGGAAGGCGCATAAACCGATCCATCGGAGCAAATCATCCCGAGGGGGTGTCCGAGCATCAGCGCAGTATTCTCTTCCGACATCCCGAACCCGATCATTCCGACACTCCCACCCTCCTCGGTCAGGAGACGGAGGGCGAGTTCGAAGGGCTCCTCACCTCTTTCCCGAGCCGCATCACCCATGCGGCGGCCGCGGATCCAAGCGTTCTCCGCCGACCCCACACTGCTGATCTGCACGGCGTCCCAGGATCCCAGTTGGGCCACCTTCTCGCGGCAATACGTTTCCAAACCCGGTCGCAGATCCGGGTCCTGAAGACGGCCGAGGAATGCATCGTTCCCTCCGGCCTTCGCCCAGTTGGGGAAGAGATTGGAGAGGCCAGTGGCGTAGGCCGTGTATGGATACCGATCGAAATGGACGTCGATTCCAGCCTCCCGGGCGTCCTCCAGGAGATCCAGAATCACTGGAGCTTTCCACCAATTTCGCTCGCCTTGGGCCTTCAGGTGGGAGATCTGGACCGGTACTCCCGCCACCCTCCCGATGTGAAGGGCTTCTTCCACGGCGGCCAAAACGCCGTCATCCTCGTTTCGCATGTGGGAGGCGTAGGGGTAGCCTGTGCCTCGGAGAGCCTTGGCCAGCTCCACCAGTTCTTCCCTGGAGGCGAAGCCGGACGGCGTGTATTCCAGGCCCGACGAAAAGCCCACGGCACCCTGACTGAGAGCTTCGGCAACAAGCCGCCGCATCCTCGCCAGCTCTTCGGTGGTGGCTGGGCGGTCCTCACCTCCCACCACCAGGGAGCGAATGGTGCCATGCCCCACCATGCTCGCCGCATTCACTGAGGGAGGGATCTTGTCGAGAGCGTCGAAGAAACCTCCCAACTGCTGGAGGTCCACTTCCACGCCATACCTCGCCCTGTACCGCTCCCGGGAAGCCCTGGCGGAGCCCTCACTACTCGGTCCCGGAGAGGAACCGCATTGGCCACCAACCTCCAGGGTGATTCCCTGAAGGACCCGGTTCTCCGCCCGGGGATTCGAGAGAAGGGGAAGGTCGGCATGGGTGTGGATGTCGATGAAGCCTGGAGCCAACGCCTGTCCACGGAAGCTCAACTCTCGGACGCCGTTTTCGGTCACTCGACCCACCGCCTGAATTCGATCTCCCAGAATCGCGACGTCGGCCTCCACACCTGCCGAGCCCGTTCCGTCGAAGACCGTAGCTCCGCGAATCACCAGGTCGGGTGTTTCCCGGGGCGAACCCCAGAGAAAGCCCGGGGAAGAGGAATATCGAGAAACCGAAGCCAAGCCCAGCACGGCGCCGGCGTTCAGAAATTCCCTCCTGTCCATCGATTTCATCGTCCCCCTCTTCCTGGCTTTCCCATTGAGCTTCAACATTGAGCTTCAGCAGGAGTTTCAAACCGAAGAACGGCGTGTTCTCCCGGGCTCCAACCCTCCCGCCTGAAGGATTTTTGCCTCCAACCGCTGGCCTTCCTCCTCCAGGAAATCCGAGACGGTCTGAAGCCGGTCCTCCACCTCGGCATAGTCCTCAGCAGGGAAATCTTTCCCTTCAGCCATCCGGATGGCGCCCACCAGGCCCTCCAACTCTTTTTGGCTCTTCTCCACGGCTCTGCGGAGCCGGGCAAGAGCTTTGCGAGCTTCTTTTTCGGCAGAGTCCACCATCGAATCCTCCAAAACGGAAGTGGGCTGATCCAGAAAAAGATGCCGGCTCAGGGCGGGCACAGCAATGTGGCCCTGCGTTCCTGATGCAAACCGACCGAATGGCCCATCGGGTTTCTAAAGCGGGGCGCGGATCCGGCCACCCTATCCTTTTCCGGGAAAACCCTAGAGTTTTTGGAGGGGTATGCTGGGCCAGGATACTACCAAGGGCCTGAACTGAACCGTCGAACTCTGGATTCCAGAATGGAAACAATCGATATCGCCATTATCGGAGCCGGTCCTTGCGGAATCGCCGTGGGAGCCGCAGCCCGGGAAGCTGGTGCCCGGACAGTGCTCTTCGATCGCGGATGCATCACGAATTCCATCGTGGGTTATCCCTATTACATGCGCTTCTTCTCCACCTCGGATCGGCTCCAGATTGCTGGCATCCCCTGGGCCATCCCGGAAAAGAACCCCAGCCGTCGCGAGGCCCTCGTCTACTATCGGGGGGTGGTTGAGCATTTCGGCATGGAGGTCCGCCAGTATCAGGAGGTGGAGGAGGTCACCGGGCAACAGGGATCCTTCCACCTCAGGACCCGAAAAATGTCGGGTGAGGAGGAGGATTGGCAGGCGCGAATTTTGGTCATCGCCACAGGCGGATTCCACGCTCCCAACCTCCTGGGAGTTCCCGGAGAGGACCTTCCCAAGACCCTGCACTACTACACGGAGCCGTATCCGTTCTATGACCAGGATGTTCTGATCGTCGGCGGAAGCAACTCGGCCGTGGAGTCGGCACTGGAGCTGTACCGGGCCGGGGCCAGGGTCACCTTGGTTCATTTCCTGGATTGGATCGACAAGGGCGTAAAGGCTTGGGTGGTACCGGACATCACCAACCGTTTCGAAAACGGTGACATCTCAGTGTTCTGGAGACACCGGATCGCCGAGATCACTCCGGAAACCGTCAAGGTCAAGGACGAGGACAACGGCCGAACGACCGAAATCAGGAATGATTGGGTGCTGGCCATGACCGGGTGGCGATCCGATCCCGTCCACCTCCAACAACTTGGCGTCGAAATCGACCAGGAGACCGGAATTCCAGCACACGATCCGTCCTCCATGGAGACCAATGTTCCCGGGGTCTTCATCGCCGGAGTTCTGGCAGCCGGGAACAACGCCAACAAGATCTTCATCGAAAACGGGCGCGCTCACGGGGGCCAGATTCTGGATGCGCTCAAGCGGGAAGGTCGACTCTAGCGTCGGAAGGTTCTGCGCCAGGAGTTATCGATGCGTTTCGCGAGAAGACCTTTTGCGAAATGCGAGAGTGAGTTCAGGCTAGGCTCGGAGTACTCCCGGTGCAGACGTGGGTCGATCCTATTCCCAACCCTCATCGCCCAGGGACCGTACCTCGACCAAGGGCCCATCCAACGCCCCCAACCTCACCGGTTCGCCGGAATTCCCGGCCCTTCTTAGATATCCGAAGGCGATGGATTGCCCGAAAGCCGGGGAAATGCAACTGCTGGTAATCCACCCGACGGCTTTCTCTTTTCCGGGAAGGAAGAGCTCCTCCCCCTTCTGGGGCAGGGGAAGGTCTCCCAGGAACAGCCCACGAAGTTGCTTGTTCACCTGACCCCGGTCGCGAATCCTGATGATGACCTCCTGACCGGTGTAGCATCCCTTCCCGTAGTCGATGGCACGCCTGTGGATTCCGGCTTCGACCGGGATGATGCTCTCGTCCATGTCCACCCCGAAGGAGGGCCGGCCCTTTTCCATCCGCAGCACATCCAGCGCCCTACCATCCAGAGCGACCGCGCCCGCATTCAAGAAGATATCCCGGACCCTTTCCAGGCTCGATGGAGCGAGAAGCACGTCCAAGGCCTTCGTGTTCAGGTCGCCGTTTCGGGCTATCCGAACCGAGCCCACTGGAGAGGAGGTCAGAATCAACTCCTCTCCCTCGTTCAAAAGCTCGATCGCCTCCTGGGAAACCCCACCCACCAAGGCCTCGGTCGCCAACAACCGCGCAGCGGCAGGCCCCGCAACGGTCAGCATTCCGAGATCGGTGGAAAAGCCCGTCACCTTGGCCAAGCGGGGGGGGAGGAACTTCCGAAAATGCTCGATGACTCCTTCCAACCCCACATCGGGAAGATCCAGAACGAACCCCCCCGATCCGTCGCTGAAAACACGGAGGTCGGAGATCATCCTCCCTCTCGGGTCGAGAACCGCAGAGTACATCACCCGTCCACGCTCCAACCCGTCACCCTCGTCCTGGGGCAGGCCTGGCAAGCCGCTGGTGAGGATCCCAAGGAGCATGTCCCTCGGGGCCTTCCCAGTCACAGCCAGAAACTTGCGGTGGGTACGGTGAGCCACGGCCATGGATTCCTTGGCCGCGGTATAGGTCGGATAAACCTGCGAAGGTTCGGCCATTTCTCAGCCCTCTTCCTGACGGCCTTCCCTGAGCTGTGAAACCATTTCCAGGATCCGCTGGGAGTCGTTGGCTTGGGGAGCAACATTCAGGTACGCCTCCAGTTGCTCCAATGCTTCCTGGTTCCGGCCCATGCGGGCCAGAATCACTCCCTTGTCCCGGATCTCCCCCGCGGCGATGGGCCGGATCAGGAGGATACGATCCACCGCTGCCAATGCTCGCTTGTGGTCCTGAACATTCAAATAGATGCTCTTCAGGTTGGTGAGAAGACGAACGAGCATTTCCCTGGGCCCGGCCATCTTCAGGAACGACTCATTGACCCGGACCATTCCGCCATAAACCCGATCCAGCAACTCCTGGGACTGATCCTGAAACCGGAGGGTCCCTCCGTCATACGGGTCGATAAGCAGGTCCACCGTATCACCCCGGAACCTGACCAGGAAATGACCCGGAAAATTCACCCCTTCCAGAGGAAGTCCGAGACGCCAACCCACTTCAAGAAGCACGATGCTAAGGGTCAGAGGAATTCCCAGTTGGCGATCCAGGACATCGTTGAGGAACGAGTTTCGAGGGTCGTAATATGCCTCCCGGTTTCCTCTGAATCCGTGTCTCTCGTAGAGGGTCTTCAGGAGTTCCTGGAGAACGATGAGCGGTGCGTTTTCGTTGTCGAGCCGATCCTTGGTCTCCTCGGCCAGGAGGTCGAGGATCCCCAAGCTTCGCTCCTCCGACAGCTGTGGATACTCTTCCCGGGCCACCAGGAGTGCGGCCCTCGCCAAATCGATCTCCTCGTCGATCCGGCCCATCTCTGTGGCAAACCGCTGCCGGATCAGCAGGTCTGGGGGAGGTGTTCCCATTGAGCTCTCGAACTTTTCCCTTACCTGGAAAAACGTGGCGACCTAGATTGGCCTTCCTAGGTCCGGTCGACTTCCCTGGATTCGGTCCGAGCGAACGGACTCTGGATCCCAGGAGGTTAGAGATACCCTGCATGGCTGCGGTGTTCCCGTACTAAGACGGAAGAGGATGAACGAAGAGCCCAGAGACCAACGGCCAAAACTCCGCCTCACCCAGCTCTCCCACGGCTCGGGGTGAGCCTGTAAACTCGGCATGGCCGAGTTGGCGCAGGTACTGCGTCACGTGCTCCCGGCGGAAGACGCAAACGCGCTGGTGGATGCATCCACCGGCGACGATGCCGCCGTATACCTTCTGGATGATGACCGCGCACTGGTGGTCACCACGGATTTCTTCACGCCCATCGTCGATGACCCGTTCGCTTTCGGTCAGATCGCTGCAGCCAACGCCCTCTCCGATATCTACGCCATGGCGGCTCGTCCGCTCTTCGCACTCAACCTCCTTGCATTTCCCAGGAAGCTCCTTCAAGACGGAGAAGTAGGGAGGATCATTCAGGGCGGGGCGGAGAAGGCAAGGGAGGCGGGGATCCCCATTCTGGGCGGCCACTCCATCGACGACGCTGAGCCGAAATACGGGTTGGTCGCCATCGGAGAGGTGAACCCCGAGGAAATGACAACCAACTCCACGGCCCAACCAGGGCAAAACCTGGTGTTGACGAAGGCCATCGGGACCGGGATCATCGCCACAGCAATCAAGGACGGAAAAGCTTCCCCCGATGTCATCGCATCGGCCACGCTGTCCATGGCGACCCTGAATCGGGGGGGGGCTGAGGCCATGCGGGAGAGCGGAATAAGGACAGCCACCGACGTCACGGGTTTCGGGCTTTTGGGGCACCTTCGCCAAATGCTTATGGCGTCGGGGGTGGCGGCTCGGGTCGAGGAGGCCTCCGTTCCTATCCTTCCGGGTGCCCTGGAACTTGCCGCGTCGAATCGCTTCCCAGGGGGGTCGGTCCGGAACCTCGACGATGTCAGCGAGGGTGTCTTCTTCCCCGCGGAGTTGCCGGAGCACCGCCGACTCCTCCTGGCAGACGCGCAGACCTCCGGGGGCCTGCTCATGGCCGTGTCCGACGATGCTCTTCCCGGACTCCTAGAGAAGGTTCAGGGCCGCAGCCCAGTGGCCGCCGTTATCGGGAGAATCGAAGAGGGCCCGCCGGGCCGGATCCAAATCATCTGAATCCTCAGCCCCGCAGGCCCCCTAATGCCGCCCGGAATCCTACCGGGTCGCGACTCCGACGTTCCCTAGGCCGTGACCTCCGGCTCAGCAGCATCCTTTTTCGCCTTTGGTCGGGGCTTCCGCTTCGCACCGCCCTTGGGCGTTTTGCTCCGGCCCTTCTTCGTTGATTCCTCATCGATCAGCGCGATTTTGACTACCGAGTTCAGATCTTCCACGCAGTGGAAGGTCAGGTTGGCAGCAACCTCTTCGGAGATGTCCTCGAGATCGGCTTCGTTGTCCATCGGCAGTATGATCTGGGTTATCCCCGCCCGCACCGCACCCAGGATCTTCTCCTTCAACCCCCCGATGGGAAGCACTCGACCGGTGAGGGTCAGCTCTCCGGTCATGGCCACATCCCTCCGGACCTTCCGGCCGGAGAGAGCTGAGACCAGGGCCGTTGCCATGGTGATACCGGCCGACGGACCATCTTTGGGAACGGCCCCAGCCGGCACGTGGATATGGACGTCCATGTCATCCAGAGCACCGGTCGGGATTCCCAGCAGCTCCTGTTGGGCCTTCGCGTAGCTCAGCGCTGCCCTGCCCGATTCTTTCATCACATCCCCAAGCTGTCCAGTGAGGACCAGCCCGCCCTTGCCCGGCATCACCGATGCCTCCACGAACATGATGTCCCCACCCATGGGTGTGTAGAACATGCCCGTGGCCACACCCACCGTATCGACAGGAGACATCTGCTCTGGATGGACTCGGGGTCTGCCCAGCAGATCCCGGACCACGTCCGGATCCGCGTCGACCTTCTCTACCTCCCCGGCAGCGATCTTCCGGGCAACTTTTCGGGCTAGCTTCCCCAACTCCCTTTCCAGTTGGCGGACTCCCGATTCCCTGGTGTACTTCTGAACCACCGAGAGAATCGCGTCATCCGCCATATCCAATTCCTCTCCTCTGAGTCCAGCTCCCTTCTCCTGCCTGGGAAGGAGGTACCGCTTGGCGATCTCCAGCTTCTCCTTTTCGGTGTATCCGACAAACTCCACCCTCTCCATCCGGTCCAGAAGGGGAGGAGGAATCCTGTCCACATAGTTCGCGGTCGCGATGAACAGGACCTCAGACAAGTCGAAGGGAATGCCGAGATAGTGGTCCGTAAAGGTGGAGTTCTGGGCCGGGTCCAGCACCTCAAGGAGAGCCGCGCTTGGATCCCCTTGGAACGAAACGCCGAGCTTGTCCACCTCGTCCAGGAGGAAGACCGGGTTCTTGCTCTTCACCTGGCGCATCCCCTGGAGAATCCTCCCGGGCATGGCGCCCACATAGGTCCGACGATGGCCCCTGATGTCCGCTTCGTCACGGGCTCCACCCAGGGAGATCCGGACGTACTTACGCCCCAGTGCTCTAGCGATGGACTGGGCGATGCTGGTCTTCCCCGTGCCCGGAGGCCCGCCAAAGAGCAAAATGGGGCCCCGGCCAACGTCGTTATCCGGGTATTCCTCTGCCGGTTCATCGGCTTCGTCAGCCTCGTCGGCCGAAATGTCTTTGATGATCGGTTCGACATCGTCCGCGTCTGACCCTTCAGCGTCCGAACCAGCGTCAGAAGGCCCGTCGATGTCACCCTCCACCAACAGTCTCTCCTCCTCGTCTTCCAAGGCCCGTTCGGTCTGGAGCTTCCGTACCGCCAGGAACTCCAGGACCCGATCCTTTACATCCTCCAAACCGTAGTGATCCTCCTCCAGGATCTCGGAAGCCTTCTTCAGTTCCAGCTTTTCCTCGGTCCGAGTTCCCCACGGGAGCTCCGTAACCCATTCCAGAAACGTACGAATCACCTGGTATTCAGCTGACTGCGGACTGGTACGCTCCAACCGCTTGAGCTCCCGCTCTACTTCCACCCGGGCTTGTTCGGAAAGCTCCAGTTCCTCTACACGCTCACGGAGCTCTTCAACGTCGTTTCGCTCGTCCTCGTCCCCTAGCTCCTTCTGAATCTGCTTCAGTTGCTCCCGGAGAAGCATCTCCCTCTGGCGTTCACCCAACTCTTCCTGGACCTTGGCCTGGATGTCCTCCTGGGCTTCGATCCGAGCCAGCTCCCGCTCCACGGCGACCAAAGCCTCACGCATCCTCTCCTCGTCGCCGAGAATCTCCAGGAGTCCCTGTTTGTCTCCCGTGGGAAGCTCGAGATAGAAGGCAACCAGGTCCGCGAAGGCACCAGGATCCTCGACGCCCTGAATGAGTTGGTTGAGAGCCTCGGCCGGAACGCCTCGGCGGGTGCCGAGCTCAGCCGCCCGTTCCCGAAGCTCGCCGTCCAGGGCCTGAAAAGCCGGATCCTCCGGATTACTTGGATCCTGGCGCTCCATGGCGATGAGATTCGCCTGGAGCATGGCTTCGCCTTCCTTGAAGTAAGAGAGAGCCTGTGCCCGCCCCTCTCCCTGGACCAGAAGCTGCATTCCGCCACGGACCCGGTGCGTTTGAATAATTCGCACCACCGTCCCGATGTTGTAGAGGATATCCGGATGGGGATCGTCCACGTTTTCCCGCTGAGCCACAGCGAAGAGACGCCGATCACCTTCCAAGGCCTCTTGGACGGCTTCCACGGTCCCGGCCCGGCCGGCCGAAATGGGCACGGCCACGCCGGGGTAGACCACAGTATCCCGGAGGGGAAGAACAGGAAGTGAATATCGCTCGCCCATGAGTCCTCGCTGGCTGATCTTTCGAGTGCACTCCCTTCATCCTATCGAAGAAGGGAGGTCTATGCATCTTAGCAGGATCCTTGCCAAGGAGAATTGGGGACTTTCGTGCCGAATCAACAGGAATCCTGTCAATTTGGCGCGACCGCCATGAGGGCCAGACCTGTTTCCCCTTACTTCCCCTGCCTACCTTGAATACGGATCTCGTTCCCAATGGAGTGGAGGAGTCATGACGGACTTCCTTGATGGGGTCACCTGGTTCCGTCAATCGTCTGTAAGAATCCGCAGGGGCGGCTTGGAGGTCCACGTCGATCCCTGGGGGGTGACGGAACAGAGTGTGGCGGACTACATCCTCCTCACTCACCCTCATTACGACAGCTTCCTCGAGGAGGATATCGAGAAGCTGAAAGGCCCCAATACGGTCCTCATAGCCCCGAGCAGTATGCGAAAGCAACTCGGGGGGGTGGATCACTTTCTCCGGCCCGGAGACCTCGTTCAGTTGGACCGCATCGACATTCTTGCGGTCCCAGCGTACAACCTCCAAGGGAGGTTCCATCCTGCAAACGCAGGCTGGTTGGGTTACGTCTTTTCCATGGGTGATGCCACCTACTACCACACAGGCCACACCGATTTTCTTGACTCCATGCGTGGGATTCGTTGTGATGTCGCTTTCGTGGCTTGCTGCTCCGACTATACCATGGGGCCCGATGAAGCCCTGACGGTTGGTGAGGCGTGCGGTGCTGCAGTCCTGGTTCCGATTCACTGGAGCGATCTTGCGGGGCCTCCCGATGAACTCCGGGATAGTTCAGACAAATATTCCGGCGAAATCAGAATTCTGGAACGGAAGGTTTAAGGTTTAATGATGGGCTACCGAAACATCCGACACCCCCTCTCACTCTGCGCTCTCTTTTTCGCACTTCTCCCGGGCCATCTTGAATCGCAGGCCCGGCCCAGCACCCTTGCAGGGCGATCTACCGTCTACGCGCCCAGCGGCGTTGCTGCCACCAGCCAGCCCCTGGCAACATCAGCTGCCTTGGGGATCCTCCAAAACGGCGGAAACGCCATCGACGCGGCGGTAGCAGCCGCGGCGGTTCTGAACGTGGTGGAACCTCACATGACCGGGATGGGAGGAGACGTTTTCGCCATCCTGTGGTCCGCTGAAGAGGGGCGCCTCGTGGGGCTGGATGCCAGCGGTCGATCAGGATCCCTGGCATCGCCGGATACCCTTCTTGCCCTGGGCTTGGGCCGTGTCCCCTCCTCGGGCGCCGCCTCCGTCACCGTGCCGGGAGCTCTTTCCGGTTGGGCAGCCCTCCTGGAGAGGTACGGAACACTGGCCCTGGCGGAGGCGTTGCAACCCGCCATCGACATCGCGGAGGGCGGGTTCCCGGTGAGCCCCATCATCGCCGGGCAATGGAGGGGAAACGTCCGAAAGCTCCAACGAGATCCCGGTGCCTCGGCCACCTATCTCCTGAACGGAGAGCATAGTCCCGAAGCCGGAGAGTGGTTCCAGAACCCCGACATCGCCCAAACCTTCCGCACCATCGCCACCCACGGCACTGGAGCCTTCTATGGTGGGCCCTTGGGAGAGAAGATCGTCGAGACAGTCCAATCCCAGGGCGGCTTCCTGACTCTGCAGGACCTCGAGGATCATCAACCCGAGTGGGTTGAACCTATGTCGGTTGATTTCCGGGGCTATCAGGTATGGGAGTTACCGCCAGCCGGACAGGGAATCGCTGCACTCCAAATGCTAAAGATCCTGAACCCCTTCGACCTGGCGGCGATGGGCCACAACTCCCCCGAGTACCTCCACCATCTCATTGAGGCGAAGAAGCTGGCGTTCGCGGACCTCAGCGGGCACGTGTCGGACAGGGATCACCTTCGAGGTGACCCGGCAGCACTACTCGCCGACGACTACATCGCCGAGAGAAGGACCCTCTTGAATCCGGATTCGGCTGCGCCCAGCGTAGATGCGGGGCACCCGTTCGACCATGGCGAGACGATCTACCTCACCGTGGCGGACAAGGAGGGGAACATGATCTCCTTCATCAATAGTGTCTTCGACTACTTCGGTTCGGGTGTGGTAGCTCCAGGGACCGGGTTTGTTCTCCAAAACAGGGGTTCCGGGTTCACCCTCGAAGAGGGCCACCCCAACCGCATCGCTCCGCGGAAACGTCCCTTCCATAC
>RCNC010002509.1_pt1 | contig 12243 bp, 9 predicted proteins | sample 2041301 | NCBI WGS metagenome assembly RCNC01 (sample SAMN09708231, study PRJNA481090) | Marine sediment metagenome, whole genome shotgun sequencing project. | biome: marine sediment; feature: ocean; material: sediment; isolation source: Sewage treatment plant 13A marine sediment (STP13A) ... | reverse complement strand
TGCTTCGGCCACCGCCAGGTAGAAGGACGTGACTAGCTCGGCGTCCTTGCGCAGCAGGAGCGTGGGCGTGATCACCAAGGCGGCGTCGGCCCCGACACCCGCTGCCTCAGCAATCTGGTCGTTCGCTTGGCGGACGGACTGCGCGGAGACGCCGGCGAGGAGGAATGCCGATTCGCCGAGTTCGCCGCGTGCCACGGCGGCCAAGCTCGCTCGTTCTCCCGCCTCCAGATACGGTCCCAGCCCGGTCGATCCGCCGAGGAGGAATCCCTCGACGCCCCAGCCGGACAACGATGCCAGATTGTGACGGTGAGCCCTGCCGTCGAGCGATCCGCTTTCGTCGAATGGCGTGATCATCGCCACCATCGTGCGGGGTGGAGTCTTCATCTACGAACCCCAGTCCGAGTGGAAGAATTCGCCTCGGGCACCGTCCACGCGTTCGTACGTGTGCGCTCCGAACAAGTCGCGCTGTGCCTGGATGAGGTTGGCAGGGAGCCTCTGCGACCGGAATCCGTCGTAGAACGCGAGGGCGGAGGAGTAGGCAGGGACCGGGATCCCGGCCTCCACCGCTCGTGCCACGGTGCGTCGCCATCCTGGCTCGGCGTCGACGATCGCATCGCGGAAGAACCCATCGAGCAGGAGATTCGAGAGCGTTGGGTTTGACCGGTAGCCCGACGTGATGTCTGACAGGAACCGCGACCGGATGATGCAGCCGGCACGCCAGAGCGAGGCGATTGTTCCCGGATCGAGGTCCCAGCCGAACTCCTCGGATGCCGCCTCGAACAGCATGAAGCCCTGGGCATAGGAGACGATCTTGGATGCGTACAGCGCATCCTCGAGATCGGCGATGACCCTTTCGGCGTCGCCGGCGATCCGCCCGTGCGGTCCGGTCAGCGTCTTGGATGCAACAGCCCGCTCATCGACGAGCGCCGACACGATCCGGGCGTAGACAGCCTCGGCGACCAGCGTGGTGGGGGTGCCCTGTTCCATCGACGCCGCCACCGTCCATTTTCCTGTTCCCTTCTGCCCAGCCGCGTCGAGCACCTGATCGAGGAGCGGGAGGCCGTCGGCGTCGGTCGTGGCCATCACGTCGCTGGTGATCTCGATGAGGAACGAGTCGAGGCGTCCGGCGTTCCACCCAGCGAACACCGGCTGGATCGCGGCGGGTTCCATGCCGAGGCCGCGCCGCATGATGTCGTAGGCCTCGGCGATGACCTGCATATCGCCGTACTCGATGCCGTTGTGAACCATCTTCACGTAGTGGCCGGCGCCGCCCGGTCCAACCCACTCGCAGCACGGTTCTCCTTCGGCGATCGCCGCGATCGATGTGTAGATCGGCCGAATCTGGGGCCAAGCCGCCTCGCTGCCCCCTGGCATGATCGACGGGCCGTATCGAGCGCCCTCTTCACCGCCTGAGATGCCCATCCCGATGAAGTGCATGCCGAGGTCGGCGAGGCTGGCGGTCCTCCGCTCGGTGTCGGTGAACAGCGAGTTGCCGCCATCGATGATGATGTCGCCCGCGTCGAGGAGTGGAATCAGTTGCTCGATCTGGTCGTCGACGGGCGCTCCCGCCTTGATCATGAGCATGACGACCCGAGGACATTCGAGGCTGCCGACCAACTCATCGAGCGAGTGCGTCGCAATCACGGCGGACTCTGCCGCCTCGGTCGCCACGAAGTCGTCGGTCCGTTCCGGAGAACGGTTGAACACGGCGACGGTGTATCCGTGGTCGGCCAGGTTCAACACGAGGTTCCTACCCATGACCGCGAGGCCGATGAGTCCGATATCTGCTGGTTGGGGCATGGAGACGACGCTAGTCGCTATGCGGGAAGCTGCGGACCGTAGAGCCACGTCGCGAAGAGATCGTCGAGGTCGCGTCCCGCCTTCTCTTCGGCGAGGGCAATGAAGTCCTCGGTCGTCGCATTGCCATTCGAGAAACGGTGTGCGTAGGTTCGGATCGTGTCGAAGAACACGTCGTCGCCGACCTCGTCGCGCAGGGCAACGAGCACGAAGGCGCCTCGCTGATACACGCTGGCGTTGAAGAGATCGTCGGGTGGCGGGGTAGCCGGTGGGCCGTATTCTCCGATACGAGCCGCCTCCATCCGGTTCGCGACCTCTTCACGATATGCCCCCGATCCATACCGGTGCTCGACCCAGAGCAGTTCGGCGAATGTCGCAAAGCCCTCGTTGAGCCAGATGTCGCTCCATTGGCCAACCGAGACCGAGTCGCCGAACCACTGGTGGGCGAGTTCGTGCACGAGCACATACTCGAAGTACGGGGCCTCCACCATCGTCCGCCCGAACACGGAGAGCGTCTGGTTCTCGAGAGCCGCAGGGAAGCCACCGACGACGGCGATGCCGTAGCGGTCGAACGGGTAGGGACCGAACGACGCTTCGAGCACCTTCACCATCTCCCCGGTGGTCGCGAGAACGGCCGGGGGAGCATCCGCGAGGTCGGGGGGAAGGACGTTGCGAATCGGGAACCCTGCGTCTGCGGTAGCGACGGGATCATCGACGATCGACCAATCGGGACCGATGACGATGGTGGCGAGGTAGGGGGCCATCGGCGTATCCAGGGACCACTGGAACGTCGACGTGCCGTCGCCGTCCGAGACGGCGGTGAGTTCGCCGTTGGCTGCTCCGACGTAGCCATCGGGGACCGTGACGGAGAAGGTGAATGTGGCCTTGTCAAGCGGATGGTCGTTGGCAGGGAACCACGAGCGCGCGGCGTCGGGTTCGGCGACGACGAACTGTTCGCCCTCGGGGCCTGCGGACCACCCAATGCCAAACGGCATGGCCTCCGATCCCGTCGGGCTCGGCATGCCTTGGTAGTCCATTTCGACCTTGAAGATGTCGCCGGATCGCAATTCGACGGGTGTGATTGTCAGCTCTCCGCCGCTGCGCTCAAACGGGGTCGGCGACCCGTTGACGTCGAGGCGTTCAATGTCCCATCCGATGAAGTCGAGGTTGAACGATGCGAGGTCGTCGGTCGCCGTGGCGGTCACCACCACCGATGCCGTGACCGAGCCGTCCGCGTCGTACGCGACATCGAGGTGGTAGTGGTCGACGTCGTAGCCGCCGTTACCGAGCGACGGGTAGTAGTCGTCCCCGATCCCCGCGGCTCCCGCGATGTAGGTCGGATCGACCGTCGCCACCGCCGTCGAGGTCGTGGATGGCTGAATGGTCGTTGTCGGAGCAGCTGTGGAGGAAGTCTCGGACACTGGCTCGCCGCTACAAGACGCAGCGACGAGCACAACTACGAGGCTCGCGATTAACCGTCTCATAGGACAAAGGTACCGACGCTCCAGGTAATCGCCACGAGCTGTTGTTGGTAGCTGCTAGCTCACCCTCGGCGACCGGCGTCTCGTTTCTAGCGTCTCGTGTCTGGTGTCTCGCGGCTCCCAACCGCCAGCGCGACCGCGCTCCCCATATCGCTGGTCGTCGCCGTGGGCCCAGTCCCCACGATATCCGCGGTGCGCAACCCGGCGGCGAGTACATCTTCGACTGCCTGGTCAACTGCTGCGGCGGCCTCCGGGAGGCCGAGCGAATGACGCAACGCCATCGCAGCAGCGAGGATGGTCGCCAACGGGTTCGCGAGGTTCTTTCCGGCGATGTCGGGCGCCGACCCGTGCACCGGCTCGTAGAGACCCGGTGGGCCATCGCCGAGCGAAGCCGAAGGAAGCAGCCCGAGAGATCCCGGGAGCATTGATGCTTCGTCGGTGAGGATGTCGCCGAAGAGGTTCCCCGTCACGACGACATCGAAGTCCCGAGGACGCGAGAGCAGATGCATCGCCATTGAGTCGACGAGCACGATCTCGAACTCCACATCGGGGAACTCGTCCTCCATGACCCGCTGGGCGGTGCGGCGCCAGAGTCGTGACACCTCGAGCACATTGGCTTTGTCGACAGAGGTGACTTTGCCGCGGCGGCGTCCGGCGGCTTCTCCTGCCATGCGCACGACCCGCTCGACTTCGGGCACGGAGTAGACCATTTCGTTGGTGGCCACCTGGCCGTCGGCGGACAGCGACGACGGACCGAAGTAGATGCCGCCGGTGAGTTCTCGCACGAACAGGATGTCGACACCGGCGGCATCGCGCAGCGGTGATGACCTGGGGAAGTGGACCTGAATCGGACGCAGATTGGCATAGAGCCCGAGTTCGGAGCGGATTGCGAGCAGCCCGTCTTCGGGTCGGGTCTTGGCCAACGGGTCATCCCATTTCGGACCGCCGACGGCACCGAGGATCACGGCGTCCGAGGCGCGACACGCCGCCACGGTCGACGTTGGGAGAGCATCGCCGGTGGCTTCGATCGCAGCCCCGCCGATGAGGTACTCCTCGAATGTGAATTGGAGGCCGAACCGCATCGCGACGACCTCGAGGACCTTGCGCGCTTCGGTGACGACCTCGGGACCGATACCGTCGCCGGGGAGGAGGACGAAACGGCTCATGCGTCCGGCGCCGGCAGGGTGCCGTTGCGGTCGGCGAGGGCCTTGTTGAGGGCTGAGACGAACGCCTGAACCGACCCTTCCACCACATCGGTGGAGATACCGCGACCGGAATAGGTCGTCGGACCGATCTGGATGATCACGTTGACTTCCGCCATGGCGTCGGCGCCAGACGTGAACGGGTTGACCCGATAGTCGAGCAGCGTCGCTGGGATGCCGAACGCATCCTGCAGGGCGACGAACGCGGCATTCACCATGCCGTCGCCTTCGGCGGTCACCTCGAACGGCTCGCCGCCGCGCGTTACTCGGACCGTCGCAATCGGTGTCTCGCGATCGCCACCGCTCAGGTGGAGGCCGACGAGTTGCACGGCGTCCACGGGGCGACCCGTCTCGATCTCGACGATCGCGCGCAGGCCGGCTTCTCCGATTTCGCCCTTGCGATCGGCCAGCTCCTTGAACCGGTCGAATGCTCGGCCGAATTCCTCCGCTTCGAGGGAGACACCCAGTTTGTCGAGGGCATCGCCGAATGCCGCGCGTCCGGAGTGTTTGCCGAGCACGAGCTGAGACTCCTGGCCGACATCGCTCGGGTCCATGATCTCGTACGTTTCGCGGTTCTTGAGCACGCCGTGCTGGTGGATGCCCGATTCGTGAGCGAACGCGTTTCGGCCGACCACAGCCTTGTTGAACTGAACGGGGTACCCGGTCAAGCGCGACACGAGCCGTGAGGTCTCGAAGATCTCGGTGGTGTCGGCCTGGATCTCCACGTTGAAGTAGTCCTGCCGGGTCTTGACCGCCATGATGATCTCTTCGGTCGAGGTGTTCCCTGCCCGTTCCCCGATGCCGTTGATTGCTCCCTCGATCTGGCGGGCGCCGGCGTGGATGGCCGATAGCGAGTTCGCGACCGCGAGTCCGAGGTCGTCGTGGCAATGGGTCGAGATGATGATGTCCTCATTGCCGCTTCGTACGTCGGAGTAGACACGCTCGAGCAAGGCGACGAAGTCGGCAGGCATGGCATAGCCCACGGTATCTGGGATGTTGATCGTGGTCGCACCGGCTTCCACGGCAATCCGGCAGGCTTCAACGACGAACTCGGGGTCGGAGCGCGTTGCGTCCTGCGGAGAGAACTCCACGTCGTCAACGTAGCCCCGGGCGCGTTTCACCCCTTCTCGGATGGACGCCAGGACCTCATCGGGGGTCTTGCGGAGCATCTGCTCCATGTGAATCGCCGACGTCGACGTGAAGACGTGGATTCGGAAGCGCTCAGCCTCGGCCAGAGCGTCCGCTGCCTGGTCGATGTCGTTCGGCACGGTGCGCGCCAGTGACGCAATGACCGGCCCGCGTACCTGTTTGGCGATGCGGCGCACGGCCTCGTGGTCGCCCGGCGACGAAGCTGCGAAGCCGGCCTCGATGACGTCGACCCGCAGGCGCTCGAGCTGCTTGGCGATGGCGACCTTGTCATCGGGCGAGAGCGCGATCCCAGGCGCTTGCTCTCCGTCGCGCAGCGTCGTGTCGAAGATGATCAACCGATCAGACATAGGTCACGCGCCTCCCTGGCCGGCAGCACAAACCGGCCTGGCGACTGGCGACTGGCGACTCTCGGCTTCATACATCATCTGCCGGGATCTTCTCGACCAAGAACGGCATCATGGCCCGCAGGTCGCGCCCGACTTGCTCGACGGAGTGGTCGGCAACCGCGGCGCGCGCGGCCAGGAGGTTCGGGGCACCGGCGCGGTATTCGTCCATCCATTCACGGGCGAACTGACCGGACTGGATCTCTTCGAGAATCTTGCGCATCTCGGCCTTGGTCTGGTCGTTGACGATCCGCGGGCCCCTGGTGATGTCTCCGTATTCGGCGGTGTCGGAGACCGAGTGGCGCATCCAGGAGATGCCGCCCTCGAAGAGCAGGTCGACGATCAGCTTCAATTCGTGGAGCACCTCGAAGTAGGCCATCTCGGCCGGGTAGCCGGCCTCGGTGAGGACCTCGAACGCTGAACGGATCATCGAATCGACTCCGCCGCACAGGATGACCTGCTCGCCGAAGAGGTCGGTCTCGGTCTCGTCCTTGAAGGTCGTCTCGATGACGCCGGCTCGCGTCCCGCCGATGGCGTGCGCGTAGGACAGCGCGATCGCGTGGGCGGTGCCCGAAGCGTCCTGGTGAACGGCGACGAGAGCCGGCACTCCGCTTCCTTCGACGTACTGGCGTCTGACGAGATGACCGGGCCCCTTGGGAGCGACCATCGCCACGTCGACGTCGGCTGGGGGAGTGACATATCCGAAGTGAATGTTGAACCCGTGAGCGAACAACAGCACGTCGCCCGGCTTCAGATTCGGGGCGATGATCTCGTCGTAGAGATCGGCCTGAACCTGATCGGGAACGAGCACCATGATCACGTCCGCCCACGCGGCGGCTTCGGCAGGTTCCATGACGGTGAGTCCGAACTCGGCGGCGCGCGTCGCGCGACTTGAGCCGGGCCGGAGACCGACGGCAACGTCGACGCCCGAGTCTTTCAGGTTCATTGCATGGGCATGTCCCTGACTTCCGAAACCGATCACCGCGACCTTGCGGTTGGAGATCAGGGTCGGATCGGCGTCCCCTTCGTAGTACATCGTTGGCATGGGGCCTCCTCAGGCGCTCTTGAGTTGCTTCTTGTTGGACTTCTGGTCTCGAGGCAGGGCGATGCGCCCCGACTTGGCCAGCGAGACGATCCCGTAGGTGCTCATCAGCTGGAGGAAGTCGGCGAGGCGCTCCGGGGGTCCCGTGACCTCGAATGTGATGGTGGCGACGCCGACGTCGACCGCCCTGGCCTCCCACACGCGAGCCGCGTCGAGGATCTCGCCGCGACGCTTCGCGTCCGCGTTGACCCGCACCAACATGATTTCTCGCTCGATTGCCGTCCCCGGCTCGAACTCGGTGACCTTGACCGTGTGCACGAGTTTGTAGAGCTGCTTGATGATCTGCTCCATCTCGGGGCCATCCACGACCACGGTCATGCGCGACATGGCGTCATCCTCGGTCGGGCCGACCGTCAGCGAGTGGATGTTGAAGCCCCGCCTCGCAAACATGGATGAAACGCGTGCAAGCACGCCGGGCTTGTTCTCGACGATCACGGCGATGACGTGCTTCATGCGAGGTCCTCTCTGCTCATGATGATGTCGTCGTTTGATCCACCAGCCGGAACCATCGGGAACACCATTGCCTCGGGGTCGCAGGTGAATTCGACCAGCACCGGCCGATCGTTGATCGCAAGTGCCTCTTCGATGACGCCCGCGACCTCGCTCGGATGATCGGCGCGCAGTCCGACGCAACCGCACGCTTCGGCAAACTTGACGAAGTCTGGAACGGTCGGTGAGAGCTCGGTTTGGGACAACCGGCCGTCGTAGAAGAGGTTCTGCCACTGCTTCACCATGCCGAGCGAAGCGTTGTTCATCACGGCGACCTTGATCGGGATGTTCTCGACGGCCGCCGTGATCAGCTCGGAGCCGGTCATCTGGAAGCACCCGTCACCGTCGATGGCGAACACCACATCGTCCGGCATGCCGGCCTTGGCTCCGATCGCAGCAGGGACGGCGTATCCCATAGTCCCCAACCCACCGGAGTTGATCCAGCGGCGCGGCTGCTCGAAGCGCCAGAACTGCGACGCCCACATCTGGTGCTGGCCGACTCCCGCCACGATCGTGGCGTCGCCGTCGGTGAGGCGTTGCAGCTCCTCGATGACGTACTGCTGCTGAATCGGACCGTCCGGGTCTTGCTCGTAGGCAAGGGGGTGGGATTCTCGCCATTCGTTGATGGTTGCGAGCCAGGCGTCGCGGGCCGGTTGCGGATCGCGACGTTCGGTCTGGGCTATCAATTGGCCCAAGACGATCTTGGCGTCACCGACGATGGGGACGTCGGCGAAGCGAATCTTGCCGATCTCTGCCGGGTCGACGTCGACGTGGATGACCTTGGCTTCGGGGGCGAACTGTTTCACGTCTCCAGTGATCCGGTCGTCGAAGCGGGCGCCGAGCGTGATGAGCAAGTCGGCCCGCTGAAGCGCTGTGGTTGCGGTGTAGTTGCCGTGCATCCCCGGCATGCCGAGATTGAGGGGGTTCGAGTCGGGGAACGCCCCGCGGGCCATCAATGTCGTGACCATCGGAACGTGGATCAGGTCGGCGAACTGCTGAAGTTCGTCGGTTCCCCCTGCCGCCACGACGCCCCCGCCGACGTAGAGCACAGGCCGCTCGGATCGTTCGATGAGATCAACGGCGGCCTTGACCTGGCGCGGATGGCCCTTGACTGCGGGCCGATAGCCCGGGAGCCGCACCTCGCCCGGCCGGTGCCAGGTCATCGTTGCGCCGAGAACGTCCTTCGGAATGTCGACGAGGACCGGACCCTTCCTTCCGGTGGAAGCCAGATGAAATGCCTCGCGGATGAGGTCGGGGATGTCGTCGGCGCTCGTGACGAGTTCGTTGTGCTTGGTCGCCGGCATCGACATGCCCCACGTATGGGCTTCCTGGAACGCGTCGTTGCCGATTGCGGTGCTCGCCACCTGCCCGGTGATCACCACCATGGGGACCGAGTCCATATAGGCATCCTGAAGGGCGGTGAGGATGTTTGTTGCCGCCGGACCGGATGTCACGACGGCAACCCCGACGCGGCCTGTGGCGTGGGCGTAGCCGGAGGCCATGTGGCCTGCGCCTTGCTCGTGGCGAGCGAGCACGTGGCGAATGGAGGAATCGATCAACGGATCGTACGCCGGGAGGATGGCTCCGCCGGGCATGCCGAAGATGACCTCGACTCCTTCGTACTCGAGCGATCGGATCAGCGCTTCGGCGCCAGTGAGTTGTTCAGCCATGTCATGCTCCACATACAGAAAACCCCCCGTGTCACACGGAGGGTTAGGCGCACACGTTTCGACGTGCGCGCCTAGGTGATAAGGACTACGAGCTGGAAGTTGGTCGGGGTCATCTTGGATTCCTTCGGGAGCGTGCGAGTATGGCAGGACTCGCCAACTAGTCAAGAACGCATGAACACCATCCGACAACTACGCACCGTCCTCAAGCCAGCGATTGACGCTGCGCGTGCGGCGTTGCGGCGCATGGAAGACGATGACGTTCCCGCCCGTCTCCGGCCGGTGGCCAAGCGCGGAGACGGTCGACTGCCGGTGCCTCTCGTGAAAGCGCTTCTACGGGGCATCGAAGAGGACGAGTGGTTCCGCGACAAGGCGCTGGAGTCGTTCGCTCACTCCGGGACTGACGATTCGGTGTCATTGGCCTATCTCGAGCAGCGAACCGGATGGTGGATCGCTGTGGTTGAGGCCGTCGCCGTTGCCGAGAGCGCCGACGTCGAGGATCGCCGTGCGCGCCTCGAGCGGGAACTCGGGAAACTTCGAGAGCGAGCGGGCGCCGACCGGGCGAAGCTGAAGAAGGCGAAGCAGGAACGCGATGTTGCTGCGGCGGCGTCGCAGGCGGCGATCGACGACCGGCTCGAGCCGCTGCGGGCTGCGGCGACGACCGCTCGCTCGCAGCGCGATCGCGCGATCGGGGAGGCCGAGTCGCTTCGCATTGAGATCGACAGGGCGACATCCGAGCGAGACGAAGCGGAGCGAGCGGCCGCGGTGCTGTCCGAGAGCGTGCGAGATGCACGACGCGCGGCGGCGCAGCTGCGTCGGACGATCGAATCCGGCAGCTCCGAGTCGATACCGAAAGAGCCGATGGACGTGGCGCGCTGGTTGGACAGCGTCGCGGCATCGCTCACCCCGTACCGCGAGGCGGCTGCCACTACGTTGGACGCCGACACCGATCTCAGCGACACCGGGGCGCTCGTGCCGTTCGGTGTCGCACCCGATTCGCCCGAGGCGATTGATGCCCTGGCCGGGATCGACGGGCGGACGGTGCTCGTCGATGGTCACAATCTCCTGGGTGTCCTCGACTCCTCCACGATGGCGACCGGGCGAGCGCGGCGTGAGCTGACGGCGTCGCTCGGCAAGCTCTCACGCCACCTCGGCGACTCGACGATCGAGGTCGTGTTCGATTCGGACCTCGAAGAGGGTCGACCGAAGTCGGTGACGTCGACCGGCATCGTGGTGCGATTCGCTCCTGGAGACCTGATCGCCGACGACGTAATCGTCGAACGGGTCGCGGCGGCTACAACGTCCGCCGTGGTGATCTCCGACGACCGAGAAGTCCGCGAGCGGTGCACTCGGTTGGGAGCGACGGTGCTCTGGGCACGAGCGCTCGCTGGATGGCTCTAGCGGTCGGTCGCAGAAATGCGCATCGTGCCGCTTGCGGCACGCCCCGACTGCGCCTTCGTTGTGCGTCCTTGTCAGATGACGCCGATGCCTCGAGCCGCCACTTCTGCGACAGACGACCAATACCCGATCAGAGCGCGAGTTCTGCCATCAGGCGCAGGGTGGCTACGTCGGAAGTGGCGACGATGAGCGTGGTCACACCGGACGCTCTCCACGCGCCCAATCGGTCGGCGATTCGGTCGCGCGATCCGACCAGGCTGACCTCGTCGACGAGTTCGTCCGGCACGGCTCGCACCGCATCCATCGATCTCCCATCGAGATAGGCGGTCTGAATCTGCTCGGCAGCCTCCCCGTAGCCGTACCGATGGGCAAGGTCGTTGTAGAAGTTCCTGCCCTTTGCCCCCATCCCGCCAACGTAGAGAGCAATCGTCGGCTTCGCCGCGAGTCGTGCGCGATCGAGATCATCGTCGAATGAGACGAACACCGTCACCGCCGTGTCGAATGTCTCGGCTTTGTCGTTGGAGGCGGAGCGTCCGAATCCCTCGACAAGAAGCGGCTCGAACACCGCCGCGGCCTGTTCTGGCGAGAAGAAGACGGGCAGCCAGCCATCGGCGATCTCAGCGGTGAGCGCCACGTTCTTCGGCCCGATCGCGGCGAGGTAGATGGGCAGGTCGGCGGTGAGCGGCTTCGAGATGAGGCTGAGTGGCTTGCCGAGCCCGGTGGCCCCCGGGCCGCGATATGGCATCTGGAAGGTATCGCCGTCGAATTCGACGGGCTCATCGCGAGACAGAATCCTCCGCACGATCTCCACGTATTCGCGGGTCATCTGGAGCGGCTTGCCGAATGGACGCCCGTGCCAACCTTCAACGACTTGGGGACCCGATACACCGAGCCCAAGGCGAAACCGTCCGTTGGAGAGTTGGTCCAGTGTTGCGGCCGTCATCGCGGTCATGGCCGGGGTTCTCGCCGGCATCTGGAGGATGGCGGATCCGAGCGTGATGCTGGTGGTGCGCGCCGCGAGATATGCCAGCGGAGTCGCCGCGTCAGACCCGTAGGCCTCAGCGGTCCACACCGAGTCGTACCCGAGGCGCTCTGCCTCGGCCACAAGCGCGGTGTCGCGGGTGATCGCGACACCCCGGTAACCCAGGTTGAGACCGAGGCGCACTCAGTCTTCCGAGTAGCGCACGGCGGTGACGAGCGTCGCGTTCCCCGAGATGACGTCGGCCGGTCCCCCGCAGGTGGGGCACCGGAGGATCGCGGCGTCCTCGGTCTCGAAGTTCGACTCACAGGCCGAACACAGCAGTTCCAGGGGGACCTCGACGATCTCGAGATCGGCGCCTTCTGCCGGAGTGTCCTTCGAAGCGACCTCGAAGCCGAATTGCAGCGAGTCGGCGACCACGCCGCTCATCGGGCCGATCGAGACGGTGACCCCGGAGAGCGTTCCGCCCTTGGGCACCGCAGCAATCGCAGCATCGATAACACTTCGAGCGATTCCTACCTCATGCATCAGAGAGACGGTAGTCCCTGTGGCGAGAGCAAAGAACAAAGAACAAAGAACAAGAGCAAACGAGGAGG
>RCNC010002507.1_pt1 | contig 12246 bp, 9 predicted proteins | sample 2041301 | NCBI WGS metagenome assembly RCNC01 (sample SAMN09708231, study PRJNA481090) | Marine sediment metagenome, whole genome shotgun sequencing project. | biome: marine sediment; feature: ocean; material: sediment; isolation source: Sewage treatment plant 13A marine sediment (STP13A) ... | reverse complement strand
TTGCAGAAACTGAAACTAACGGTGGAAGTAATGAGCACCGCACTGGATAAATTCATAGACCTCTATATGAGAAATGAGGAGGTGCGTCACATTATGAAATTTTCAGCGCTTGAAAATGAACTCTTCGGGATAGATCCAGGTTATCAAAAACCACTGGTAATCTCGAGGCTGGATGCCTTCTTGAATGAATATTCTGTAAAGTTTCTTGAATTCAATTGCGATTCACCTGCTGGAATGGCTTATGCCGATGTACTGGAAGAAGGATTCAATGAGCTTTTCAGGGAATATCCTCTATTCGAGAGCTGGGAAATTATATATACCAGGAGGCAGGATCTACTGCTCCAATCTTTGCTGCTATCTTATGCCGAATACCGCTCAAAGGCCAGGTTCCTGCCTGAGAAGCCTGTTATTGCCATTGTGGACTGGGAGGAGGTTTCCACCTATTCGGAATTTCAATTGCTTGAAAAATACTTCACAGAAAAGGGTTATAAAACAGTGATTTGCAGTCCCCTGTAATTCTCTATTAAAAATGGCCGGGCCATGGCCAGGGATGAGGAAGTGCACCTGGTTTACCGGCGGGTGATTACCCGTGAGCTCCTCCAGAAATATGATCAGGTCAGTGAATTCATTCAATGTATGAAAGACGGCCTGGTATGCTGTTGTAATTCATTCAGATCATATATCGTAGGGAATAAGAAGGCTCTCTCCCTCATTTTGGATCCCCGGTTCCAGGGAATATTCAACAGGAAAGAACTAGGTATGATCAAAGAAACCGTTCCCTGGACACAAATCCTGGCGGATACAGAAGTAACCTTCAGGGGTAAACGGGTACACCTCAGGGATTTCATCTTCGAAAACAAAGACCTGCTGGTGCTCAAGCCTGCAAATATGTATGGAGGAAAGAACGTCTATATTGGCCTGGAGACAAGCCAGGAGACCTGGGAAAGGGTAATGAATCAACAAATTGAGGATGAGTCCTGGGTGGTCCAGGAATACGTGGATATACCTTCAGATATTTTCCCTGAAATCGGGAAAGGTATCTCCTTTAAAAGAAAATTCGTGAATATTAATCCTTTCGCTTTACAGGGAAAATACAGCGGGTCCATCACCAGGGTGTCTGACAGCGCCGTCATTAATGTGAGTGCCGGGGGCGGCCTCGTTCCAACCCTCGTGGCAGATCTGATCGATAAAAGCTAGAAATAATGGAACCAGGGCAGTATTCTCTACATCAGATTGAAGAGAAGCTGTGGAATGGTGAGTTCCCATTCTCAGGCATCACCGAACTGGGATCCAGCGAATTCCAATTTGAGGCGTCCGCCTTCCATGCAGGTGTTTCCATGCATTCCGGCCACCAGGTCCGAAAGGAAATTCTTGAGATCCTGGCCGTTTCTGAAGAGGATCGCTACCGGTAGGAAGATCTTTATACGGATAGGTTCATAGCAAATTTTCCAATCAGGATCCATGCACTGGACTCCAAGTATGAGTATGAACTGAACCGAAATCCATACAGGGCGCTTTATGATTTTGATAAACCGCAGTGGGGAATGAAAGTTTGGAAAAGGGAGGTCACGGAGGAGGAGCGGGCATTAAGTGTCAAAAAACACCGGGAATTCCATAAGTTGCTTGAAATGGTTTGCCAATATCTCCTTACTCAACGCAGCCACGCCCTCCTGTTTGACATACATTCCTATTGTTACCAGCGGGAGGAAAAACAAACATGGCAGGAAGATGAAAGGCCGGAGATCAATATCGGTACCGGGGCAGTAAACAGGGAAATATTCGAGCCGGCCATTGCCTGTTTCAAAAGCAATTTACGAAGGACAAAAATCTATGACAGTCCCCTGCGCATCTCCGAAAATGAAATATTTTTCGGAGGTTACCTTTCCAGGCACCTGAGCAGGATATACCATGAGCAATTACTCGTGATGGTCATTGAGTATAAAAAAATCTTCATGAATGAATGGACGGGTGAACTTTACCAGGATGTTCTGGATAAACTGATCCGGGATTTCAACAGGGCAGTCGACAGGGCCATAGAAACCTGTATGCTACACCTCAGATAATGCAAGCAATGCCGCACAAAGGAAGGCTCCTTCAGCACAAAGTTGATGCTGGTTAAAGAATAAAAAGAGAATGCCTGAAAACAGGCATTCTCTTTTTATCCCTGGTATGTTTTTGATCTAGCAAGGAGTTGGTTCCATATTTGATTGATTATTCAAGATTTGCTAGAAAATATAGCGAATTCCGAGCTGTGCCTGCCACCTCGAGCTGTTCAATCCTGAATCATCTATATAAAATATGTCTCCGGACGGTTTCTTGAATGTGAACTCTGAAGTAGTTCCGTCCGCTGCGCGGCCTTCATGCGAGATCAGTTCATACTGATCATTTCGAGTATAATATCTGCGTCCCCACTTATTATTCAGCATATTCGTGAAATTGAAAATATCGAATGTGATCTGAAGTGTGTGTCTTCTTCCACCAGCATCGATAAAGAAATCCTGCATCAGCTTTATATCAAAGCCATGCTCGAAAGCAAGCCGGTCACCATTCCTTTCTGTGTATTTTCCTCTATTCTCCTTAAGGTAGGGTTGAGAATTGATAAAGTCATCCAGGTCTGCCCGTTGCTGTGCAGCGCTGATATAATCAGCATCACCCGGATTTCCAATATCCACCAGGTTAATGTCATTCCCGGAGGCAGGAACAAAGAACAGGTCACCCAGGGCACTCCATTGTTCATCTTCAGCAACGTTTTCATTATAGATCCAGGAGAAACGCTGTCCGGATTGTCCATTATAATACAGAGAGATGGTGGTTCTGCCAAAGTTGAGATACTCTTTGGAATAGGCAAGGAAACCTACAATCCTTGATCCAAGGTCGAAATCCGCATAACTTAAGTCAAGGTCATTCCGGCCTCTGACATGCTCCATATACCTCCACTGTGAGCTGTTCTGGGATGAAGTTGCATCATTTATTGACATGGCTCTACCATAAGAATAGGCCAGACTTCCGGTGAACCCTTTATAATATGGCTTCTGTACCTGAAGGGTAAAATTGTAGGTATAACCCTTGTTTGTATTGGTACCTACAATGATATGGTCATACGCAGATTCGATCTTACTCCCATAACCGTCAAACAGGGGTCTTGTATCGTTCCCGTTGCCTGTCTGGTTCTTAGATGATGGCTCAAGATTGACATTATAATACAACATATTGTTGATGGTTTTGGAAAAAATTCCTTCAATGGTACCGATCATACCCCAGGGAAGCTTACGGTCATATGCTAGATTTGCCCTAAGCACCTGTGGCAACTTGAAGTTCTCGGCGAACAGGTCAACCTGTCCCCCTCCTCCCTGCTTATTTGTCGGAGCAGGCTGATTGTCCCATTGAGGATAATCACTTAGCCTGTATGTATCGTATTCAGTTAGCGAGCCCATCATTAGCCCGTTGTTGGTGTATGCACCACCCGGCCATACCAGCGGTAAGCGGCCGGTGAACAGTCCAACACCACCACGTAGCTGGTTGATCTGGTTCCCGGTAATATCCCAGTTAAAGCCTATCCTTGGAGACCACATTAACTGGGGCTTAGGCATACTTCCGGATTTTGCCCCGAAGGTCTCATTCCCTGACGCATTTATTTTGGCTAATGTGGTATCGAATTGATCGATCTTCAACGGATCATCCAGAAAGATCGGAATATCTACCCTCAATCCGGCGCTAAGTTTAAACTGGTCGGTCACCTGGAATTCATCCTGTATATAAAACCCCGGCTGCATTACGGAGAATTCTGCTGCCGCCTGGGTCCCATCACCCGGCACATCATCAACAAGAGAATAACCCAAACGGTATCGGTTGGAGAGGTTGTCGGCTAGGAAATCTTCGATGTTGCTGAAGCGATATTCTCCCCATGCCCTTCTCATGAACAAGTTGTAGGTTTTACCATATTCCATGTTTGCTCCAACGGTGATCGTATGTTTCCCCTTATAAAAGGTGAAATTTTCGGTAATGGTCAGAATGTCCTGGTTAAGCTGGTTACCTGTCGAATACTGTTCTGAACCAAGCCAGATATCGGCTGAACCATCTTCAATATTTATGGAAGGGAACCTATCTCCCATCTGTCCCCTGTCATCCCTTACCGAGGTAAAAGTTACCATAAGGCTGTTGGAATAACCGCTCAGGTTTGATTTCAATTCAATGGCTGAAGAGTTTGTAACCGAAGGAAAATATTCTCCCTGGTTGTAGAATGAAATTTGACCGTTATCTGATCTTGAAGGTTGCAGGGCTTCATTCTTCGTATATGAATGCCTCGCCATCAGTTTATGTTTGTCAGAGATATTCCAATCAAGCCTGAACAGTATCTTATCTGACTTAAGTTCATTTGTATTGGCAGTATATCCTCCCGGATCATATCCATAATTACTGACCATGTAATCCTGTATAGAATTGATCTGGGCCTCTGTGGCACTCCCCCTGTAATCAGCCTGGTTAAAAGTAAAGGGCTGGGGGGTCTGGTCACGTTGTAACTCTCCGCTCAGGAAAAAGAACAATTTGTTCTTAACAATAGGGGCACCAATCCTCAGTCCCATGGTATTCGCCTTGAAGGGGTCTAGCTTTTTGCGTACTTCTCCTTCAGTATCGGTTGGGGTTTTTCCCGCAAGTCCTTCATTCCTGTAAAAGTAATAGGCAGATCCCTTCACCTGGTTGGTCCCTCGACGGGTAACGGCATTGATCCCACCACCAACGAATCCACTCTGGCGAACATCAAAGGGAGCAAGTACCACCTGGAATTGCTCTATGGCATCCATGGATATGGGTGTGCCACCCGTTTGTCCGCCATTCGTTCCTGATGCTGCCAATCCAAATACATCATTGTTTACAGCCCCATCAATCGAGATTGAGTTGTAACGGTTGTTCATACCGGCAATATTGATAACATTGTCACCTGAAACGCTTGCCTGAGGTGTCAGCCGGGCAAAATCCGTCATGTCCCTACCAAGGGTCGGCATGGATTCTATCTGTTCGACACCAATTACAGTTTCTGCACCGGTTCGGTTACCGTCAATGATGTTGTAGTCATTGGTCCGGCCAACAACCGTTACTTCAACTATGCCGATTTTTGCTTCCGTCATGTCAACGTTCAGCCGGAATGTTTGTCCCAGGGTAAGAAAAATATTCTCCTGTTCATATTGCTCGTACCCCACATAGGAAACCCTTAAAGTATAGGGGCCTCCGACGTCCATGTTCGGAATATGGAAATAACCGTCGGCATTCGTGATGGTTGCAAACTGTGAGCCTGTGCTCTCAAGGAAGGCTACAACCGTCGCACCGATCAGGGGACCTTCACCTGGGTCATTGATCTTGCCGTTCATACCGGCAGTAGTCACCCCCTGTCCGGATGCCGTTACTACAAACCACGACAGCATAAACATCCAAATAAGATTTCTGTAAAGTGATTTCATAAGCCTGGGTTTTAATATTAATGTAACTCTCATAAAATTAGGTTTTAGGTTAAAGGATATGTGATTTGAAATATAAAACAGTGCATAACTCAAACCAACGGTGAAATATACCAGAAAGCCCCTGTGTCTTGCATTAAAAAACTTATGCGAAATCAATGTAGAAGTTTGAAAAAATGATCCTTGAAGACAACTGCAATATTAACTAAAAATGAAAAAATTATTAATAAAAAAAATGGATTATTTGGGAGATGTATTCTTAAACATATCCGGCATATGAAATCCGCTTTAGGGGGATTCATTCAAGCCTATGGTAAAGCCATCAATACAGAACTTGTTCCGCCCTCTGTTCCAGATATAAACGCTGAGAATATCATCGGAAGACTCCCAAGCGGGGAGGGTAGTTTCGAAGGTGAAAGTCTCCCACTCCCGCATGACTTCAGGCCGAATGGCCCAGGCATGGTAGAAGATAATTTCCTGCTTATGGTTCAAGGAAAGCACCATAAGGGGAGGATCCTCCTCATGGATGCTTATAAAATTATGAAAAAAGCTTATCATAATCTTCGAACCCTCGGAAGCTTTTAATGCTTCTACCGAGATTCTGAGTCCATCAACAAATTCAATATCTTCATTAATAACATAGGAGAATGATCCTGAAGGAATGGTCTCAATTCCATCAGGCAAAGCTTCGCTTCCATATCGTTCATGCTCATAATCATTAAATGCCAATATTCGGATTTGATCATTCGAATCTGCATGACCAAAAAGTTGTTCAAAGATCAAGGGACTCAATATTGGACGTTCCGATTCAATGCGTCTGAGAATGTATATTTCGTAATTGCTCCCGCCCAGGACCTGGAAAGGTGAATCAGGCTGAAAAATCTTGATCAATTCAAAAAAAGGATTTTCCACCAGCCTTTCCAGGGGGATACGGCCTTCATTGGGACCATAATGTGCATCCCAGAGGACAATCTCACCAGGCTTGATAATTTTTTCAGGATGCCGGACATCAGAGATAAATTGCTGGATTTCCTCCTGTTTGGTTGGATCCTTATCAAGAAAATACCACAGGTACGGATCAAAATAATAGATTTTACTGTTTGCCAATTCAGCCTCCTCAAGCCAGCTGGCTGCTTTTTTCAGTAATTGCTGGGTGGGACCAAGCTCCACGGGCATCTTATGTACCCGGAATGCCGTAAGAACCAGTAATATTGAGAGGGCCACAGACATCCAGAACTGAAGGCGCATGGAGAAAATAAGCTTCCTAAATAAACCGCTCCATGCCAACATGGCCAGCAACACAGCTGATGGCAAAACAGCAGCCATTACCCTGATCTCCCCAACTGAATTACCCGATCCTTTCCACCAGACATAGGAGTGAGCAGCAAAATATACAAGAAAGGGCAGGAAACCTACAATAACTTCATTCCAAATACCCAACCTTGTTTCTTTCCTGCCGGAAAAAAAATGCACAGGTATATACAGCAGTCCAGTTACAATCATGACAAAGAAAAATGGGCCAAAGATGGGCCAGAATTTTTTGACATAGTAGAGTAGTTCCCCGGATCCATAAATATCTCGGGCGCCACCTGAATATGGCATAGTATGGATCACCCAGAAAAGATCACCGTAATGAAAACTTCCCAGGATGCTGAAAAATAGGATCCCGCTGAACAGAAACAGGATCGCAAGCCAACGCCTGTTGATGGCAAAGGCAAGTATGAAGAGCGGGAATATTACGATCCCTTCTGTCCTTATAAATGGCAGCAAGGAAATGACCACTGCTGACCAGATCTCCCGCTGGCTGAAAAACAGGTATATCCCTAAAATTAGAATGAAACTGAAAAGGATCTCGGTCATGCCTGAAATCATGAGTACTGCGTACAGGGGAGCGAAAACAAGCAGGAAGATGGCCAGCAGCGGAAATTTATAATCCAATTTCTTTGCTGTAAGGTAAGTAAGTAATGCCGCACCCAGGCCCAGAAGAATATTAAAAACCCTCACGCCCATCATCCCGAATTGAGCGAAGGGAGCCATCAGCATGGTAAATAGAGGTTTGGCCCAGGGATCCAGGAAAAATTCAGGATATTTGAAAGCATACCTGGAGAATTTAAAATGGGCGATGTCATCGGCCCCGCCAATGGATCCCTCGGAAAGGAAAGCCAGTATGAGAAAAATGATCAGGAGAGCCAGCAGAAGATAATAAGGAAAATGTTTCTTTAATCTATCATCCATCCTAGTCAACAATAGTCTTCCTGCTGAAAATATTGTATTTAAGAATGCAATGAATGGCATGAAATCCATCTTTCCAATTGATCTTTTTACCTTCCTCATAGGTGCGCCCATAATAGGAAATGCCTACTTCGTATATCCGTATACCTGGCAACCTGGAGATTTTGGCAGTCACCTCAGGCTCAAATCCGAATCTCTTCTCACGCAGGTCTATCTTCTGGATAATATCCGTCCTGAAAAGTTTATAACAGGTTTCCATATCCGTGAGATTCAGGTTGGTGAACATATTGGACAGGGTGGTGAGCATTTTATTCCCAATGGAATGCCAGAAGAAAAGTATACGGTGTGGCTTGTCCCCCATAAACCTCGAACCATAGACCACATCGGCCTGGCCATTCAGAACAGGTTTGAGCAGGTCCCGGAATTCCTCGGGATCATATTCAAGGTCGGCATCCTGGATAACCAGGTAATCCCCCTTAGCTTCTGCAATTCCCTTATGAATCGCAGCTCCTTTGCCCTGGTTCTTTTCCTGGTTCAATAATTTAATGCGCTTATCGGACTGTTCTTGAATGAACTTCTCTACCAGTGTCTTTGTGTCATCAGTAGAGCAATCATTTACGACGATGATCTCTATTTCTATCCCGGGAATTTCAAGTCCAGCTACCTTTTGAAGAATGTCAAGTATGGTGCTGCTCTCATTGTAAGCGGGCATTATTACCGAAAGGCGCTTTTTCATCAATGGTCCTGATTATATAGAATTCAAAGATAGCTATATGATATAAAATTGTATGATTTTTGCTGCAATAATAATATTGGATAACTTTGTGAAAATTACGCTTTATGGGAATACCCAGTTTCTTTAAAACTCCGCAGCACAGACATTTCAATTATGAACCCCTCTATTATGATGAACGAAAGGAGAAACTGCAGGAAAGGATCAAACAGATTGAACAGGAATACGGTGTAAAGAACGGGAAGGAATATGTCAGGTCCCTGACCAAAGGATCATTCTCGCATTATTATGAAAGGAAAAGAAAAGCAAAGAGATATTCCGCAACACGCCTGATCATTATTATGCTCTTCCTTTTGTTTGTGTCATACTATTTATTTTTCGTCTGATCATATGTCAGATATCATCAAACTCCTGCCGGATTCTGTCGCCAATCAGATAGCTGCCGGGGAAGTCATTCAACGGCCCGCCTCTGTAGTTAAGGAACTGATGGAAAATGCCATTGATGCAGGCGCCTCGACTATAAATGTCAATATCAAGGAGGCAGGTCGCACACTGATCCAGGTAAATGATAATGGATGCGGGATGTCACCGGCGGATGCCAGCATGGCTTTTGAACGGCATGCCACTTCAAAGATTTCAGCTGCCAAAGATCTTTTTGCCATCAGGACACTTGGATTCCGCGGAGAAGCCCTGGCCTCAGTTGCTGCCATAGCGGAAGTTGACCTTAAAACGCGCCGGGTGGAAGATGAGGTAGGCACAGAGATCAGGATCCATGGTTCGGAATTAAAAGGCCAGGAACCGGTTTCCTGTCCACCAGGCAGCAATTTCATGGTCAGGAACCTTTTTTACAACGTCCCGGCCCGCCGTAAATTCCTGAAGGCCAACACTACAGAATTCAGGCATATAGTCAATGAATTTTACAGAGTGGCATTGACCAATCCTGAACTTGGTTTTTCCCTGACACATAACCAGACCGAGATCTACAGCCTGCCATCATCCCAGATCAAACAGCGCATTATCAATGTTTTCGGAAAAAATATGTCTCAGGTCCTGATCCCCCTGCAAACTGAAACAAGCATTGTGAAAATCAACGGGTACCTGGGCAAACCGGAGGCAGCAAGGAAAACATTCGGCGAACAATTCTTTTTTGTGAACAGAAGGTTTATGCGACATTCCTATTTCCACAAAGCAATCATGGAGGCTTACGAACAGGTACTTCCTCCGGATACTATTCCTTCATATTTTTTATACCTGGAAGCAGACACCGAATCCTTAGATATCAATATTCACCCCACCAAGACCGAAGTAAAATTTGAGGATGAACGATCCATTTACCAGATCCTCCATGCTGCTGCCAGGGAAGCACTGGGAAAAAACAGCATGGTCCCTTCCCTTGATTTCAACAAAGAAGGTGATATTGACATACCAGTCCTAAGGAAAGATACAGAAATCAGTATCCCAAGGGAACGCATCAACCCGGATTATAATCCTTTCGAAGAGGAAGGTGGCCGACAGCCATACCAGGCGAGGGAAGAGACCGCAAATCAGGCAAAGTACAGCCATTGGGAGAGCCTGTTCGAGGATATAGACAAGTCAGAACGGAAGATAAGTGAAGCCCTGGAGGAAAACGTGGGACCAGGTGCGGACCGGAGAGAATCCAACCTGTTCCAGTTCAAACAAAAATACATACTGCTGGCAGTTAAATCCGGACTCATGGTAGTGGACCAGCAGCGGGCTCATGAACGTATCCTTTATGACAGGTTCCTCATGGAAGCCTCGCAGGACAAGCCATCAGCGCAGCAGGACCTATTCCCCAGGAAGGTCGAACTGAATGCCGCCGATCATGCCGTGTTAATAGAAATATTTGACGATATTTGCAAATTGGGTTTTGATATAAGTGATCTTGGAAACCATTCCATTGAGATAAAAGGAATCCCTGCAGACCTAAGTGACGAAGACCCATCTTTATGGTTGGATCACTTTTTAAAAGAATTTATGGAAAAAGGGGGAGACATCAGGGGAGAGCGGGACAGGATGATTGCGTCAGCCCTTTCCAGGACCGGTGCGATAAAGCATGGAAAAGTTTTGATGCCAATGGAAATGAGAGAATTGTTAGACCAGTTGTTTGCCTGCGCCGAACCTGGATTTACACCTGAAGGAAAAACTGTGTTCAGGATATTACCCCTGGAGGATATTGATAAAATGTTTAATTGATTGAGATGAACAGAATAGGACCCAGAATATTTGCCAATATACCACCCGTACTAAAAAACCTGCTGATCATCAACATCCTGATGTTCATTGGGACCATGGTTATTGAGGGCACCATGCAGGTGGATCTGAACAGGATCCTCGGTCTGCATTACTTCAAATCAGAATTCTTCAGGCCCTACCAGATCGTCACGCATATGTTCATGCATGCCAATCTCACACATGTCTTCCTTAATATGTTTATGCTGTGGATGTTCGGAAAGGTTCTTGAACAAGTCTGGGGAGGCAAGCGGTTTTTGTTTTACTATTTTTTCACGGGACTGGGAGCTGCAGCGCTGCATATGCTGGTAATGCATATTGAACTGAGCTCACTGGTCAGGGATGCAGCCGCACTCGGGAACACACCATCACCGGCTCTGTTCGCCGCTTTCACAAAAGAACACCTGGGCCAATCATTCCCACAGTTATATGATTTTACCCAAGCCTGGCTGGCAGATCCCAGCAATCCATCTATGTCACGGGACGCACTTTCTTTTGTTGATAATATGGTTCAGCAGAAATTGAATATTCCAACGGTTGGGGCTTCTGGTGCAGTATATGGTGTCCTGCTGGCATTCGGGGTCATTTTTCCCAACATGCCTCTGGTCCTTATCTTTTTCCCTTTCTTCCCCATCAAGGCCAAATATATGGTAATGGCCATGGGTGTACTTGAACTCATTCATGGCTTTACCATGTCCGGGGGCAATGTAGCTCATTTTGCACATCTTGGTGGTATGCTTTTCGGATTCATCCTGATCAAATATTGGAATACAAGCCGTCAAAATTTTTACTAATTCTTTTAAGTAAGTCCAGGAATAAGATCCAGCCATGGCAATTATTGACGAAATAAAGGCATCTTTTAAAAAAGGGTCCCCCCTGACCAGGCTGATCTATATTAACCTGGCTTTCTTCGTTCTCGTAAACCTTGTAGAGGTTTTCTATTACCTCCTGAACAGGCATCCCAGCTATCCGAATTTCCTCCTGCTGTTTGCAGTTCCGGCTGACCTTGGACAACTGGCAAGCAGGCCATGGTCCATCATCACCTACATGTTCCTTCATAAAAATTTCCTGCATATACTTTTCAACATACTATGGCTGTATTGGTTTGGAAAGGTGTTCCTGGAATACCTGGATGCCAGAAAGCTGGTAGGTGTCTACTTGCTCGGAGGATTATCAGGGGCTGTTCTGTATATTGCGGCATTTAACTTTTTCCCGGTATTCAGCCAGGAACTGGGATTATCATATGCTCTCGGTGCATCAGCTTCAGTCATGGCCATCGTTATTGCCATCGCAGCATATGTGCCCAATTATACCATGAACCTGTTGTTCCTGGGACGTGTGAAGATCATATACATAGCCATTATTGGATTCCTGATTACTTCTGTCTTTGATTTCTCTATTAACACCGGTGGTAAGATTGCACATATTGGAGGGGGTCTTTTTGGCTATCTCTACGTTCTCAGGTACAAACAGGGAAAAGACATGACCCGTGGTATAAACCGCCTGCTGGAAGGATTATTTTCCTTATTCAAGCCTAAACCCAAAATTCGTGTAACACACCGCAATACTGACACGGAC
>RCNC010002506.1_pt1 | contig 12249 bp, 7 predicted proteins | sample 2041301 | NCBI WGS metagenome assembly RCNC01 (sample SAMN09708231, study PRJNA481090) | Marine sediment metagenome, whole genome shotgun sequencing project. | biome: marine sediment; feature: ocean; material: sediment; isolation source: Sewage treatment plant 13A marine sediment (STP13A) ... | reverse complement strand
TACAGCTGGAATTTCCAGAACCCAGGCCAGAGAGATTGCAGGGAAGGCCAGGGCTGAGTCTTATATTTCAGGATCTTACCAGGGAAGGGATGGGAAATACTGGATCCTTGCCAATCTGGTGAATACAGAGAGCGGTGATATTATTCTGACCAGGAAGGTGGAAGGGGATCTTACGTCGGCCGATTACCTGGAGCTTGCCAATTCGCTGTGTCAGGAGCTTCGGGACCATCTGGAGATCCAGGCCCTGGAGCAACAGACAGACTTTGATTTCAGGGGGGCCTTTACGGTCTCTGCTGAAGCTTACAGGAATTATGTGGAGGGGATGACTTACCTGGTCTCCAGAGAGTATCTAACAGCAATTCAATACTTTGGGAAAGCGTTGGAGATTGATTCCACCTTCACATTTGCTTCCTTCTTTATTGCCATGGCCTACAACTATGTAATTCCCATACAGGTGGAGCAATCATTGCTGTGGACAAAGCGAACTTACAACATAAGGGAGTATCTTCCACTGAAGTATCAGCAGTGGGTTGAACTCTGGCATGCCTGCGTTTTTGAAAAAGACGGGCAAAAAATCATACGCTTACTAGCCTCTCTGGAATCTTCCGGCATTGAATGGCGATTTTTCTGGTATGATCTGGCTATAACCCATCAATATTTTTCAGGACAATATGACAAAGCGATCCAGGCCTTTGAAAAAATTGAAGAAATAAGCCTGGAGCGTGGCGATAATTGGGAGTTTGGAGACTACTACTGGAGGTATGGAATGACCTTGCATGAAACCGGGAACCACCAGAAGGAGCATGAAATTCATGAACTGGGTCTGAAACTTTTTTCCGACGATTTTAACAAAAGAGATATATACTGGGGACTGTTAATCTGTGCACTTTCCGAGGGGGATAGCATAGAATCAAAAAGATATCAAGAGAACTATGTTGCAGCCAAGATGCGACTTGGGGAATCAGAGGAAAACATACAGCAAATCCTGGCGGATATACATGTGAAAGCAAATCTTACAGATAGCGCAATAGCGCAATATCGTAAACTTATTGAGCAATATCCTCATAAGAATTACTATAAAAATAGGTTGGCTAAACTGCTTATTGAGGAAGATCTGGATGTGAATGAGGGCCTGGAGATGATTAACAAGGCCCTGGACAAGGAGCCTGACAATGGATACTTTAACGAGACCAAGGGATGGGGCTACTTTAAACAGGGCCGGTATGAAGAGGCTCTGGCTCTGTTAAGAAGAGCCGATGAACTGGATGAGGGATTTAGCTTAATAAGGACCGAAAAGATCCGGCAGGTGGAGCAGGCCCTGGCCTCGCAATAAACTAATGTAGCACCCAAGCTTTCCTGTGTTTATTCAACAGGTGATTTTCTTTAGAGGACGAAAATATTCGCAATTTGCTTAGCTTGTATGTCTAATATAAAAAAGCAATGAGATATAGAAATAGAACAATACTGGTAGTGGCGATGATCCTATTTGGTTCATATGGATTAGTAACTGCTGAGGAGACCAAGAACTGGCCAAAAAAGATTGAGAAAAATGGGACTACCGTTATCATCTATACACCACAGGTGGAATCCCTTACTGCCAACACACTGGAATCTAGAGCCGCCGTCTCCGTGACCAACGAAGAGTATTCATCACCGGTTTTTGGTGCTATGTGGTTTAATTGCTCGATAGAGACGGATCGTGATGATCGTACGGTAGAACTACTTAATATGAAAGTTAGTGCCGCTAAATTTCCCGATATAGATGAATCGAATGTGCTGAAACTTAGTGAGTTTCTTGAGTCTGAGGTCCCCAAATGGGAGATGAAGCTATCCCTGGATCAGCTTCTGGCCGATCTTGAGATAGAAGAGGTAAACGCAGAGCTGGCGGAGAATCTGAACAATACACCCCCGGAAATTATTTTTGCAACTACTCCCACCATGCTGATTATGGTGGATGGAGATCCCCGTTTCGAAGAAATCGAGAAAACCCATTACGAGCGTGTGATTAATACACCCTACTTCATTGTCAAGGATACGAAACACGATCAATACTATATTAATGGTGCCGAAAAATGGTATGTTTCTGACAATTTCGACACCTGGGAACATACCACCAAGGTCCCAAACAAACTGGAGAGTATTGCCGAAGAAGCTCTCAAGGACGAGGAAGCAGAGGAGGCATCAGAAGATAATGAAGCAGTGGTAAAAGATGAGGAAGTGGTTCCTGCTATTGTTCTCAGAACTACGCCGGCAGAACTTTTACAATCGGAAGGCGAACCAGAGTTTGAGACTATCGAAGGCACTTCCATTCTATTTATGTCTAATACGGCAGATGATATCCTGATGAACATTGAGTCCCAGGAATACTATATACTGGTAGCTGGACGCTGGTATAGCTCAAAGTCCATCACCGATGGTCCCTGGACTTTTGTTGATCCGGAAAGTATACCAGAGGGTTTTTCAAGCATTCCGGACGATTCAGATATGGCTTCTGTCAGGTCCAGCGTTGCGGGTACCCAGGAAGCTAAGGAAGCTTTACTGGAGAACCAGATCCCCCAAACAGCTGAGGTAGATCGCAAGGAGGCCAAGCTGGAGGTAGGCTACGATGGTCAGCCCAAGTTCGAAAAGGTGGGCGAAACAAATATGAAATATGCCATTAATACCGATAAGTCCGTCCTTCAGATTGACAATCGCTATTACGTTTGTGACAACGCCATCTGGTTTGAATCGGATTCTCCCAAGGGACCCTGGGTGGTAAGTACAGACGTTCCTGAAAGTGTCCAGGATATTCCACCAGAATCGCCCGTATACAATGTCAAGTATGTCTATATCTACGACTCCACCCCTGATGTGGTCTATGTGGGATATACTCCCGGTTATTTATCTTCCTACTCCTACAGGGGATGCGTTTATTATGGAACAGGATATTATTACAAGCCCTGGTACGGCGCTTATTATTATCCTCGTCCGGTTACCTACGGATACAGTGTACATTGGAACCCCTATGTCGGCTGGGGTTTCTCATTTGGTATGTCATATGGTTGGATGACCTTTGGATGGGGCTCACCCTACCGGGGTTGGTGGGGACCCACCGGGTACAGACATGGATACCATTATGGTTATCGCCATGGCTATCACAGCGGTTATCGTGCTGGTTATCGTGCCGGATATCATGCAGGTCAACGTGCCTCATACAACAGGCCTTCACCCTATTCCACCAGAACCAGGCCCACCAATAATGCTTATAAGAACCGAGCCCAGGGAGTTAGGAAAACCGGGAATCAACAATATAATCCAAGGACGGGCGACAGAGTTGCTTCGGCTGATCGAGCCAGACCCGCTGCACAACCAGCCAACAGGCCCAACAATGTGTATACTGATCGTAATGGAAATGTCTACCGTAAAGATGGGAATGATTGGAACAAGGTGGATAATGGTGGCGGCAACTCCAGGGAGGCAAGGCCCTCCACAGGGCAGCAACCCTCTACAAGAGAGGCAAGGCCCTCTACCGGGCAACAACCCTCTACAAGGGAAGCAAGGCCTTCAACCGGCCAGCAACCTTCTACGGGAAATACTCGGCCTTCAACCGGCCAGCAACCTTCTACGGGAAATACTCGACCTTCAACCGGCCAACAACCCTCTACCAGGGAGGCCAGGCCCTCTACTGGTCAGCAGCCCTCGCAATCGAATCGTCCCTCAAATACTTATACCAGGCCGGGATCATCGGGAACAAGCAACGCGAACAGGGATTACAATTCCAGGAGCCAGGGGCAAGCAAGATCACAACAGTATCAGCAAAGCAAACCCAACTATCAGCAGAGCAGGCCTTCGCAACCTTCCCGTTCGGCATCGCCATCCAGGTCAGGTGGCAGCCGTTCTTCAGGGGGTGCCAGGAGAAGATAGATAAGTATAGAATATTAATAAGAGCCTCAGGACATTAGTCCTGCAGGCTCTCAATAATCTTTTTCAGTTCGGCTGCCTTAAGCTCAGTTTGTTCGATCTCCTTATTAATTCCCTTGATAAACTTGTTTTCATCCAGAACTCCCCTGACTGCTTCGAAATCCTGGTCGCGTACCTGCTCATCACCATCCAGTCCGAAGCCTATCTTGCTGCTGTTGTCAAACTCTTTAGAAGCATCACCCAGGATCATTTTGTCCAGTTTGATGGTTTCACTCTCCCAGCGACTGATCAGATCAAGCAGTTGATCGGCGGTAATCTGCTTCACATCCAAATCAAAGCGCTCAGCAAGAATCCGGGAGGTCCAGTTCCACACCTCATCATCATAGGAGGTATGTATCTGTTCCATTCGGGATGTGATCTTTTCAAGCGTATCAACTGTGCCTGAACCAATATCATCAAGTAAGAGTTGAACAGTCTGCTCTGAGGCAATCATTCCGGACAGGTCAAGCCATTTTTCCGGGATGACACCTAAGCCGGGAGCAAACTCCTTAAGGATGGACTCCATTGTAAGGTTCCCATCAATCTTCTCCAGCTTCCTGATTACCTGATCCCCTAAGTAGATATTTACAGCCATATTATAAAACTTCCGGGTAGTCTTCAGCATGAGCCTTTTGATCCGGATACCCTTATAAAATACGGTTTCCTGCTTTTTTGACGCTTTATCATATAATTCCTGCAGGACATCCAGGGCTGTAAAAACTCTCTGCATAATATAGGGACTGAGAAATTCGAAATTAATCAGGTCAAGTTTATGCGGGTCTTTCCGTTTATCCCTGAGGGGCCATTTTTCACTGTCCCTGCGGGTTCCCACGGTAAATAAATTCATACCGGGAGTAAGGATGCTCCTTTCATTATCAACATTGATATAGGAGAAGGGGAAGTCACTGGTATCAAAACTGGCCAGGTTCTTTCCCATCACCACAGAAAATGCTCCTATACGACAGGGCCAAAGGAGATAGGCAAAGGATCCTGTTTTGGACCCTCGTTCCAGGATTCCCTGATGCACAGGCCCAAGCTTGTACATATGGTTGCTCTGATTGGTGCCACTCCCTGCATTATAGAAAGAATACATCCCCGCAATGAGCAGAGAGGATTTGTGGTGGCTGACTGTGTAGGGCCCGGCAAAAATGCTAACGGCTTCTCCGTGGAATGCTTCGGAATTCGCAAAGAATACAGAGTTTTCGGCAGAAAACTGCTTCCCAATCTCTACGTTCTGACCCACAAAGCTCTTATCTACAAGTGCTCCGCCATCTATTTTTGAACCGGATAGCATGATGAAGTTCTTGGCGATCACATTTTCGCCCACATATGCAGGAGCCTCCTTTTTGGATACGATACTTCCATTCTTCAACAGGGCAGCACCAAAAATGCTGGCGTATTCTCCGATATTGACTTCGCTGATCGTGCCAGTGTTGATGATTTCAGCACCGCTGCCAATGGTTCCTGTGGTGGAGCTGCGTTTTTGAGCATAATCCTCAATCATATTGTTGATGGCAGCAATGAGACCTGGATTATGACGGTACGTAACCAGGATATAGGCCAGTTGGGCAGAGAGTCCGTCGAATATTTTCAGCTCCCTTCCCCCGCCTTCATTAAGCACTTCAATCTCAAATCCATTTCCAAATGAGGAGGGTGCATTCACAGAGATGGAATTCACATTTTCCAGAATTGCCCCATCCATGATCCTGTAATTCTTCACCTGTTGGACGTTGTCAAGCAGGACATCGTCGCCAATCTCACAATTATCTATTTTACAAGAGTAGAGGCCCGAAGTAAGAGTCTCTCCCTTACTGGTCTTCAGTGTTCCGCCCAGCTTCCCCAATTTGACATTACCCATGAACCTAACATGGAATATGGAGTCGGTGGAGAAGGAATCACTGACCTTAATTTTTGACCAGTCGGAAGAAAAACAGCCCTGGTTTTGAAGGGCTGTTTTTTCTGAGGTAGTTAATGCTCGGTGACTCATTCCTCGTTACGATTAGGGATATTATCGCCGGCGATCTCTTCAATATCCTGGAAGTATTTAACAGATTCGACCTGTAGCTCCATGGTGGCAGGTTCGTCAAGAGAAATAACCGCATGCTCATGCAGTTGAAGCATGGAAACAGTCCACATATGGCTTACTCCACCTTCAATGACCTCACGCACCGCGCGCGCCTTATTAAATCCGGTGATAATAATCACTACTTCCCTTGCGTCCATCACTGTGCCCACTCCAACGGTGAGTGCCTGAGTTGGAACCTTGGACATATCGTTGTTGAAGAATCTTGAATTGGCCAGGATGGTATCATAGCTAAGAGTTTTTACCCTGGTGCGGCTTACCAGTGATGATCCGGGCTCATTGAAGGCGATATGACCGTCAGGACCTATACCCCCAAGAAATAATTCAATGCCCCCATAGGAAAGAATTTTTTCTTCATAGTCTCTGCAAACCTTTTCCAGATCGTCGACATTTCCGTCCAGAATATTTATGTTCTCCTTTGGGATATCTATGTGATTAAACAGGTTATCGTACATGAATGCATGGTAACTTTCGGGGTGGTCCTCCGGTATTTTTACATATTCGTCCATGTTAAATGTTACCACATTCTTAAAGGAGATCTCACCTGCTTTATACCTTCTGACCCAATCCTTGTATATCGGTAGGGGGGAGGAACCGGTAGGCAAGCCCATCACAAAGGGTTTTTCCGCCGTTGGACCAAAGGCCTTAATCTTATTCCAAATATAATCAGCTGTCCAGTTTCCGGTCTCTTTCTTAGTGTCTTTGATTACAATTCTCATGTTGTTAGTTTTAGTTGTGCAGTTGTAGTTATTCAGTTGTAGTTAAGATCATTCTTGCATCGCCTATTACACTCCCCTTGCCTTCATCCAATACAAACAGCGGATTGATATCCAGCTCATCAATTTCGGGGAAATCCACAGCCAGCTGTCCCAGTCTGAGCAGGGCATCGACAATGGAGTCCATATCCCTCGGGTTTTTCCCTCGTGCTCCTATCAGGATTTTGTAGGCTTTAGTTTGCTCCAGCATATGCATGGCCTCTTCCCTGCTGAGCGGGGCAACACCAAAACTCACATCCTTGAAGACTTCAACAAAGATTCCTCCCAGTCCAAAAAGCAGCACCGGCCCGAAGGATGGATCCCTTTTGATTCCCAGGATAATCTCTTCAGCACCCTTTATCATTTTAATTACATACAGGCCAGTGACGGTTGCATCGGGCATGGCCGATTTCACATTGCTGTGTATCCTGTCCCAGGCATCCTTCACTTCATCGGCACTGCTCAGGTTCAGTTCCACTCCCTTTACATCAGACTTATGAATAATGTCGTCGGAGACCACCTTCATAACAACCGGGTAACCAATCTCCTCTGCAGTCTTCACCGCTTCATCGACCGTGGAGGCCAGTTTACCGCGTGGGACCGGCAATCCATAGGTATTCAGCAGTTCGATGGTTTCAACCTCGGGGATATAAGTTCTTCCGTTGGAACTTACTTTATCCATTACTTTCCTTGCCAGCTCTCCCTGAATATTGTCCAGGCCTGGTAACTGGCGTACCCTGGTTTTCACATTCTTATTAAAGTGATAAACCGCCTGATAGGAGTCGCACATGGATTCGGGAAGAATGTAATGCGGTATATTATGTCTCTGAAGTATATCAATACCGGAGGCCACATCCTTTTCACCCATAAAGGATGTATAAATGGGCTTGGTCTGTCCTTCTGCAATCCTTGCAACATCCGCTGCTATGGTATCAATATCGGTCATGGACTGGGGAGTCAGGATCACAAAGACCCCGGACACATCCGGATCATCGAAGGCGGCCTGGATGGCTACCAGGTAGCGATCCGACTTTGCATCTCCTATCACATCCACTGGATTGTTGATGTTTGCCGTGGCCGGAAGGGCCTTCTTCAGAATAGCTGTGGTTTCATCTGAAAACTTTGCCAGTTTCAGTCCCGTAGAAATGGCTGCATCGGTGGTCAGTACTCCCGGTCCTCCGGCATTTGTAATAATGGCTACTTTCTCGGATTTGGGCGGGGGCTGATATGCAAAGGCCCGTGCCCGGTTAAACATCTCTTCGATGTTATCGCAGCGGATAATTCCGGCCTGCTCAAAGCCTGCATCACAAATCTCATCCTTGCCAGTGAGGGATCCGGTATGTGAGGCCGCAGCAGAAGCACCTTCATCTGTTCGTCCTGACTTGATAATCAGAATGGGCTTTCCGCTTTTTTCGATTACTTCACGGGCGGCTTCCATAAGTGCTTTTCCATCGCTTACCTCCTCCAGGTACATCAGAATTACTTTCGTCTCTTCGTCATTCATAAGATAGTACAGGAGGTCGATCTCACTGATATCAGCTTTATTTCCGAAACTGATAAACTTGGAGAAACCTATGTGTTTGGCGCTGGCATAATCCAGTACGGCTGTGCAAAGGGCTCCGCTCTGGGAGAGAAAACCAATATTACCCTGAATCGGCATCTCCCTGGCAAAGGAGGCATCCAGATTTGTTTCGGGGGAGGTATTGATTACACCCAGGCAGTTGGGTCCGATAAATGACATATCATATTTCCTGGCGATCTCAATAAGTTGTTGTTCCCTCTTCAGGCCTGCTTCACCAACTTCCTTGTAGCCTGCCGAGATAATAATCACTGATTTAATGCCCTTCTGACCACATTGCTCAAGTGCCATGTGGCAGACTGAGCTTGGAAAAACCAGGATGGCCAGATCAATATCGTCTGGGACATCAAGCACATACTTGTAGGCTTTAATCCCTTTAATGCTCTTTTCTTTTGGGCTTACAGGGTAGACAACTCCATTGAAATCGGCTTTCAGGATATTGTAGAGGATGTCGTGAGGAACGGTACCTTTAACTTTGTTGGTTCCAACAATAGCTATAGATTTTGGATGAAAAATCGTTTCCAGATTTTCCTGGCGAAGCGCTCTTAAGTCTTTCATAAGGCTTGAGTGGGTCAGGATTTGATTAAATATATTCGGCTATGAATTTTGCCGCATCGTCAACAGTCTGAATCTCTAGTGCCCTATCCTGATCCATTTCGATATCAAACTCCTCTTCAAATCCGGCTACCAGTTCCACACTTTGCATGGAATCTGCTCCCAGATCGAATATAAAATTTGAATCATCGGTAATTTCACTGCTTTCAACTTTCAGCACACTACTTACGACGTCCTTGACGCGTGTCAGGATCTCATTAATTTCCATTACAAGAAGATTTTTAGTAAGCCGATAAGATAGCAAATCTTTTATTTCATACCAAGCGACAAATCCAGCAATTCAACTTTTCTGAAATCAAAGGGATGGCTCTCGGCCTGAAGGGCTATGTATCCCGATGGGATGTTGGTGCCTTCCGGGAAGGGGTAACCTTTTGGAATGGAACCACCGCCCACCTGCGGCTTAGAATATGTCAGCACCGTATCGCCGTTGACCAGATGGTGGATAATACTGTCACCGTAAACCACAAGCTCAAATAGCACCCATTCCTCCCCAGGATAAGTTTCTGAACTGGAGTTAATACAATGCTGGGTGATCAGTTTGTCATCCATGACCACATTGGTTCCGGGAGTACACAGGTTCCCTGTGGGCCTGGGTCCATCACCGAGCCCCCCTAGAAACTGAGCCTCAATACTTACTGGAAATTCCTGGTCCAGAAGCATGGATTCGGGAGCCTGGGCGTGAAACATGACTCCACTGTTTTTTATGGCCCAGCCTGCACCTCCACTTACCTGTTCTCCTACAACACGGTACTCCACCCTCAGCTTGTAATGAGAGAAAGGATTTTTGTAAAAAATATGTCCGTATTCTCCATCAAAATTTTCATACTGATCGTAACGGGTCACCATCATTCCATCTTCCACCCGGAAGGTGTTATTGTAATTCTCTCCAAGGGGGTGCTTGGCCATCTTGATGGTCCAGCCCTCCAGATCTTTTCCATTGAAAAGCTGAATCCATTCCTGTGAAATGGTCGATTTTTCGCTTCGAATTTTCTCTTTATTGTCGGGATTCTGCTGAAAGGAGCACATGAGGAGAAAGAGCACGGGGAGTAGAAGTAGTTTTTTCATGAGGTGCGTTTAACGATTGTGAAAAAGCAATATACAAAAATGAAAACTCTTAATCAGGCTTGACCATGGCAGCCAGCGAATATTTCAAATCAGTATTTAGTGAATCAGACGGATGGAGAGGGGAATATTTTTTTGTATTGCCTGAAACTGATAAGCTTGCCGGCCTTCTCGTTCCAGAGCCGGAGCGACGCAGTACGGAGACTGGGCACAAAGGTGACGGGTTTTATTTCCTTGAACATCTGGTTCTCCTTATGACAGCGTTCCAGATTATAATTGGGAATTTTAGGGCTCAGGTGGTGGATATGATGATATCCTATGTTTCCTGAAAACCACTGCAGTACCCTGGGAAATTTCATGAATGAACTTCCTTCCATGGCCATCTTCCTATAATCCCATTCTTCCTCGCGGGTCCAGATTGTGTCTTCATACTGGTGTTGTACATAGAAGAGCCATACACCGGCCACTGTGGCCATATAGATGACCGGAAGCTGGATCATGAGAAACGCTTTCCAGCCCATCAGCAGGATGAGAGGGACGCAGATTAGCACGATAATAAGGTTGGTCACATATACACTTATCCGTCCGGCTTTGCCCATGGAATTACGGGGAAATCGGAACCAGATCACAAATAATATAAAGGGTGCAATTACAAAAAGTATGATTGGATTCCTGTAGAGACGGTAATAAAGCTTTTTTCCAGCTGAGAGTTGTTCATACTCCTCTACAGTAAGGGTCTTTACATCTCCGTGGCCTCTTTTATCCAGATTGCCAACAGTTTTATGATGGATTGAATGCTCCCGGTGCCAGTAGTCATAGGGCGTAAATACGAGGCTGCCCAGAATGGTTCCAACAATCTTGTTGGCTTTTTTACTTCGGAAAAACGATCCATGTCCGCAATCATGGAATATAATAAACATGCGAACCAGGAAGCCGGTTGCAAGTATAGCAAGTCCCAGAGTAAGCAGGTAGGATACCTGGAGACTGTAATACATGGCAACCCAGAGTAAAATATAGGGTCCCAGCGAATTGATGATCTGCCATATGCTTTTTTTCAGGTCAGGCTGGTTGTAAGCACTGATTACCTCTATCCATGTCCGCCTGTCTTGATCTTCTTCTCCCATAATAGTGAAACAAGTTAGACTATTAATTGGTTCTCACCGTTATTTAGTGCACGAAACTAAAATTCATTTTACTACTTTCATGGTGATGTCAAATTTGATGAGACGAGTAGTATTCATATGCGTGTTCCTGCTGGGTACCTTCCATCTTCATGGCCAGACCTGGCTGATTCAGGGAAGCATCGAAAATGCTGAAGAGGGCCCGGTGTTGCTTGCCTCTTATTACGGCGATCGTTTCAGGGTGATAGACAGCATGGACACAAGCTCCGGGTTCTTTTACTTCGTGCTGCCGGAAGATATTCCTCCAGGTATTTTCCGGATCATTTATGCGGACAGAATAGATGGCGTCAGGAACCAGAACCGATTTGTCGAATTTATCTTCAACCGGGAAAATATTGAGATTTTCGTGGCCAGCACAGAGCTGGGGCCGGTACCCTACTTCGAAAATTCCATAGAGAATCTGGTTTATACTGAATTTATTGAGTTTGAGCTGGAATATGAAGCGCAATTGATGTCGGTTTACAGACAGCTCTATCCCATCAGGGAAGATACAGACTCAGTAGTGGGGCGTTATAACGCGATTCAAAGAGAACGTGAGAGCTATATGGATTCCATTACCAGTCTCTATCCCGAACTCTATGCTGTACGGATCATGAATGCATTCAGAGCTCCCATGATTCCAGGAGAAATTTCACATGAACAGCGCATTGACACTCTGAAAGTGTTTTTTTTTGACCAGGCGCCCATTGATGATCCTTTGCTGCTCTATGCACCGGTATATACCTTTAAGCTTATCGATTATCTCTCCCTTTACAAGGTTGATACTTTAACAAATAACCAGCAGGAGGAGGCTTTTATGGAGGCAGTGGACTGGATCATGTTGAATGTAAGCCGGGAGGAGCAACTTCGTGCCTTTGTGGTGGAGTTTCTGCTGGAAGGTTTTGAATTGCTCCAGATGGAAAGGGTGCAGATGCATCTTGCCGATCATTACCTGGATGAAAGCTGTGAATCAGATATTGTGGAGCTGGTACTCTCCAGGATGGAAGGGTATGAGAAGATGACGCCGGGACAGCAGGCACCTGATATCATTATACG
>RCNC010002505.1_pt1 | contig 12249 bp, 9 predicted proteins | sample 2041301 | NCBI WGS metagenome assembly RCNC01 (sample SAMN09708231, study PRJNA481090) | Marine sediment metagenome, whole genome shotgun sequencing project. | biome: marine sediment; feature: ocean; material: sediment; isolation source: Sewage treatment plant 13A marine sediment (STP13A) ... | reverse complement strand
GTTGCTACAAGCAGCCAGTTAAACTCATATATTGCACTCCCAACAATGACGGCATCATAATCTTCTATGGAGCTAACATTTTCAACATAACGCAAATCGACCCTATGATTTAGCCCGCATAATACATCAGAAATATTTTCCGCAATACCAGCTGTTGAACTATGCCTTGTTGCATATGCTACAAGAACATTTTTCCCTGTATTTAATTCGCCGCAGTCTTTTTCAATTATTGCGTCAGGATCAACGCTTTGATCAAAAAGATTACACCCTGCCGCAAAAAGAAGGAAAATGAATATTGATCCCAGTTTAGTGATGTTTCGTCACATCGTTTCAACTCCGGTCATTCAGGTTTTGAAATTCTTCCTTCCGCCTTGGTCAGGGCAGTTAGCCCCAATTCGAAATGGTTCCCGTCCTATGCGGCGGCGGGGCGAACGTTCGAAGCCACCGAGCATCTGGTATCTACTTTATACCATAATAGGACATCACCCCAGAACGGCTAATACAATAGCCGTGTCCTGTTGCAGGCTTTTGATAAAAGGAGGAACAAGATGAATCGCATAGAAGGCTCGAGAGTGGGTGTGATTGGAAGGAAACTGGGCATACCGGAAGGCGACCCATTCACGGATCCGAACTAGACTCGAAAGACCGCTGGGCTTCTCAGTTCAAGCCAGAAGGTACAGGTCCGTATATTGGCGAGCTATCGATTCATTTTCTTTCCATAGGTGTTCGATATAGTATGGCTACGTCTTCAATAGGATTGTCCGGTCGAGAGCTATGATGTTATTTTGATTGTATTATGTACCCCAAAACATTCCTTTTTCAAATCAGCTAGTTATATATTTTTCTTGTACTATTTTCGAGCGTTTGTTATAATTCATAGAATAACTAATGGTTGACTACCCAACAAGGAGGGGGAATGTTTACACCCAAAACCAGTTGTGTCTGGATCGGAATCTTAGCTCTTTCATGTATGTTTCTCATGGGGCAGGAATCTTGGTTTCCTGATCCCTGTGTTACAGACCCTCCAGGCTGCGTTAACGGAACTTGCGTGCCTTACGTAGGTACTTGTGATTGTGATTTCGGCTATGAAGGTGAAACCTGTGAGGCATTAATAGAAATCGAACCCTGCGAAGCTCCCTCCTGCGAACCTTATAACACGATCCCGGCCGGCCAGTTTGCCCCCACGGGTTGTGAGACATACATAGGCGCCCATCCGGTTTATCCCGGCAAATTGTTATGCTGTAGCGCACCGACCCCACCCGCAGTAGCTCCTACATGTCTTGCAAAAGTAGATACACCTGATATCCCCTGTGTAGTTGAAATTGAATTCTGTGACGACGGCAGCGCCATGAAGGCATTTTCACCAGATCCAGAGGCCGGCTACCCAGGTCAAGCGATCAGCACGAGCGGATCCTGGACCCTTCATCCTCACACTGGAGAGCTCGAAATCATCACCACATCTTCTGCAATGGATGGCGGGATGATCATGGTGACTACAGAGACTTATCCCTCCGCCTTCACCTACGATGGTGGAACCAAACTGGATCTTTACAGCCCAGCTGCCATGAATATCAACGAGGGTGGCATTGGCTATTATCAGCGTAGCGCTTTCCACCTTACCGATATCAGTGGGTTGTGGGCTGCGACTTTGGATGCATATATGGATACCGACGTGATGGTTACTGCTACCGGCTATGATTCTACGTTCACGCAAGAGATTGATTGTGCTCCTCCCCTGGGAATGGTTTGTCTGATGACTCCAACGTCAGAGGTCGCATTCGAAAGTGGCACGCATACTCTGCCTATCGACCTTTATGTAACTCCTGCAGGCGAAAAAATGTACCAGACAGCCGAAGCCGCAGCTCTTGTTTTTGAATTGCAGCCTGACCCTCTTTGTGACGGAATAGAGTGCGGTGAGCATGGTTACTGCCGTTATGGTGTTTGTATATGCAGGGACGGCTACATAGGAGAATTTTGTGACGAGCCTGGCCCATGTGTGGGGATAGATTGTGGAGCGCATGGAACCTGTGTGGAAGGTCTCTGTGAGTGTGATGCCGGGTATGAAGGAGAGAGCTGTGAGGTGGATAGTAACGAATGTGATCCTAACCCATGCCTGAACGGCGGCTCTTGTGCAGAAGGCGTTCCCGGCACGTACGAATGTACTTGTACGGGTGGATATTCAGGGGATGATTGTGAAATATGTCCGACGGATGCCGATGGAGACGGGTATGGTGATCCGGCCTCTGGTTTGTGTATACATCCGGCATTGGACTGTGATGACAATCACGCAACTGTCTACCCCGGAGCACCCGAGCTGTGCGATGGGCTGGACAATCAGTGTGTAGGGGACACAGGCTATGGTTCTATTGACGAAGGCTATACGTTCTGTGGTGCCATGGCCCCAATTCCCGCTGGGTGTTTTGATATGGGGGATGCTTTTGCAGATGGTTGGGCGGATGAACTGCCTGTACACAATGTATGCATATCAGCCTTTGAGATGGACATCCACGAGATAACCAACGCAGAATACGAGGAATGTGTGACAGAAGGCGGATGCACTGCGCCAAGCTCTTCCGGCAGCTATTCACGGGCAACGTATTATGGTGATCCTGCCTTTGACGATTACCCGGTGCTCTGGATGGGGTGGTCCCAAGTAGATGAATACTGTACCTGGGCAGGCAAACGATTGGCAACCGAAGGAGAGTGGGAGTATGCGGCCCGGGGCGGCTTGGAAGGAAAACGCTACCCGTGGGGAGATGCGATCAGCAGCACGGATGCCAATTACGATTTCAATGTCGGGGATACGACCCCGGTCGAATCTTATGCACCCAACGGCTATGGGCTATTCGATATGGCCGGGAATATTTGGGAATGGGTAGCGGATTGGTATAGTGAAAGCTATTATTCTTCCAGCCCTACGGACGATCCGACAGGTCCTGCAAGTGGGGCGGTTCGCGTCAGGCGCGGCGGGTCATTCGACCACAGTACGTTCGGCCTTCGCGCGGCCAATCGCTGCGACTTCTGCCATGACGCCCGCCACGGCAACAATCTCGGGGGTCGTTGCGCCCGGTAATGGGGCGCCGTGACCGGTCTCTTTTCGGAGGACGTGTCACCCTATTTCGTGCGGGATCCAAGGACATCATTTCCTGGACGCTAGAGGGAAGGCGAGGCTTCTGCAGCCCTCTGGCGCACGACCTCGTAGAAGAGGACCCCGGCCGCAACCGAGGCATTCAGAGAATCGATGGGACCGACCATCGGGATGGAGACGAGGCCGTCGCAGAGCTTCTTCAGGACAGGCCGAAGGCCTTTCCCCTCACCACCGATAACGACGCAGACATCCTGGCGGAAGTCCTGGTCATAGATCTCGTCCCTCGCCGACCCATCCGCGCCCAAGACGAAGATGCCCTCCTCGCGGATCCTTCTCAGGGCCTCTGCCGCGTTGCCCACACGGACGAGAGGCACCCACTCGGCAGCCCCGGCGGACGCCTTGACCGCCGCCGGCGTCAACGGGCAGGTCCGGTGTTTGGGCAGGAGGACCCCCTCGACCCCGGACGCGCACGCGGTCCGGAGGATGGCGCCAAGATTGTGCGGGTCCTGCACCTCGTCGAGCAGGGCGATGAAGCGACGTTTCTCTTTGGAGAGTTGTAACAGGAAGGGCTCGAGCTCGAGGGTTTCGATCCCGGAAACGAGGGCAAGGATCCCCTGGTGCTTGGCGGTCCCGGCCTTCGCGTCGAGGGATGCCCGGTCCTTGAAGGAGACCGGCGTCTTCTGTTGCTTCGCCTGCTCGAGAATACGCTGAACGGCCGTCCCTGAACGTCCGAAGGCGACCCAGATCTTCTCGGCACGGCCTCCCCTGCTCTTCAATGCCTCCAGAACGGGCTGGACCCCATAAACCCATCGGGGCCCCGGGTCTTCCATTGCAGCATCTGTGTCTCTTGCACTGATGTGGGCAGGGGGCAAAAGGGGTTCCTTCCCTTTCGCCTTGACCCTTTGACCTTTCGCCTCAGGCTTCGCCGCCTTAGAAGGAGGCTTTGTGCGTTTGGCCATGATCCTCAAGGAGACCTAAAATGTGATCCACCGCCCCTTCGACCGGCACCGTGATCGCCTCGGCCTCTTTGCGCAGCTTCACCTCGATCTTTCCTTCCTTCAACTGCCTGGGGCCGACCGTCACCCGGAGCGGAATGCCGATGAGATCCGCATCCTTAAACTTCTTGCCGGGACGTTCGTCCCGGTCATCGAGCAACACCTCCACGCCCTTCTGTTGCAGGGCCGTGTAAAGGCCTTCAGCAATGGTCTGAATCTTCGCGTCCTGGGGATTCAGGGCGGTCAGGATGACCGTAAATGGGGCGATCGGAAAGGGGAAGATGATTCCGTCGCTGTCGTGATTCTGTTCGATCGCAGCCGCCAGGGTCCTGCCGACGCCGATCCCGTAGCATCCCATCCAGACTGGTCTTTCCTTGCCTTCCGGATCCAGGTAGGTTGCCCGCAGGGTTTCACTGTACTTCGTGCCCAGCATGAACACGTGACCCACCTCGATCCCCCTCCTCTCTTCCATCTTCTTTCCGCACCTGGGACAGGCATCGCCTTCGACGGCGACTCGCAGATCGGCAAACCGTGCGTCCTTCAGGTCCCTGGCCGGTTCGAAGTGGAGGTAGTGGTGGTCTTCCTTGTTCGCGCCCACAACCACATTCCCCATGGCCCTGATCTCTTCATCGGCCAGAATAGGCAGGGACATGCCCACCGGCCCCACATAGCCTGCCGGCACGCCCAGGATCTCCTTCACTTCCTCCGGGCCGGCAAGAGCGGCCGTATCCACACCCAACACCTTCTTGATCTTGTATTCGTTTGCCTCGCGGTTCCCCCTGACCAGGATCGCGTAGTCGCCCTTTTCGGTGTGATAGACCAGCGTCTTGATCAGTTGAGAGGCGTCCACGCCGAGAAATCGCGTCACATCCTCGACGGTTCGCTTTTCCCTGGTCTCCACGAGTTGAAGGTCCGCCTGCGTTTCTCCTCCCGGCCGTTGATCACTGTCTGGCACCGGAAGGATCTCCGCCTTTTCGATGTTCGCCGCGTAGTCGCAGGAGGTACAGAAGACGATGCTGTCCTCACCGCTGTCGGCCAGGACCATGAATTCGTGCGAAAAGGCGCCCCCGATGTTCCCGGTCTCGGCCTCCACGGGCCGGAAATCCAGGCCCATCCTCGTGAAGATCCGCTTGTACGCCTCGAACATAATCCAGTAGCTCTTCTCCGCGCCCTCTTCGTCCCGATCGAAGCTGTACGCATCCTTCATCGAAAACTCCCGTCCCCGCATCAGGCCGAATCGAGGCCGGATCTCGTCCCGGAACTTCGTCTGGATCTGGTAGAGATTGAGGGGCAGGTCCCGGTAGGACCGTACCTCCCGCCTGACCAGGTCCGTGACGACCTCCTCGTGGGTCGGACCGTAGCAGAAGTCCCGCTGATGCCGGTCTTTGAACCGGAGCATCTCATCCCCCATCAGATCCCACCGGCCTGTCTCTTGCCACAGTTCTGCCGGCTGAACGCTCGGCAGGAAGACCTCCTGGGCCCCGGCCCGGTTCATTTCTTCCCGGATCGCATTCTCGACCTTTCGCAGGGCGCGAAGCCCCACGGGCAGGAAGGAATAGATCCCGCTGGCGACCTTGCGGATCATACCGGCTCGCAGCATGTATTGGTGGCTGATCACTTCTGCTTCTGAGGGAACGTCTTTCAACGTCGGAAGAAACAGCTCTGCGTACCGCATCCCTTCACTCCTTGTAATTCAGTCTACTCGCCTCCTGCCTCTCAGCCCGGGCGATCCTGTGCCTGGCCTCCCATCTCCCTGGCCGCGCGAGACAGCTCGACAAGGGAGATGTTGTCCCGAAGGAGGAAGAAGAGACCGGCCAGGCAGATGGTCGACATCTGGACGAACCAGATGACCAGGGAAAAGCTCGCAGCCACTGCCCTGTCTACGCCGTACAGATCGGCCAGCACAAACGTTGCCGCAAGCTGAAAAGGCCCGATGAACCCCGGCGTGGGGATCATGACGGCCGCACAGAGAAGAACAACCAGGGTCACCAGAGAACTGGGCGGCACGGTCGATTCGATCCCGTAGGCATAATACAGGGGATAGTTCGCCACCACGACGACCGTCCACGTAAGGGCGGAGAGAAGAACCACGGCGAGGATTCCCTTAGGATCCCGAAGAACGCCCAGCCCCTCCGTGAAGGATCGGAGAATCTCGTCGATGCGTTGCTGGAGGCCCTGGGGCAGGATCCGCGTAAAGAAGCGAACCAGTCGGAGGGTCCTTTCCTGCTGATGCAACAGGAAATAGCAGAACGCGATCAGCCCCAGGCAGACGGCAAAGCTCATGACCCCGAAGGACTGGACAGCGGTAACGATCCTCGGGTCGCCCGCGCCGTCTTGGGGCACGAAGACCTGGGGATTGAAAACGAGCAGCCCGGCAAACAGCACCAGAACCGAGGCCATGTCGAAGATGCGCTCCACCACGATGGTCGCAAAGGAAGTAGAAAAACCGATGTCTTCTCTCTTGCCGAGGAGGTAGGCGCGGATGAACTCCCCGGCTCGCAAGGGAAGCAAGTTCCCCATGAAGCCGATCATCATCGGGGAATAGAATCGTCGGGGAGGGATGGACTTGACGGCTCGACACAGATAGTGCCAGCGATAGACTCGAACGGCAAAGCTCGCGAAAAACAGAGCGACCGCCAGCGGCAGGTATTGAACCTCCAGCCCTCGAATGGACTGATAGATCTCATGGAAGGAAACGTTCCGGAAGGTAAGGAAAAGGGCGAGACCGGCGATCACCAGTCCCAGGATCAGGTGGTGCGATTTCATAACCTGAAAGGAATAGAACACTGAGGGGAAAAAAGCAAGGAAGATCCCCTGCACAGGCCCTTCGAGAGACACTCGAAAAACCGGGCCCGGCAGGGAATCGAGAACAGCGAGAAGAGAGTGAAAACAAGTCCTGTCAGTCTGCGCGAATGCTTGGACGAATCTGATCGAACACCTTGTCTCCTATCCCCCGCACGGATTTGAGATCCTCCACCTTCTTGAAGGAGCCGTTCTCTTCGCGAAAGACGACGATTCGCTTGGCCACTGCCTGCCCGACACGGGGCAGTTCGACGAGTTCTTCCACAGAGGCCTTGTTGATGTTGATACGGCTGTCTGTTCCCGCACCTCCGGAGTCGGCGTAGCCCACCGGGCTTAGCCATGCCAGGAGCAGGCAAGCAATCAGGAAGCATGTCCAAGTGGTCCTTCGTTTCATTTTTTCGTCCCTCCCGTGTTTGATTGTGAGTTCTTCCTCTTTCTCTCTCCTGTCTGTGCACTCAGCCAACGCAACCGTCGTGCCGCGCGTGGGAGGAACCGGGGAGAAGAAGGCGATAGACATGAAAACTATCGTATTATTCTATAGTTACATATAATAGTTAATGTGAATTATAGACCTACTCTGTGCCGCCCCACCTTGGCCTCTTGCGCAAAACGGATAAGCTTCTTCACAGCCTCGAGGGCCCTCAACCCCGGGATGGCGCGTAAACCCGTGCGCCCGGGTTGCCACAGCATGCGCAACACCACGCTCGTCAACAACTTGTCACAGAAGCAGGGATCAGGGGTCAGGGACCAGGACCAGCGATCAGACACCGTGCCTGAGTTTGGTTCGAGGACGAGGACGAAAGAGGGAGATTGGGGAAAGCCACCTGCCACTTGCCACTGGGGGGGATCAGGAATTAGGGGGGAGGTTCTTTGTCCTTCTTCAACTCGCGCATGACATAAATCATCCGCGAAAAGGCGGTGTGGTTGGCCAGGATCGCAATCAGGATCAAGACGAACCCCATGAGGTACGGGCCCGCATCCACCCCAAGGGTTCCTCGCAGCATGTAGAGGACCGAACTGAAGATCGCGCCAAGCCCGAGCAAGACGATGCGCTCGGGTCGCTGCATCATCCCCACCCTGCAGGTCGCGCCCAACCCTTCGGCACGGGCGCGCGTGTAGCTCACCATCAACGATCCTGCCAGAGCAAGAAGGATGACCGGGAACAGGATGGAGTTTCGCAAGTGTACCGCCAACCCCAGGAAGATCAGAATTTCCCCGTAGCGATCGAGCATGGAATCAAAGAAGGCTCCTCGCTTGGACGCCTTGCCGATCTTTCGCGCGATTCGACCGTCGAGTACGTCCAGGGTCCCGGCAAAGAGGATTGCCCAGCCGGCCATGAAGACCCATCCCACACAGAAGAGGAGGCATCCGGCCGCGTTGAACCCGAAGGAAAGCACTGTGATGTGGTCGGGATTGAACCTCTTTCGTACGAGGAAATTCTCCAGGGGGGAGATGACGGAAATCCACCACGCCTCGATATCCCCGTCCAGGATTCTCTCCTGCATCCTGGATTGCTTCTCGGGCGGGACGATTCCATCCCTTCGCCGACCCGAAACGAATAGGCTGATCGATATGATCGTGCCCGCAAGAAACAGGCAGATGAAGGTCCACCCGAACCGGGTGTCCAGCGCGCTTCGAAACCTTCCCAACTCCTGAATCGTGCCCAGCAGGATCAGGGCGGCAATCGTGCTCCAGGCGATCGAGGTCGGCAAGCTCACCGGCTGTGGAGCTTCCTTCTTCGGGTATCTTTTTCGGAAAAAGGGTTTTCGGGCCATAGCAATCAGATCCATCGATGACGGTAGCGTCCTGCAAAAATATAAACCAGATTCCCCAAGATGGCAAACGGTTTGGGGAACAGTCACGAAATGACTATCCCGCAAACCTCTCTGCCACGTCAAGTCCGGCAGGAGTCGTTTACAGGCGGCCCGAAATATTCTACTATTTGTGCCTCACACAGTCCTCTCACGCGCGGTCTGCAACTAGATGAAAACCCTTTTCGTCGACAACTATGATTCCTTTACGTTCAACCTGGTGCAGGCCCTTGCAAAAATGGGCACGGCAGTCCAGGTGTGCCGTAACGACGATCTCTCCCTGGCAGAGGTCGAAAAGATGTGTCCGGACCGGATCGTGATCTCCCCAGGGCCGAAAAGGCCGGAGGATGCCGGAATGTCCTGTCAGATCATCGAACGTTTCGGCCCTCGTGTTCCATTGCTTGGCGTATGCCTCGGCATGCAGTGCATCAATGAGGTCTTTGGGGGACGAACGGTCAAGGCCCCTCTCTGCGTCCACGGAAAGACCTCTGCCGTGCACCACAACGGCAAAGGCCTTTACGAAGACGTTCCCAATCCCTTCCACGGAGCCAGGTACCACTCGCTGGTCGTGGACCAGGTCCCGGCGTGTCTCCAACTGGAGGCCTGGACAGAGGACGGGGTCCCCATGGGAATTCGACACATCTCGTGCCCGATCATCGGGGTCCAGTTTCATCCCGAGTCCTTCATGACCGAGCCTGGCGACCGGATCCTTGAACACTTTCTGGAGGGATCCTTCTAATGGGGGAGAGCCATTCTTGAAAGACTCTTACCTGTCCTTGCAGCTTCCCAGGACGGCCCCGGGGCCTCGCGTCACAGAGATAGACGGTTCCGGCGCCCCACCCGAGCAGCTCTTTCCATGCTTGAATCCGCAAGCGCACGAAGCGCTCCTGCTCAGCGGCGGGGATCATCCCCTGAGCCGGCACTCGTTCATCGGGCTGGACCCCTTCCTGGTCGTGAGTGCCTACGGCAAGAGGGTCCATCTGGACAGCCTTCCGGACGGGAAACGCCAGACGCTGTTCGCGGATCCCTTTGATCTCCTGCGAAGCCTTCTCACCACCTACCGACAGGAACCACGCGCGGACCTCCCTCCCTTCTGGTCGGGTGGGGTCGGCTATCTCAGTTACGAAATGGGAAGACACCTGGAGCGGTTGCCGTCCACGACCGTCGATGATCTGGGCCTTCCTGAATGCTACTTCGTCTTCTATCGGTCGATCCTTTCCTACGACCATGAGCGATCCCTATACGCCCTGTTCACCCTGGAGTTCCCTGGCGAAGAGGCCGCCACGAAGGGGTCGAGCCACGAGGAAACCCGCCGCCGGCTTCAGGAAGGGGTAGAACGGACCGGGCCGAACAAGGCCTGGCGGGCAAGCACGCTGCCCGTGGCTCTCAAGTCCCATTTTTCCAGGGCCGAGTACGTCCGTTCGATCCAGCGCATCCTCCGTTACATCGAGGAAGGCGATATCTATCAGGTGAATCTCTCCCAGAGATTCCACACACCCTACGACGGGGATCCTTTCGGCCTCTTTCTGAGACTCTTTGAGATCAATCCGGCCCCGTTCTTCGCCTATCTCAACCCTGGCCCCTTCCAGATCGTGAGCTCCTCACCCGAGCGATTCCTCCGGGTCAGGGGCGATATGATCGAAACGAGGCCGATCAAGGGAACCCTTCCCCGGGGGGAAACCCCGGAGACAGATCGAATCAACGGCCTGGAGTTGCTCCAAAGCGAGAAAAACCGTGCTGAACTCGCGATGATCACCGACCTTCTCCGGAACGATATAGGCCGGGTCAGTGCCTACGGAACGGTACAAGTGGAGAATATCGCGAGACTGGAGGCCTACACGAACGTCTTTCATCTCGTGAGTATCGTGACGGGCAGAATGGCGCCGGGCAGGGACCTCACGGACCTCCTCCGGGCCACCTTTCCGGGAGGCTCGATCACGGGATGTCCCAAGATCCGTTCCATGGAAATCATCGACAAGCTCGAGCCGACGGTCCGTTCCGTTTATACGGGTTCGATCGGCTACATCGGATTCGACGGATCCATGGATCTCAACATCGCCATCCGTACGCTCATCCACAAGGGCAAAGACCTCTATTATCAGGTGGGCGGCGGGATCGTCTTTGACTCCGATCCTCAGGCCGAGTACGAGGAGACGCTGCACAAGGCGGCTTCGATGCGGGAGGCAATCGCTTCCACGTGCAAGCCCCGAACCTCCCGCACACGCTTTCCCGCAGCCGGGAAACCGGACTAATCCCCGTGTAATTTGTCCCGATAGGCCTGGAAAAGCCCCAACACCCTTCTTGTTCGTTCCCTGACCGGATACTCATCCTGATCCACCCTTCCGACCGGGAGAACCTCGACGAGGGAGTTTGTCACGAAGATCTCGTCACAGGAAGGAAGGGCCTCACGTGCCAGCTTGACCTCCCGAACGGGCTCGCCCGCCTTTTCCATGCATTTCATCAAGGCCTCCCTCAGGACACCGGGCAGCAGGCCGCAGGAAACTTCGGGGGTCTCGAGCCGACCCTCGCGGAAGAAGAAAAGGTTGGACGTCGTGCATTCGCAGATCTCGTTCGCCGTATTCGTCAGGATCGCGTCTTCAAAGCCCTGCTCCTGCGCACGGGTACGGACCAGCAGATAAGGAAGATAGTTCAGGGTTTTGAGCCTGCACAGGCTCGAGCTGTCGTTCTGATGGACATCTCCTTCGACCGTGACCGTGAGGCCCTTGTCCCAGTCGGTCGGACTCGTGGAGGCGCGTTGGGTTGTGAGAATCACAACCGTCGGCGAGGAGGGCGTGTACAGGGAAAGGCTGCCTTCATGTCTTCCTCGAGAGAGGCAAATCTTCGCGGAGGCCTCCCCCGTGATCTCGTTCTTCTTCTTGAGATCCTGGATGATGCCGAGAAAATCCAAATCAGCGGGAAAGGGGATCCTCAGAAATCGCGCGGCTTCCCGCATCCGCTCAAGGTGCCTATCCAGGAAGAAGACCCGCTTTCCGACGACCTTGAGTGTTTCGAACAGCCCGTCCCCGTAAAGGAAGCCCCGGTCCAGAGGCGAAAGGCAGGCCTCCTCTTCCGGCAGGATTCGACCGTTGATTGCCACATACGCCATCAGGCATCACTCCCTCAGATCAGCCGGCAGATCGGGGTGCCGTTCTTGTTCCGGGGCAGGCTACCGGGCGGGGTCGGTGGACTTGCGGTAGGTGGCGGCCGTGGTCTCCGACTCCCAGACGCGCACTTGATCCATCTCCACCCTTCCCGTCCCGAGTCGCTGGGCCAATCCCTCATAGATGTGCCGGGCAATGTTCTCCGCCGTGGGATTCTGCCGTTGAAAGGCGGGGAGGTCGTTCAGGTATCGATGGTCGAGCCCTTCCACGATCTCCCTTGTCTGGGCCTTCAACTCGTGGAAATCGATGGCCATGCCCGATTCGTCGAGTTCCTCGGCCCACACCTGGACCTCGACCTTCCAGTTGTGTCCGTGAAGCTCCGCACACTTCCCTCCCGTGGAGAGCAGCCTGTGGGCTGCCGAGAAGTCTTCCCGAACGATCAGCAGGTACAT
>RCNC010002504.1_pt1 | contig 12249 bp, 9 predicted proteins | sample 2041301 | NCBI WGS metagenome assembly RCNC01 (sample SAMN09708231, study PRJNA481090) | Marine sediment metagenome, whole genome shotgun sequencing project. | biome: marine sediment; feature: ocean; material: sediment; isolation source: Sewage treatment plant 13A marine sediment (STP13A) ... | reverse complement strand
GAAGGTCTTCCTGATTGACCGGAGATTCGCCTACCTGGGGGGGATGAACATCGGCCGGGAGTACCGCTATGAGTGGCATGACATGATGGTGGAGCTGGAGGGGCCGATCGTGAGCGCCCTGGAGCGCGATTTCCGCCGTGCCTGGGCCCACGCGAGTGTCCTGGGGGATCTGGCCTATGCGGGAAGTGCGGCGAGCGGACCCCTGCGACCGGAGCCTCGGTGGCGCGATGTGGGAAGGAACTACATAGAACTCCGCCGACTGTACACGCAAACAGGTGCGTTGCAGATCCGGAAGGCGGTCCTGGAAGGCATTCGGCGCGCGAGGCATTTCGTGTTCCTGGAGAACCCCTATCTTTACGAGAACGCGGTGGCGGCAGCCCTGGTGGAAGCCCGCAGGCGGGGGGTGGACGTGCGAGTCGTCCTTCCCCTCGGGACGGATAACCCCGGAGGAAACAGCAGCAATTTCGTGACCGCCAACTATTTGATTGACAACGATGTTCGCGTGTATATCTATCCCGGCATGACCCACGTCAAGGCGCTCATCATCGACGGCTGGGCATGTCTTGGGTCGGCGAATTTCAATCATCTCAGCCTCCGTCTGAACCAGGAGGTGAACGTGGCTACATCCGACGCGGCAACGGTCGAAAAATTGCGGTGCGAGTTGTTTGAAGTCGATTTCGACAAGTCCCACGAACTGCGGGAGCCCATCCCTGTCGGGTGGACGGACCATGTGGTGGAAGAGCTGATGAACTGGTTTTGAGAGGGGGAACCCTCTTGCATTTGGCCGGCATCTATGCGTTCATAGGGTTGTGACCACATGGATGGGTATCCCGTGAAGAAGAAATCCTTTGTAGCCGTTGCCCTGGTCGGGCTTCTCATTGGCATTGGGAATGCTGGGGCGATGGTCGTATGCTTCGGAGCGGACGGCCACATCGAAGTGGTGTCGGCTTCTGAAGAGCATTGTTGTGAATGCCCCTCCCACGCCACCCTTGGAGAGACCGGCCACCGATGCGGATCCTGTTTCGACATTCCTCTCTCCCTGGGTAGCGCTGAGGCGTTTCTTCTCCCTCCTGGGAGTGAGGTCCGTGATCTGATGGTCCAGGCCGAATCCAGGATGTGCGGTCGTTCTGTCACGCCCCTCTCGCCGGATTCAACAGAGGCCTTCCCATGGGCCGCCTCACGCGCTCACAGAAGCGCGATCTCTTCTCTCTCCTCGGTCGTCCTGCTGATCTGAAAGCCCACTTAATCATCTTCCATCGCAGTGTTCCACCGTTCCGGGTGTGCGCCATGTGCCGCCTCTTTCGCCCGGTGCGGAGCCGCCCCTGAGCAAGAACCTTGAAACCAGAGAATTGGACCGACAGGTGCAGGAGGTCTTTTATGAGATCGAAACTCCCAACTGCTATTGGGGTCATTCTGGCCGTTGTGCTGTGCTGTGCTCCCGGTTCCGATGCGGACGTTTCGCGGCCGAAGCCGCACGCATTGGGGAAGGAATTTGCGTCCTTCCAACCACCGCAGCACGCAGCGGCCACGGATTCGGCATCGGCCCGGATCGAAGAACCTACCGGTGTCATCACGCTCCGCCAGGCCCTGGCCCTGGCCCTCATGAAGAACCCGGAGTTGGCCGTCTTCTCATGGGAAGCAAGGGCAAGGGAGGCACAGGCGCTGCAAGCCCGGCTGCTGCCCAATCCGGAGCTGGACGTAGAGGTGGAGAACTTCGGCGGGACAGGGGTCTTTGGGGGATTGGATGAGGCGGAGACGACCGTTCAACTCGGCCAGTTGGTCGAGTTGGGAGGGAAACGTTCGAAGAGGAAGCGGGCTGCAGCGCTCGATCAGGATCTGGCCGGGTGGGACTATGAAATCGGGAGAATCCAGATCTTCACCGAAACATCAAAGGCCTTTGTGGATGTGCTCGTTGCACAGAAACGGACGGAATTGAACGACGAGTTCGTCCGGCTGGCCGAGCAGGTCCTTGATGCGGTGGCCGAGCGTGTCCGGGCGGGAAAGGTGTCTCCTATCGAAGAGGTCAAGGCAAGGGTGGCCCTTTCTGTCCGTCTCATCGAGAAGGGGAGGGCAGAGGGGGAACTCTCGGCCGCCCGAAAGGTTCTGACAGCCGCCTGGGGCGGGACGGAGCCCACGTTCAGCGCGGCCCAGGGGGACCTGGAACGCTCGCCGGAGGTTCCCTCCTTCGAGGCGTTGAGCGAGAGGATGGCCGCTAATCCGGAGATGGCCCGATGGCTCGTAGAGATCGAAAGAGGCAGGGCTTCTCTGGAAACGGAAAGGGCCGGGCGGTTCCCTGATGTGAGGTTGCGCGGAGGCGTTCGATATATCAGCCCGACAGACGATTGGGCCTTTGTGGCCGGGCTTTCCATCCCGATCCCGGTGTTCAACCGCAATCAGGGAGCGACCCTGGAGGCACAGTACAGACTGGCCAAGACCGAAGAGCAGCGCAGGGCCTTGCACGTGCGCGCCCAGGCTGCCCTGGCGAGCACCTACCAGAGGCTTTCCTCCGCACGTAACGAGGCGATTTCTCTGAAGAACGATGTGCTGCCCGGGGCCAGGAGTGCCTTTGAGGCGACCGGCGAGGGCTTTCGGCAAGGCAAGTTCGGTTACCTGGATGTGTTGGATGCCCAGCGGACCTTCTTCGAGGCACAGGCTCGGTACACGGAGGCCCTGGCGGTCTTGCAGAAGGCGATTGCCGACATAGAGGGCCTGCTGGGTGAGCCGTTGGATAAGATCGAGGACCCGGCCGAAGGAATACGCGAGGAGAAATAGAATGAGAGAAAGAAGAAGATCGATCTGGAATGTTGCGTTGCACTTGGCCTTCTTGAGCCTGCTCTTGTGGGTATGCCCCGGCTGTTCGAGGGATTCTGCTACGGATTCACCGAAGGGGCAGGTTGGCGAAGAGCAGCACGGACACACGGAGACCGACCCCCATGAGGCTGACGACCGTCACGAAGGGCACGGTGCGGAGGCTTCCGGGGAGCCCCTTGCCCTCTCGCTGGATGAAATTGCTCGGGTAAGGTGCGAGCACGACGTCCCTGCCTATCAGTGCGCTTCATGCAGGTATGAAGTGGGGGTGGTGAAAGTCCCTCCTTCTCTCGTGAAAGAAGACCCCCAATCGGAGAACGGCCTCATCCGGACACGGCTTGTCGAGAAGATCGGGATCAACGACGGGCTGACCGTGACGGGCGAGGTGCAGCTCAACGAAAACGCGGCCGTCCACATCAGCCCGCGCATCCCGGGCATCATCGAGTCGGTGAAGGTCGATATGGGGGCGCTCGTCCGTGAGGGGGACGTGCTCTTCAACATCAACAGCGTTGAACTGGGCAAGGCCCAGAGTGACTACGAGCGAAGCCGCGCGCTCGCGGCCCTTGCCGGGAAGAATGTCGACAGGGAGAAGTTCCTGTTCAAGCGCAGGATTTCCTCCGAGCAGGAGATGATCGACGCGCAGATGACCTACGAGCAACACAAGGCGGAGCGAGACGCGGCCAGGCAGGTACTGCATGTTCTGGGCCTCACGGATGAAGTTCTGGCATCGACCGATCGGGGCGAGCCCGGTGTCCGGGCCGGGACCCTGCCGGTTCGGGCACCACTGGAGGGCACGATCATCGAAAAGCATGCCGTGGTGGGGGAGCTCGTCGAGCCGGGGAGCGACGTGATGCTCCTTGCGGACTTGACGACGGTCTGGGTGTGGGCAGACATCTACGAGCAGGATCTCCCTCGCTTGATCCAGGCCCGCAACCTGGGTCCGATCCCGGTGAATGTGCTCGTACGGGCTTTTCCGGGGCAGCCCTTCGAAGGAAAGATCGATTATGTGGGAGCCACGATGGAGGAACGAACCCGCACGGTGAAGGTTCGCGCAACGGTGGAGAACACGGACCGTCTCCTTCGGCCCGGGATGTTTTGCGAAATCCGGATGGGCGTCGGCACCCGTGAAGAGGCGCTCGCGATACCCGAGGGGGCCCTGCTGTCGGATGAGGGACGTGATTTCGTTTTCAGACACTGGAAAGAGGACTACTACGTCCGTCGTCCGGTGAAGAGGGGCCGCGAATTCCCGGATCGTGTGGAGATCCTCGAAGGCCTGGAACCCGGGGACAGGATCGTGGTGGAGGGCGCTTTTCTGCTGAAGTCCGACATACTGCGCGAGAAGATGGGGGCGGGCTGCGCGGACTAGCTCCCCCCTTTCGGCACATCACCGACCCATCCCTTGGGAGATGAAATCATGCTGGACAAAGTCAACCACTTTGTGTTGAACCATCGCCTGATTGTCATCGTCGGCGCTGTCGTTTTGATGGGCGCCGGTGTGTACGCCTGGAGAACGCTGCCGATCGATGCCTTCCCTGACGTCACGAACGTTCAGGTCATGATCCTGACCGAGGCGCCGGGGCTAGCGCCGGTGGATGTGGAGCAGCAGATCTCCTTTCCGCTGGAGCTTGCCATGCAGGGGTTGCCGGACGTGCAGCAGATACGTTCCCTGTCAAAGGCCGCCCTGTCACAAGTGGTGATCGTCTTCGAGGACAAGGTGGACACCTATTTTTCCCGCCAGCTCGTGTTCGAACGTCTTCAGTCCGCCAAAGAGGCCTTGCCCGAGTGGGCGGAGCCGGAGATGGGGCCCATCAGCACGGGCCTGGGAGAGATCTACCAGTACACGCTCGAAAGCCGGGAGCACTCGCCCATGGAGCTGCGCACGATTCAGGACTGGATGATTGCGCCGCAGCTCAGAGCGCTTCCTGGCGTCAACGAGGTGAACAGCTTCGGTGGATTCGTGAAACAGTACCACGTGATCGTCGATCCGAATCGGCTCCTGAAATACGAGGTCACCCTCCAGGACGTGCTGGAGGCACTCGCAAACAACAACGCCAACGCAGGTGGCGATTTCATCATCAAGGGCTGGGAACAGGCCTATGTTCGCAGCCTGGGACTCATCGAGACGATTGCCGACATGGAGAATATCGTTCTCGAGGCAAGCGACGGTACGCCGGTCTACCTGAAGGACGTGGCTGTCGTCAAGGAGGGGCCCGAGACGCGACAGGGCGCGGTGACGCGGGACGGTAAGGGGGAGGCGGTTGCAGGCATGGTGATCATGCTGAAGGGCGAGAACTCGAAGGTCGTGGTGGATCAGGTCAAGAAGACCATTACAACTGTCCAGGCAGGCCTGCCGGAGGGCGTGGAGATCCATCCGTTCTATGATCGGACGGCCTTGATCAAGGCCTGCATAAAGACCGTGTCCGATGCGCTCCTTCAGGGTGGCGCCCTGGTTGTGCTGGTCCTTTTTCTCTTCCTCGGAAACCTCAGGGCGTCGGTTATCGTGGCCCTTTCGCTTCCGTTCACCGCCCTCTTCGCCGTCCTCCTGATGGGCTGGCAGGGGGTGACGGCCAACCTGATGAGCCTTGGGGGGCTGGCCATTGCCGTCGGCATGATCGTAGACGCCTCCATCGTCATCTCCGAGAACATTGCCCGGCACCTCAATGAAAAGGCGGGTACGGACGTCTCGCGGGTGGAGATTGTCTATGAGGCGGTTCGTGAGGTTGCCCGGCCCGTCCTGTTTGCCACCCTGACCATCGTCATCGTGTTCCTGCCCCTGTTCACGCTCCAGCAGATGGAAGGCAAGATGTTCCGGCCCCTTGCCCTCACGATGTGTTTTGCCATGCTTGGCTCCCTGGTCGTCTCCTTTACGATCGTGCCCGTTCTCTGCTCGCTCTTTTTGCAGGGACAGAAGGAAGCCAAGGACAGCGCGATCGTGCGAATCCTCAAGCGCGGGTACCTTCCACTGCTCTCTTTGGCATTGCGCCGACGTTGGACGACGCTTCTCGTGGCTGCGGGCATCCTGGCCGCTTCCCTGCTGCTCGTTCCTTTCGTGGGCACGGAATTCCTCCCGCCCCTAGATGAAGGTGCGATCGCGTTCAACGTGGTGCGGCTGCCGTCCGCCTCGCTGGAGGGGTCGATCGCCGTGGGGACCGAAATGGAGCGTCGCCTGCTGGCGAAGTTTCCCGAAGTGGAGACCGTGGTGACCAAGACCGGCAGGGCCGAGATCTCCGAGGACCCGATGGGCCCGGAGCAGAGCGACGTCTTCATCATGCTCCGTCCCAGGAACGAGTGGGGGACCGGGCGCAACAAGAGGGAGCTTAGCGCGGCCATCCAGGAGGAATTGAGCGAGATTCCCGGCCTGCGTTTTTCCTTCTCACAGCCGATCGCCCTGCGAGTGAACGAGCTGATCTCGGGCATCAAGAGCGATCTTGCCGTCAAGGTATTCGGGCCGGACCTCGAGGTCCTTCGGGAGAACGCGAACCGGATGGCGGCCGCGATCGGCGCGGTGGAGGGGGCGGAGGACGTGAAGGTCGAACAAATCGCCGGATTCGCACAGGTGGAGGTTGTCGTGGATCGCAAGGCGATCGCCCGATACAAGATCAACGTGTCGGACATCAACGAAATCATCGAGACCGCTGTGGGAGGCAAGGTCGCCACGACGGTGGTGGACGGACAGATGCGCTTTGCCGTGCTCGTGCGCTTCCCGGAGGAGAAGCGCGACGGCATACCGGCCATCGATCGAATTCTCGTGCCTTCCCCCGAAGGGCCGCGCGTTCCCCTTGGACAACTGGCCGAGATCCGCGAGGTGGAGGCTCCGGCACAGATCAGCCGGGAAAACGGAATGCGGCGCGTCGTGGTGGAGTGCAATATTCGGGGAAGAGATATGGGGAGCTTTGTGGGGGAAGTAAGAGAAGCGATCGGGCCGATTGTCCAAGGCCTTCCCTCCGGCTATTTCGTGGACTTCGGGGGCCAGTTCGAGAATCAGCAGCGTGCTATGCAGCGGCTGGCGATCGTGGTGCCCGTTTCCATCCTGCTGATCTTCCTGATGCTCTTCTCCGCCTTTGACTCCGCGCGGAGCGCACTGCTCGTGCTCTTGAACCTTCCCTTCGCCCTGGTCGGTGGAATTCTGGCCATCTTTCTCGCGAACATCAATCTTAGCGTGTCTTCCGTCGTGGGGTTCATTGCGCTCTTCGGTATTGCCGTGGAGAACGGAACGGTGCTGGTCGCCTTTTTCAACCAACTTCGGGATCAGGGCATGGATGCAGTGGAGGCGGTGAAGAGGGGGTGCGAACTGCGTTTCCGGCCTCTTCTGATGACCGCATTGACGACGCTGCTCGGTCTCACCCCCCTCCTGTATGCAAGCGGAAGCGGGTCCGAGATCCAGCGGCCCCTGGCAGTGGTCGTCCTGGGCGGGCTCGTCTCTTCGATGCTGCTGACTTTGATCGTGCTTCCGGTACTGTATTCGATCGTCGAATCGAGGCGGTAACCGTCTCCGTTTCACCCATGCCTGCCTGCATTGTAGATCGGGCCCCCGAGGCCTGCGTACAGATCCAGGACGGCAACGGCTTCCTCCCGCAGAACGTCGCGTGTTACTCGGATGCCCCTCTTCTGCAAGGCTTTGTGCCAGTCGGAGAGTTTCGGTCCCTCATCGAATCCTATCCGCCGCGCGTCTTCATCGCGGGCCCCGCACACCAGCCGTGTGACCCCTGACCAGGGAATGGCCCCGAAACACATCGCACAGGGCTCTGTTGAAGCCACCAAAGCGTAGTGGCTCCTCCCTTCATCCCCGATGTCGTATCGGGCGAGCTTCTTCTGTGCGAGGGCGATTGCGACCATTTCAGCGTGCAGGATCGAACAGTTGCTCGTCACAACGACGTTGACCCCGGGAGCTACGAGGCGTCCCTCCTCATCGAACACGGCCGCACCGAAAGGGCCTCCGGTCTGTCTCTCCACGTTCTCCCGGGCAAGGGCGATCGCGAGACGCATGCGCTCTTCCTCTGTGGCGAAGACCTGTGGACCGCGCCCAAGGAACTCCGCAACCCAAGGTGGAAGCTCTATTCTGAACTCGAATTGTCCCAACAGTTCTTCCCCCGGAGAAGCCGATTTGTCCAGAGCGTGAATGCTGTTTGAAAGCGAAACAAACAGCATTCTTATGCAATGTCTCTTTCGCCTACTCGTGGAAAATGAATCGATGCCAGGAGGAAGGCAAGAAGGTCCTCAGATAACGGCGGCTATTTCTCTTGTTGGCAGGATTCAGACGGTATGCCTCACGGAATTGCGATCTGGCTTCAGTGAATTTTCCTTCATGAGCAAGCTTCTTGCCTTTGTTTGCAAGGACCATGGAGAGAATACGGTCCATCGCCTCCTTTTTGGACGGGTCCGCGTGGAACCTGGCTTTCAGTGTCTGATAAAGATGAAAGTAGTTTTCAGACTCTACATCAAAACTCCTCTTCTTCTGTTTATGATGCCGATGGTCTCTCCGATATTGGACGAGTGGCTCAGGTATAAACGAGAAAGGTACTTTATCATAAGCGCGGACCCAAAGGTCTACGTCCTCATGTGTATTCTCCTTGAATGTAGAGTCAAAGCCGCCGAGCTGAACAAAAAGGGACCTCTTTATCAGAACGGTCGAAGGATAAGGATGTAGATGCCCTCCGATAAATGGGCGCATCCAGTCTGCTTTCATCTTGGCTAAGGCGCATTTCTGTGTAATCCTGCCTCGGCTGTCAATGAGATCGAAATCACTGTATACAAAAGCAACCTGCTCTGATGAACGAAACTCTCTTGTTTGGCGCTCCAGTTTGTGTTCGTACCAAGTATCATCCTGATCAATGAACGCTATGAGATCACCTGATGCAATCTCGACACCCCTGTTTCGGGCTACACACACGCCTGCGTTTTCTTGTGCGTGAATACAGATCTTCTTCTTATATTCTTGAAGTATTTCAAGAGAAGCATCTGTAGACCCATCATCTATCGCAATGATTTCGACATTGCCATATGTTTGACGAAGGATGCCTTCTAATGCCTCTCTTAGAAAAGCCTGACCGTTGTAGACAGGCAAGATGACGCTGACCTTCATGTTGTCCTTTCAATCAGAGCAGCTTTCACTCCTTGACAACCCCATGTGAGCTGGACGTCCTTTCAGGTGCCACATAAACAAATAGGCGTAACTCTTCAATCGATTCTTTGGTCTTTCTTTCCTTAGGCCAGTCCCCGCACATAGTAAACTCAAGGAGATCAGGGTCCCGATCATCCTGCACCACTTCAGAACGAGAATCATTCGACATATCGTTGTGCCATATTGCTTGCCGTAGAATCGGTACAGTGACCGATAGTACTCCACGCGACTGGGGCCGGGCATTCTCTTTTTCGAACTTGCCCCTTGCATGTGATAGATCTTGACACTCGGAAGATGCACCACTCGGAACCCTGCATTCCTGAACTGCATTTGCCAATCGGTTTCTTCCAGGTAGGCGAAGTAGCCCTCGTCGAGCATGCCCACGGTTTCAATCACATCGCGTCGTATCATCATACAAGCTCCCAACACCGCAGGAACGTCAACCGGGTCGTCGTAATGAATTCTCTTGTTTGGATAGAAGCGCGGAAACAGCTTCTCTAGCAATGCAACGGGAAAGATCTCCGTCAAAAGACTGGGGAAATTGTGAATGCAATGCTGTTTTGATCCATCCGTGTTTATCAGTTGCACGCCTACCGTCCCTACATCAGGCTGCTCATCCAGATAGCGCACCATCTTTTCCAGTGCACCTGGTACGACAATCGTATCATCGTTTAGGAGCAGAATATATTTTCCTTTCGCTCTCTCCATACCCATATTGACGGCTCTTGTGAAGCCAAGATTGTATCTGTTCTCAATCAATATTTCTTGAGGGAATCTCTTCTGAACTGTCACTTGGGTGCCATCCTGGGACCCATTCACGACAAGGATCACCTCGAAGGAGACTTCCTTTGTGGCTTCATATATCGATTCAAGGCACTGTACAACGAGTTCTTTCGAATTCCACGTTGGAATTACAATCGAGACCATGATTTCATCCATTGGAGACTTCTCTCCGTTGGGTTCTGACATGGGAGGAGATCCTTGATTCCTTGGAAAGGAGTTGCTGGCTTGCATAAATCTCTTCTTGATGGGAGCAAGATAACAACGGACGAAATCCTATGTCAAGGCAAGAGAGACGTAGGACTTCATGGGATCCTCCGAACGGCCCAATATGCCTACCAGGGCCTACGGCATCTCTTTTCTTGGTGTGAGCAGAAAGATGAGTTTGTGAGCCAGTCTCGGGAGGAAACACTCAACGCAATGAAAGGGGTAGTTGTACCATCCGCCCTGGTAATTGCCGGACAGAAGCTTCTGTACCTCAAAACCGTATCTATGAAAGAGGTTGAGGCACTCATCGTATGTATAGGGACGGATGTGATCATATCCTTCATGGGAATCTCTGGTGTCAGAAAGTCTCAGGGGACTTCGGCCGAGAAGAAAGAATTTGATCCGTTTCTGCCAGAACGCCAGATTGGGAATACTCAGGACAAGAATCCCGCCGGGATTGATGAGACCGCGGAGTCGATTCATGACAAGATCCACCGGCGGTGGAAGATGTTCCAGAACCTCCAGGAAGAAGACGACGTCGAACCGCCTGCCTTCAAGCGGAAATACCGGACTCATAAGATCGAAGGACTCTACGGGTATTTTGAATGTCTCCCATAGCTCGTCCAAACTGGCATCCAGAGCGGAACATAGAACGGAAGAGGCCAGCGGGCGGGACAAGACGCCCATTTCCCATCCTCCCAGATCGAGGACGGTTCTCCCCCCTTCCTTCAGGTATGGATATGCAAGAAGCAGGCTGTCCCGGTAGCGCCGTCTGGATTTCATGTAATAGCGGAGCGAGGGGTTCTTCTCGGGACTCCCGTAAAGCCTCCCATCCCGTATCCGAAACTCTTCAATTCCCTGCGCCTGCCTCTTGAAGTAGTCTGAGAACTCTTTCATTATGCTGATTTCATGTTTCTTCGTGAGAGTGTATGTTTTGGGGCAGCAAGAGGGGCTTCTTCGCTTCAGCAAGAGGTCTTTGCTATGAAGTCTACGATGACCTCTGCGAATTTCGGCCCGCAGTCTTCCTGGAGGAAATGGCCTCCGCCTTTGATCGTGGTGTGCGGCTGCCCCCTGGTGCCGGGAACCCGGTCGAGGAATATCACGTCGCCCCCGCCGGTGATCGGGTCGCCGTCGCTGAAGGCGGTCAGGAAAGGCTTCTCGAATTTGGAAAGCACCTCCCAGGCCTTCTTGTTCGCCGGTGCGGCCGGATCATCCGGCTCGATCGGTACGAGAGAAGGAAAGATCCGGGCTCCTTCCTTGTAGGGTTCGTCCGGGAAGGGTGCATTGTATCCGGCGAGGGCCTCGGCAGGCGGAGGGGTCAGGCATCCCATCGTGACAATCGCCCCCACGTCGAATTCAGGGGTCTCGCGGGAGAACTTGCGCCAGTTTAGGAAGGCCTCTGAGCTGGGCATGTCGCCGGTGGGCATTCCCGTGTTGGCGACAACCACCCTCGCGAAACGGTCCGGGTTCTGCGCGACCAGGCGCAATCCGATCAGGCCTCCCCAGTCCTGGCCCACCAGGGTAATCCGCTCCAGGTCCGTCTTGTCGAGCCACGCCTGCATCCAGTCCACATGGCGCTGGTAGGTGTAGTCGTTCCGATCCGCCGGCTTGTCCGAACGGCCGAAACCGGCCAGGTCCGGGGCCACGGCACGGTGTCCGGCACGCACGATGATCGGAATCATCTTGCGGTACAGGTAGGACCAGGTGGGCTCGCCGTGCATGAGCAGTACCGTTTCAGCGCCCTTCGGGTTCTCGTCCACATAGTGTATCCGGAGATGGCCGCCTTCGCCGTCCGGAACTTCGACATAATGTTGGTCAAAGGGGAAGTCGGTCAGGCCCTCGAAACGCTCGTCCGGGGTACGCAAGGTTTTCATGATGACTCCTCCTCAGAAGGGTATGCGATCAAGGGTATTACGAATAGGTCCGGCAGGCAAGCATTACCAGATACGGTAGGAGATCTCGATGTTGTGCATGTTGAGGCCGGGGTTCGGCTGCTGGATGTCCGCGTTGGACACGTGCTGGTATTCGTAGCCGATGCTCAGATTCCGGATCGGGAACAGGAAGACCCCGCCGTGGGTCAGGAACTGGATGTGACCGCTCAAATCCTCATCGCCGTAGCGGTCATGGCTCAGAAAGGCGGGGCTGATTCCCAGATCGACCCCGACGATCCACCCCGTCTTGCGAACGGCCAGGGTGGGGCCAACCGAACCGAGAAAACCGGTAGTTCCGGCGGCGCTCAGGGCGGCCCCGGTAAAGTCGAGGCGTGAGGCGAGGATCCAACCCGACTTGGGGCGCCAGGCCCACGGAAGGTACCAATTGAAGAAGAACTCGTA
>RCNC010002503.1_pt1 | contig 12250 bp, 10 predicted proteins | sample 2041301 | NCBI WGS metagenome assembly RCNC01 (sample SAMN09708231, study PRJNA481090) | Marine sediment metagenome, whole genome shotgun sequencing project. | biome: marine sediment; feature: ocean; material: sediment; isolation source: Sewage treatment plant 13A marine sediment (STP13A) ... | reverse complement strand
ATCGGCGCCGACCTGATCGCCACCCTGCACGGTTTTTCCCGCAATGATGTCGATTCCTATGCCGTTACCAGCCAGCAACGCGCTGCCCATGCCTGGCAGAGCGGCTACTTCGACAAGTCGGTCATTCCGATCCTGGACCACGTGGGTAACGTCGCTCTTGACCACGACGAAACCGTGCGCGGCGACGCCAGCCTGGAAAGCCTGGGCAGCCTGAATCCTGCTTTCGCCGCGATGGGCGACCAGGCCGGTTTCGATGACGTTGTCATCCAGAAGTACCCGGAAGTTGAAGCAATCAACCATGTACATACCGCAGGAAATTCCAGCGGAATCGTCGATGGCGCGGCAGCCGTACTGGTCGGCAGTGCCGAAGCCGGCGAAAAAATGGGGCTGAAGCCCCGCGCCCGCATTCGATCCTTTGCTTCCGTTGGCAGTGAGCCGACCATCATGCTGACCGGTCCCGCGCCGGCGTCGCTGAAAGCCCTGAAGCTCGCGGGCATGGATACATCGGACATCGAACTGTTCGAACTCAACGAAGCCTTCGCCTCGGTGGTTCTGCTGTATATGAAGCTGCTGAACATCCCGCATGACAAGATCAACGTGAATGGCGGCGCCATCGCCATGGGCCATCCACTGGGCGCCACCGGCGCCATGGTACTGGGCACCCTGCTGGACGAAATGGAGCGTCGCGACCTGTCGACAGGACTGGTCACGCTCTGCATCGGCGCCGGCATGGGCACCGCCACCATCCTCGAACGCGTATAGAAGGAACAACCACATGAACAACACAATTCAATACGCCGTCGACCAGGACGGCATCGCTCTCCTGACCATCGACCTGCCCGGCATGCCGATGAACGTCCTGACACCGGAACTGATGGAAGATCTCTCCACGCTGACCGAAAAAGCAGCCGCAGATGATGCGGTGAAAGGCATCGTTCTCACTTCGGCAAAAAAGGCCTTCATCGCCGGCGCCGATATCAAGGATATGGTGAGTGCTTACGATCGGGGTATCTCACACCAGGAAGCTGCTGAATTCAGCTACCAGCTGAATGCCACGTTACGCAAAATGGAAACCTGCGGTAAACCCGTTGCTGTAGCGATTAATGGCCTGGCGCTGGGTGGCGGTCTGGAAGTCTGCCTGGCCGGCCATTACCGGGTTCTGGCCACTGACACAGGCGCCGTCCTGGGCTTTCCCGAGGTCAATATCGGCCTGCTGCCGGGTGCCGGCGGCACCCAGCGTACGCCTCGCCTGATTGGTTTCCGCAATGCGGCGACCATGATCCTGCAGTGCAAGAACCAGAAACCTGAACAGGCTTTGAAAATGGGGCTCGTGCACGAACTTGCACCGGCCTGCGAGGTAGTCGAGCGGGCCAGGCAATGGGTACTGGAAAAAGGTGATCCGGAACAGCCCTGGGACAAAAAAGGCTTCAAGATTCCGTACGGCGGACTCGCAAGCCCGGGTACCGCACAGACCTTCATGGGCGGAAACGCACTGCTGGCCAGGGCCACCAAGCACAACTACCCTGCCCCCATCTCGGCCCAGTCTGCGATGTTCGAGGGCTGTGCCACGTCTTTTGACGCCGGGCTGAAGATCGAATCGCAGTACTTTGGCGCACTTCTGGCCGGCCCGGTGGCGCGAAACATGATGCGCAGCCTGTTCGTTAACAAGGGCAAAGCAGACAAGCTGGCCCGCCGGCCCGAAGGCATCGAGAAAACCAGGGTCAAAAAACTGGGCGTACTCGGCGCCGGCATGATGGGTGCAGGCATTGCCTACGTATCGGCCAGGGTCGGTATCGAGGTGGTATTGCTGGATACCAACCAGGAGGCTGCGGACCGTGGCAAGGGCTATTCCGAAGGATTGCTGAAAAAGGCCATCGAACGCGGTTACTCAAGCGAAGAAAAAGCTGCTGCATTGCTCGGCCTGATCACAGCCACCAGCAGTTACCATGACCTGCAGGGCTGCGACCTGATCATCGAGGCGGTCTTCGAGAGCGTTGAGATCAAAGCGGACGTAACTGCCAAAACAGAGGCTGTAGTTCCGGAGACCTGCATTTTCGCCAGCAACACCTCAACGCTGCCGATCACCGGACTGGCGAAAGCATCGCAACGCCCGGAACAGTTCATTGGCCTGCATTTCTTCTCGCCGGTGGACAAAATGCCCCTGGTTGAGATCATCCTGGGTGAAAAAACCAACGACGAGGCAATCGCGCGCAGCCTGGACTACATCCAGCAAATCCGTAAAACACCCATCGTGGTCAACGACAGCCGTGGTTTCTACACCAGCAGGGTGTTCAGCACATTCACGGCCGAAGGTATCACCATGCTGGCCGAGGGCGTCAAGCCGGCACTGATCGAGAACGCCGGAAAAATGGCGGGTATGCCGGTCGGCCCACTGGCTGTGACCGATGAAGTCACGCTGGAACTCGCCCACAAGATAGGCAAGGAAACGGCAGCCGCCCTGGGACTCGAATTCCCGGCCGACCACAGCCAGGAAGTCATCCAGAAAATGGTCGAGGTCCTGGACCGCAAGGGCAAGCGCTTTGGTAGAGGGTTCTACGACTATCCGGAAGATGCGAAAAAGCACCTCTGGACCGGGCTCGCTGAGCAATTTCCAGTACGGGAAGACCAGCCGGACGTCGGCGAACTCAAGAAGCGTTTCCTGGCCATCCAGGCTCTGGAAACCGCGCGCTGCTTTGAAGAGGGTGTCATCACCCACGCCGAGGACGGCGATATCGGATCTATCTTCGGCTGGGGGTTCCCACCCTACACCGGTGGTACGCTGTCCTATATCGATACGATGGGAGTCCGCGAATTCGTGGCCGAATGCGACCGCATGGCAAAGGCCTACGGCGAACGATTCAAAGTATCCTCATGGTTGCGTGAGCGTGCGGTCAAGAGCCAGCCCTTTTACGCTTGAGTAGCCCTTTACTGTGCAGGAGCCGGGATGATGAAACGTCTGATATTCGATGAAGATCACGAAATGTTCCGCGATTCGGTCAGCAAGTTTATGCAGGCCGAGGTAGGACCCCATGTTGAGCGCTGGCGCGAAGCAGGTATTTGCGACAAAGATGCCTTTCTCAAGGCCGGCGAGCAGGGACTGCTGTGCATGTGGGCCGATGAGAAATACGGCGGCATGGGTATCAAAGATTTCCGCTTTGAGCAGATCGTGATCGAGGAAACCATGCGCCATGGCGACCTCTCTCTATTCCTGACCCTGCACAGCCGGCTGGTGGGACCTTACATCGAGCAACTGGGTAGCGCAGCCCTGAAAGAACGCCTGCTACCCAAGTGCATCAGCGGCGAGACCATCCTGGGCGTAGCCATGACAGAGCCAGGTGCAGGAAGCGACCTCGCTGGCCTGAAATCCCGCGCGGTCCGCGACGGTGACGACTGGATCATCAGCGGTTCGAAGACCTATATATCCAACGGAATCAACGGCGGCGCCTTTGTGGTTGCCGCCCGCACCGTACCGGACAAGCCCCACGGAATCGGCCTGTTCGTGATCGAGGAGGGAATGGAGGGTTTCAGTCGTGGCCGTAATCTGAGCAAGATGGGCCTGAAGGCCCAGGACACGGCCGAACTGTTCTTTGAAAATGTGCGTGTTCCGGCGGAAAACGTCCTCGGCGACCCCGAAAAAGGCTTTTACAACCTGATGCACTTTCTGACCGAAGAACGGTTGATCAGCGCCTGCCAGTCCGTAGCGCATGGACAGATTGCCTTCGATATCACGATGGACTACATCCTGGAGCGCAAGGCGTTTGGCAGACCGATCGGGGCGTTTCAGAACAGCCGGTTCAAAATGGCTGAAATGCGCACTGCTCTGGATGCCGCCCAGACGTTCATCGACCAGTGCGTCATGCTACACCTGGACAGCGCATTGAGTGCCGACCTGGCGGCAGAAGCCAAGTATCATGCCACCGAGCTGGAATCGTCCGTCATGGATGCATGCGTACAACTGCATGGTGGCGCGGGTTATATGAGTGAGTACCGGATTTCCCACATGTTCACGGATGCCCGTGTGTCGCGAATCTACGCGGGCAGCTCGGAGATCATGAAAGAGATCATTGCCCGCAGCATCGGGCTGGATGAAAGGAAACTGCTCAGCGGAAATTAACCAGCCAGTTGCTTTGCGATTGGCCAGGTATTAGCCCCGGGCTAGTCGCGGGGTTTTTCCGGAAAAGTCACGTTCAGCATGTACTCCACCGCTGCCATTACCGTTTCTTCGTCCAGCTCGCCATGTCCACCCTTTTCAGGCATGTCGAGAAAACCTGCATTAGCATGCTCAGACAGCACGGCCACCCACAGGCCTGATCGGTCTGACCAGGCATCCCGGTCGCCGATCGCCGGCGCTCCGTCCTGGCCGTTATCATGGCAGGAAGCACAGGCCGCTTCATAGGTCTCCTGCCCAGCCAGCATTTGTTCTTCCCGCCAGGATTTCGATTGCACGCTGTCCGATTCGGCGACCGGCGTTACTTCGCCTTCCCCCTGGGAGCAAGCGACTAACAAGAGCAGGCTGGCCCCTAGCAATAATCCGTTTGCATGAAACATATGACGACCTCTCACGACCGAACGTTAAAAACTTTGTATATAGTATCATTCCGCCTGTTACTACTGGTCGAAACTCGACCCGCGGGTAAGAGGGTGAGATAATTCGCACTCAGCCCCGACACCGGCTGGCAATATTTTCACAAGGGAATTTTCCATATTATAAGTTTCTCCAGGCTCGTTAAAACGCTTAAAGCGACGATTGCCGTGGTGGCAATCACAATCAACACGGTCGTGCTCACGCTTGTTTTATTCTTACTGGCGATCGTCAAGCTCCTGATACCCATGGAGTCACTGAGAAGCCACATGCGACACCTGCTGGGAGGTATCGCGGAAGCATGGATCTCCATCAATAACGCCATTTTTTCTCTGTATCGAAATCCACACTGGGACATCCAGATCCCCGACGGGCTAAACCGCGAGGGCTGCTACCTGGTAAGCAGCAACCATCAAACGTGGGTGGATGTTCTGGTCCTGCAACGCGCTTTCAACCAGCACCTGCCATTTTTCCGGTTTTTCATAAAAAGCACGATGATCTGGGTGCCCTTCCTGGGTGCTGCCTGGTGGGCGCTGGACATGCCGTTCATGCACCGGCATTCCAAAGAAAAACTGGCCAGGCAACCGGGACTCAAAGGGCAGGACCTGGAAAATGCGCGCAAGGCTTGCGAGAAGTTCAGGACAATTCCGGTAGCGATGACCAACTTTCCCGAAGGAACCCGATTTACCGTGGCAAAGAGGGATAAGTACGGTAGCCCTTATCAGAACCTTCTGAAGCCTCGGATTGGCGGGCTGGGACAAGTCCTTTATGCGCTTGAAAACGAACTCGACGCCTTGATCGATGTAACCATCGTCTATCCGCAGATCAGGGATACTGGAGTCGCCCCAACGTTCTGGCAATTGCTGAGTGGAGAGATTTCCGAGATCATCGTCAGGGCAGAACGCCGGGAAATCCCGCCCGGGTTACTGGGAAGAAACTTCAGGAAGGACCGCGAGTTTCGAGCAGAAATGGAAGCCTGGGTGAGTGGACTGTGGAGTGAAAAGGACCTGCTGATTTCGCAGATCCTGGGGCCGGAAAAACCCTCAGATAACGCCACTGACCAGGGCCAGTCCCACACCAAATAGCAGGACGCCTACCAGCGTCTGTACGCTTTTCATCGTGACTTTGTGCAGGAATCGTTTGCCCATCATCACACCGCAAAATGCCGCCAATGAGCCGGTGATGACCAGCGGCCAACCGCCAAAGTCGCCAAGTTTACCGCCTGCATAGGCAAACAGACCGACGTAAACCGAAATCCGGGTCAGGTCCACCAGGAAACCAATCACCGCATTACTGCCGACGAAGCGTTCTGTATTAAGCCCGGATTTCGCCAGGAAGGCCGACCGAAGTGCCCCCTGGTGCCCGGAAAGCCCGCCAAAAAACCCGGACAGCAGGCCGCCCAGCGGCAGATAGCGCCGGTCGAATTCAAGTTTGCGGAATTTTGGCAGCAGTTCAAATAAAGCAAAGCCGATCATCATGAAGCCAATGATCAACTTGAGCGGCGTCACCCTGGATACAACTCCCTCATTAACCTCGACACTCATGGCCGTATCGAGCTGCGCCAGCCAACCCAGCGCCAGCGCGCCCAGGATGGCCGCAACGATCGCCGGCAGACCAAACTTGAGGACGACTTCGCGGTCGGCGTTGCGCCCAAGCAGAGAAACCTTGAATACGTTGTTCGCGCCGTGTACCAGCGCGGTGGCTACAACCGCCATCTCCACCGGAAAAAATAAAGCGAAAACCGGCAGCATCAACGTGCCCAATCCAAAGCCGGAATACATTGTCAGGCCGGCTGCAAAAAAAGCGGCCAGGCCAACAACGATAAAATCCAGCCCTTCCATCAACACCTGCTCCTGCCGACGCGGTCCCTATCCGGACGTATTGGCCTGTACTGCAGCAACCTCTTGTGCAGCGAAGTCTTCTGTCGCCCGCCAGACCCGCATCAGGTTACCCCCCATAATGGCCGCGATATCTTCAATCGAGTACTCCAACCGGAGCAATGCCTCGATCAGGTTCGGATAGTCCGCTACTTCCTTCAGCCCCAGTGGCAGGCTGTCGCCCACACCATCAAAATCTGAGCCTATTCCAACGTGCTCGACCCCCACCATCTCAATAACACGCTGGAAATGAGCTACAACCTCATCCATCGTGGCAAAAGGCAGGGGATTTTCCAGCCGGTAGCTGTCGCCAAAAGCCGAGGCCTCTTCGCTGTCTTCCGCCAGCCCTTGCTCGGCCAGGAAAGCGTCGCGCCTGGTGTCCATTTCCTCGTACCAGTTCATCGCCGCCTCGGTCAGGAAGCTGGAGCCGAAATTGATCTGGATAACACCTCCGTTTTTCGCCAGCGCCTTGATCATTTCGTCACTCATGTTGCGCTCCCAACCTGGTGTGAAGTGGCGCGCCGAAGAGTGTGAAGCAATAACCGGAACCTCTGAAAGCACCATAACCTGCCAGAATGCATCGTCAGAAACGTGCGAAATATCGATCATGATGCCCTGGCGATTCATCTCGGCAACCACTTCCTTACCGAACGGGCTAAGGCCATTCCACTGATGTTCTTCATCGTAGGAAGAGTCGGAAATATGATTACTCAAGCCGTGTGTCAGCGTGATGTAGCTGATGCCACGCTGCTTGAAAAAGGCAACATTTTCGAGATTACCGTCCAGTGGTGAACCATTTTCCATACCCATCGCCAGGCCGATCAGGCCCGACTTCATGGCTTTCTCGGCCTGCTTGCTCGTTTTTACCACGGCAAACTTTTTCGGTGCCCGCCCGACCAACGCTTCCACCCGGTCAATCAGTTGGTTTGCAATGGCGTAACTGTCACCCGCCTCTTCCGCCTCTGGCGGCGTATAAATGGACATGAACGGAACGTTCAATCCACCCTTGCGGGCCCTGGGGTAATCGAAATCACCATCCGCAGTAGCCTCGGTAACGTCCTCCCATTTTTCTTCAAGCCGGTAAGGCACATCAATATGTGTATCGACCAGCATGTACTTCTGGGCGATCATGTTGGCCGATGATGCCAGGTCTGGCTTCTTTACTTCAGCGTCAACCGTTTGAGCCGCCATCACAGACACAGCCAACAGGCCAAAAACTGTTCCAATATTCATTACAATTCACCCCAGGCATCCATTTGCCCATCCGTCTTAATTTCGTAATCGACCATGTGGTCGCCATCAAAAATCCATCGTGTCTGGAACCGCTCACCCCGAACCAGCATTGGCAACCAGTGCTTGTCGTCCTCCCACATCCGCTCGAAGGGGATCTGGTCGATGCGGGTCCACAAGGGGTCCGCTTCTCTGGTTTCGGTCGGCACACCCTCAAAATCGCGCGTGCGGTAAACCCATACATGGATCGAATACCCATCGACAAACTGAAACCGGTGCTCGCCACAATACTCCAGGTTTTTGACCGTTATATGAAGCTCTTCCTCGCACTCCCTGATTGCCGCGACCTCAGGTGTTTCACCGGGATCCACTTTCCCCCCCGGCCCATTCACCTTGCCCTTTCCCAGGCCGGTTTTCTTATTGATCAGCAATATTTCATTATCACGGAACACGAATACCAGGGTCGCCGGGTCCTTCGCCTGCCAGTTCTCCCAATCGATATCTGATAACTGGTTCATACGACCGTGGCGTTGCAGAACTTGCGCTTTCCTACCTGCAGGATACCGGCGAATCCGGGCGCCAGTTTCAAGGTGCGGTCGGAAATCTTCTCACCGTCAATTTTCACACCCCCCTGCTGGATCATCCGGAAGGCTTCCGAGTTACTCGAAGTCAGGCCACACTGGCTCAGCGCAGCCGCAATGCCAATGCCTTCACCGTGCGTTTCCAGGACCTTTTCAGGGATCTCATCGGGCATCTGGCCGCGCTGGAAACGTGCAATGAACTCTTCCCGGGCCGCCACTGCCGCCTCAGCGCTGTGGAATCGCTCAATGATCTCTTCACATAACAGGAACTTGATGTCCCGCGGGTTACGCCCGCCCACTGCATCTGCCTTCAGGTCAGACAGTTCTTCGTTGCTGCGGAAGCTGAGCAGGTCGAAATAACGCCACATCAACTCATCAGAAATCGACATCAGCTTGCCGAACATTTCCCCCGGCGCCTCCGTTATACCGACATAATTATTCAGCGACTTCGACATTTTTTGCACACCATCGAGGCCTTCGAGCAGGGGTAGAGTAATGATCACCTGCGGAGCCTGCTTGTAATGCTGCTGCAGATGGCGCCCGACGTGGAGATTGAATTTCTGGTCGGTGCCGCCCATTTCCACGTCACATTCCAGCGCAACTGAATCGTAGCCCTGGGCCAGCGGGTACAGGAATTCATGGATCGCAATGGGCTGGTTGGTACGGTAACGGGACTCGAAGTCATCCCGTTCAAGCATCCGTGCGACCGTGTATTTTGCTGCCAGGCGGATCATGCCCTCGGCGCCCAGTGCACTCAGCCATTCAGAGTTGAAACGGATTTCTGTTTTCTCAGGGTCCAGGATCTTGAATACCTGGCTGGCATAGGTTTCAGCGTTTTCCTTGACCTGCTCGGGTGAAAGCGCCTTGCGCGTGACGTTCTTGCCGGTGGGGTCGCCAATCATGCCGGTGAAATCCCCAATCAGGAAAATCACCGTATGGCCGAGGTCCTGGAACTGGCGCATTTTATTGATGATCACCGTATGGCCGATGTGCAGGTCCGGAGCGGTGGGATCGAAACCTACTTTCACGCGCAGGGGGCGGTCGAGCTTGAGTCGCTCCTTGAGTTCTTCGAGTTTGGTGATCTCATCGGTACCGCGGGCAATCAGCGCCAGCGCTTCTTTTGAATCTGTCATGCCGGTTCCCATCAACTAATCCAATATTTTACAACAAAGATTGACCCAATTGCGGCCTGTCAGTAAGGTAGGCACGCCCGAACCTGTACAAAAAAGCGTGGTCATAATTAGTCATGGGAAAACCTGGCTTCATAACTAAAATCCGTCAGAAAATTCATGACGACTCTCATTGGCTGACCCGTCGCAAGCTCGTCGTCTTTGGAGTCACCCTGATTGTGACCGGAATCCTGCTGGGCTTGTTCGAAACTACCGGCGAGACAGAGCAGGTCAGCCGCCCCGATGTTATTGATATCCCGTTGCCCAGCCGGGATGCCGGATCCGCACCTGACCCCGAAGAAGGCAGCGAAGGCGGGCAGATCAGTTCTACGGCAGCCCCTGAGGGCAGCGGCTGGGCCAGCGTGACGGTAAAGCCTGGCCAGACCCTTGATGCCATCTTCAGGAAGCAAGGTCTTTCAATTGCCTTGCTACAGGAAATCGTCGCACTGAATAAGGACACTAAGCGCCTGACCCGGATCCGTCCAGGCGATATCTTTGATTTTCGGGCTGATGCAAACGGTGAATCCTTCCAGATGCGTTATGCGCTGGACGAGGCCCGTTACCTGCTGGTCCGCCAGGAAGGTGGCGGACTGAATACCGAGATCCAGCAGCGCGATATTTTTTCGGAAGTAGCCGAGGCGGAAGGGGAGATCCAGTCTTCATTGTTCCTTGCCGGTAAGGCGGCAGGCCTGAGCGACGCCATGGTGATGAAACTGGCCAATATTTTCGGTTGGGACATCGACTTTATCCTGGATATTCGCAAAGGCGATCGATTCATGCTGGTGTATGAAAAACTCTACCGTGACGGTGAGTTCCTGCGCGACGGAAATATCCTTGCCGCGACATTTATTAACCAGGGCGAACGCTTCCAGGCAATTTACTTCGAAGAAGGCGGCGTCGCCGGATATTTCGCCCCGGATGGGCGCAATATGCGTAAGGCCTTTCTGCGCGCTCCGCTGAACTTCTCCTACATCAGCTCGGGTTTCAACCCGCGCCGCATGCACCCGGTGCTGAAGCGGATCAGACCACATAACGGCATCGATTATTACGCACCGCGCGGCACGCCGGTATATTCCGCCGGCGCCGGGACCGTTACCCGCTCCGCCTACTCAAATGCCAATGGCCATCATGTTTTTGTTAAACACGCCAACAGCATTGAAACCAAATACCTGCACTTCACCAACCGGGCGGTGAAGAGGGGCCAGAAGGTGAAGCAGGGTCAGACCATTGGCTACGTGGGCTCCACCGGGCTGGCAACAGGCCCCCACCTGCACTATGAATTTGTCGTTAACGGCGTACACCGCAACCCCAGGACCGTTCCCCTGCCCAAGGTGGAACCACTACAGGGCCAGTTGCTGACCTCATTCCAACGACAATCCGCACCCATGCTGACGCAGCTGAGCCGGATGGAATCGGCATCGCTTTACGCGAGCACGGAGTGAACCCGGAACTCTTCATCGGCATGATATCCGGCACCAGCCGGGACGGGGTCGATGCAGCAATGGTCAGTTTTGAACAGGGCCAGCCAAAAATCCATGCAGCACTCTGTGCCCCCTACCCGCCCGGGCTGGCGGCGAAACTTCAGCAAGCCGTTCTCGCGGGCCAGCGGCCGGAAGATGACATTTTGGCGGAACTGGACCAGCAACTCGCCGAACAGTTTTCTGCAACGGTTCACCAATTACTTAAAAAAGCCGGTATTCCCGCCCAGGAGATCCAGGCCATTGGCTCGCACGGCCAAACCGTCTGGCACGATCCGGACGGTCCCCGGCCGGAATCTATCCAACTGGGTAACCCACAGCTAATCGCCGAACTGACCGGCATCGACACGGTCGGTGATTTCCGGCGTGCCGACATCGAAGCCGGGGGACAGGGAGCCCCCCTGGCACCGTTACTCCACCGGGCATTGTTCCTCCCGGATTCCGGGCCGGGCCCCGCTTGCCGAATCGTGGTCAACCTGGGCGGCATCGCAAACATCTCGGTCATCGATCAGGCCGGACAGGTTTCGGGGTATGACACGGGCCCTGCAAACTGCCTGCTGGATGCCTGGATTCAGGAACACCGCCATGAGCCCTTTGACAGGGATGGTAACTGGGCCGCCAGCGGCCGGAAAATGTCCAGCCTTCTGCAGGAAATGCTCGCCGATCCCTACTTCCACAAGCCGGCGCCAAAAAGTACCGGGGTCGAGTATTTCAATTTATCGTGGCTGCGGAATTTCAGGCCGAAAGGATCGGGGAAAGCACCTTCAGATCCGGCAGATGTGCAGGCAACCCTGGCGGAACTGACTGCGGTGACGGTCGCAGATGAGATTCGCCCGCACGCACCAAATGACGTGTTGGTCTGCGGCGGTGGCGCGCATAACTCTGACCTGTGTCTGCGCCTGCAGAATCAATTGCCCGGCATTGCAGTCAAATCAACCGCCGATTTCGGGTTGGATCCCGACTGGGTAGAAGCTGTGCTATTTGCCTGGCTGGCGCGAGAACGCCTGGCCGGACAACCGCTGGACACCAGGAACATTACCGGCGCCAAAAATCCGGTGCTGCTAGGATTTGTTGCGAAGCCCCGATAATATAGGTCCATGAACCTTCTTCTGAACATCATCTGGCTCGTCTTTGGCGGCTTTATCGTCGTACTCGCCTACTTCCTGGGCGCCATCCTGTTGTGTATCACGATCATCGGTATTCCGTTCGGCATCCAGTGTTTCAAGCTGGCCGGGCTGGCGGTGGCCCCGTTCGGGCGAGAAATTCGTGAGAAGGAGCCGCCCAGCGGCGCCGTGGCTGTAATCATGAATATCATCTGGATTATTCTGCCTGG
>RCNC010012608.1_pt1 | contig 12252 bp, 8 predicted proteins | sample 2041301 | NCBI WGS metagenome assembly RCNC01 (sample SAMN09708231, study PRJNA481090) | Marine sediment metagenome, whole genome shotgun sequencing project. | biome: marine sediment; feature: ocean; material: sediment; isolation source: Sewage treatment plant 13A marine sediment (STP13A) ... | reverse complement strand
CTGTGGATCGGAAGCATAAATTAATGCTGCTGATGCAAAATAAATGGCAATTGCTGTAATCGCTATCTTTTTCATGATTCAGGTCTGGTTTATAATTTAAAACTAATTTTTAAGGTAAATCACCTGGAGACCTTGTTAAGCCAGGACTCCAGGTGATTTATGCATATCTTAACTGTTTATATTAGACTTTCTTATTGCTTTTAATATCCCGTATTTTGCACCAATAGCGAATTTGCATCCATATCGTATTGGGGAATGGGAAATAGAACATGGAAGGCTTGCGCATTTTTTCCTCTAGCAACAGCTTCCGAAATAAACCTATCCTGCCTGATAAGATCTTCTCTTCGCTTAGCTTCAAAGAAAAACTCCCATGCACGCTCCTGCAGAATGGCATCTCTCAGAGATTCCTTAGTAAATCCTCCTAAGGTTAGAGCTGTGGCCATTGCCCTAAGACGTACCTCATTAATGAGATCAATGATCTCCTGTGTGGGGCCTGAAAGTTCGTTAAGTGCCTCTGCCCTGGATAATAAAATATCGGCATATCGAATGACAGGCATATCATTACCTGAGAGGACCCCGATCGAGTTTGGATCAAATTCAACTTTATACGGGAAAGACTGATCGTTACCCAAACCCGGAACCAGCAGACCGGTAGAGGTGCTTATATAGTCTGTAATAATGATTCCTTTTCTTGTATCGGTAGCCTCATATGAGTTTACAAAGGCATCGAAGAGATAGGTTCTGGCTGCCCATACACTATTATTGGGATAAGGACGTGGGAAATCCGGTGGGAATGTTAAAGCATTCATGGATTGACTAGCAGTCCCTGTTGTAGGATCTTTAGTAAGTACCCAAAGCATTTCCTCATTGCCTTCATTTGCTATGGCAAACACATCTATGTAAGCGGGAACTAAACCATATTTATTTAATTGTATAATGTCTTCAGTAAGGTCTGCAGCTTGTTGCCATTGTTTTGTGTTCAAATAATACTTACTCAACACGCCCATGGCTGCCCCCTTTGAAGCCCTTCCATATGCAGCTGGTTCATCCGGTAATCCGGCTATTGCCGCATTTAGCTCCTGCTCTATAAAGATCCGTGTATCAGCATCAGATGCTCTGGGCTGCAGTGGATCATCAGAAGTTGAAACATATAAGGGAAGAGGACCAAAAAGACCGTAAAGTTCAGAATAGGCCCAACCTCTTATGAAGTTCATTTCAGCGACAGTTAGCTGCTTAAACTCATTGCTAAAAGCATCATTATCTATATTGTCTAAGACAATATTAGCATTTAGTATTGCTGAAAAGTATACATTCCATATACTAATGATTTGCCCGTGGTTACTGTCCCAGGTAAAATTTGACAAGGACACCCATAATGATTCAATGGATCCGCCGGCACCCCATAATTCTCCGCTTGGCATACCAGACATAAAATATTTGGACCAGGTTTGTACCAGACCAGATCGATGTGCATAAGCATATGAAGCATTTATAACAGAGGAAATTCCATCTTCCGTAGTAAACAGAGTGGATGGTGCTAATTCGGAATAGATATTCTCTTCCAGGACGTCCTCACAAGCCGTAAGGCCAAGGAAGGAGAGCGCCAATATGATATTTAGTGTATATGATTTCATTTTTTGAAAATTAAGTGATTATAGATTAGAATCTAACATTTATGCCCATGAGAAATGTCCTTGCCAAAGGATAGCTGCTGTAATCTACTCTGACGTTGCTTCTTCCAAATGAATTCGCTTCAGGGTCAAATCCTTCGTAGCTCGTAATAGTGAACAAATTCTGAGCTGTGATATACACCTTCAAGGAATTAATAAAACTCACGTTTCCCATAGGCACATCATAGCTTAATTGGACATTCCTTAACCTAAAGTAAGATGCATCTTGAAGCACTAGTGAGTTAACTTTGCTGGCTCCATATGCATTTGGATCAACCCCGGATGGCCACTTCGTTTCCGTGTTTTGTGGGGTCCATCGATCTAAGGATTGATTGGCTAAACGATTTCTTCTAAAATTCGCTGGATAAAGGCTTTCAATTACATTGATATTAAGAAGATCAGCTCCCTGTTGGCCTTGGAAGAAAATATCCAATTGCCAACCTTTATAGGCAAATGAGTTTTGGAATCCATAAGTAAAATCAGGAAATGGATTGCCAATAATCGTCTGATCATCAGGTGTAATTGCTCCGTCGCCGTTACGGTCGGCAAAAATTGGAAAACCCGGCTGCGAAGTTGGTTGAGGGGAATTTGCAATATCATCACCTTCCTGGAATATTCCAGTTACCTCATATCCATAATAGGATGCCAAAGGAGCTCCTACCTGAATGATTGCTGTATTGCCAACAGCTTGAATATTACCAGTAACAATACTCTCAACATCTCCCAGGTCCAACACCTTATTATTTATGGCTGAAAAATTTATGGACATGTTCCAATGGAAATTTGGTGTAGATATATTGGTGGAGTTGATTAATATTTCAATCCCTTTATTTTCGACCTCGCCAACATTGGTCATTATTGAGCTGAATCCGGATGACCGGGGTAGAGGCATACTAAAAAGCAGATCCTTGGTATTCTTTGAGAAGTAGTCCAAAGTAGCACTTATTCTTCCACCAAGAACACTAGCATCAATACCTATATTGAACTGTTCAGTAGTTTCCCATTTTAAATCTGGATTTGCAATTCTCGAAGGAATTGTACTTCCCTGAAGCATATTGTTAAAAACAACATTAGGGCCTGAACCAAATGTAAGTTGGGATGCATAATTGCCTATTTCCTGGTTTCCGGTTTGACCCCAACTGGCTCTTAGTTTAAGTTCATCAAATAAATCAGGGATAAAATTCTCTTCTGATAATTTCCATCCAGCTGCGAAGGATGGAAAAACCCCATACTTGTTGTTCTCCCCGAAACGGGATGAACCATCAGCTCTGATGGATGCTGTGAGTAGGAACTTATTATACAGATTGTAATTCACTCTTCCCAAATAAGATAGGAGGGTGTTCTCTTCATGATTACTGGAAAGGTCATCGGTATTGGTATCCCCCAATCCAAGGTTATTTGTACCTAGTTCGTCCGTGGGAAAGCCACTGATACTTGCGCCAAAATATTTGTTCGTAAATGTTTGATATGTTACTCCTCCTAAAAGTGTCAATTCATTGTTTTCATTGATACTTTTATGATAATCCACAGTAAATTCAGCGAGGTAATTGGACCGCTCAAGGGTACTTATATTGGCAATCCCACCTGCAGGCCCACCAGAAATAGTAGCTCGTGAGTTATAAATGTCTCTTCTAGAGGTTTGAAAATCTGTCCCAAGATTTAATCTTGCGGTCAAATCAGTTATGATTTCATAAGAAAGAAGAAGGTTGCCAAAGGTTCGGTTTGTTCTATTCTTGCTGGATATACCTTCGATTAGACTCATTGGATTGTTAACCGTAAGGTTTGATGAGCGATTGAAGGTCCCATCATCATTGTAAATAGGTTCTGTTGGATCGTATAATAATGAAGCATAAATAGGACCTGCGCCCTCATTGGTGTTGACACCGTCAATGCCGTTATTATCTTTCACCAAACTAGTATTAATGTTCAAGCTAAGATCCAGACGCTTGCCAATTTGAGATTCAACATTGACTCTCCCTATATACTTTTGCATACCTGAATTCTTTACGACCCCATCCTGATTAAAATAATTAAGCGAAGCAAATACTGATGTACTCTTATTTCCGCCACTCACTGACAAATTGTGATCCCAAATGGGAGCATATGTATCATATATCTGTTCTTGCCAATCCGTACCTGCTCCGATTGCGCTTATGTCAGAGTCTGTAAAAACGGGTGGGTTTCCCTGATCAGCAGATAAATCGTTTATGAAGCCAATATATTGATCAGTGGATAGAATATTCATAGTCTTTGCCACGTTCTGGAAACCTCCATAAACATTATAGCTTACACTCATCTTTTCATTAGTACCCTTTTTAGTGGTAACCATTATTACTCCGTTTGCCCCTCTTGAACCGTAAATAGCCGTTGCAGATGCGTCCTTCAATATTTCGATGGATTCGATATCGTTGGGATTAAGAGAATTCAGGGGATTTCGAGGACTGAGATTAGTCGTCACGCCCGCAGCTCCCCCAGAACCCATATTTGCACTGTTATCAATTGGGTAACCATCAATGACATAGAGTGGCTCGTTACTTGCATTGATAGAACTTGCACCTCTGATTCTAATTGAGAGGCCACCTCCAGGTTCCGAACTACTTTGTGTAATTTGCACACCAGCAGCTCTTCCAAGCATCATTTGATCAACAGAAGCATTTGCTCCAGGATTTAAATCTTCGGCCGGTCAGGTCACTCTTCTTAACTGTACCGTATCCAATGACCACAACTTCTTCCAATCCTAACACATCAGGTTTCATGGTGACGTTAACTATGGTTTGGTTGCTTATGACTACTTCCGTTGTTAGCATGCCCACAAAAGAAAACACAATGGTTGCATTTTCAGGAACATCGGCCAGGGTGTATTTCCCCTCTGCATCGCTAATGGTGCCCTGCGTGGTACTTTTCACAGATACAGATACACCGGGTAAAGTCTCCCCATCCTGACCAGTCACTACACCGGTAATAGTCCTGGCTTGCAGGGCTTCAGTTTGGCGATCAATTGTTGCTTTTGTGTCAGCAAGGAATTCTTTCGGAGACAATACGATCTGCCTATCCATCAACACATAATCAGTATTGGTCCCAGTGAATACCAGGTCAAGTATTTCCTCTATTTTCTTATCGGTGACCCGTATGTTTACCTTCCTTTTTGTGTCAACCAGTTTCTGATTGAACAGAAAATAAAACTCGCTCTGGTTCTCAATTTCGGTGAGCACCTGTCCAACATTGGTTTCGCTCAGATTCAGTGTCAATTCAGTATCCTGTGAATAGACACCCGTGGCGAAGACCTGCAATGTGGCAAGCAGTAGCAGTATTGTGCTTAGTTTCATAATTCGCAGTAATTTGAGCATGCAGTGGGTTTGTGACACCGCATGGATGCTCGTTCTACATTTTTTCATAGTTTTGTTTAGTTTTAGCGTTAAACAATTTGAGATCTCTCTTTAGATCAGGTTGTTAGTGTTAGGGCTGAATGTTTCGGGGAAGTGTTGCCGCACTTTCCCGATTTTTTTTGAAGTTCAGTTCTTTACATAGGCAGAAATTTTTATTAGTAGGTTTAGATTTCTTATCAATTTATGCTTACATCAATTTCCATAGTCTTAAAGGTGCCGTCGGCCATTTTTTCCCGGGGCCGTTTATTAAACGTAACGGGCCCTGTGAGTGATAAGAGCTCGAGTACCTGGTCAAGATTCTCCTCTTCAAAGGTGGCCCAGTAGGTATTTTCGTTGATCCGCTTATCCATGATATTGAATTTGACACTATACCACCGTTCCATCCTTTTCAACAATATAGGCATGGGATCATTTCTTAATATGAGCTTTCCATCTGTCCATCCGGTGTATCGTTCGGATTCATCATTCTTCAGGTATAGATTGCCTGTTTCTGTTTTAAATAAAGCTTGCTGACCTGATTTCATTTTTGGGACTAGATCTTTCATCTGTTCCTTACTTTCTATTACAATCAGGCCCTTTTCCTTGTTATGAGGATGGGTAGTTCCCTCACCAGCAAATCGGAATACTACGTGTTGTCCGGGCTGCATCTCCGCTACAGTCACCATCTGGTCTTCTTCTTGCTGAACCAGCTCGACCGATCCGGATTCAAGGGTGATTTCCTGGTACTGTTCATCCGGATATGAATACACGTTTACCCTGGTTCCCAATACTTTCACATCCAGCCCAACGGTTTTTATAATAAATGGTTTGTCTCTTTTATGTCGCACATCGAAAAAGGCTTCTCCATACAATTCGACCTCCCTTGATTTCCCGGTAAACTTTACAGGATATCTTAGCGTACTGCCGTTATTCAGGTTCCCTGTGGTTCCATCGGGCAATTCAAACTTACTCTGTGCACCCATCGGACACTTGATTTCATGGTACCCCACCTCACCCTGGTCCTTAACCCACATTTTCTGACTATACACTTCATAGCCGATATAGACCATAACAGGCAAGAGGAAAATGGCCGCAATTCTTCCGAGATTCCGCAACACGAGGTTGAAGGATATACCTGCTTTGCGACCCGGAGTAAGGGACCTGACTTTCGTTGTTGTTTTGGAACTCAGATGGATTGAATGATGAATTTTATCAAGCAAGGCCTCCAGGTTAGTTTCTGTTTCCTTAGCATCCGGATCCAGTTCATTCCACAGAAGGTGCAAGAGTTTTTCACAATTGAGACTACTTTCAGCGTTTTCCAGCCAAAGGCTTACTAATGCAGCTTCTTCGCTGGAAGCTTTATCTTCAAAATACTTAGTAAGAGTACTGTATTCGATTTTCTTTTTTTCAGAATTCATAGGGCACATACTAAAAGGCACTGCTAAGAGTACCTCGATTTTAAAGGTACTCTTAGCGTACCAACCTAAAACTACTACTAACCAACATTAACAAGAACTTAACAGGTGCGTTATAATATATATCCACTAAGGGTCGGAACTACCTACCCGGAAATGGAAAATTTCAAATGGCTACGAATTGGCATTATACTATCATGCAATATATCAGCCCTTTATATATCCAGAAAAAATGTAGCTATTTCAAGAAGAGGAAAAAAAACAAAAGTGTAGGGAGTGAGATTTCGGATAATTCTTCCTTAAGGTATTTCAGGGCTTTTGCCAGGTGATTCTCTGCAGTACGGGTCGATATATTCAGCTTGTCGGCAATTTCCTTTGTTTTCATGCCTTCCTGCCTGCTGAGCATATAGACCGTCTTCCTTTTAGGAGGAAGGGTTTCAATGACTTTATTAGCACGATCGAGCATTTCATTGTAGATCACAGTCCCATAGATGCTTTCTATGTTCTCTGGGGAGTTCTTAAGCAGGAGGTCAATCACTTTTGTCTCGGTCGACTGATTCCTGAAAAACTTACGTATGGAGTTGTAGGTAATTGTGAAGATGTAGTTATCGAAGTTGAGCTTAGGATCCACCTGGTCTCTCTTTTCCCAGAGCTTGACAAATACTTCCTGCACCAGATCCTCAGAAATATGTTTGTCCTTTGTCAAACCCAGCGCGAAATGGAACAACTTCTTGCTATAGTTGTGATAGATTGCGTCAAATGCTTCAGCATCACCTTCCTTGAACCTTCTTATGATGTTCGTATCTGTTGGCATCTGATGATTAATATTCGAAAATTCTTTAGCTGAGGGCTGGATAAGATACATCTTTTTTTAAAGAAGGGACGATTGGGGTATAATTACTTCAGAATACCCATAAGTATTACTCAGCGCTCTCCATATCTATGATTTAACTTGCTAAGTTGAATTTTTTCAGGAAATCTTGTCAGGTTTTGTGATTTTCCCGACTGATGAACCAAACACAAAAGAATACAGAAATGAAAAAGAGAAAAGTATTTCGAATCGTAGCAATTATTGGAATTGCAGGTTTATTGGTAGGTGGCGGTATAGGCCTCTACATGTTTAACAAGCCTCACAGAGATGTGCAGTCGGCTCAGGCGGACTATGTGCTTAGCAGTTCTCAAATTGTGACGGAATACCTTGCCGATTATCAAGCCGCAAATCAGAAATACCTGGCTGCGGATGGCAATTCTAAAATATTGGAAATAAGCGGGGAGGTAAACGAAATTTCCGAGAATTTTAACGGGCAAAAGGTTGTGCTTCTTAATGGCGTTAATGACATGGCTGGGGTAAGTGCCATTTTTACTGAAGAGACCAATGACAATCTCAACGGAGTTAAGGTTGGACGGACCATTACCGTAAAAGGTGTGATCCGTTCAGGAGCTTCCTACGATGAAGATCTTGAAATGTACGAACATGTCATTCTTGAGAAAAGTGATATAGTAAAAGAGTGAAACAAAATTTGAAGCCTAAGAATGTAAGGTTTGATTTGTTCTACGACTATACATTCAAAGCATATACTTATTAATCAAAAAATAGAGAAAAAATGAAAAAGATATTATCAAGTTTGTTCCTGGCAGTAGCCCTTTTAACATTCAGTGAAGCGGTGCAGGCGCAGGACCGGTATGTGAGTTCTAAAACACACATTAAGTTCTTTTCGACTACTCCGGTGGAGGACATTGAAGCGAATAATTATGCTACAGTAAGTACCATTGTTCCCAGTACAGGCGATGTTGTGTTTTCCGTTCCTATTCAAAGCTTTGAATTTGAAAAAGCAATGATGCAAGAACACTTCAATAATGAGCATTTCCTGGAATCAAGTGTATATCCCAAATCTAAGTTCAAAGCTACCATCCTAAATCTGGATGAAATTGATTTCACAAAAAATGGAGAATACAAGGCAGAAATTCAAGGACAAATGACCATCAAGGATAAGACCAACTCCTTACAGGAATGGGGAACCATTACAGTAGAGGACCAGACCTTGACCGTAAATGCCGTATTTGATCTGGTATTGGCTGATTATGGCATCACTTTCGCCGATTCCGAAATGGTAGCAACAAAGATTGGAAAAAGCGTTGAGGTTACAATTACTGCTGAATACAATAGCAAGTAGCCAGTTTACTTAATCAGTTCCCACTTCAAGGGACTATCCATGGTGCTGCTCCCCTGAATGATCAGTTCTCCTTTTGCATTGACATTTAAAACTGCAGTGACACCATTTACAGTGAGACTTTTGTATTTGGAAATATCCATTCCCTGAACAATGATCTTCCACTCGCCTGGTTTCACTGGATTGTATTTGCCACCAATGGAATTGCCTTCCTTTTTTAAACTAATCAGTGGGCTATTGAAGTTATAATCCTTTGGAAATGAAGGGTTAATCTGGAAACCATCACTTGTAAACTCTAGCCCGAACAATTTTACCACGTCATATAATGGCCATGCATGGGGATGCATGTTCATTACGGGAAAATCGGTCCAGTTTATTCCGCTTAATACCTCCTTATCAGAATTTTCTGGGGAGACATAGGTATGTCCCGGAAAGTCTGACAAAGTTGAGTTATAGGCATCCGGGCCGCTCCATATTCCATACCAGATATCCGGATAAGCTTCGGCATGATAGGCCAGGGTATTCTTTTTCCACTCGTCCCAGCCCAGGCTTTTATCTACATTGGCCAGGGCCCATATCAAGGTCCCGTTGATGGACGGCCATACGCCGCCATTTGTCAGCGTGCCAGCCGGAACCGGCATTGCTTCTATGGATTCACTATGAAGCATGGCGCCAATGGGAGAGGGATCTCTCATATGTTTATTCATCGAATTCACAAGCACTTTGGTTTGCTCCTCTGTACTTGCACCACCGATAATGGCCCATGGTTGTGGCTCCAGCCACATCACGTCCCCACCAATCCAACCAAGGCTGTCATTGAGCCATTGCCTCTTGAACCACTGTCCGGCCCACTGTTCGCGAACGGCCATCTTCTGACCTTCTGCTACACTTTTAGATGCTGCAGCTCGATCCTCTTCTCCCATATATTCTAAAAATGTACCATAGAGATCCAGTACATAGGAGGTAAAAGAGGCATTTAGTACACTTTCTCCATGTATTCTCACCTCTTCAACCTGGTCGCTTGGGACAAAGCCCATTACCGCCCCGTCATTCCAATCCCCATTTGACAATCTCATCAAGCCATGTTTACCGGTTCCCGTAGTGTTTACGAGATGATCGTAGCAGACATTCAGGATCTCTTGGATTGACCTCTGGGGCAGACCTTCCTTGTAGATAGGATATGTGGTAATTTGTTCCTCCAGAAATGCAGCATCCCTTGTGGCCAGTACATATTCGCTGGCCAGCCATAGCAACCATAATTCCGTATCGCTCGGCAAATAGGCTGCGGGCATAATAACACCGCTACCAACAATGCCGTAAGGTATGGATCCGTCTTCCATCACTTCCTTACAGGAGTACCGAATAATCTCCTTTACAATCTCAGGCTCAGAATAAATAAAAGGCAGGGCGTGCTGCATGGGATCACGGGCTGCTCCCTGGAATCCAATCACATACTGGTAAACGTGCCCCTGGGACAATATTTTATTCTTAAAGAAATCATCGTAGGTGAGATTGCTTCTTAAATAGTAGTTATGCCAGAGTAGTTCCCGATCCACCCATGATTCGTCTTCAACCGTAAAGGATATCCTGTTTTTCTGCCAGGCATGCACGGTAGTTGAAAGCTGATCTTCCAATCCACTTTTATATTTTGAAAGGAGTTGGTCAAGGTCCGTGCCTTCTTCCTGGTACCCATAGGCGAAATAGAGAGTCTTTTCTTCACCGGGTTCAAGATTAATGGTTCTTTCAATCATCAGAGCATCACCACTTTCCAGTTCATTTCCGAGAGTTTTCATATTTGCATTCAAGCCATCCGGAGAATCAATCCCGCCTTCACCAAAAAAAGTTTCAGAGTTAGTGGACCAGCCAGTGGCCCTATCATCCAGAGAAACCAGGAAAGTTGAAGGTAAATCCTCATCTTCTAATTTTGCTTCATCAACGGGAAGCTCAATCTTACCACCCAGCGCTTCTTTAGCAACCGTATTTAATATGTACTGAATTCTCGCCCAGGATTTTTCCTCCTCCTCGGAAAATCCCCCAAATGTGGTGTGATCTATAATTCCAGAGCTGTTATCAAGCTCTTTTACATCATGACCGAATTTATTGGCAAATGCTCTTCTAATCTCCGGGCATGTACCCATCCCGGATGAAAGTATTGATTGGAGGAAGGAGCGGTTTGAAAATTGGTGTGTATGATTGTCCCAGTATTCGATCCATTTGATCTTGGCCGGACTTGAATTGTGATTCGTTATAGTTACCTGTGAGATAACAAGAGGATCATCACCGAAGGGTGCAAAAATAACCTGGTTGGCTGTGTAACCATGACCACTAACCTCTTTCCGGTAATATCCGGTTCCGAAGTAACGATCATAGCTTTCTGCATTTCCGGGAAACATAGTTGAAAAGGAGATTTCTCCATCAGTAAGAAAACCAATGCCACCTCCATACATTCCACTGGCAGGATCAAAATCATTTAAGAATTTTGGACTGCCCTCATCCTGTCTTACCTGCACATATCCATAGTTTGAAACCACACCCACCAGGCGGTCGTTTCCTATCTGGTGCATATGATTTGTAGGGGATATCCAATCCGGATTTACCCTGGTTACAGCTCTTGATTCTGTAAGCTGATTGCAAGTATAGCGATATACCGGGGCTCCAAATTCATCTGTTTCCCATACTCCAAAATTTCCCGATCCAAAGGCCGTATCTGAAGGCATTGTTATTTCTGGAAAACCCGGGGAGTCAACTGGTATTTCCCAGGCACCAAATACTAAAAAAGCACATATAAGCAATGGTAACAAATAGCTTTTTGTCATGATTTCTTAATTTGATTTCGGATTCTAATGGACAATAGATCGAGGCTGATGGAGCAAAAAATAATAGCATATTAAATTATTAATAATTTATTATCTCCTGCTACCCGATATCTTTTTTTTAAATTGAAAGATCAATTAAGACTCAATATGAAAAACCCTAAACACATCCCAGCTATGAAAAAGTCGATTGGAGTAAAATCAACGAGCATCTATTTAGTTTTCGTCACCCTTCTGTTCTTTATTTCTTCAATGGAATTGAGTGCATCCAGTTTCCAGGAGGGTGATACAACTCAATGGAGGCAGTTATTTAATGGGAAAGATCTCACAGGTTGGAAACACGCTGGACAGGGTTCCATGTCGGTGGAGGATGGTATGATTCGTGGACATGGCGGAATGGGGCTCCTTTACTGGGCCGGAGAGAAGTTCGGGAATTGCAAGATCCGGGTGGTTTGGAAAATGGAGAAAACGAACAGTAATGCAGGAGTTTTTGTTCGTGTTCCAATTGAACCTTACGAGGAGTGGATGCCGGTTTTCTATGGCTATGAGATCCAGATTGATAACATGCCTGAGCTTTCTGATGAAACTGAATATCATTCCACCGGGATGATTTACTCGCTTACCAAGCCCCTGGTTCCAAATATGGGGAAACCGGGACCTGAATGGAATACTTTTGAGATCACCCTCGACGGACCCAGGACTATTATCTATCTGAATGGTGTTAAAGTGACAGATTATACGGATGGAGATCCTGTTCCTCCCCGAACCTGGGACTTTGAACCCTTCCATGGCCCCCGGCCGGATTATGGTTATATGGG
>RCNC010002501.1_pt1 | contig 12252 bp, 8 predicted proteins | sample 2041301 | NCBI WGS metagenome assembly RCNC01 (sample SAMN09708231, study PRJNA481090) | Marine sediment metagenome, whole genome shotgun sequencing project. | biome: marine sediment; feature: ocean; material: sediment; isolation source: Sewage treatment plant 13A marine sediment (STP13A) ... | reverse complement strand
TTTAGCGCACTTTAGTCACTTTGTGTTATGAAATAAACACTCCCTTCCAGGGAGAAACCAGTGCCGGGCCCTCTGGACCCGGGTGACCAGTGGGTCTATAGAATCTTATAACCGGACGCGTTGACTTTTGGGGTCATAGACCGGTTCGAGATGAATCTTGATCGGAAACAGTTTCCCGGCGATGTTGATTTTGTATTTCCCGGCCATGATCCACGCATCATCGATGCCCTCCGGATGTTTCAGCCAGCACATGCCGATGGAGCACCCCAAAACATGGGAAAAGGCCCCGTGGGTATTTTCAGCGACCAGTTCTCCATCACGGTAGATGGGTTCATCGTGGTAGGCCAGCGGTCCGGGATCTTCTATGGAAAACATGACCAGTTTGCGCTCCATTGCCGATTTTTTTTGCTCAACAAGGGCCTCTTTTCCGATAAAATCCGGCTTGTCCATTTTCACGCAGAATCCCAACCCGGCCTCAAAAGGGGTGTCATCCGGTGTGATGTCGGCGCTCCAATGTTTGTAGCCTTTTTCCAGGCGCAGTGAATCCAGGGCATGCAGTCCCACCAGCTTGAGATCGAACTCTTGGCCTGCGGCCATCAGGGCATCGAACACATTGTTGGAAAACTCCGAGGGTATGTACAGCTCCCATCCCAACTCTCCGACAAAGGACATGCGTATGGCCAGGGGCCGTGCATAGGCGATATCGATCTCCTGGGCCGTGGCAAAGGGGAAGGCTTCGTTGGACAGATCTGCGTCGGTCAGGGTCTGCAGCAGCTCTCTCGACTTGGGACCCATGACGGCCAGCATGGTGTATCCGGAGGTAACTTCGGTCAGGGTCACGAAATCATCCTTGCCGATGCAGCGGTTGATGGTGTCGAAGTCCCGCACACCACAGGCTCCCGGACTTACGATAAAAAATTTATCTTCAGCCAGACGGGTGACCGTGATATCCGCCTCGATACCGCCGCGCTCGTTGAGTATTTGGGTGTAGACCACCTTGCCCACCGGTACATCCACATCATTGCAGCAGATATATTGCAGGGTCTTTAATGCATCGCGACCCTGGACCAGAAATTTGGCCATGGAGGAAAGGTCATAGACCCCTACATTTTCACGAATCGCCATGTGCTCTGCTGCGGAATAGTCAAACCAGTTCTGGCGACCCCAACTGTATTCGTATTCGGCTTTCACGCCTTCAGGGGCAAACCAGTTGGCCCGTTCCCAGCCGGCCACCACTCCAAAACAGGCGCCCTGTTTTGCCAGACGGTCATGAAAGGGCGTCTGACGGACATTGCGGGCAGTTTCCGGTTGCTTAAAGGGCCAGTGGTCTGCATACAGATTGCCAACGGCTTCGACAACGCGGTCGTGGAGGTAGCGGCTGTTTTGCTGCCAGCCGTAAAAGCGCCGGACATCTACAGCCCACAAATCTTCATTCGGATACCCCTGGTCCATCCATTGGGCCAGGGCCCAGCCTGCACCGCCCGCGCTGGTGATGCCCACGGAGTTCATGCCCGTAGCCACGAAAAGGTTCTTTACCCCGGGCATCTCGCCCAGCATGTAAGCCGTGTCAGGTGTAAAACTTTCCGGCACCGTCGTCAGACTGTTGACTTCGGCATTTTCAAAAGCCGGTACTCTTACTACGGCAGTGTTCATGAATATTTCAAACTGATCCCAATCTTCCTGGAGCTGGGTGTATTTGAAATTGTCAGGAATGCCCTCCATTCCCCATGGCTTGGCCACCGGCTCGAAACCGCCCATGAGCAGGCCGCCCATTTCTTCCTTGATATAGATGTAGCCGTCCATGTCCCTTATATAGGGCATACCTTTATAGGTCCCCTCGATGGGATTGGTGGTCATGTGCATGTGTTCGGCAGCATACAAGGGAAAATTGATACCCAGCTTCTTGCCGAGTATGTGTGACCACATACCAGCACAATTGACCAGATATTCACAGGCGATATCGCCCTGGTCGGTCTTCACGCCTTTAACGGTGTTCACGCCCGAAATGATACCTTGCTCGAATTCAATGTCGGTTACCTTGATATTTTCGATGATTCTGGCACCACCTGTCCTGGCTCCCTTGGCCAATGCCTGGGTGGTGTCTTCGGGGTTGGCATGTCCGTCGTTTGGCTGGAACCAGGCCGCTTCGAGATCGTCGGTATGCATCAGGGGAAACAACTTTTTGGCTTCATCGAGGCTGATTTCCTCCATTTCGACGCCAAATGCCCTCGCCATCTGCATGGAGCGGTCATATTCTTCCTTGCGGGCTTTGGTCTGGGCCACCCGGATGGAGCCTGAGCGCAGATATCCGGTGGGTTGTCCGGTTTCTTCTTCCAGGCGGGCATAGAGATCTGCACCGTAAACAGCCAGCTTGGTCAAGGCGGCATTTGCCCAGAGCTGGCCCATAAGACCGGCCGCCGCCCAGGTCGTTCCGGATGCAATGCTTTTGCGCTCCAGCACAACGACATCTTTCCAACCGAGTTTACATAAATGGTATGCGACGCTGCAGCCGACGATGCCGCCGCCAATAATAACAACCTGCGCATGGGTGGGTAATTTTTCTGCCATGGGGTCCTCCTGAAAGGTTGGTGTAAAATTAGCAATTCACTTTGTTAATGTCGTATGAAGACCCCGCACCCTGGTCTTGTAGGTACCTCATTTATGTGCGGGGTCTTCATGCTCGGGTTATAAACAGCTGATTTATTTTCAGCCGATCACTTCCTTCAGGGCTTCTTCGAAAACACCGAGGGTGAATTCAGCGTCTGCATCGCTGTGCGATGCAGAGATAAACCACGGTTCCCGGGAGTCGACATCGGGCATTACCCCCTTTTCGATGCACGTCATGATTACCTCTTCATAGAGTGCGTGGTTGGAATCGTTCCAATCCCTGAATTCATGTATATTTTCATTTTCGGTCAGGAGAACACCGCACATGGAGGGTGGGCCCTGGACCACACCGGGAACACCGAGTGTCTTGAGTATTTTTTCAAAGCCTTCCATCAACAGTTTGCCGTGGGCATCCACCTTTTCAAGTGCGCCGGCTTCGATCTCATCCAATACCGCACACGCTGCCGCCGTGGCAACCACATTGGCGCAGTAGGTACCGCCGTGGGCAATTTTCTGGTATCCGATTTCACCCATGATTTCCTTTTTGCCGGCAATGGCCGCCAAAGGAAAACCGTTGGCCAGCGCCTTGGCATAGGTGACCAGGTCTGCCTTGATATTGAAGTACTCCTGGGCCCCGCCCTTGGCGATCCGGAAACCGGTCTTGACCTCGTCGAAAATCATGACGATTCCGTACTTGTCGCAGAGGCTGCGGATCAATTCCAGGTAACCAGGTTTCGGCATGGTGGAAGCACAATTGCCCAGCAGGGGCTCAACAATGATGCAGGCGGTGTCGCCCCAGTTCTCCTTGACTTTTTTTTCCAGGAGTTCTTCGTCGTTGAAGGGTATGGACATGATCAACTGGTGGAGTATCTGGGGAATGCCGGATCCGTGGGGGACGAGAACCGGCGATCTGCGATAGCCCACTCCCGGAACGGGCGGCTGACAATTCCATAGGGTGTAGTCATGAAACCCGTGGTAGGCCCCTTCGAATTTGAGCACTTTATCCCGGCCCGTAAACGCACGTGCGATCCTAATGGCGTGCATGGTCGCTTCCGTACCTGAATTGGCAAACCTTACCAGGTCGACATCAGCCAGCTTTCTGATTTTTTCGGCCGCTTCAATTTCATACTCATGGGTCATTGAAAACGCATTACCGATTTCCAGCCCTTCCTTGATTCTTTCCACTACTGATTCATAGGCGTGTCCGAGAATGACCGGGCCGAATCCAAGACGATAATCAAGATATTTTTTATCGTCCTGATCCCAAATATAAGCCCCTTTGGCATTTTTAAGGACGAGGGTTTCCTCGTCGCCCCAGTACCTGAAATTTGAATTGACACCACAAGGGATGGATTTCAGTGCCCTCTGAAACATTGCTTGACTTTTTTCTCCGCTCTTCACAATTGCCTCCTCTTAACGTTATGGGTTTACGCGTTTTTATTGCCTGAAATTAACGTTGACTCTATTTTTTGTAGAGCACGATGTGTGCCAGCACGTAAAAAACAGTTTAACCGTCTGTATTTTTTTAATAAAATGCTCAATCGGTGCGGATCAACAATATCTCAGAAATGAGAATATATTTTTTATTAATGCAGGTAGGAAACTATAACTATTTAAATTAAATGAAAAACAAAACAATATCTCAATCTTAATATATGTGTATCAATTTTAAGATTTTTTATTACCCGCACGTCTACCAAAAATAGGGTTCAAGAAAAGGGTGCGGGGGTTTTAATTAATAATATTATTTAGTTAATTTCGAATTTATTCAACTTGCGGTACAGGGTCGCCCGGCTGACATGCAACAAATCGGCAAGCTTATCTACCTTTCCTGGCAAATTCCCCATTTCATGGAGTTTTTCCTGCAGGAGGTTTTTTTCATAATTTTGAAGCAGATGGTCCAGTGACATCCCAGAGGGCGTTGCACCATCCTGTTGGGCCTTTATCCGCGCCGGAACGCTATCCATGGTAATAATATCTGCGGTAGTCATACTGGCCATGTATTCAACCGTGTTTTCCAACTCTCGCACGTTTCCAGGCCAGCTGTAGGATAGAAAAAGGTCCTGTACGTCCTTTGAGACACCATTTATCAGCTTGCCTTCGTTGCGGCAGAACTTTTCTAAAAACCGCTCCAGCAATATTAATATATCCTCTGAATGAAGACGCAGGGGCGGGATGTGGATTGGAATTACATTCAGTCGGAAAAAGAGATCATTGCGGAATTCATTTTCAGCGATCATTTGTTCGAGATCCCTGTTTGTGCTGGCAATCACCCTTGCATTGGCGGCAATCAGTTTAACGTCACCCAGCCGTTCCACCATTTTGGTTTGAAGAATGTGGAGTAATTTCGGCTGCAGGCGTAGAGGCATGTCGCCAATTTCATCTAAGAATATGGTCCCGTTATGCGCCAGTTCAAACTTCCCCGGCTTGCCGCCTCTTTTGGCGCCACTGAAAGCCCCTTCCCGGTAGCCGAAGAGCTCACTTTCAATGAGATTATCCGGTATCGCGCCACAGTTGACGGGGATGAAAGGGCCTGCCAGTCGCGATCCTGAATGGTGAACGGCGCTGGCAACCAGGCCTTTGCCGGTGCCGGTTTCTCCTGTAATGAGCACGTTGGCGTTGCTCTGGGCAACCTGTAGTACGGTTTCCTTCAATTTTTCCATGGGGAGGCTTTCGCCCCAGATGGCATCGATTCCAACCCGTGGAACCGTAACCATCATGTCATAGGCCTTCTGACGTAATTCAGCCACATCTCGAAAAGATGCTACGGCACCGACGACATCGTTCTCCGAGAAGACGGCATTGACCGTCACCATAAATTCCATGGCGTTATTGGAGGATTGGTAAGATTCTTCGTTCCAGTCATACCCGATGCCCGTGTTCAGGACGCTCAAAATCGGAGAGCCGGGCCAGATTTCGGTTATATGTTTACCGATAATATTGCGCTTTTTTCGCCGGATCAGGTTGGCCCCCAGCTCATTGCACTGCATGATGGTCCCATTATTATCGACCGACAGCATGGCATTGTCGATGGATTCAATAATCGTGCGCAACTGCCTGGTAATGATAATATTGTTCTGATGGGCATCGGCTTCAATGGCATTGCTGGCGAGCAGATGGCCCATGCGGAGGACAAATTCCAGAAACCGTCCCTTGCGGCTGAGTAGGTATTGCCGTTGCTCCTCGGTTACGGCTACCAGCCCGATAACACCCAACACGATGTCGTGTCCGATGATAGGGCAGCAAATTTCCGCCAACTCTTCAGCGGTTCCTTTCTGAACAGAAGGGTCATAGGTGGGATCGTTGCTGGCGTCCTCTACAATTTCAGCTTTGCCATTGGTGATGACCCTGCCGTACAGATAACCGGCATTGAGGTCCCCACCTTCTTCTTTGGTGCCTACCCTTTTCTTGAATCGACCGGTTCCGGCAACCACGATCAGGTTTTCATCGATAATGATCGTATCCAGTTCGATGATAGCGGAAATCGCTTCGGCAAGGACCTGTGCATCTGCCCGGATAGCTTTCAGTTTGGATTTTTTTTCGACGTTTATCGGCATATCGTCTGGACGATGGGAAAAATCTTAATAGTGATACTGAAATCTTATTTTTGAGACTTGTTTGAAATCACCTTATGAATTAATTATTTAGGTTGGTACGCTTGAAAGTGGGATGAATTTTATCTCATTGTTGAGATAAATGCAACCCGATCTGTATCATAATTTATTTTAATAAATACAAATGGTTATTTCAATTTTTGTATTGTGGCACAAAAAGTGCTGTAACCTAATAGGTTACAGCTGAAAAAGTTAGGTAGACATATTCTGGGATATCAATTATGTTTTTAGACTTGGATATTTCAGGACAACCCCTTTGGGCTGCAATTCGCACCCCGGGGACATTTGGCAATAACAGCTTAAGATATTGGAGGTTATGTGATGATCATGAAACGCTCATTTTGTGTTTTAGTAGCGGCCACAGTTGCATTGTTTCTATGCGCGGCACCCTCAGCGATTGGAAAAGAGGTTCTCCACGTATACAATTGGTCTGATTATATGGATGAAGGCCCCGGGGGTCCGGTTTCCGTTTTTGAAAAACAGACCAAAATCGATGTGACCTACGATGTTTTCGACAGCAACGAAGTTCTGGAAGCCAAACTGCTTGCCGGAAAATCCGGCTATGATGTCGTGTTTCCTTCCACCAACTTTATCGGCCGTCAAATCAATGCCGGTGTGTTTCAGGAACTCGATCGTTCCAAACTCAAGAACTACTATCATCTCGACAAAAATATCCTGAGAGTACTGGAAGCCGTGGACCCGGGAAATAAATATTCCATCCCCTACATGTGGGGTACAACTGGACTGGGTTACAATGTGAAAAAAGTGCAGGCCGCCTTTGGTGGAAATGCCCCCGTGGACAGTTGGGATCTCATATTCAAACCGGAAAACGCCGCCAAATTGAAAGAATGCGGTCTGGTGATGCTGGATGACCCCAGCGAAATTCTTTCGCTGACGTTGCACTATCTGGGTTTAGACCCCAACAGTCTTGACGCAAAGGACTACACTGACAAGGCGCTGCCTCTTTTGAATAGTATCCGTCCGTATATAAAATATTTTCATTCATCACAGTATATCAACGACCTGGCTAACGGCGACATCTGTGCCGTGATCGGATGGTCGGGCGATATCCTGCAGTCGCGCGACCGTGCGAACGAAGCCGGGGCCGGTGTGGAAGTGGCCTATTCGATCCCCAGGGAAGGCGCGGGGACATGGTTCGACATGATTGCCATACCGTCAGATGCTGACCATGTGGATAACGCCCATAAATTTCTGGATTTCCTCCTGGAGCCTGAGGTGATTGCCGGAATTACCAACTACGTATCCTATCCTAATGGTAATGCCGACGCCTTCCCCTTTATCGACAAGGAAATCCGTGAAGATAAGGCCATCTATCCCTCGGAGGAAACCATGAAGGGGCTGTTTACCATGAAGAATATGCCGCCCAAGGTTTCACGTGTGAGGACCCGGGTTTGGACCAAATTGAAGACCGGCCAATAACCCGATGAAGCATCATACCCGTCATGCATCCGATGATGCATGACGGGAGATTCTTTTGTGACCACGCTAGCCTGTCAGCAATTCACGGAGCATGAAATAAATATGACCGGTAAGCCTGGCGAACAACAAATTGTCGGTTTACGACCACTTAAATGAAACATAAAGCGTATTTAAGGCTGACATTACGATTTTCTTAAGCTAGTCATCATTCGTTTTATTATACACATTAGAAACATGCATCAGCTCGGATGGTGTTTATTATCCCAGTTTTTGGGGTAGGAGTACTGTTCTCAAATGCGCCTGACTGTTTCTAGTGAAAGGATAACAATTTGAAAATACTTGTCATCGGCTGTGGGAAAATGGGTTCTGTTATCGCATGGGATTTATGCAGATATGAAGCGGTGAAATCTGTTGGCCTGGTAGATACCTATTCCCCCAATTTAAAAAGAGCGGCAGCCTGGATACAGGATAAAAGGGTAACAACCCATTTGTTAGGCAGCAATTACCGCGAACAGTTGATTGAACTGATGAAATCCTATGATGTGGGGATTGGCGCCCTGCCGATGATCAAGCAAACCAATCAGCTCATCGAGATGGCCATTGAAGCGGAAATGAACTTTGTTGATATTTATGGTGAGTACTACCGACGGCCGAATGAATCCTATCTTGAGGGATTTACTATCCCGCCTGATGTCACCGGCGAAGCATATGGAGAAATGCTTCACCAGCAGGCCATGGACCAAGATATTACCATTTTATGCTGCATGGGATTTGCACCGGGCTTAAGCAATATGACGCTTGGATATGGCATTGCGCAGATGGATAAAGCCTATACTGCCATTGCACGTGTGGGAGGTATTCCAGATATTAACGTTGCCGATAAATACCCGATGAAATATATGGTTACTTGGTGCTGGGATCAGGCTATTGACAGTGCCATGGACAAAACCCGCATTCTAAAAGATGGTGCTTTTCAGTATGTTGATGCCATGAGTGAATATGAGCTTTTTTGCTTTAAAGAGTTTGGAAAAGATTTTGAGCTTGAAGCATTCATAACGCCGGGGATGGAAAGCTTCCTCTTCACCAGGCCCGAGCTTGAATCCTGCTACGAGAAGACGATCCGGTGGACAGGATACAAGGATAGTATGTCTTTTCTTAAATCATGCGGGTTTTTCGATATGACACCCATTAACTTCAACGACAGTAATATCATTCCTCGTGAGGTTGCAGCTCGTATTATGGAGCCTGAATTAGCACCGAAAAATGGTGATGTGGATATAAGTATCATGTGGAATACCGTGACCGGAGAAAAAGACGGTAAGTTTTCACAGATCGACTATTATATGTGGGTGGACTCGGATACTGAAAATAATATTTCATCAATGGCCAGGGCGACTGCTTTTCCTGCATCAATTTCAGCTGTGCTGATGGGAAGGGGCAATTCTATGCCCAAGGGGATCGTGTCGCCGGAAGATGCATTTGACAGGGCCCTCTATAAATCAATGATTGATGAGCTTGAGACAAAAGGCGTTGTCATTAAAGAATCAGCTACTTGACAAACGATAGTTGGTTCTCACACAATGAAGTGAACCCCTTCAATTGAACACAAAATAGATGCGTGTCGAGACAGGGCCTGAGACTCCCCGTCACTGGAGTACTTATATGCGTCAAACAGAAAAATTGACTGAATCCACACCAACGGAAGTCGTAGAGAACTATATTCAGATCCGGGGGGTCACCAAAAAATTTGATACCATAGCTGCTGTGGACACTGTCGACCTGAATATCCCACAGGGCGAGGTCTTTGCGCTGCTGGGCGCTTCCGGGTGCGGTAAAACCACACTGCTGCGGCTGCTGGCCGGTTTCGAAATACCCACCGAGGGACAGATCATCATCGACGGGCAGGACATGCAGTCGATCCAGCCGTACAACCGTCCGGTCAACATGATGTTTCAATCCTATGCCCTGTTTCCCCATATGACGGTGGCCAAGAACATCGCTTTCGGCCTGAAGCAGGACCGGGTTTCTAGGGCGGAGATCAAAACACGGGTGGAAGAACTGCTGGAACTGGTCCACATGAAGGAGCTTTTCAATCGCTATCCCCACCAGCTCTCCGGCGGGCAGCGCCAGCGGGTTGCTTTGGCGCGCAGTCTTGCCAAACGTCCAAAATTACTGCTGCTGGACGAACCCATGGCCGCCCTGGACAAAAAGCTCCGCGAGCAGATGCAACTAGAAGTGGTTAACATTATCGAAAGCGTGGGTGTGACCTGCGTCATGGTAACCCATGATCAGGAAGAAGCCATGACCATGGCCTCACAGATCGGTGTCATGCACGAGGGCAAGATCCTGCAAACGGGTTCACCCCATATGGTTTATGAATACCCCAACTGCCGACGGACCGCCGAATTTATCGGGACGGTCAATATTTTTTCGGGAACCGTTTCTGAAAAATCCGCCGATCAGGTTGTGATCGACACCCCTGAACTCCAACGGGCCATATTTGTCAATCATGGCATATCGCCTTCGGAAGGTACAAAAGTATGGGTGGCTGTTCGACCTGAAAAAATTGCCATCACCACAGATCCACCGTCCGGCGACTATAATCACGCCCGGGGCATCGTGGAAGAAATTGCCTATGTCGGTGGTCTTTCGATCTACCATGTAAAGACCGAAAACGGCATGATCATACGGGCCACCCTGGCCAATGTGGACCGTCGTGTCGAAGACCGCCTCACCTGGGAGGATGAAGTCTATCTTAGCTGGCAGCCGGGCGCAGCCGTGGTGCTGACATGGTAACGTCGAAATGGAAAAAATTACTCCCTTCCGGGCGAACCACCGTCATCGGTATCCCTTTTCTATGGCTGCTGTTGTTTCTCGTGTTTCCGTTTGCCATTGTTTTCAAAATCAGCTTTGCCGAGATGGCCATCGCCAGACCGCCGTTCACGGAACTTTTCGCATACGCGGAAGAAAAGCTGTCCGTCATGTTGAATGTCGGCAACTACCTGTTCCTGTTCAAGGATAAACTCTACATCGCCGCCTACCTGAGTTCGCTGAAGATGGCTGCCGGGGCCACCTTCCTGGCCCTGCTGGTGGGCTACCCCATTGCCTACGGCATCGCCCGCGCCCACCCGGGAATTCGCAACCTTTTGCTTTTGGGCATTGTTCTGCCGAGTTGGACCCCTTTTCTATTGCGGATCTATGCCTGGATAGGCATTTTAAAGACCAATGGGCTGCTCAACAACCTGCTGCTGAAGCTGGGCCTAATCGATACACCGCTGCACATGCTGCACACCGATTTCGCGGTTTTCGTTGGTATTGTATACGCCTATCTGCCCTTCATGGTCCTGCCGCTCTACACAAACCTGGTGAAACTCGACGAGTCTTATCTGGAAGCCGCCGCCGACCTGGGTGCCAAGCCCTGGAAAACGTTTATTTTCGTCACGCTGCCCTTGTCCAAAGGAGGTATTATCGCCGGTTCCATGCTTGTGTTCATTCCCGCGGTGGGTGAATTCGTGATTCCGGCCCTTCTGGGAGGACCCGACACACTGATGATCGGCAAGGTGTTGTGGGATGAATTTTTCAGCAACCGTGACTGGCCGGTGGCGTCGGCCGTGGCCATTGTCATGCTGCTGCTTTTGATCATACCCATGATGTGGTTCCACAAACACCAGACCCAGGAGATGGAAACAAGATGAGCGCGACCAGACGATCCCCATTGCTGAGCGTATGGTTACTGGTGGGTTACACCTTTCTGTACGCACCCATTGTCATTCTGATTGTCTTTTCGTTCAATGAATCGAAGCTGGTTAGCGTTTGGGCCGGTTTTTCTACCAAGTGGTATGGTGAACTGCTGCAGGACCGTCAGATGTTGATGGCTGCCTGGCTGAGCCTGCGTTTGGCACTGATGAGTGCTACCGCCGCCGCGGCTTTGGGTGTGCTTGCCGGTCTCGTGATGGCACGTTTCGGTCGCTTCCGCGGACACAACCTTTTTGCGGGTATGATCACGGCACCCCTGGTCATGCCGGAAGTCATCACCGGCCTGTCCATGCTGCTGCTCTTCGTCACCATGGAAAAAGTCATCGGTTGGCCGGCCGGCCGGGGCATACTCACCTTGTGGATCGCACATGTCACGTTCTGTGCGGCATTTGTGGCTGTGGTCATCACTTCGCGTTTAAGAGAGATGGATGAATCCATCGAAGAGGCAGCTATGGATCTCGGGGCACCGCCATTCAAGGTGTTCACCGCAATCACGCTCCCGATCATTATGCCGGCGGTTGCCGCCGGTTGGCTGCTGGCCTTTACACTGTCCCTGGACGACCTGGTCATATCGAGTTTTGTGGCCGGTCCCGGTGCAACAACGCTGCCCATGAAAGTGTTTTCCAGCGTGCGTCTGGGTGTCAGCCCGAAAATCAATGCTCTTGCCACCATCTTCGTCCTGTTCGTTTCCCTGTGCGCCGCTGGGGCGGGTATCTTGATGTTCCGTGCTGAAAAACGGCGCAAGTTGGAAATCCAGGCTGCCATGCGCGATACGGCTTGACCGTAGTCGGTAGTCGGTAGGCTGTGGTCGGTGGCCGGGTGATACGAGAAGGCA
>RCNC010002500.1_pt1 | contig 12254 bp, 9 predicted proteins | sample 2041301 | NCBI WGS metagenome assembly RCNC01 (sample SAMN09708231, study PRJNA481090) | Marine sediment metagenome, whole genome shotgun sequencing project. | biome: marine sediment; feature: ocean; material: sediment; isolation source: Sewage treatment plant 13A marine sediment (STP13A) ... | reverse complement strand
TACACTCCCATCAGGTGAAATCATTAAATCCAGAGATGATATATCTGATACAGAACGAGAAGCTTTTTCGGGGATTCAAATTATCGATCCGGAAATATTTAAATTATTCCCTAAGGGGGATGTTTTTCCACTGATGGGAGTGTATTTGCAACTGGCATCAGAGTTTCAGATTGGCGCATTCAATCATGATTCTACCAGGTGGCTGGACATAGGTAAACCTGAAACCATTCTGGAGGCAAATTCGTATTTTCGAGATGGAATTTTTGATCCCAGCTTATAAACAAGAATTTGTATATTTCCCAAATATTTTGGATAATTTTATTTTGGGTTTAGGGTAAGCATTATGAAATATCGATTTGTATTCATGTTTTTATTCGCGAGTTTAATTTTCCCAATTAAAAATGGAATGTGTCAAGCTATTAACTACCAAGATTTGTCAGAGGGAATTCAAAAGCTTGAAATTAGTTTGCCTGGTGGAAAAACGGTCCGGTGTTCCGTTTCTATCCCCACAATAGAAGTTGATGAAAAGGTTCCGTTTATACTGGCCTTGCATTATGCCGGTGAAGTAGTTCCATATTATGGTATGACCTACCTTCAGATTCTTGTGGAACCCGCTTTTAAGGATTTAGGTGCCATTATTGTTGCTCCAGATTGCCCTGGAAGAGGTTGGGCAGATCCGCTAAGTGAGGATATACTATTAGAATTACTTCAACATATTTCTGAATTCTGGCCTGTAGATGAATCAAAGTTTATGGTAACCGGGTTCAGTATGGGAGGCTTTGGTGCATGGTATTATGGCTCTAAATATCCTGATATCTTCAGCGCTTCTATACCAGTGGCAGGTCGGCCCACTGGGGAGACTGAGATGCAGATTCCTGTGTATGCTTTGCACGGACAATTTGATGAAGTTGTTGATGTCGAGCCCACCAGGAAAGAAATTAAGAAGCTTAAAAAGAGAGGCTTAAATGCTAAGTTATATATTGTCCAGTGCCTGACTCACTATCAGACAAACGAATATGTAGCTTCCCTGCGTAAAACAGGCAAATGGCTACAAGCTATTTGGAAGGAAAATGCAGAGAAACCTCAGTAAAAATATTATTCACTGATCACGCCAGATCCAATGACTTCATCCTTGTCGTACCAGGCAGCAAACTGCCCAGGAGTGATACCCCGTTGGAGTTCCTTAAAAATAATAAAGATGCCGTCTTTGCGTGCATAAAGCCTGGCCTGCTGAAGTGCTTGCCTGTATCTGATTCTTACCAACATTTCAGTATCCTTTCCGGGATTCATTTTTCGGTCCGGTCGAATCCAGTGGTCTTCTCCCCAGGGGATGAATAATCCTTTTCGGTTCAAACCAGGATGTTCATGTCCCTGCCCAACATACAATGTATTTGTTTCTACATCCACATGGATCACAAACAGAGGTTCTGGTTTTCCTCCAATATTTAAGCCTTTTCTCTGGCCAATAGTGAAAAAATGAGCTCCATTATGCTCGCCAACAGTAAATCCATCGACAGGATCATAATGGTAAGCAGATGAAAGAGTAACAAGTTGTTCGTCTGATAATTCTTTATTCGGCAATCCTTCCGGAAATACGTTCCATTTTTTATGTTCTGCAGGAATTTCAACAATACTCCCTTTTCGTGCGGACAGCTTCTGCTGGAGGAAAACAGGCAGATCTACCTTGCCAACAAAACAAATTCCCTGTGAATCTTTCCGGGTGGCTGTGGCAAGGCCTTCCCGACCGGCTATCATCCTAACTTCTGGTTTGTCAATTTCTCCAATGGGAAACATTGCTTTGCTGAGTTGTTCCTGCGACAACTGGCATAAAAAATAACTTTGGTCTTTATTCTGATCCTTTCCGGATAAAAGCCGGTATACAGTATTCCCGTTTATTTTGGTCTCTTCAATACGCGAATAATGTCCTGTAGCAACTTTCTCAGCCCCAAGCTTCATAGCCTCTTCCACAAATAAATCAAATTTCACTTCTCTGTTACAAAGGACATCGGGATTGGGTGTTCTGCCTTTCTTATATTCATCAAACATGTAATCTACCACTCGTTTACGATATGGCTCGCTCAGATCAACTGTATGAAATGGTATTTTTAATTTTTTTGCAACCATCTCAGCAAAGACCACATCTTCATCCCAGGGGCAATCACCCTTAAGGACACCAGTTGAATCGTGCCAGTTTTTCATGAACAAGGCAATTACATCGTATCCCTTCTCTTTTAGGAGCCATGCGGCTACGCTACTGTCTACTCCACCTGATAATCCAATTACTACTTTCATCAATTTTCTATGTTGGGTGCAAAATTAAGAAAATCTGTGCAGATTGGCCTGGATTATTAATAAATGTAATATTGCATTAAGCCAGGGCAAGTTTAAACTTACTGGCAATGTTCTCAGGAGTGTCCCGGTTTAGTGTGACATTTATTTTCATACTAAAGATTTGCCCGGAAGGCGATGGGATTTCAATGCCCCTTTCGGCCAGTTGGGACTTTAGTTTTTCAGGATCTGCATTTTTTAGTTTTAGTATAAATACATTACTGCCATTTGGAATTTCCTCAACGCTGAATGATGGTATCTTATTTAGCAGTTCGAATAGCTTTATAGACTGTATAATAGCTTTCTTGTATTCATCTAGAAATGAATCTGCATATTTCAATGGAATGGCTGCAAATGGCCATGATTGAGGCATCCCTCCACCGAACATCCTTCTTGTTTGAAACAAATCTTTTGTAAAGTCCCTAGAGCCTGCAAGTATTGCTCCTGAAGCAGCGTTAAAGTTCTTATACATTGAAATATATACAGTATCAAAAAATTCGGCAAATGTTGAAGGTGATATACCACTATGAGCACATGCATTAAATAACCTGGCACCATCCAGGTGGATGCCAATATTATTTTTGCGGGCGTATTCCGATATTTTTTTCAATTCTTCAAAATCAAACATTGCATTGTTGTGTCGGCGAACAGGTGATTCTATAGATATGGCTCCAATTTCTGTTTTTACCCTATTTTTTTGAGTTCTATCTATGATTTCTTCAAGGTCATCCAGTGTAAATCCCACTATTCCTGGGTTAATTGGGATTAGATTTATTCCGCTCAGAGTCTGGGCACAATCACCCGAATCTCGGTATATATGACTATCGGCCTGCACAATGACTCTTTTACGGTTTCCTGCCAATTTCCTGATGGCTATATGATTAGCCAGAGTTCCCGTTGGCATGAAAATAGCACTTTCCTTTCCAAGCAGCTCTGCAAATTTGTTCTCCAACTCCAGAATGCTACCTCCCTGGCTATAGTAATCTACTTTAATTTTCGTGGATTCTGCCAATTGATTTAGTTCCCAGGAATATTCCACAGGTCCCATATCAAGTCCATCACGAGTAAACTTTACGATCTTTTTTAAGCTTTTGATTTCGTCCGGTTGTGTCTTACCAGACCCTATATTAGTGAATCCCGTTGATATTCCTCCAACTATAAGGCCAGAACTTTGAATGAATCCTCTTCTTTTCATATTTAGATGTTTTTTATTACCGCCCATGTGGGTTTAGATCAGGTAGGGTATTTCCTTCCTTTACATATTTTTCAAACCACATTTTAACCTCCTGATTAACCTCTTTTCTGAACTCTGTCAAGCCATGGTCTCCTCCTTCATATATAATTAACCTGTAGGGAACTTTTAGCTCAGTAAATGACTCTGCCAGGTCCAGGGCCATTTGTGGTACTACTCTCCAATCAGATGTTCCATGCAGCATAAGGATAGGAGTCGTTTTATCTATCTTGACAACGTTTTTAATGGCTGAACGGGCGTTGAGTAAACCATCCTTATCTTGCAGATATCCTGGAATTATGTCGATATAAACTTCTTCCATTACCGGCCTTGTATTTTTCATCATATGTAGATCGGAAAGACCTCCTCCTACAACAGCAGCTTTAAAAACAGCAGTTCTCATCAATGCCAGGTAGGTCATCATACCACCACGACTCCATCCATATATGCCTAATTTTTCATGTATGACCATTTCGTTATTCTGCATTAGTGGAATAAGGCTTAATACATCATTTACATCTGATCCACCAAACTCATCGCTGCCTTCTCCACCATCATTCCCACGGTATTGACTGGCGGACACCACGTATCCCCAACTTGCCATTTGTGCCAAAATAAATGCAACTTTCTGCTGGGTGATTTTCCCAAATTCTTTATTTCCCCCTCGGTTGTATATTATTCCCGGATATTTACCAATTTGCTTTGGAGAGACTATGTAACCTACTACTTTAAGGCCATCACTTAGATATACTATTTTTTCTATTCTTACCTTATTCAGATAATAGTAGGTTTCTTTTAACCGAGAGGATTTTCCATTTTCTTCAAAGATGATGTTTTTTATATCTTCAAGGTCAGTGACCTTTAGTTCTTCACATTGTACTATTTTTCCATCCTGGGAGTAGGTATTTCCGATTAGAAATATCAAAAAAGCAGATAAAAAAGCCTTCTTCATGGTTTTGTGGTTGAGTATTTATTTTTCAAGCAGTTTTTGCCTTTCAATAATATTTCCATTAAGTAGAATTGTTTGAATCTGGGTAAGAGCTTCTAAATCATCTAATGGGTTTTCATCCAGGACAAGAATATTAGCCACAAAATCATTCTCAATTTTTCCTGTTTTCCAACCAAATGCTTTATTGTAATTTGTAGTCGCGGCAGCAATGATTTCCCGATTCGATAGGCCAACTCTGCTTAAAAGTTCCATTTCGGTGTGTAAGGAAATCCCTGGCATAGTACCCCAAACATCGGTAGCACTTCCAGCGAGATACTTTCCTCCATTCTGTCGGTATTTTTTTTCTATTTGAATCACCTGCTTTGCCATAGCTGTGTAATTTTCCTGGATAACAGGATCATAATTATGATTTCCAGTCATTTTATCGGCAGGGCTGTTTATGTCTTTCTCATCCAGGATATCGGCAACCAGATACTCCCATGGGTTTTTATGTATTGGTTGATCAAGATATAACAAACTTAAGGTAGGCATCAGGAATGATTTGGAATTACCCAGAACTTTTGCATAGCTATTCAATTGTTCATCAGCCATATTCATGGAATATAAATACTGGTAATATTTCCATTTTGGACTTTCAAGATCATCACTAAAGGGTTCGTCTGCAACTGCCTGGGCTAATTCTTTTGGGACTGCATCGAGAGAATATCTTGTAGTATGTACAAAGACTTCAACATCTTTTTCTATTCCTTCCTTATAGCTTGTATGACCTAGTTCCCCAATGCAAGCTAATCCGAGTTCATGAGCCTTATTTTTAATGGCCATAACCTGTTCCGGTTGCAGGGCATATTTAAGCAAAATTACCTTGTAACCTAATTCAAACAAACTTTGCAGGTCGGCAAGATGTTCTGATGTTGATTTGGAATCGTCTCCAACAGATTCAAGCATATATACATCAGGGCTGGGATTGGCATCGTGATAAAATGGGCCTCGTCTGCCACCATCTACTCCAATCACCGATGTAATACCCATATAAAGGAAAGCATTGGCATACTCCTGATTATTCAGGACAGCAAATCCATCAATTAAACCAGGAATAATATACTTCCCGGATGCATCAATTACCCTGGCCGATTTGGGAAAATCCTCCTTTCCTGTAAGTTTACCAAACTTCTCAATCTTCTCTCCATTTATGAGAATGTAAGCAGGTTCAATATCATTGGAATTGGATCCTAAATCACCAAAATCAAGCAAAGTACCCCCCTTGATCAAAGTGTAACTTCCGTTAGGATTATTATTCTGACAGCTATTAAAAATGAAAAAGAGCAAAATTGGGAAAAACCAGGTTTTCATAGGAATGAGATTATTCTGCTAAATTACTAATCTCAATCTAAATTTGGCTAATAGGAATGATTACTATAATAGATATACCCTCAGAACGTCAGTAATTAATTATGGAAAAGTAATCGGATATATTATTCTTCACCATTCTCTTCATAGTATTCGTAAGCATTAACAGCATCTAAAACGGCTCCATCAAATCCAGAGTTTAATATTTTCTTGATAAATGAATCATTGTTCTTAAAGATAATATCCTGCCAATCTTTTTCCCAGTAGGAAACATTAAAACTACCCTGACTTTCAGGATTTCCTGCCTTTAGCCAGGTTGGAGGCATGGTATTCCATTCCTCGTTCCAATAGTAACAGCTATTATCGGCTTCACCCACTTTCAGATAGGCAATTACAAGTCGCAATCCGCCATTTTCTTTGATCCGTAACTCCTCCAGGTCAACGTCAGTTAACTTTACACCATCAAAATATGGATCAGTAATTAAGAGATCGTAATTGGACGATTTGATGGCTGTTAAGAAATCAGATTTTGTGCCGAAATTCTCAGGATTTTTAACAAACAGATAGTTGCTGATGCTATCAAGTTTGAGTATGGGTTTAGAATTTTCGTTAAAAGGCACATCCGGGTATACTGGAATTTCATTCAAATTGCGATTGCTGGCGGCGAAAGATTTGAATTTACTTCGGCTATTCCTTGCATAGGATGTATCAATATTTGAGGGAGTGGTGCAATAATCTGTTATTAAGATGGTATTCTCATTAACTCTTGCTTTTTCCAGATAAAAAGCTACATCGTTCTGATAGTAATAAGGTGATTCCACGTCAACATCATAAAACCCGAAAATCAAATTTTCCCTTATAAATCCCTCAACTGCATCCAGGTAATCCAGGTCAGGAGGATCCTGAGGCCTCCCTCCATCCGTAATGAGTTCATGCCCGTTCATTGGAATTATATAAAATTCCTGATCGATTGTTTTTGCCCAGAGACTAATATCCTGGACAAAATCTCTCATTTTCTGCCGATAATCTCTAATCTGAGGCTCAGGCTGTTCCTCTTTTGTGCAGCCCTGGATTATTCCAAATACTAAAACGGCAGCAATTATTATATAGGTATATTTTTTCATTTTAAATAAGATTTTCCCATTATACATATACGTTTATTTTAAATAATGGTTCTATGTTAAAATAAATAATCTCATAGGATGGATAAATCGCCTGGATTGGCTGGAATAATCCAATTCATGTTAATAGTTTTACTGATTTCAGGATTTCTTGAAACCAGGGCTTAATTATTTGTAAATTTCCATTTTATTGTATTATTTTAGAATACTGGTTTGGTAAAATTATTGCGTGAAAATGATAAGAGAAAAGTTAGAATCGATTAAGCTATCCCCAGTGATTACTTTTGCAGCAATTGTTATAGTAATTGCAGGCGTCAGATCAGCTGAAGCAATTGTAAATCCGTTTCTTTTGGCGGTATTTATTAGCATTATTAGTGTCCCGCCAATTGCCTGGATGGAAAAGAAGGGAATTCCACACACATTGGCTGTTGTTTTTATTATAGTTCTAATCCTTATGATTATTATTGGAGTTGGTGGGCTGGCAGGTTCCTCAGTTGCTCAATTTTCAGAGAATCTTCCAAGTTATGAGCGGCGTCTTAAAGAAATTGAACTATCTAACTTGAGATACCTGGATGCGCTTGGTATTGATTTTTCAGAAGAACATATATTGCAAGCTTTTGATTCCAGGAAGATATTATCATTTACAGCCTCTGCACTGAACAGCCTGGGAGGATTAATGGGAACATCCTTGTTGATTTTTATTGTAGTATTATTTATGTTATTAGAATCTAAAAGTTTTATCTATAAGTTGAGCATTATTTCAAAGGATCCAAAAGAAACACAGGGAAAAGTAGAAGAAGTTATTTCTAATGTGAACAGGTATCTAACGCTAAAAACTCTTACCAGTCTCAGTACAGGAGTTCTTGTAGGAATATGGCTTTGGATTATAGGCGTTGATTATCCTGTACTCTGGGGCTTATTGGCTTTTATAATGAATTACATACCTAATATTGGTTCACTGATTGCTGCTATTCCAGCAGTTCTACTGGCAATAATTCAGCTTAGTACAGCAGGCGTTATCTGGACAATTATCGGATATTTTGTAATAAATCTGATTATAGGTAGTTTTATTGAACCCCGTATTATGGGTCGTGGAATGGGAATTTCAACCCTGGTTGTATTTCTGTCTCTTATTTTTTGGGGTTGGGCATTGGGTCCAATCGGAATGTTTCTTTCCACACCACTTACTATGGCAGTTAAGATTGCGTTGGAGACCGATGATGACACCCGGTGGTTTGCAATTTTGCTAAGTTCAGCTAAGAAAAGCCCTATACATATTGATCCATTAAATTCTGAAAAAAGAGAATGATATCACCTGAGGATTCCAGAAAGTATTCTAAAAAAAATCGTTAAATTTTGCCTTCAACTTATAAAACTGATTATTATGAATTACAAGAAAAATTTGAATCTTTTTGTTTTAATTTTTTCAATTGGAATTGCTTCATTTTCACAATCCCTGGTTGTAAACGATTTAAGTACGGAATACAAGACCGATCCCATTGGGATTGATGTAAATAGACCACGGTTAGCCTGGAAGATAGAATCGGATGTAAGAAATGTGATGCAGACAGCCTACCAGGTGAAAGTTGCTTTTTCCAAAAGTGATTTGATGAGTGATAATGAGCTGGTTTGGAATTCAGGCAAAGTAACAACTGATAAATCTGTTCAAGTTGTTTTTGATGGCAAAAATCTTGAGTCAAGGAAAAGGTATTACTGGACGGCGAAAGTTTGGGACAATATGGACAATAGTTCTGATTGGTCGGAGCCTGCTTTTTGGGAAATGGGTCTATTGAAAGCTGATGAATGGGTTGCGAATTGGATTCAACCTGATATAGAAGAAGACATTACTAAATCAGAACCAAGCCCTTATTTAAGAAAAGATTTTAAACTTAAGGGTGATATTAAAAAGGCGAGGGTATATATTTCTTCATTTGGCTTGTATGAGGCTGAGATCAATGGCAAAAAGGTAGGTGACCAGTTGTTTACACCTGGTTGGACAAGTTATAACAATCGCTTACAATATCAGGTTTATGATGTCCTGGAACTCTTAGAGAGTGGAAAAAACGCAATTGGAGTTGTCTTAGGTGATGGCTGGTACAGGGGGAATCTTGGATGGGCAGATAGAAAAAATGTGTATGGTGAAGATCTGGCTCTTATAGCCCAACTGGAAATAACTTATTCTAATGGGAAAGTGGAAAGAATTGTAAGCGATGAGTCATGGAAATGTGCTACAGGACCCATTGTTATGTCTGATATTTACAATGGAGAAATATATGATTCCCGGTTGGAGAAGCCTGGTTGGAGTAGTTCTGGTTACAAGGATAAAGACTGGTCAGGCGTGAAGTTGGTAGACCGGCCAAAAGATAAGTTGGTTGCTGCAATTGGCCCTCCAGTGAGAAAGATTCAGGAAATCAACCCCATTTCAATTATTAAGTCCCCATTGGGTGAAACAATTATCGATATGGGACAAAATATGGTTGGTTGGGTTCGACTGAAGGTCCAGGGACCTGAGGGTACAATTGTAACGCTCCTTCATGCTGAGGTTCTGGATAAAGAAGGGAATTTCTACATAGATAACCTTCGAAGTGCCAAGCAGATGCTTCAGTATACATTGAATGGTAAAGGTCAGGAAGTATATGAGCCAAATTTTACCTTCCAGGGGTTCCGATATGTTAAAGTTGAAGGCTTTCCTGGAGAACTTAGCTTAGATAATATTACTGGCGTGGTTATTCATTCTGATTTTGCTATAACTGGGACGTTTGCATGTTCGAATCCCCTTTTAAATCAACTTCAGCATAATATTCAATGGGGTCAAAAAGGGAATTTTCTGGATGTTCCAACAGATTGCCCTCAGAGGGATGAAAGAATGGGTTGGACAGGGGATGCACAGGTCTTTTCCAGAGCTGCGAGTTTCAATGCCGATGTGGCAGCATTTTATACAAAATGGCTCAAAGATATGGAAGCAGACCAATTAGAAAATGGAAGTATACCACATGTAATCCCAAATGTGTTGGGCAAGAATTCTGTTTCCTCAGCAGGATGGGCGGATGCTTCCACCATAATTCCCTGGAATATGTATCTTGTTTATGGAGATAAAAGAATTTTGGATGAGCAATACTCCAGCATGGCGAACTGGGTGAGTTTTATGACTACAGTGGCAGGAGAAGATCACCTTTGGAATAAGGGTTCACATTTTGGTGATTGGCTGTTTTATAGGCCCAACGACGATAATAGTGGAATGTCAGCCGTTACTGATAAGTACTTAATTGCCCAGTCCTTTTATATTCATTCAACGGAAATATTACGAAACTCTGCCAGAATTCTAGGAAAGGAAGATGATGTTGAAAAATATGATGAATTATTGAAGGAAATAAAGCAAGCTTATCTTAATGAATATGTAACACCCAATGGTAGGTTAATCTCAAGTACGCAGACGGCATATGTGCTGGCGCTGGAATTTGACCTTTTACCTGAGAATGTAAGAAAAAGAGCTGCTGAACGACTGGTTGAGAATATCGGTATATATAAAGATCATATCACCACAGGTTTTCTGGGGACCCCATATCTTTGTGATGTTTTAACAGAATATGGCTATGTTGATGTAGCTTATAAACTTTTGCTACAGGAAAGCTATCCTTCCTGGTTGTATCCTGTAAAGATGGGTGCTACAACAATCTGGGAGCGTTGGGATGGAATCAAACCAGATAGTACTTTCCAGACTCCTAATATGAATTCTTTTAATCATTATGCATATGGGGCCATTGGTGATTGGATGTACAAAAATATTGTAGGGATAGACCTGGATGAAAATGATCCTGGCTATAAAAATATTTTAATCAAGCCTACACCTGGTGGAGAAATAACCAATGCAGAGGGAGAGTATGAATCTTATTATGGTACCATCAAGTCTGGATGGAAAATAGAAGGAGGAAAAATAGTTATTGATGTCTCTATTCCTGTGAATACAAAAGCCAGGGTTAAACTTCCAAAAGCCCATTTATCAGAGGTCTCAGAATCGGGGAATAAGCTTGAAACTATAAAGTATATGATTAGCAAACAATCCAATGAGGATGTTATAATTGAGCTTGGATCAGGAAATTTCAAATTTGAATATCCTTATAAGCTTGAACAATAGGATTGTTTCTATTCTTTTTCTTCTAATATGCTATTGATCTGACTCAGTTCTTCCTTCGAAAAGCTCATATTTCCAAGGCATTTTAAGGAATCTTCAAGCTGGTCAACATTTCGGGCACCTATGAGGACAGAAGTAACCCTGGGTTCATGCAATACCCAGGACAGAGCCATCTGAGCAAGTGTCTGGTCTCGAGTTATAGCAATTTCATTAAGTTGTTGAAGTTGCTTAACAACCTCTGGCGTTATGGCTGATTGCTGAAGGAATCCATGTGGATTTGCTGCTCTAGAATCTTCGGGAATTCCATTTAAATATTTGTTTGAGAGCATTCCCTGAGCAAGGGGTGAGAAGGCAATACAACCAATACCTTCTTCCTCGAGCGTGTCTAGCAGTCCATCTTCTACCCAGCGCACCAACATGGAATATTTAGGCTGATGAATAAGGCATGGAGTGCCCAGTTCTTTCAAGATTTTACTTGCCTGTGCTGTTTGTTCTGCTGTATAATTTGAAATACCTGCATATAAGGCTTTCCCTTGCCGAACAGCATGATCAAGAGCCCCCATTGTTTCTTCTAAAGGAGTGTTTGGATCAGGTCGGTGAGAGTAAAAAATGTCTACATAGTTCAGCTTCATTCTTTTTAGGCTCTGATCCAGACTTGAGAGTAAATATTTACGCGAACCCCATTCTCCATAGGGACCATCCCACATAAGATAGCCAGCTTTTGTAGAAATGATCAATTCATCCCGGTAGGACTTAAAGTCTTTTTTGAAAATCTTACCAAAGTTTTTTTCTGCTGTACCTGGTAAAGGCCCATAGTTATTAGCAAGATCGAAATGAGTTATTCCATGGTCAAAAGCGGAGAAGAGGATTTCCTTGGCATTTTTAAAATCATCGACAGAACCAAAGTTATGCCATAAGCCCAAAGAAACTGCAGGTAGCAGCAAACCGCTCTTTCCACAGCGATTGTATTGCATTTCAGAATAACGGGTAGGATTTGGGGAATAAGTCATAGCAGGTTATTTTAGAATTGAAATGCTTAAAATTATAACAAATAAACGTAAATCTATTTTTTGATTTCTTTTTAATGGAAATGATATGCTTTTGTTTATAAATTTTATAAATCCCTACTTAAAATTTTGATACTTT